>ERZ1292633.4273-Hain-H41-02um-R1-4273-length-13347-cov-5_pt1 | contig 13347 bp, 10 predicted proteins | sample MGYA00564406_ERZ1292633 | MGnify/ENA primary metagenome ERZ1292633 (study PRJEB36523, sample SAMEA6512639) | groundwater metagenome | collected 2019-01-08 | study: AquaDiva: Metagenomics assemblies of 32 groundwater samples
CGTGGCCTGCCACGAACTCAAGCCCAAAGACGCGGAACGCGCCGTCGAGGCAGTGCTGGCCGCCCTGCTCGCGGCGCATTTCACGATGCCGGATTACAAAAGCAAACCGGATAAGCCCACGAAACTGCGCGAGATACATATATATGGTCACGAATCCGCGGACGGCTACGCACGCACCATCGCCGAGGCGCAAGGCAATAACCTCGCGCGCTATCTTACCGCGCTGCCGCCGAACGAACTCACGCCCGGCAATTACCGCCGGCGCATCGAGAAGCTTGCGCGCGAATATGGATGGAAGACGGAATTTCTCGACATCAAAAAACTGAAGGCGCGCGGCGCCGGATCATTCCTCGCGGTGGCGCAAGGCAGCCCGGAGCCGGACGCCGGCATCCTGCGCCTGCGCTATACGCCGAAGAAGAAATCAAACAAGCCCGCGCTGGCGCTGGTCGGCAAAGGCATCTGCTTCGACACCGGCGGCACCAATTTAAAACCCGCGCGCCACATGCACGGCATGCACGAAGACATGGAAGGCAGCGCCGTGGCGCTCGGCACGCTGCTCGCGCTCACGGAACTGAAAGCCAATTTTCCCGTGGACTGCTGGCTGGCGCTGGCGCAGAACCACATCGGCCCGAAAGCCTATAAACAAAATGACGTCGTCAAAGCCGCCAACGGCAAAACGATCGAGATTATCCACACCGACGCCGAAGGCCGCATGGTGCTGGCGGACACGCTTTATTTCGCCTCGCAGCAGAAACCCAAACTGATCGTCGATTACGCCACCCTTACCGGCGCCTGCGTCGGCGCATTGAGCACGCGCATGAGCGGCACGCTGACCAACCGCGAAAAACTGGTTCCCATTTTAATCGAAGCCGGCAACGCCTCCGGTGAACGCGTCTGGCCGTTCCCGCTGCCCAAGGACTATGAAGACGCGCTCAAGAGCGACATTGCCGACATCAAGCAATGCACGCTCGACAGCGACGCCGACCACATCCTCGCCGCGACGTTTCTGAAAACATTTTTAGCGAACGATTCGGACTGGGTGCACGTGGATTTGTCGGCGGGAAATCACAAGGGCGGGTTGGCGCATATTCCGACGGATATTACGGGGTTTGGGGTGAGGTTTACTCTGAATCTGTTATTAGATCAGAAAATCATATAGATGACAGCTCACTTATATCTGTTAACGGATGGCGGCAATACTAAGATTGGTATTACCACTGACTTTGAAAAACGCATATCCACCTATCACACTCACAACGCGAATATCGAGGTCGTGAAGGACTACCTGTGTGAATCTATCGAGGAGGCGAAACGGGTTGAGACGGCAATTAAGCAAATATTCAAACAGGATTTAGCGGGCAAATCAAAAGAATGGTTTACTGTCATCCCCGCTATAGTCGACCGCTACATCAATGTCCTTCTGGAAAAACCAGTTGTGCATACTGTGCTGCCTTCTATGCACGGGGTTAATCTCACCGACAATGCACAGGAGTTGAAAGAGAAAATCCTCTCTTTGATACAAATCCCAAAAAAGAGCCATAAGCAGCAAGATGAGCAAACTACTCTTAATGAGCAATTCAGTGAGCTATTCGCCAATAAATTTCATTTAGGAATTCCAAAACACAAACTTCCAATTGATAAGATATTGATAAGGGATAATTCCTGCGTTGACACACAGCATTGCAATGATCCACAACAATCAGCAGGAGTTAGACAGGCGATCCGAAATAATTTTGTTCGGTTCCCGCACAACGATCATGTGAGCTTGTACTTCCATTTGGGGAAACTTGGCAGCGGCTACTATGTTGCGTTTTGCTCCGCCTTAGTTTCGATGCCATATCTGCCGACAATTGGTGACCCCAAGTCAATTGATGAGATGAGGGACGCTGCTGAGATGTGCGGTTGGCATGTTACTATCCACCATGATTGGTCTTGGTACTATCCAAACCAAACAGGATTGATCCTTTACCAGCCAAAGACTGCAATTTCTGACAAACTACGCTTATGGGATCGATCATTCAGGAAATGGGTGATTGAGCGAAAGGCGCTACTAGAGCTAGAAAAATTCGATGGCCGCGATACGTTACAAAAGGTAATTTTCGACACAGTCCACGACAATACTTTCCCATTAGATGTGCAGTCATTCGTTGATCTGTATCAGCGATACTTGAACCCGTTTCTTGAGTTGTATGAGGATGAAGAAAACCCCTTTTGGCTGAAAGATGCCTACCTCTTTCTTTTCGACAAATGGAAAAAGGAAACTGGTTCAGAACAGTCATAGCGCCAATCCAGCGTCCAGCGCACTAGCAATGTAGGTTGGGGTGAATGAAATGAACCCCAACGAAATCTAAAATCGACGGCTTACAGGCAAATGCATGAAGGCAATACGGGAGAGTATTATGTTGGGGTTCGCGACGCTCACCCCAACCTACGTGCTACGCGCACGATTCGAAAAACTAATTGCGGATGGCTACCGCCCCTGCACCCTGGGTCCATTTCTTTTGTTCGGCCACAAGAAATGGACGAAAGAAAAGGCCGCCCGAAGCCGCCGAATACCTCCTCCGCTTCTCGCCGGAATCGGCGCTCGCCTAACTCGCCGAGCGCCCACAACGCGCCTCTGACTCGACCACAAGTCTCGCGACTACTCCCGGCTTCGTTGCGGTGCTCGGCTCGCGACAACGGGTTTCAAGACCAACATCCGGCGGGATACACTTCGTTATTCTCAACGGACTGGATTAGAACTTTCGCTCGCCCACCGTCATTTTTTCGCAGCGACCAGACACATCTATCTTTCCTCCGCCTTTCAGAGACCGGCTCTTTCCTTTGTAGACACCGGTAAGACGATCGATGGAAAATTCAATTATATCGTCGCCCTTCTTCATCTTGAGTTCTATAGAGCCCTCAGTAATTTGGTGTTCGCCGGGAAACGGGATTTTATTGGCTGACCGGACTCGTTTCCGGTTTTCGTCAATTATGATCGTTATATCGTTCAGATTCGCTGGCGCTCGATCAACGCCGATGATCTTGTACTGCTGCGTGCAGCGTAGGCCGAAGAGTGGTTTGATCTCTCGTTCGCTCGCCTTGCTGCCAAAGACCAAGATGCCAGAAAGTTTGTTCTTCTCTCCAAATTTCTCCTCCGCGGTTTTCTTGAGTCCAGCGCAAGTAAAGGTTGTACGCGTTGATCCGATGTCCCACTGACTCATTTTGTCAATACTCTCAACAGTATTTCCCTGAGCGACAAGATCGAATTTGTAGCTTCCATCGACCACAAGTTTCGGCTGCCCAAATTTTCGCACAAGCCAATTACCGATTTGTTCGCACTCGTCGGGAGAAAGTTCAGTAGAGTAGATCGATAGCTCGTTTTGCCGTGTGGGCGCCTCTTCGACGATGAGGTAGGCACGCAAATTCTTTCCGTCAATTTCCACCTGGCGTTCCTTTGCAAAAGTCCTTCCTGTCTCTTGCTTGCCTTCGGACGGACCCCAGCCGCTCATCTTCCAGATTTTCGACTGTTCCGCCTTCTCCCAAGCCATCGATTGCCAGTAGGTCTTGCTGCCTATTAGATCGGCCATTGGATCTGCTATGGCGTCAGTCGTGGCCAGTGCGGCAACGCAAGCAAGTATAAAAGGCTTCATTCTTTCCTCCCCAGCGGTTTGATCATACCGCTCCATGTGCTCGCTCACCTGCGAGTAGTGCGCTAGCACCACGACTCAGATGAAGTAATTTGTTAGAGCGTATTTTATTCAACAGTACGGTGACGCAGATCATAACTGGAAAACAACCTGCCACTTGCCCCAAGCATCACGACGCGTGAAAAATCTAAACGCAGCGATGAAAGAAGCGCTCTCACTGAATCATCAAGAGCCATCTCATTGCTCCCGCTGTAAAAAGCATCGGAGTCATCGACTACGACTACTAGAACGTAGTTTTGGCCATAGGATACATCTGCCTTATGTTTTAGGCATTCTATTACGTAGCATAAGTGCAGGTTCAAGACATCAGGACGATCCACCGCCTCGTCCAAGATTTCGATTTGACGTTTAGGAGAACCGCGGACACCGTGTACCGCGCTTATAGGAGCGTTGGCATAAACGGAGCCTTGCTCGCTAAGGATTTCCATACGAAGTGAATCACCATATCCATCTTTTGCACAAGTTATTTCGACGAATAATGGTGGTTGATCAGCCACGGTAATAACACCATCGTAGTTATCATTATTAAGATTTGGCGTGACTTTGACGTCATTACGGTTTCCGAATTCACGCCATGCGAACAACGCAAGCGGACGCACCTCATCATAGAGTTTCTTCGGTAGACTCGCACCAGAGCGAGCATATGCTTTGGCTTCTGATGTGGCGCCTAACTCCTTGCCCTTGGCATCAACCCAAGCTTTGAGAGCCGCGGGCGTACGTGGCACTTCAAACTCTTCGTGCTTTAGGATTTCAGATTCGGCCATTGTTTATGCATGTTAATTTGAATTAAATAATTTTATCACACCACGTTGTTGCAACATGGCAAGATGCGTTTTAAGCAAGCGTAGGGCGCATACTACGCGCCGAATTCTTATCTTCACTCGCCAAAATCGTTTATACCATTTGACGCATCACTGCTGGTACAAACGACCGGTAGTTCGGCATGCGGCAATTATTTTTATTGGCGCGTGATACGCGCCCTACCTCCCGCATTTCAATCCCGCCTTCTCCAATTCCTCCGAAACTTTCAACCCCTCCGCACTCCGGCACGCATCAACAAATTCTTTAGTCGCCACTACCCGGGTCACTCCACCATTTCCGCCCTTGCCGGTCTTGGGCGCCAAGGCGAACAACTTCGCCATGCCCTCCTCGCCCTGCAACCGCCACACTGCTCCGGTGTCCACGGTAAAATCGAAGCTGTGCAGCAACCACGTCACGGTGGGTTGATTCTCGGTGCTGCGGCGGCGGGCGGATTTTTTGACCGCCGGCAGGGAGCGCTCCATCACCGATACCACGTCCTGCAGCACCTCGGCTGACTTCTCTACCGGCACCAGCCAGTAGAACACCAGCGTGTCGCGGAAGAAGGCGTGCAACAGCGGCATGCCTTTGAAAAACGGCGAGGTAACGAGGCCGTAGCGCGACACGCCAACCTGTTTCTTGATCGAGGCACCGAGGGCAAGCCGGGCACGGCGGTTCTTGATATGCACATGACACTGGACGAGCGCCACGCGGCATTCGCGACCTTCGTCGAGCGCCGTGGAAAAAAACGCATGGCCGCTGCGGCGGAAGCCGGAAAACATGCTGTTGAACCGCGCCACGGTGAAATACGCCAGACTGAAGGCGAACGGCGCGGTCAGGTCCACAAACACGGTGGAGAAATTGAGCGTGAGGTAAGACACCGCCAGAAATCCGGATTGCAAAACCGTGAACGTCAGGTTCACCACGCGCTGGTCGATGTTGTACACAAAGGCAAGTGTAAGCAGCCCCAAAGCCACCAGTGTCGTGACAATATAAATCCACGGCGGCAGTTCGGTGAGGAAATCGCCCTTTTTCAGGTTGTCGATCGCCGACGCCAGAATTTCCACGCCCGGATGCGCCTTCGCGACGGGCGTGGTCTTCAGATCGAAAAGCGACGGCGCGGTGGAGCCGATGATGACGATCTTGCCGGCGAATTCATCCGCCGGGCGCGTCTTTTTCTCCTTGAGCAGATCGAAATATATCTCGTGGAACGAGACATGCCGGTAGGACGGCGGCTTGCCGCGCCAGTTGAGCAGGATGTCCTCGCGCGCCGGCAGCGGTGTTCCGAGCGCCGAGATGACGTTGGCCGGCAGCGAACCCACGCGCCAGCCGTATTCGTTGGCATAGACCGAGTAGGTACGCACGATCCCATCAGTGTCAGTGAAGATATTATTGGTGCCGAGCCGGTGGTCCGTGAGCACGTCGTAAAAAAACGGCAGCACCGCCGCGAGTGTCGCACTGTCCGATGCCGTTGAATCGAGTTTCGTAACACCTGGCAACTGCTTGATCTTCAGTTCGCTGAGCCGATCGTTTTCCTCGTTCAGCCGGATCATGGGAAAGAAGCTGTTGGGCGTGCGTGCAATCGCGTCGCGAAAATACTTGTCGCCCTGGGCGTTGAACACGTCCGGATCGCTGAACATGACATCGAAGACGATGGCTTTGGGTTTCTGTTCCGCAATGCCTTCCACCAGCTCGCCCATGAGGTTGCGTGGCCATGGCCAACGGCCGAATTCCGGCGCCATCGCCGCGAGCGCCGGTTCGTCGATATCCACGATGACGATCTCCGGGTCGGCCGCGGGATGCTGGAACCGCGTCTTCATGATGAGATCGTAAGCCTTGTTCTTCATGCCGGCGGTCGAGCCGGTGGCGATGGCGAACACCGCCACGGCGCTCACGACGACGGCCAGACCGACGTAGAACCAGTTCCCCAACCGGTCGGACAGCGAAGACAGCGGCAGGAGGAAAAAACGCGCAAAACGCTGAAGGGGATTAACCGGCATGGCGTATCGTCCTTGTCAAAGTGACATTATCATAACTGAATCGTGCAGCCTGTCGCCTGCGCGTTCGCTGGCGATATATATTTAGAGGCCATCTCAAAAATAACGTAGGGTGGGCACCGCCCACCATCGGACAGCAACTGAAGCCACGTGTGGTGGGCAATGCCCACCCTACATATACTGAATCCGGCAGGGTGTCGCCTCATACCGGCGCAAGCCAACGAGAGGTCCGCATCGTTCTCCGCGTCATTAAGGATTAAATGCCATAATGGGCCCCGATAAATTCACCCAGAACACATCATGAAAGACAGCACCGTCGCCCGGGAATGGCTCGCCGCCTCCGCCGGCACCGCCAGCGCGAAAGACTACGCGGCCCACATGGACCTCATCTCGCGCAAGGTGCAGGTGTTCGGCCTCCCCGGCATCGAGGTCATCGGTTACGATGACTGGGCGAAGCAATGCCAGCACGAATTCGAAACCGGCGTGCTCAAGAATGTTTCCTATGACGGCATGAAGGTGCAGGTCATGACACCGGGGCGCGTGATGTTCAAGACGGTCGAAACCGTCGAGGCAAACGACGGCGCGGTCCAGGCCCACGGCGTGGAGATCATTCTGGAAAAGGAAACCGACGGCAAATGGCGCGTGGTGCAAGAGCGCATTCTTTCGCGGGAGGAGGCTGAGCACGACGGCTTGTGGCAGTAGTTCTCGCTTTTATCGCCGACTTGAAATCATTCTAAACCTGCTTTAACCTAGCGCCCCACGAAAGCAGTCAACAATTTCATCCGTTCAAAGAGGGAATAACCATGAAAACTCCGCTGGATTCAATTGCAGGCACCATTATTAGCGGTCTGGTCCTGACCGTGATTCTGTATTTCTTTGTCGTCAACTTCCTGGTCAAGACCATCGTCTGACCGCCACTAACGAATAATTTCGGGGGAACACCATGGAACTCATTATCGCCCGCTGGCTGCATATCTTCGCCGGCATCGTCTGGATCGGCCTTCTCTATTATTTCAACTTCGTGCAGGCCGTGGCCCTGCCCAAAGCCAAGGCGGACAACACCGCCGCCGGCATCACCAAACACATCGCGCCCCAGGCGCTGCTGTGGTTCCGCTGGGCCGCCCTGGCTACCTGGATCATCGGCGCTTACTACCTTGAACGGGGCCACATCGGCATCGGTAACGCCTTTATGCTCAAGGGCACAGCCGCCTCCATCGGCATCGGCGCCTGGCTCGGCACCATCATGCTTTTCAACGTGTGGGTGCTGATCTGGCCCAACCAGAAGAAGGTGCTGGGCATCGTCCCGGCCGACGACGCCACCAAGGCCAAGGCCGCGCGCATCGCCTTCCTGGCCTCGCGCACCAACACCATGCTGTCCATTCCGATGCTGTTCTTTATGGTCGCCGGCAGCGTAGGTCACCGTCTAATGTAATGAAGAAAAAGCACTGGAAAAGGCCCGGCTAGCCGGGCCTTGTGCTTTTTAGCCCTTGCGTTATTGCCCGCAGGGGGTAGAATTTTTGCTTTAAGTGGCGCCCGCGGGGCGCCTTTATGTTTTTGGGGTTAGGAAAATCATGACCACATCGTACCAAATGCCGATCTTCGCCAGCCTGCCCGTGGCCTTCACGCACGGCGAGGGATCGTGGCTGTGGGACACGCAGGGGAAGAAATACCTCGACGCCCTCGCGGGCGTCGCCGTCTGCGGGCTGGGACACGCGAATCCCGCCATCACCGCCGCGATCTGCGATCAGGCCGGCAAGCTGCTGCACATCTCGAACTGGTATCAGATTCCGCTCCAGGAAAAACTCGCCGAACGGCTGTGCAAGCTTGCCGGCATGACCAACGCTTTCTTCTGCAACTCGGGCGCCGAGGCCAACGAGGCCGCGATCAAGCTCGCGCGCCTCTACGGCCATCAGCAGAACATACTCACGCCCGGCATCATTGTCACCGAGAGCAGCTTTCACGGACGCACGCTCGCCACCCTGTCCGCCTCCGGCAGTCGCAAGATTCAGTCAGGCTTCGAGCCGCTGGTGCAGGGCTTCCACCGCGTGCCGTATAACGACCTCGAAGCCGTCCGCCAGGTCGGCGAACACAGCAAGGAAATTGTGGCGGTGCTGGTCGAGCCGATCACCGGCGAGGGCGGCATCAGCATTCCGGATGCGGGTTACCTCAAGGGCCTGCGTCAGATCTGCGATGAGCGCGGCTGGCTGCTGATGCTCGATGAAATCCAGACCGGCATGTGCCGCACCGGCAAGTGGTTCGCCTGCCAGCACGAGGGCGTGGTGCCCGACGTCATGACGCTCGCGAAGGGGCTCGGCAACGGCGTGCCGATCGGCGCCTGCCTCGCGCACGGAAAAGCCGCGAATGTATTCAAGCCCGGCAGCCATGGCTCGACGTTCAGCGGCAACCCACTGGTGTGCCGTGTGGGACTCACCGTGATCGACGAACTCGAAAAAGGAAAGTTCGCCGACCGTGCCGCCAAACTCGGAAAAAGCCTTCTTGCCAAACTCAAGGAAACTCTCGGTCCGATCGCGGGCGTGAAGGACATTCGCGGGCGCGGGCTGATGCTGGCCGTCGAGCTCGACCGGCCGTGCAAGGAACTGTTGCAGATGGCACTCGATCGCGGCTTGCTTATTAACATCACGGCGGACAGCGTGATTCGTCTTCTGCCGCCGCTGATTCTGACCGACAACGAAGCCGACATCCTGGTGCGCGAGCTCGCCAGTGCCGTGCGCGCGTTTCTGGAAAAATCGACAACGGTAACCAGGGAACAGCAGACTCCCGTCGGAGGCCGCGCGTGAAGCCGCGCCATTTCCTGACGCTGATGGACCTGAGCGCCAAGGAACTCAAGCGCCTGCTCGCGCGCGCCATCAAACTGAAAGCCATGCAGCAGCGCGGCAAGAAACACATGCCGCTCACCGGCAAGACCATGGCGATGATTTTCGAAAAGTCCTCCACGCGCACGCGCGTGTCGTTCCAGGTTGGCATGGCGCAATTGGGCGGCACGAGCCTGTTTCTGTCGCCGCGCGACACGCATCTCGACCGCGGCGAACCGGTGGAGGACACCGCGCGCGTGCTGTCGCGCATGGTGGACGTTATCGTGATCCGCGCCAATTCGCACGCGATGGTGGAACGCTTCGCCGCGCACTCGCGGGTGCCGGTGGTCAACGCGCTGACCGACCTCAGTCACCCTTGCCAGTTGCTCGCGGATATCCAGACCTATCTCGAGAAACGCGGCGATATTGCCGGCAAAACCGCCGCCTGGATCGGCGACGGCAACAATGTCTGCCATTCCTGGATCGATGCCGCGCATCAGTTCAACTTTCACATCAATATCGCCACACCGAAGGGTTACGAACCGAAAGCGGAATGGTATGCCGACTGCCGCGACCACGTGACACTCAGCCACGACCCGAAACAGGCGGTACAAAAGGCGGACATCGTCATCACCGATACCTGGGCCAGCATGGGGCAGGAGCACGAAAAAGCCGAACGTATGAAAGCTTTTGACGGCTTCATGGTCGATGGCGCGCTCATGAAGCTCGCGCGCAAGAACGCCGTCTTCATGCACTGCCTCCCGGCTTACCGCGGCATGGAGGTCGCCGCGGAGGTGATCGACGGACCGCAGAGCGTCGTCTGGGACGAGGCCGAAAACCGGCTGCATGCGCAGAAGGCGCTGTTGGAATTCCTGCTCGCGGCTCCTTCGAAAAAATAAATTGCCGGCTTCTTTCCGGCTTTCCCTGCCTGATGCCGGCTTTGGCCGCGCTCGCCGCCATCTGCTAGGCTTACACCGTGAACGAATTGCTCACGCTCAATCAGATCGAATGCCAATACGACGGACGCCTCGCGGTCTGCGGGCTGTCGTTGCGCGTCAAAAAAGGCGAGACCGTGTGCCTCCTGGGGCCGAGCGGCTGCGGCAAGACCACGGTGTTGCGCGCCATCGCGGGCTTTCATCCCCTGAGCGGCGGCGAGATACTGATTAATGGCACGACGGTTTCCGATCCCCATTTCACCTTGCCTCCGGAGCGGCGCCGCCTCGGCATGGTGTTCCAGGACCATGCCCTGTTTCCGCACCTGAGCGTGGGGAACAACGTCGGCTTCGGCCTGCGTGGAATGTCGCGTGAACAAAAGCAAACCATCATCGATGAAATGCTCGAGCTCACGGGGCTCACCGGCATGGGCGACCGCTATCCGCACGAACTTTCCGGCGGACAACAGCAGCGCGTGGCGCTGGCACGGGCACTGGCGCCGGAACCCGACCTTATTCTCCTCGACGAACCCTTTTCCAATCTCGACATCGAGCTGCGCGAGCGGCTCTCGGGCGAGGTGCGCGAGATACTCAAGCGCCGCGGCACGACCGCCGTGCTGGTGACGCACGATCAGCACGAGGCGTTCGCGCTCGGCGACGCGGTCGGGGTGATGCATGAAGGCAAGCTGCTGCAGTGGGACACGCCTTATAACCTGTATCACGAACCGGGCAACCGTTTTGTCGCCGATTTCATCGGTCAGGGCGTGTTCCTGCGCGGCACCTTGCTCACGCCCAACACGGTGGAAACGGAAATCGGGATGCACAAGGGCAATCGTGCTTACCCATGGGCACGCGGAACGCGCGTCGAGGTGTTGCTGCGGCCTGACGACATCGTGCCGGATCCGGCCAGCCTGCTGCAGGCGCAGGTCGTTCAGAAAGCATTTCGCGGCGCGGAGATCCTCTACACATTGCGGCTGCGGAGCGGCGGAAGGGTACTGTCGCTGTTCCCGAGTCACGCCGATCACGCGCTCGGCGAGCGTGTCGGCATCCGCGTGCAGGCCGATCATCTCGTGGCGTTTCCGCAGTCAGATAACCCCCCGCCTGAGACGACGCCTTCCGCCTTCATCTGAAAGCAGAGAACGGACTTTACTCACCCTCTCACCCGAGAAAGGATGTTCCCTGATTGGTTACCGGCGCGGCGGATCGGGGCTGACGGGCTGGCCTTCCATGCCGGCTTGACCCGACAAAGGCAGCACGGCGCCTGAGGATTGTGTCCAAAGCGTGGCCGGATCGCGCCTGGTTTTGTCACCGTTCGCACCGGCCATGGGTGCCGGCCGAACGAGATATCCCCGGGCCACGAGATAGGCCACGATCTTGTCCGCCGCTTCGTTGGCGGATTGCAGCGTGGTGTCGATCACGATCTCGGGGTTGACCGGCGATTCGTAGGGATCGGACACCCCGGTGAAATTCTTGATCAGCCCCGCGCGCGCCCGTGCATACAGACCTTTGCGGTCGCGCGATTCGCAGACCTCAAGCGGCGTTGCCACATGGATCTCGATGAAATCGCCATGTTCCTCGACCATGGCGCGTACCCGCGTGCGGGTAGGCGCATAGGGCGCGATCGGCGCGCACAGGGCGATACCGCCATGGCTGGTAATGAGACTCGCCACGTAACCCTGGCGCAGTACGTTGGTATCGCGGTGCTCGCGCGAGAATCCCAGCTCGGAGGAGAGGTGCTTGCGCACCACGTCGCCGTCGAGCAGCGTGACGGGTCGCGCCTCGGATTCCTTGAGCCGCGCGCACACCACCTGCGCGAGCGTGGATTTACCGGCACCGGAGAGGCCGGTGAAAAAGAGCGTGAACCCATGGCGCAGCGTCTTGCGCCACTCTTCCAGCACCGTGGGATAAGAGAACCAGTGCGCGATTTCGGACGTCTGGCCCGAGGTCAGGCGCGGCGTTTCTTTCACGCGCCGGCCCACGCGCCCGCCGGAAAGAAACCGTTCCGGCTGGTCTTCTTCCTGTACCAGATTGCGGAAAGGCACCACCTCGATACCGATCTCGCGCGCATGCCACAGCACCGAATCCAGCGCGTGGTATTGCCCGTACAGCGGCTCGCCGGTCGCGCCCTCTCCCTGGTCGTCATAATCATGTTCCACGATGAAATGAGAGCAGCCGAAGTTCTTGCCGAGGATGGCATGCCACAGCGCCGCGCGCGGGCCGCTATAGCGCGGAGACAGCTCGATCAGATTCAGATGCGCGGCCCGCGGCGTCGAATAGTGTTCAAGCACGGAGCGCAGTGCGCGCACGCGCGAATAATGATCCGTCTGGCTCATGCCGCCCCTGCCGACCGCGGTCAGAATCAGCAGCGTGGCATCATTCAGGTAGGCCGTGCTCTTGGTGAACCCCACGTGGGTGCGGTGCATGAGATGACGCGGCTGGTAACCCACCACGCGGTTGGCGCCCTGCCGGTGCAGCAGCGCACGCACGGTGGCGGGCGCATGACGCCATGGCGCAAAATCATGATGTACCGGCAACTCCACGACTTCGAGTTTTCCGGTGATATAAACATCGCCGGCCACGTTGAGCAGATGACTCGCCGCGATATGCGTGACAGAACGGGTTCCGTAAAGACATTGCGCTTCCGCGCCCTTGTCCGGCTGCCAGACTTCCGTCACGTTCAACACCGCCATGAGCGTGCCTTCGGCGTCGCGCAGCACGACAGCCTGGTCCGGTGAAAGGCTTTCAGCGAACTTCTGCGGCACGTCGAGCGTCACGGGGATGGGCCAGAAACGGCCGTCGGCCATGCGCATGCGCGCGCATACGGCTTCGTAGTCCGCCCGCCCCATGAAGGAGGTCAGCGGCGAGAACGCGCCGGTTGCCAGCATTTCGAGATCGGAGAGTTGTCGCGAAGTGAGGTCGAAAGAGACGAGATCGCGTGATGCTGCCTTGAGTTCTGCGCGGCGTTCAGTGCTGACCAGCAGATTGGCCAGTGCCCCGCCGTAGGGTGAATTCAGATCCTTACCCGTTCCCAGCCGATGGATGCCGCTCATGGTATTCTCCGTGTCGCTTCCCGCATTTCCGCACTCGTGCCCCCAAGAGGGCACGAATTCTGTTGCAG
>ERZ1292633.4275-Hain-H41-02um-R1-4275-length-13339-cov-5_pt1 | contig 13339 bp, 14 predicted proteins | sample MGYA00564406_ERZ1292633 | MGnify/ENA primary metagenome ERZ1292633 (study PRJEB36523, sample SAMEA6512639) | groundwater metagenome | collected 2019-01-08 | study: AquaDiva: Metagenomics assemblies of 32 groundwater samples
GAGCCCCGATTTATCGGGGCGTGGCAATCTCAAATTTATGGGATTGCTTCGTCGCGGAGTTTATCCCGCTTTTAGCGGGGCTCCTCGCAATGACGGAATGGGGGTTTTGTTAGAGTCTCTAAATTAACTCAGACACCTTGCTAACCACTTTATATTCCACGTCCTCAAATTCCTTAAAGTGTGATTTCCCGCATTTAATTTTTAATCCTTCGGATTCTCTTAAATTAAATTCTCTATCCGTGGATTTTGTTTCCGCCACAAAATATAATTTCTTTTCGTTCTTGAATATCAAGGCCCAATCCGGGTTATAATCGCCAATCGGCGTCTTTATCGTGAACCATCTCGGCAATTTGATATAGAACTCAACATTCTCGTTTGACTCGCAATCTTCGGCAAACTGTTTTTCCGGCTCGGACAGAGAATCAATCACCACATAATTGGCGATAGTTTTGCCCGGTTTTGTGACCGCATACAGATTATCAAGATACGTCTCTATCTCTTTGTCTTCAAATAACCGCATTTCATATTCCTGGCCGCCGATTTTTTCGTATTTAATGCCGTTAATCATCAATTTATTTAAGACGTTTTTAATTCCGCTCACGGCTAAATCCAGGAATAACTGCGGATTATTCATTGCTTCCGGTAATCGCGCCGATTTTTTGAGTGTCTTCAAAATGGTTGACCGGGTTAATTCGGTCTTGGACTGGATGTATCCCAGAATATCAGGAATTTCTATAAAACTGTACTCTGCCTTACCGACGGTTTCCCTCGTGATAGAAGTCCTCACGCCATCTTTACCCATTTCAATATCCACCGTGGTTGACCTGATAGCCGGTTTGGTAATAAGAGGTATGTCATTTATTAATTTTGAGGCGTCTTTAATCAATGCCGCGGTTTCATACTCCACCCGGTAAGTGGTCTTGTGTTTTATCCTGTTCCATAAATCAAGAAAATTTTTGTCTAACTCAAATCCCTTGCGCAAGTTGACCTTAACCCGGTTATTCTTGTTCTTGATTCTACCGGCGAATTCCACGCCGCAATCTTCTTCAATCTCCTTTTGCAACTTACTTGCAAATTCTTCATAACTTTCATTGGCAATCACGGTGAGTTTATTAATATTCTTATCCTGTATCCGGTCTCCGGACTGGTTCACGGCCAGGCGCATTCCCCGGCCGATTTCCTGCCTCTTTTTCATCTCTGACCTGGTTTCGTTCAGCGTGCAAATCTGGAAGACGTTCGGACTGTCCCATCCCTCTCTTAAGGCCGAGTGGCTGAAGATAAACCGCAAGGGATTATTGATATCCAGCAGTTTTTCCTTATCCTGCATAATCAGTTTATAAGTATTGTCATCCGCCTGGGTCTCCCGCTTCTCGGACGAATCCTTGAACATTCCCTTTTTATCCTGGGCAAAATAGCCGTTATGGACCTTGTCGGTCTCAAAGGGAATCAGGCCCTTATAATCCGGCTTAGTCGATATGTCATTGAATATCTCCTCAAACCACAGGGCAAACTTGCCCTTGACCGGATTCCCGGCCTCGTCATAAGAACGGTAGTTGGCCACCCGGTCAATAAAGAATAGCGACAGCACCTTAATGCCCTTATCCCGGTATTTCTGCTCCTTGTCAAAATGCTCTTTGATGGCCTTCTGCATCTGGACCTTCATCACCGCATCCTGCAGGGCGCCTCTGGATTCGCCTTTATAAAGTACATCCCCATTGGATAATTCAATACACCCGTTCGCCGCATCTATGGAATTAATCACAAATCCGCTCTTGTATAATTCACGCTTATTGGACAACTCGTATAAATCATCGCCCACTTTCACCGTGATTGATTTCCGAACCACCTCCTTGTTCGTCTCGCAATCTATTTTCACCCTGGCCTTTATCTTGGTCTTGGCAACTGATTTCACATCTTCCAATATTATAAATGCCCGGTTGGAATCCTTTTCGGTAACGACCGAATCAACCTCTATCTGTTTTACCAACCCCAAATCATAGGCCTTGACCGGATTCAAACTATAGACCAGATTATACAAATCCCGGTGCGTGGCTGAATAGCGCAGGGTACAACTCGGATTCAGGTTAGCCATGGCTTTCTTACGGATTTCCGTCTCCATATTCTGCGGCTCATCCACTATCACGATGGGCTTGGTGGATTGGATAAACTCTATCGGCTTCTTACCGGTCAGCTTGTCATTAGGCTTATTGATGATATTCTCGTCCTTGGCGAATGAATCAATGTTAATCACCAGTATCTGAATGTTGTTACTCAGAGCAAAACCCCTGAGCGAGGAAACCCTGGTGGAATCATAGACCTGAAAGGTGACCGGCGTTTTCTCGTAGAGATTCTGGAAATGCTCGTGGGTGATTTCCAGGTTCTTTAACACGCCTTCGCGGATGGCGATGCTCGGCACTACGATAATAAACTTCTTAAACCCGTATTTCTTGTTCAACTCATAAATCGTGCGCAGGTAAACATAGGTCTTGCCCGTGCCGGTTTCCATTTCCAGGGAGAAATTCAGGCCGTCCAGTTCAGTTGAGGACTTAATCTCGTTCTGCTTCTGGACGGTATTGACGTTTTTTAAGATTTGCTCATCAGTCAAGACGATATTATTCCCGACCCCGTTCTCGTTGAACTGCAGACTGCCGTTATCCCGGGCTAAGGCAAACTCATAATCGGACTGATTCAGCGGTTGTCCTTCAAAGACATCGACTATTGATTGGATGGCATCCAACTGGAACCGCTGATTCGGGTCAAAATGCAGTTTCATAGTTTTGTTAAATATTTTTATTTTTTTCTTGACACATACCAAACATTTCGATATAATAAAATTATTAAGGACGGGTGTATTACCTGATCGGTAATGCCGCGGGTCGTAAGACCGCCTGTCCTTTGTATAATACACAATGAATACGAAACCGAATACAAATCAACAATCGCAGAATCTCGATATCGAGCAGGTAAAAAAAGAGCATCCCGAAATCGCCGAAGCTCTTGAATTGTTTGATATCGGGATGAAAGAATATTCTGAAGCATTTCGTTTCATAAATGAACCCAAAATTCTAACTACTAATAATAGCAACGAACTCATCGCATCATCCTAAACTTTTGGTGGTATCTGTATTGGCATTTCCAGCACTTGTAACGAAATAATTAATGCTCTCTTTTCTGTGCTTTCAAACATCTTGAAGGCAGGTGTCATTCCAAAAGTAATACTAATCGCATGGTATAACCCCCAGATTCTATTATTGAGCTCTATATCCTTTTCCATGTTAGTATGTTTTAGATATTTCAGAGCATCAATAGAAGTAATATCCTGTAATCCAATTCGTTTTGCATGTGACTTAAAGTTATTGTGGTCTCCTAAATAACCGGCAATAGATTTAGCTTTTGTTGTTTTATCTTTATCGTCCTTGAACATATACTTTGCCAACCACTGCTCAACTAATTCTTTAGAAAGAGCAATCGCGTTTTGCGCCTCTTGATATAACGAAGGCCCATACTGCTGCAGGATAGGCAGCCAAGGCACAAGAAGTTTGGAGTCTTTTGATATATTCGCTTGTGCCTTTTCAAATTGGTCAATAATCGCCTGTGCCGGTGCAGTAACCCTTGAACCATCTCCTTTTGGTATTATAAATTGCGGGTCTATTGGGCCAAGTTCTGAGGCATTATTTAAAAGTATTTCATCACCGGACAATACTAACATTGTTGCTGCGCTCTTAGCCATATTTGGCACAATGAATCTAACTGATTGAAATTTGTTTCGTAACATCTCCACGAAAGATTGAACTGCTTCGGCTCTACCGCCAGGGCTGTGCACAAGAACATCTACCTTATCACCTTGAATATTTTCAGTGACCTCATTAAATCCCTCTTTATCACCTTCATCTAATCCAATTCCAGGACCGGCCGCTTGGGCTTTACCGTGGTTAAGGAAATCAACAGCATAAATAATAAGAGGTCTTTTGGTATATTCCTTTACCGCCTCCATTTTCTTCCGCCTGACTCCATCTATATCAAAGATTATTCTTCCCTCAGGAGTTTGGCGTTTAGTTGTTTGGACCTCTTGCATAACATCATTCCATGTATTCATATTTATCATCTCCTTATTTTATTCTTACTAATCTGCAGCTCATATCGTCTTAAACTCTATCCCGGCGTCCTTCATCTGCAGAACCGTATTGGTCTTTAACTGGTCGTTGCCAGCGAATAAAGAATCCAGACAGATGCACCGCTTGGGCTTCATCTTTATGATTTCCTTAATCGCCCTCTCATTTATCTTGGATAATGCTACAATCATCTCTCCGTCTCCCCCGTCTGTCATTGCGAGCCCCGACTCTTCGTCGGGGCGCGGCAATCCCATCCCGCCCGAATAGACCGGACAACCGGCTACTGTAGTCTCCCCAATCTTGGTATTCAAATCATATCCCGACTTCAGCATAATCTCCCAAACCATATTGCTTGCCTTGGCTTCCGGCTTGACCGGTTCCTCAAAGGCATCCATCTGCCTGGCTAAATCCTTGCCGTTTTCAATCACATCGCCGCGCCAGATTTTGAAATTGGATTGCTTCAGTTTGAACACCTTAAACCCCAAATCAGGAATGTTGTCATTGCGAGAATCCCGCTCTACTGTGTCATTGCGAGGAGCCGGACTGCCGTCAAGGCAGGCCTGCGACGAAGCAATCTCTTTCTTCTTTGCCTTCGCGAATAGGTCCGGATTCTCCTTCCTCTCCTTTTCTATCTTCTTAATCACCCGGCGGATGCGCGCCTTGCAGATATCCGCTATGTTCTTATACCCGGCTTTATATGCCTCTGAATCCTCTTTACATTTCTCAGCAAGTTGGACGCAAATAAACTTCCGATTTCCGCCGTCCTCTTTATTCAAATCCAGAACCGCGTGCGCGGTCGTGCCTGAACCGGCGAAGAAATCAAGAATGATATCTTTGTTACTTAAACCTATTTTTATAAGATATTTCAAATATCGTGTTGATTTAGGATTATTAAAAATGTCTTTACTAAATAGATATTTAATCTCTTCAGTGCCAATATTTGATATCCCGACAATGCTTTTCGGAATTAGAGAGGACGGAGCTCCTGTTGCATTACCTAAATATTTTTTGATGTATATATTATATTTTGCCCTTTTACCCATTTCATTCACTAAAGGACCCGTATCTGTTTGTTTAAAAACAACTAAGTTATTTTTTAATGCTTCATCAAAGGTACCTTTTATAAAACGAAACATGTAACCTCTTTGAGGTTTTACTTTACTTCCATCTGGACAAGTAATATAATATTGCTGATTAGGATTATTGCCTTCATTGCGCCATGCGAAATCTTTTTCTCTGTATATACCCTTTTCATCTTTTTTATTATATTGTTTTATAGCTTCTGGAGATAATTCCGAGAAAAACATTGGTAAACAATCAATATTCTTTGAATAACATAGTGCATACTCATGGCTTTGATTAACATACTTGCTTCTAATTCCACCACCTGTTGATGAATTCCATACAAACTGAGTAACAAAATTCTCTTCCCCGAACACCTCATTCATCAACAGGCGCAGGTTATGAACCTCATTATCGTCAATAGAGACAAAAATCACGCCATCGTCCTTCAAGAGATTCCGGGCCAGGAACAGGCGGGGATACATCATTGACAGCCAGTTGGAATGATACTGGCCGCTTTCCCTGGAATTCTTCCTGAATAAACCCTCTTTAAGCAGATAGCCCTCTTCATCCTTTTCGCCGATGCGTTTGAGATAATCATCCTTGGATTCAGAGAATTTATCCGGGTAGATAAATTCATCGCTGCCGGTATTGTAAGGCGGGTCGATATAAATCATCTTGATTTTGCCGTAGTAGGACTTCTGGAGGATTTTCAGGACTTCCAGATTCTCGCCTTCAATAAAGACATTCTGGGTCTGATTAAAATCGTTTATGCCTTCTGAAGTCGGCGCTAAGGTAGCGGTGGTTGGGGTCTGCAGGACGCGGAAGGCATCGGATTTCCCGGCCCAGTTCAGGACATAGCGCTCGTTCTGGATATTCAGGTCTTCGCCGATGGTCAGACGCAACTTCTCCGGGTCAACTTTCCCCTCGGTAAATATTTCCGGAAACAACTTTTTAAGATTACTCAACTTTTCCTGAGCGATATGTACTCCGCTTGAGCCGTCCATAGCCGTTAATGAGTGGGCTGGCTTAGTTTTGTTGCGTTTATCATGCGTAGATTTAATGGAATTCACCGATTCGTTTTTCATATTAAATTCTCCTCTGGGTAATACTTTTTCTGAATAGGTCCCTTTGGCATCGTTTCAATTTAAGCTTCTGCGTGGTTAAGAAAAAGAATACCATCCGGTAAGGATGTTGGCAAGAAATTTATGACAGCAGTATTTGAGGTGTTAAAAGCCTGTCCACATATTATTTTAATAAAGACTTCGGCCGTGAGCTCAGCCGAACGGTCGTTGTCTACCAATGGAATCAGGGTAGGCAACGAGGTTTATCCTCGTTGATTTGTGATATCCGAATAGGATATAAGAGCCCATCCTAAAAATGGTATTTTCTGGTTTCTTAACCTAAAAATAATGAAGAGAACCAGGCCTGAAAACCTATTTCTACCCAAGGCTATTTGGAGCGGCTCTAATAAAGAATTGTTGCTAAAATTTGAAAAAAAGACTTGACATTTTAATATATTGTGTTATACTTGTATTGTGTAGAGTTTTAGTTTTAGTGAGTGTTGAGTATGAGCGATAAAATGAAAGATATGCCCCTTGCTAACGCCTTAATGGATAGCAAAGCAGATCAAATGTTGATTGATATAATAAAAAGCCGCATCGAAGATAAAGCATCGCCAGAGATTGCTCAAATGAATTTCCAACTTTGGAAAGATACAATAAATGATATAGCAAAAGAAATTCTAATTAAAGATGGAAAATGTTTGCCTGAACAAATCTCTGAGGATGAGATTTATCTTACCTTACTTGCAATGATTGGATTGCGTTATGTACACCGCGAACGCGAGGTTCTTAAAATACTTAATGAACTTCGCGAGGAATTACGTCCGCGTTGGTTATCCTGGGATGCGTTGACTGAACGTTTTAGCAAATTAGAATCGTCGCTTACCGGCGTTACAGCATCGTCTCGTTCTTTACATTTAACGTTTCTAAAGATGGTTTATGATAAGGCTAAAGCCGCTGATGTTAATGACCCGACCAGTCCGCGATTGATTCGGGCCGAAGAAGTTATCGCCATAGCTAAATCGTTAGATATTCGGCGAACCGGCGGATTTTACCAAAGATTATTGAAAACCACCGGTGATGGAAACTGGGTATTATTAACAGCGGAAGCGCTTAATATGCTTCGGATCGCGGGAGAAATAAAATAATGGGAAATGCTATAAGCAAAATTTCTCGCACTACAAACGAAAGAGAACTAAAAATCACAAGAGAAATATCATCGTCTTGGTTAAAATTTATCCGCTACTGCGAGAAAATCAGATTCGGCGAATTGCAGAAAATTCAGATACAGGACGGTCTGCCGGTTTCAGCCGAGAAATCAACGGAAAAGATAAAATTTAATTGAAAGGAGACGAATAAACATGCAAAGACAATTTAATACCAATGTCTCAGGGCGTTCTTTTGACGAACAAATTATCAACCAAGTATGGGTCAAGGCGGAATCTACATCAAGTGTACCAAGCCAAGTATTAGGTTTCAAGAAAGATACCTGTGGGGCTATCATTAAAAAATTTGAATATGGAAAAACAATTCAATACGGTTGGGAAATAGACCATATAAAACCTGTTGCTAAAGGGGGGACAGATGATTTAAGCAATCTTCAACCATTACATTGGGAAAACAATCGGCATAAAAGCGATAATTATCCTGATTGGACTTGTAAACTAACAAACTAAAAAGTGCTGCATTAAAAAACTTTTATAAAAAAGGGACAAAATGAAATTACAACCGTTAAAACAGTGGATATGCGACGGGTGCGGAAAAATTATTAAAGATATCGAAGATGGATATATTGAATATATTGAAGGGGTCGAAGGAAATCATTATAAGGCAAAAGATTTTCGTATTGTTCATCATGCTTCTAAATCCCCTAAAAAACCTGACGGGAATTGCTACAAATACGAAAAAACTGGTACTTGGAATACTATCGCTTTAAGTGAATTTGTTGGAAATAATGGCCTTGCTCAACTATTAACACTTATTGATATAGGTCCTATTCATAGTCCACAGTTTTCAGGGCCTCATGTGCAGGATCTTAGGGAATGGACAGATTTTTGCAGAAGATTGCATTTTCCGTATTATGAAGAGGCTCGCTTGCATTGGGAAAATGCTCAGGCAGATGGATATTTTGACGGGAAAAATGAAGTTGCAATCTATTTACCAGAAACACTAAAAGCTTTAATTAATATATATGAAGCAAGAAATGAATAAAGGAGATAGAACGCTTAAGTATTGATTTAATTACATTTCGCAACCGCTGACCGGAAAACCGGAGGCCGGATTGTCCCCTCTCAAATAAGAAAGGGATAGTCCGGCCTTTTTTTATAATTAATTGATGAATCTATAAAAATTAATGGGCTATTCCAAATGGGTAATTACGAACAAGATTATGATGACCTAAAGACAAACGACCTGGATAATGTCATTCCGGCTGGACGCCCGCCTTCCTTTGATAATTTTATCACCCGCTTCGCCCCTTTGTTAATCAATCTTGAACCGTCTGAAATTGAACTTATCAAATTGGCTTACCTGACAGCCATTAAAAATAACGGGCAAATTGAGGACAAACTTCTGGCCAAAGTTTTACAAATAAGCGAACGGACTATTAGAAATCGGAAAAGTAAGATTATTAAGAAAATAAATATCGCATTAGGACTGAAATACGGCAAATCCCTTCCGCCTCTTGAAGATAACTGAAAAATTTATTTCTTTATCATCTCATCAGTTATACCAAATCGCCGCTTTTTTGTTTTCTCAAATCAGGCAAAATCTTTCCACCTGCTTGAATAAGTAGAAAGCGAGGTGATTTATTATGGAAGAAATCGTTAAGTTAATCCACGCCACGGGTTTTCCCATCGTGATTACGCTGTTGCTCTATTTTGACCTGCGGAAATTAATCCATAATAATACGGCAGCCATCAGGGAACTAACCCAACAGCAAGAGAGTTTAACCGGAACATTAAAGGGACTTATTCAAAACAATCGGTAATCAATTATTAATAATCAGTTGGTTTTTTAGCGAAGGCGCAAGAATTGAAAATGGTGGCCAACGTTTTCTAACCCAACGCGGCTAACTGGTTTTAAATTAGTAAAGAAGGTGAAAAAAATATGGCTACTATCATAAGTAAGGTCCAGTTGATGATACCGCTGAACCTGACCCACGCGCCTAACCATATGGTTGACCAGTGGCAGGAAGGTCTAAAAAGCAACGCTGCCCGGATTAACATCAAGCGGAAACTCCGGATTCCGGATGAGGCGACTTTCAAGAACCGTTTGGCTCAACCGGCCGCCACGGCTTGGGCGCCGATGATTGACCAGGATTTTGAATCCCGAAGCGGTAAAGGACGCGGCAGTATCGTGGCTTTCCAGCGGACAAACTTGAGCGATGCCTTTGAGAGTTACAACTCAGGGCTTGAGCATATGTTTGAAACCGTGGATGGAGTGGAAGCCAAACGGTTTAAGGAACGGGTTGATAATGCCAGAGAACGTTACAACCGCCGGGTGGCTTCGCGGACACTGCCTTTTACCGGCGAGAAGACCATCGGTAAATCGGTTGTTTCCATCGCTCCCCTATGGCTGACCAGAGACCCAACGGTTGAAGGGATGCTCAGGGCCGGCGATGAAATACTGGCCGGCGGTCCGGTGAACATCGTCAAGGAAGACCCGTCTGGTTTGAGGCCGGCTTTTAAGGCGGCGCTGGCCCAGTTCCTGCTGCAGTCCGGCGTAAGGATTGTTATGCATAATTTCAATCCGACCCAGATAGTCAAACGGAATGACCAGGGAAATATGATTATCGCCGGTTTTCAATCGGCTGATTACACGCCGTTTGCCACCGGAGGCGATAGTCACTGCGATTGGGTGCTGATTGATGATGCGTTGTTCCTGGAGATTCAGGTAAGTACACTGTAGAAAGTATGCAGTCAGGGTGAGGGGTATGGCGTACGACATACCCCTTACTTCAAATAAAATTTGCCTTGACAGGCAGATTTGAATGTGCTATTCTTTATATATAATAACGGAGGTTACTATGCGTAATAGATTCACTGCCCTAATTGAAAAGCATGACGATTGGTATATTGGCTACGTTGAAGAAATACCGGGCATTAATACACAAGGAAAAACACTTGCCGAGACAAGGGAAAATCTTAAAGAAGCGCTTAAGCTGATAATTGAAACCAACCGCGCAATCGCGGAAAAAGGAATTAATTCCAAGAATATCATTAAAGAAAATATCTCCGTAGAGGTATAATGAAAAGGAGGGAATTCATTAAATATCTCAGGCAACACGGATGTCGTCTTGTCCGTGAAGGCGCCCGGGTGCCCGAAGAAGAAATCGGGGAAGAATAACACCACCCGGCAGACTGTGTCATAATCCTCTTTTTGTCATTGCGACCCCGATGCAAATCGGGGGAAGCAATCTCTATTTAATGCGATTACTTCGTCGCCCCCCGATGTCCATCGGGGGACTCCTCGTAATGACATTATGACACAGTCTGCTGGGTATAAATATATTGACTTGTAACCGGTCGGCTGAGTTTTTAGACACGCTCGGTGTCCCCGGAATTTTTGCGGAATAATCAAATAAAATATTGACATCATCTCCAAAATAAGATATAGTTATAAAGTTTTAGAAGCGGTCGTACCCTAACCGCCCTATTCAAAAATCAGTCCCGTGAGCCGAAATCCCGAATAATCGGGAAATAAACGCTAAACGAGGCGATAATAATTTATTTTAGGGTATTAAGAAAGGGACACTATGGGGAAGAAACTCTATGTGGGCGGATTGTCATATGACACCGCAGAGGAAACCTTGAGACAGACCTTTGCTCAAGCCGGAACCGTGGAAACCGTAAAGGTCATCGTAGACCGGGATACCGGACGCTCAAAGGGCTTTGGTTTTGTAGAGATGGCCACCAATGAAGAAGCGGCCAAGGCAATTGAGTTGTTCAATGGCAAGGAACTTGACGGGCGCAGTCTGACCGTCAATGAAGCCAAGCCGATGGAACCGAGAAGCTCCAGACCGGGCGGCGGATACGGTAACCGTGACTCCGGCGGTGGCGGAAATCGCAGAGACCGCTATTAATCTTGGCACGAACTGTAACGCGGATAACTAATCATTTATCTTCCGGTTATTTAAACCGGAATATTCAAGTTAAGTTGTTGAGTTTCAGTTTACACCAAAAAGGCAGGAAATGGAAATAACATCCACTCCTGCCTTTTTTACTTTAACCGGAATTGTTTTTGTTAATTGACTGCTTGCTCCGATAGGCATCGGGGCTTGACCATCAAAAAAAAACACTTGGCGAAACCAGACCGTTTGTTAATATTGTTTTATATGAATAAGGGTAGGCGGAAGCCCTTGCTTCCGCGTCTGACTTCAATTCACTATCAAATATAAGTTATTCCGATGAAAATAAACTTTAGAACCGTATTATTTTCCAACGAACACTTAGAAAAACTGTTTTATAAATCAATCAAACTGCTCTTTCCGATGCTTTGCCCCGAAATGATGTGTCTTATCACAATAATTCTTGTCTGGTTAATGAGTCTTAATAATTTCAAAGATATCAAAGAGATGATTACTCCGTTGGAAGTGTGGAGTATCATAACGTTGTTGTTTTTAGGAATTGGCAACCTAACTCCTTTTGTCGCAACGTTGTTCAAAATTAAATTAAACAGGTCGTTTTCTATTTTCGCAGTTATCGCCGCATTGGTTACGCTCATCATAGTTCAATTATGGATTATGAAATTAGTGCCCAGTCCTTTTGTTTCCTTTCCGGATTGGTTTGTTTTCTTTTTTGCTTTTTTAAATTTCATCTTTATTATCACGATTGTGGTGCTCTTATTGAAAGCACCCAGAATACGGGATAGTATTTTGAAAACACTTTATGAAAATAACCCGATTGGATTAAAACTATTAATCTTATTGGTTGTAACAGGCAACTTATCAATGTGGTCTTTTTTGCATTTTCATTTATTTTCGCCGCCCGTCGCAGCGGAATTTACTATTCATCTCGGTATTTTAATTGCTGCCATTTATAAAACTTTCTTTGTAAAAAAATATAGTTTTTGAGATTGACATTCAAGTTTTTTTATATTAAAATAATCATCATGAAACTGTCGTTTATATTTTTAAGTATGGCTCTATTATCAATAGCTACTTTCTGTCGTGCCGAAGAACAGAATATCCGCCCCGCGGCCCTGGCCGGAACGTGGTATAAAAATAATCCTGTTGAGTTAACAAAAGACATAGAAAATTATCTGGCGCAAGTGCCGGCGAAATTAATCCAGGAAATCCAATCGCAAAAAATCGCGGGATTCATCACCCCGCACGCCGGTCATCAGTATTCCGGCCCGGGCGCGGCTTATCTTTATGCCTTGATTAAAAACAAACCTATTAAGCGCGTTATTCTCATCGGACCCAGTCATCACGCGGGTTATCACGGCATCGCGGTTTCCGGTTTTACCCATTACCGGACGCCGTTAGGATTAGTGGAAATAGACCTGGCCGTCTGCCGGGAATTATCGGCCGCCGACCCGATTTTTTGCGCGGCGGCTGAAGCCGAAAAACGCGAACACTCCCTGGAAATTCAACTACCTTTCCTGCAAACCGTCCTCCAGGATTTTAAACTGGTCCCGCTGATGGTCGGAAAAATGGCTGAGGCCGATTATTTAACCGCCGCCCGGATAATTAAACCGCTGATTGATGATGAAACGTTACTTATTACCAGTTCTGATTTCACGCATTACGGGGCCGGGTTTAATTACACCCCCTATAAAGAAAATGTCCGGGCTGAAATTGAAGCATCCGACCGCACCGCCATTCAACACGCTTTAGACCTCAATGTTAAAAATTTTCTGGACTATGTGGAAAAAAGTGGTATGACTATCTGCGGGTACCGGCCGATCGCTCTGATGCTTTCGCTGCTACCGGAAAAAAGCCAGGGGCAATTGCTTCATTACTATGCTTCAGGCGATGCAACCAGGAATTATTCTCATTCGGTCAGTTACGCCTCGGTGATATTTATGAAACCGTCAGAAAAAGATTCAACCAAACTTAAAAAACGGGAACAGGCGACCCTGCTCAAATTAGCCCGGGAC
>ERZ1292633.4276-Hain-H41-02um-R1-4276-length-13338-cov-6_pt1 | contig 13338 bp, 6 predicted proteins | sample MGYA00564406_ERZ1292633 | MGnify/ENA primary metagenome ERZ1292633 (study PRJEB36523, sample SAMEA6512639) | groundwater metagenome | collected 2019-01-08 | study: AquaDiva: Metagenomics assemblies of 32 groundwater samples
CGAACGCGCCCATGTGAAACGGCAGCAGCCCCGGCGTGCGCGTGAACGTGCCTTCGGGAAAAAACACCAGTGTTTGTCCGTGTTGTGCGGCGTGTGCCACTACGCGCGCGTCTTCCACGCCGCGCGCCAGCTCGAAGCGTTCCACGAATTCCGCCCCGATGCGCCGCAAAAAAACGCGCGCGACAAAAAGCGCGGTGAGTTCGCGCTTGGCGACGAAGCTGAATACCCCGGGTAACACGGCGGCAAGAACGATGCTATCCAGATAACTCGCGTGATTGGCCGCAATTACGTGCGGGCCGCGTGGCAGCTTGTCGAGCCCCTGCACGTGCAAAGACACGCCAGCCAGACGCCGCACCAATTTTGCCGCCGCGCGAATAACGGCCAGTGCCCAGGCGGGGCGTGGAAGCGCTGCCACCGCCAGCCACACCGGCGGCGTCAATATCCAGAACAGCGTCCAGGCATAGAGCGCATACAGCAGGGCACCGGCCGCGCGCACGGCCCGGCGCAGTTGCGGCGCCACGCCGCTCCAAGCCAGATGCAGAATCTGTCGCCACGCGGGGCGCGTGGGTGCGGTCAAACGGCCGCGTTCGTAAAGTTCGCGGCTGGCGGCGCGGCGCACCTTGCCGCTCGAGGTTTTGAGCACGGTGTGCGGGGACGCGAGCACCACGTCATCCGGCGCGGCGCCGGCCAGATCCACCGCGAGGGCGGTGATCGCGGTTTGCAATTGTTCGCGTGCGTCCGGCTCCGTCTCGCGGGTTTCCGCCAGCACCACCAGCTTCTCGGTGGCGGTGGCGCGATCGATGCTGCCGAATACGGCGACGCATCCCTTGCGCATGCCCGGCAGATTGCCGATCGCCTCTTCCAGTTCATGCGGATAGATATTGCGCCCGGCGCGGATGATGACGTCTTTCACGCGCCCGGTGATGTACACGTCGCCGCCGGCCATGTAGGCGAGATCGCCGGAATCCAGCCAGCCGTCGTGAAACAGGCGCCGGGTTTCCTCCGGATTGCGGAAATAACCGGAGGTCGCCGAGGGCCCCTGAAACTCGAGTCGGCCTTCTTCGCGTTCGCTTACCTCATAGCCGGTGGCATCGACAAGGCGAATCTGGTGCCCGGCCAGGGGTTGTCCGCAGGCGACAAAGCGCAGCGCGTTCGCATCGTCCGCCGCAGCGGGCACGGCACGGCCTTCGCGCATGAATGCCTCGCGGTCGATGCGATCGACCACGGGCGCGCGTCCGGGAGGCGGAAAGGCGAGGCCCACGGATGATTCCGCCAACCCGAACACCGGGTACATGGTCTCGCGCCGTAAACCGTAGCGGGCGAACCGTTCATGGAAACGGGCGATGGTATCGGGGCTGACCGGCTCGGCGCCGTTGAATGCCACGCGCCAGGAACTCAGGTCCAGGCCCTCGATGTCGCGGTCCTGGACGCGCCGCAGGCACAGTTCGTAGCCGAAGTTGGGCGCGCCCGAAAGCGTCGCGCGGTGCCGGTGGATGGCCCACAGCCACCGCTCCGGTCGCGTGAGAAAGCTGAGCGGCGACATCACGACCAGCGGCACGGCGTAGTACAGGCTGCCGAGCCAGGCGCCGATGAGCCCCATGTCGTGATACAGCGGCATCCAGCTCACGAACACATCGCTGGAGTTGGCGCCGATCGCCTCGCCCATGGCGCGGATGTTCGCCAGCAGGTTGGCGTGCGTGAGAATCACGCCCTTGGGGTTGCCGGTGGAGCCGGAGGTGTACTGCAACAGCGCGATGTCCTGCGCCTGCACTGCGGGCGCGGCCTGGCCCGCCGGCGCCGCGGCCTCGACGATTTCCTCGGGGGTGACGACCGTGCGCAGTCCCTCCACTTGCAGGCGCAGCAGCCGCGCGAAGGGCTTTGCCTCCGCGACGGTGATCAGCATCGCGGCGCGGGCGTTGTCGAGGATGCGCGCATGGCGGCGCAGATGTTCCTCGATCTGCGACAGCCGCGCGGGCGGGTAGATCGGGACCGGAATACCGCCGGCCCGCAACACACCGTAGAAACTGAAAAAATACTCCAGACTCGTGGGCAGCATGATCGCCACCGTCTGGCCGGGCAGCAGATCGCGTTTCCGCAAGCCGGCCGCCACGGCGTCCGCGCGCTGTTGCAGCGCGGCATAGGAAATTTCCTCTTCTTTTCCGGTTTCCGCGATCAGATAGATATGCGGGCGCGCGGGGTGGGCGCGCACGTGCCAGTCCAGGACCGTCAGCAGGGTATTCACTTCCGCCGTCGGTATGTCGGTTGCGCCGGGAGGCGGGGAAGGTTGCGGCGGGGTGGGCGTCAACGGCAAATGACCCGGCCTGGCGGCTTGCACCGCGCGCAGCAGATCGCGCGGCGTTTCCACGGCTGCCAGCGCCCGTTCCGTGAGACTCACATCGAAAGCGCGTTCGATACGGGCGAGTAGTTCCATCCTGCCCAAACTGTCGAAACCCAGCTCCCGGTCAAGCAGACTGTCGAGTGTTATTTCCCCGGCGGCGGCCGGGCGCGAGCGCAGCTCGGCGGCCAGGCGCCGCGCGATGTCGAGGACTACCGCCTCGGCATCATTGCTTCGGACCGGTCCGTTTTCCTCTTTTCCCGGGGACATGCGCATCCTTCCTGTTGGGCTCATTGTCCTGATGTTGTCGGTTTGCCTGCGCGGCCTGTTTATAGAGCCGCAGGTATTCCGCCGCACTGTGGCGCCAGGTGAAATCGTGACGCATGCCTGCGCGCATCATTTGTTTCCACCGGCGGGTGTTTTTCTGCAGGGCGAGGGCGCGGTCCACGGCAGCGAGGAGCGCCCCCCCGCGCGCCCCCTCGCGCACGACACCCGTGGCTTTTCCGGCCTTGAGATTTTCTTCGGTGGCATCCACCACGGTGTCGGCCAGCCCGCCGACATGCCGCACGATCGGGATGGTCCCGTAGCGCAGGCTGTAGAGCTGATTCAGTCCGCACGGCTCGAAGCGCGACGGCATCAGGAACATGTCCGCCCCGGCCTCGATCAAATGCGCCAGGCGCTCGTCATAACCGATATGTACCGCCAGGCGTCCGGGATATCGCGCCACCTGTGCGCGCAACGCCGCCTCATAGCCGGCCTCGCCCGTGCCCAGTATCACGAGTTGCAGCGGCCGGTGCATGAGCCCGGGCAGCGTCTCGAGAACCAGGTCAATGCCCTTTTGCTGCACCAGTCTTCCTACCATGCCGATCAAGCTTGTCCGCGGTTCTCCGGACAGGCCGAATTCCTTTTGCAGCGCGAGCTTGTTGGGCAGCTTGTCTTGCAGACGGCGCGCGGAATAGGGTTTGGCGATAAACGGATCACGGGCCGGATTCCACTCCTCGCCGTTAATGCCATTCAGAATGCCTGACAACCGTCGCGCGCGGTGACGCAGCAGACCGTCCAGGCCGCTTCCGAATTCCGGCGTCTGAATTTCGCGCGCGTAGGTGGGGCTCACGGTGGTCAGACGGTCGGCAAAGGCGAGTCCGCCTTTGATGAACGACAGCTGGCCGTGAAATTCCAGGGCGTCGGGCGACCAGAGCGAAGCGGGAAGACCCAATGCGGTAAAAGTTTTGTAGGGAAACAAACCTTGATAGGCCAGGTTGTGAATGGTGAAAACCGTGGCCGGCCGATTTTTTTCCGGCGCCAGCAGCGCGGGAACCAGGCCCGTCTGCCAGTCGTGACAATGCACGACATCGGGCCGCCATTTGAGCCGAGTGCGGCCGAGCGCGAGCGTGACCGCCACGTGCGCCAGCAGCGCATAGCGCATGGCGTTGTCCGGCCAGGGTTGGCCGTGGGAGTCGAGATAGGGATTGCCGGGCCGGTCGTAGGCCGGGGGGTAATCGACAAGCCAGGTAATCAATGGCGTGCCCGGAAGCCGGCCTTCCAGAATCCGGACCGGCGCGCCGAGACCGGGAACCGTCAATGTCGCAACGGTTTTGAGCCTGCCGGCGCGCGCCACGGCATCGCGGTAAGCAGGCAGAAGCAGGCGCACGTCGGCGCGCAAGGATTGCAGCGCGACCGGCAGGCTGCCGGCGACATCGCCCAGCCCGCCGGTTTTGATCAGCGGATGGGCTTCGCTTGCGACAAAAAGTATATTGGTCAAGTTCTGTCTGGTTCGGTAACGGTTATTTCGGTGACGCCCGCCAGGGAAGTTCTGATTAAGTCATTCCGTTCGCCCTGAGCTTGTCGAAGGGTGAACGGCAAACACTGTAATGACAGGGCCGCCGTTCGTTCGTGGTTCGACAGGCTCACCACGAACGGGCTTGATCAGAACTTCCCTAGTGTATTTGAATTCGCGGCGTTGTGGTAAATTCTGAATCGGAGGTAACGGAAAATTCAAGCGCGGCGCGGTTATTGATCCGGTACGATTTTTATCTGACGGTGGCTTGGGCAATGAATGTTCCTCTGCCTTGGCTGCCGCGAAGGCGCCGGACCGATAACAAGAATACTAATTGACGGATATATTGAGGCGGCAAGGTGGCCGTGGTGATGTTTTAATGTGGCGGCATCCAGGTTGATTCAGGCCGCCTCAATAATCAAGGGAGTGCAACCATGATTCAGGACACTGCCACACGCCATATCACGCGCCTGACGCGCGACACTTTGGCCCTGGTGCTCGCCGGCGGTCGCGGTTCACGCCTGAAACATCTCACCTTGTGGCGCGCCAAACCCTCCGTCCCGTTTGGCGGCAAGTTCCGTATCATCGACTTCCCGTTGTCCAACTGCATGAACTCCGGTATCCGGCGCGTGGGCGTGCTGACCCAGTACAAGGCGCATTCGCTCATCAAGCACATCCAGCGAGGCTGGGGGTTCCTGCGCGGCGAGCTCGGCGAATTCGTCGAGCTGCTGCCGGCGCAGCAGCGCATCGAAACCTCGTGGTACACCGGCACGGCGGACGCGGTGTACCAGAATCTCGACATCCTGCGTAATCACGACCCCAGCTACGTCCTGATCCTCGCCGGAGATCATATTTATAAAATGGACTACGGCGCCATGATTGTGCGCCACGTCGAAAGCGGTGCCGATGCCACGGTCGCCTGTGTTGAAGTGCCGGTTAAACGCTCTCGCGAGTTTGGGGTGATGCAAGTGGATGGACATCACCGGATCGTGGGTTTCCAGGAGAAACCGGAAATACCGGAACCACTGCCGGGTCGCCCCGATACGGCAGTGGCTTCCATGGGAATCTATATATTCAACACCAAGTTCCTGTATGAACAGCTCATCCGCGACGCCGACTTGCACGACTCGGCGCACGATTTTGGAAAAGACATCATTCCTTCGATCATCCACTCATATCGCGTGATGGCTTGCCCGTTTCGCGACCCGCTCACGGGCAAGCAACCTTACTGGCGCGACGTGGGAACCGTGGATGCGTTCTGGGAAGCGAATATCGAGCTGGTCGACGTGACGCCGGAGCTCAATCTTTACGATGACGATTGGCCGATCTGGACTTATCAGGAACAACTGCCGCCGGCCAAGTTCGTGTTCAACGACGACGACCGGCGCGGCATGGCGGTGGATTCGATGGTTTCAGGAGGATGTGTCATTTCGGGTTCAAAGGTGCGTCATTCGCTGCTGTTCTCGAACGTCAAGGTGCATTCCTTCTGCGAAATCGCCGACTCGGTGGTTTTGCCCGATGTCGTCATTCAGCGTCACTGCCGCCTGAAGAATGCGATCATCGACAGAGGCTGCCTGATTCCCGATGGAATGGTCATCGGAGAAGATTTGCAGGAGGACGCCAGGCGATTTCACGTGACGCCACGCGGGGTGGTGCTGGTGACGGCCGAAATGCTCGGTCAGGAGCTGCATCATGTCCGATGAAGCGCGACTCAAAGTCGTGCTGTGCTGGCACATGCACCAGCCGCAGTACCGCGACCTGGTAAGCGGCACGTCGCATCTGCCGTGGACCTACCTGCACACGATCAAGGATTACGTGGACATGGCGGCGCACCTCGAGGCCGTGCCGGCGGCGCGCGCCGTGGTCAATTTCGCGCCGTTGTTGCTGGAACAGATTGAAGACTATGCGCGGCAGGTGGAAGGATTCCTGACCAACAGCCTGCCGATCCGCGATTCGCTGCTGGCGGCGCTGGTGAGTCCGGCGTTGCCGCTGTCGGACGAGCAGCGCATGACGCTCATCAAGGCCTGCCTGCGCGCCAACGAATCGCGCGTCATCGGTCGTTTTCCCGCCTACCGCCGGCTCGCCGACATGGCCGCCTGGGTTGTGCCGCATCCGGAGGCGATGCGATACCTGAACAACCAGTTTCTCACCGATCTCCTAGTGTGGTATCACCTCGCCTGGCTCGGTGAAACCGTGCGCCGTGGCGATGTTCGCGTGAAACGCCTGCTCGACAAGAACACCGGCTACACGCTGCATGACCGGCGCGAACTGCTGACCGTGATCGGCGAACTCCTGTCAAACGTGATTCCCCGTTATGCGAGCCTGGCCTCTCGCGGGCAGGTGGAACTTTCGGTGACGCCTTACGCCCACCCGATTTTGCCGCTGTTACTCGACTTCAAGTGCGCGCAAGAGGCCATGCCCAAGGCGCCGCTGCCTCTGTTGCAGCAGTATCCCGGCGGGGAAGAACGGGCACGCTGGCATATCCGCGAAGGTATCGAGACGTTCCGTCGTCATTTTGGTTTCGTCCCGGCCGGTTGCTGGCCAGCGGAAGGCGCGGTGAGCACGGCTTCGCTGAAGCTCCTGGCGGAGGCGGGTTTTCGCTGGGCCGCGAGCGGCGAAAGCGTGTTGCACAACAGTCTTGTCGATTCCGGCGCCAAGGAGGAGGGCGTGAAAGATGCCTGGCTCTACCGTGCCTATTCGGTGGCGGACAGCGGCATGAACTGTTTTTTCCGCGATGACGGATTGTCGGATCTGATCGGCTTCAGCTACGCCACGTGGCATGCCGATGATGCCGTGAGCAATCTCGTGCACCATCTTGAAGAGATCGCGCAACGTTGCAACAGCCATCCCGAGCACGTGGTGTCGATCATCATGGATGGCGAGAACGCCTGGGAGTATTATCCGGAAAACGCCTACTATTTCCTGCATGCGCTCTATCGCCGCCTCTCGGAGCATCCGAAAATAGAATTGACCACGTTCTCGGATTGCCTGAAAACCGCGCCAACAAAATCCCTGCGCACGCTCACCGCCGGTTCATGGGTGTACGGAACGCTGTCCACCTGGATCGGCGAGCCGGACAAAAACCGCGGCTGGGACATGCTGGGCGACGCCAAGCGCGCCTTCGATGCCGCCGCGGGCCGCCTCGACGCCGCGCATCTCGACCGCGCGACCCGGCAGCTCGCGGTGTGTGAAGGTTCGGACTGGTTCTGGTGGTTTGGCGGCGACAATCCGGCGGCGACGGTGGCCGATTTCGAACGCCTCTACCGCCAGCACCTGACGAATCTTTATCAGCTGATCGCCGCCGAACCGCCGGAGTATCTCTCGCAGGTGTTCACCCACGGCGGCGGCGCGCCGGTGCACGGCGGCGCCATGCGCCCCGGCCAGGTCTCCAGCGGATGATTCCCGCGGTGCTGGAACGCCGGCGCGCCGGCGTGCTGCTGCATCCCACCTCGCTGCCGGGCGGTATCGGCAACGGCGATCTCGGCGCCGATGCGCACCGGTTCGTGGATTTTCTGGGACAGGCCGGGTTCAGCGTGTGGCAGATGTTGCCGCTCGGACCGCCGCACCGCGGCGGCTCACCCTATCACTCGCTGTCGTTGCACGCCGGCAACCCCATGCTCATCAGCCTGGAACGCCTGGTGGAATGGGGCTGGCTGGATGCCGGCCATCCAGCCGGTTCGGAGAATCCGGTGGGTTATCGTCTCAAGCGTCTCGCGCAGGCGCACCGGATTTTCACGCAGCGCGCTTCCGTTTCCGACCAGCAGGTCTTCGAGGCCTTCATCAATGCGGAGGCGCACTGGCTGGACGATTATGCGCTTTACCGCGTGCTGCGCCGGGAATATTCCGGACGGGCCTGGTATCAATGGCCGGCGCCGCTGCGTGACCGCGAGCCGCAGGCACTGGCGGAGGCGCGCGTGCGCTTTATCGACGAGATTACGCAGGTGTGCTTCGAGCAGTTTGCGTTTGCCCGCCAATGGCAGGCATTGCGGACGCATGCCGGCGAACGCCATGTGCTGTTGTTTGGCGACATGCCCATCTTCGTGGCGCACGACAGCGTGGATGTCTGGACCCAGCGTGAATATTTCATGCTCGATGCCGAAGGCCAGCCGACCGTGGTCGCCGGTGTGCCGCCGGATTATTTTTCGGAGCAGGGGCAACGCTGGGGCAATCCGCTGTACCGCTGGGAGCGCATGCAGGCGGACGGTTTCCGCTGGTGGATCGCGCGGCTCACAACCGAGTTCAGGCGTTTCGACCTGTTGCGCGTGGATCATTTTCGCGGTTTCGAGGCCTGCTGGGAAATTCCGGCCACGGAAGAAACGGCGATTCATGGCCGCTGGGTGAAAGTTCCGGGCGAGGCGTTATTTGAAACCCTGAAGACGCATTTCGGAGCGCTCCCGGTGGCGGCCGAGGATCTCGGACTCATTACTCCGGAGGTCTATGCGTTGCGTGACCGGTTTGATTTACCGGGCATGAAAATTCTGCAATTCGCCTTTGACAGCGGGCCGGACAATCCCTATCTGCCGCACAACCATCGCGTGGCGAGCGTGGTCTACACCGGCACGCATGACAACGACACGACACTGGGGTGGTTCGAGAATCTGCCGGCGGAAACGCAATTACGCGTCGTGGAATATCTCGGCTACCCGCACGAATCGATGCCATGGCCGCTTATCCGCTCCGCTTTCGCGTCGGTATCGCAGCTGGCGATTGTTCCCATGCAGGACGTGTTGGCGCTCGGGCGTGGATATCGCATGAACACGCCGGGCACGGTGGAGGGGAACTGGCACTGGCGTTTTTCCTGGGAGCAATTGCCGCCCGACCTGATGGAGCGCCTGCGGCGGATGACCATGCTCTACGGAAGAAATTAAGACTTAAAAGCCATAACAAAATATTTCACCGCAAAGGCGCGAAGAACGCAAAGAAAAACTCTGTGATACAGGATCACTTATCTGTTCCTTTGCGCTCTTTGCGTCTTTGCGGTTGAATTTTATTTTTTAAGAGACACTTACAACCAGATCATGTACCCCGATTCGAAGCGGTGGGACATGGAGGGATGGAACGGAAACATCCGGATCTTGTAATATTGCAGGCCCGGCAGGCGCGGGTAGAGATCGAGCCTGAAAAGCGTCTCGCCCGATTCGTTATGTGATTCCACCGTGAAGATATGGCTGTCCAGGCGGACAAAATCGCCATTTTCCGATTCGTGCCCGACGAGGCACTCCATCAGGACGTCCTCCGGTTGCAGGCCGTTCAGGCGCGCGGACACGCGCAGCGAAAATACCTGGCCGGAACGGATTTCAGAAGGACCGCCGTCCACGCGCCGCAGGCTGATGTTCGGCCAGCTCTGGTCGAGGCGCTTGCGCCATGCGGCGATTTCCTTGGCGCGCGCGTATTGGTTGCCCATCATCATGAGGCGCTGGCGTTTTGCGGGCGCGTAATAGTTGCGCACGTAGTCCATGACCATGCGCTGGGAATTGAAGCGCGGGATCAGCGACTTCATGGAATTTTTCGATTTCCGCACCCATCCATCCGAATAGCCGTGACCGTTGCGCGCGTAGTAAAGCGGAATTACCTGCTTTTCGAGGATATCGAGCAGTTCCTGGCCTTCCTCGCGGTCGCGGTAGACGCTGTCGTATTGCGGACCGTGCGGCGTGATCGCCCAGCCGTTATCGCCTTTATAACCCTCGCCCCACCAGCCGTCGAGCACGCTCAGGTTGACGACGCCGTTGATGCCGGCCTTCTCGCCCGAGGTGCCGCTCGCCTCCATGGGATATTCCGGCGTGTTCAGCCACACGTCCACGCTGCTGACGAGCTTGCGCGCCAGTGACAGATCGTATCCCTCGAGCAGGATGATTTTTCCCTCGAATTCCGGACGGCGCGAGTACTCGTGAATGACCTGGATCAAATGCTGTGCCGGCAGGTCGTGCGGATGCGCCTTGCCGGCGAAGATCAGCAGCACGCGGCGTTTGGGGTCGTTGAACAAACGCGCCAGGCGCGCCGGGTCGGAGAACAGCAGCGTGGCGCGCTTGTAGGTGGCGAAGCGGCGCGCGAAACCGATGGTGAGAACGTCGGCGTCCTGCGGCATGAGGTATTGCGTGTAGCGTTCGATCAGCGCCTCGCTCGTGCCGTTGCGCCGGTGCTGCAGGACCACCCGGCGTTTTACTTCCGCGAGCATTTCCGACTTCAGCGACTGACGCAGGCTCCAGAAACTGTGGTCGGGAATGTCGTCAATGTGCTTCCAGAATTCATCGTTGAGCAGCTCGTTGCGCCAGCCGCTGCCGAAGCGCATGTCGAACAGGTTCGCCCATTCGCGCGCCAGGAACGTCGGCACGTGCACGCCGTTGGTGATATGGCCCATCGGATTTTCTTCCGGCGGTATCTGCGGCCAGACGTAGGCGGCCATGCGCGCGGCCACCTCGCCGTGAATGCGCGACACGCCGTTACGGAAGCGCGAACAGCGCAGCGCGAGCGCGGTCTGGTTGAACCCGCCCTGGCTGCTCGGACTCGATCCGAGCCCCAGAAAATGGTTCATGTCGATGCCAAGCTGCTTCACGAAATCGGAGAAATAAGTGCTCATCATGTGATGATCGAAGATATCGTGTCCGGCCGGCACCGGGGTGTGGGTCGTGAAGATGGTGTTGGTGGCCACGAATTCGAAGGCGCTGTCGAAATCCAGACCCAGGGCGACGTGCTCGCGGCAGCGTTCCAGCAGCATGAAGGCGGCGTGCCCTTCGTTGATGTGCCACACCGTCGGTTTGAGTCCGACGGCCTGCACGGCGCGCACGCCGCCGATGCCGAGCACGATTTCCTGCTGCATGCGCGTGTTGCTGTCGCCGCCGTAGAGCTGGTAGGTGATGCGGCGGTCGGCCTCGGCGTTGTCCGGCAGATCGCTGTCCAGCAGATAGAGGGTGATATGGCCCGCCTTGGCCTTCCAGACCTTGAGCATGACGCGCCGGCCGGGCATGTCGACCTGCACGTGGATTTCCTTGCCGTCGGCGTCAATCGCCGGAAAGATCGGCAGGTCGCCGAAGTGGGTGGGCGCATAATGCGCCACCTGGTTGCCGTGCGCGTCGATGGTCTGGGTGAAATAGCCCTGCCGGTAAAGCATGCCGACCGCGACGAAGGGAATATTCAGGTCGCTGGCCGCCTTGCAATGGTCGCCGGCGAGGATGCCGAGGCCGCCGGAGTAAATCTGGAAACTTTCGTGGAAGCCGAACTCGGCGCAGAAATAGGCGACCAGATCCTCGCTTGGATCGAGATACTGGAGGATATCGGCGCGGGCGCGCTCCTGGTTGTATGTGTCGAAGCCCGACAGGACGCGGTTGTAGTCCTCCATGAACACGCGGTCCTCGGCGGCATCGTTCAGCCGTTTCTGCGACAAGCGCCGCAGGAATACCTTGGGGTTATGGCCGCAGGACTCCCACAGTTCGCGGTCGAGGCGGAAGAACAGGCCGCGCACCTCCCGGTCCCAGCTGTACAGCAGGTCATTGGCCACTTCCTGCAGACGCTTCAGGCGCTCTGGAAGGATGGGCTGAACTTCAAGTGTGTAACGGGTGCCGGGCATGGTTCCTTTCGTTTGTTTCGAGACTAGCTCTGGCTACATAGTATAGTATGCCGTCCGCTTAAGGGCGGTTGAGGCCTATCCGCGCCGCGAGCGCGGGACTTGGTAAAAGTACATGCGGAAATCCGATTTTCATTATTCCCTTCCCCACGATCTGATCGCGCAATATCCGGCAACGTCACGCACCGCCAGCCGTCTGCTGGCCCTCGATGGCGCGAGCGGCGCCCGGCGCGATCTGCGTTTCACCGATCTGCCCGCGCTGCTGCGGGCGGGCGATCTGCTGGTGTTCAACGACACGCGCGTGATCTCCGCGCGTCTGTTTGGCCACAAGGACAGTGGCGGGCGCATCGAAGTGCTGGTTGAGCGTATTCTGGATACCCATCGGGTGCTTGCCCAGCTGCGCGCGAGCAAGCCGCCGAAGCCGGGACAGAAACTGACGTTGGAAGGGAATGTTACCATGACCGTGCAGCAGCGCGAGGGTGAATTTCACCATCTGCAATTTGAAACGGATGCTCCGGTAACGGAGATTCTTGAGCGCATCGGTCATGTTCCGCTCCCGCCCTACATCGAACGCGCGGACAATGCGAGCGACAGCGAACGTTATCAAACGGTGTACGCGCACCATCCTGGTGCAGTCGCCGCGCCTACCGCCGGTTTGCATTTCGACGAGGCGATGATCGCACGACTCCAGGGGATGGGGGCGGAGTCCGCCTTTGTCACCTTGCACGTCGGTGCCGGGACGTTTCAGCCGATCCGGGTGGACGACATCCGCGAGCATCGCATGCACGCGGAATATCTCAGCGTATCGCAGGTCGCCTGCGATAAAATCAATACGGCGAAGCGGGAAGGGCGGCGCGTCGTGGCAGTCGGTACCACCGTGGTGCGGGCGCTGGAGACGGCGGCAGACAATGGGAGCATGGCACCCTATGAAGGCGAGACAGAAATTTTTATCTATCCGGGTTACCGTTTCCGGGTCGTGGACGCGCTGCTGACCAATTTCCATCTGCCGGAGTCGACGCTGCTGATGCTGGTGTGCGCCTTTGGTGGAACGGAAAGCGTGCTTAACGCTTATCGCCACGCGGTGCAACAAAAATACCGTTTCTACAGCTATGGGGATGCGATGTTTGTCACTCCGGCATGATTTCGAATTACCGGCAGACGTAGGGTGGGCATTGACCACCATCGAACGGTAGCCGGAATTACCTGCGGTGGGCGATGCCACCCTACCAATAAATTAAATACTGCTGGCGCGTCTCCGCACGAGCGCGACAAAGGCGAGAAACAGGGACACTACCATCCAATCGCCGCCGCGCGAGGTTGGCGATGGTGTCGCCACGATAGAGCATCCGCCCCCGGCTTGACCGGACTGGGCCGAAGCGTTTTCCGTCACCACTGCCTGCGCGCCGGTATGGGTGATGCTGTCATTATCCGGGTTGAGATCGTCATCGCCACGCTTGCCGTCAACGAAATGCAGCGTGATCCTGTCGCTGCCGATCTCGGCGCCGGTTTCGCCGTCGAACGCAAAGTCGTACCAATGTGGCGCCGGATCATCCGGTGTGGGACCGTAGGCATAGTAGCGGGTGGGACGGGTGGTGGCCCCGTCGTACAGCGTTAGGGAAGCTCTGATTAAGTCTCCCGTTCGCCCTGAGCTTGTCGAAGGGTGAA
>ERZ1292633.4278-Hain-H41-02um-R1-4278-length-13337-cov-5_pt1 | contig 13337 bp, 4 predicted proteins | sample MGYA00564406_ERZ1292633 | MGnify/ENA primary metagenome ERZ1292633 (study PRJEB36523, sample SAMEA6512639) | groundwater metagenome | collected 2019-01-08 | study: AquaDiva: Metagenomics assemblies of 32 groundwater samples
CCCTGTGCCGCACCCCATTGGGCCACGTTCTCAGCGGGGGTGCCGACTGGAAGGTCTATCAGTGGAAGACCACGTCGTTTCTCTCGGCGTCGACTGGTGCCACCTCAGCAACACATAGCCACCACCGCCGTGACGGGCTGGGCGCTGGGAAGCACCACCACGACCATCCCCAGCCGGCTGCCGCCATGGGCCACCACCATGCGCCTCCGGGGGGCTTGATGACGTCGCTGGACACGCCGCTGGCGCCTGTTCCGTCGCTCGACTATCTGCGGCTCTTCTATGGCCACACCAATTCTGTCAGGTGCGTCGTCGCCTTCGACGGCGTGACGTCGGCGTCGCGGTCGGACGCTGAAGACGACGCGCGCGGCGACGCCGTGTCGCATGACACGAGGCCGGCCATCGCGAAAAAAAGCGGGACGGTCGATGACAGCGCCGCTCAAACAGCCATCCAGGACGACGAGCCCCTTGCCGACCTGGCCACGATATTTTGTTCCGGCAGCGATGACGGGACCATTCGCATCTGGGACAGCGTCGCGCCCCATCGCGCCGCGACCAAGGAATGCGCATGCATCCATACGCTCAAGGGTCACCAAAAGGCCGTATTGTCCCTCGCCGTACGCCCTGGAACGAGCCTCCTGTGGTCAGGATCGGAGGACGCCACGATTCGCGTTTGGGACGTCTCAAACTCCACTTGCTTGGCTCAAATCGAAGCGCACCGGGGTCCGGTGACATGCCTCGCGTTCCTCTCCGCCGAGCGGGCGTGGTCAGGAGCAAAGGATGGCCGTTGCATCTTGTGGGATGCGCAGCACTACAGCTTCGTACAGCAGCTCACCGAGGATCAATGGGGCATCGGGCCGTCGGCCTCATCTCAACATCCATCGCTCCACTCCGGGCACGCAGCGGGGCGGTCCAACCTCTCGACGCCCCGCACGGCGGCCGCCCCACGATCAGCGTCGACGCTGTCCAACGGACAGACGGGTGCCGCGGCAGCTCCCCACCCCGGCTTCGTCACGTGCGTTCGCCGCGTGCTGCGTCAGATCGTGTGGAAGGTGTGGATCGGTGCCTCCGACGGGGCGGTGCGCGTGGTGACCGTCGACGATGATCCGATCACCATGCAACGACAACTCGCCAAGGGAACGACCGAGGCGTCGCTGATGACTCAGGATTTCGATGCCCAATTGATCACCGAGATGAAGCAGCTGCGGGAGACGGTGGCCAAGACGGAGGAGCAAAATCAACATTATCGCGCCTTGTTGGCGGACAAGGACTTCGACGCCAGGCGGACGGAGGCCGCTCATCGTGAACGGCTTGCCGACTTGACGCAGTCCGCGGAGCTGGCGGATGACATTGTGAAGGAAACCCGGAGGCAACTCGCCGCCGAGGAGCGGAAACGCACTGTCGCAGAGGAAAAACTGCAAAATGCCGTCGTGGATAATACGGCGCTGTCGCAGGCCTTGAAAGTCGCTTTAGAAGGGCAGCAAATGGCCGTCAACGCCAAATTGCGTGCGGAACAGGATCGTGAGGTTTCACAACAACAGTTGTCAGAGGCGCTCGTCAACGCGCACGATGCTGTCGTTGCTCACGACAAGGCGCTCGCGGAGCGAAACTTAGACTTGCAACATACGAAGCGTCAACTATCGGCCCTGAACGCAGACGTTGACAAAATCAACGCGCAGCTGCGAGATGCCAAGGATCGACTGACCGCGCAGCAGGAAGAAAGATTGGAAGCCGCGAAGAAGTCTGAAACGGCTGATGTCGAGTTGACCCGCCGCCTGCAGGCCCTCCTCGACTTGTGTGCAGAGCAGATCTTTGCTTACGGCCGGGGCCTGACGGACCTATTTGTCGACCACATGCACATACACGCTGCTGCGTTCGCGAACAGTGTGGCGCACCTGACGGTTGCCACGTCCTCATCGGCTACCTTCCCTCCATCGGAAGGGAGTTTGGACCGCCAAACCGCCACCACTTCAGTCAGTCCTGATCGAGCCGACGGGGTCGCTGCGGAACACAAGCGTCGCGTCGAAGGAGAACTCGTCCTGCTGCGGGAGAACGTCGAGGTGCGCCTGGCGGAAATCGCGAGCCTCAAGCGTCAGCTCGACGCCTCGGAAGACAACAACCTGCGGCTCGAAGGCACGTTGCAAGCGACGCGACGCGAGAGGGACGCCGCCGAGGCGGAGCGGGTGGCCGTCTCCAAACGCCACGTCGACTTGCAGCGTCTCATGTCGGAGAAAATAGCCGAGAACCGTCGTCTGCAAAGCTTTAGTGCTGGCAACGCCGCAAAGGCACCTAACGCCGCAGCGGATGAGGGCGACGCCGCCACGCTGAAATCAGACTTTGCTAAGGAGCATACTCAGCTCGAAAAAGCGCGGCGAGATCTCCGTGCCGCAAGAGAGAAGGCTAAGGAACAAGAGGCGCGCATTGACCAACTCAACGACGCGCTCCACGAAGCTCAGGAACGCCGTGTACAGCAACTCGCGGAATCGTCGAACCGCACGATGCAACTCACGGACGAGCTCACCCGGGCAAAGGCACTCCTTGTCGACGCCAAGAGCCGTGAGCTCCGACTCGGGCAGTCGCTGTCGGAGTCACAACGGTTGTCGAAGTCCTTGGCGGAAAAGCTTGCCGACGTGGAACTGTCCTACAGCGTCCACGCACAGCAGCAACTCCATCGTGCAGCTAGCGGCGAGTTGAGCAGCGCGGCGGACCCTGCGCTGCCGCAGTCAGGCAGCAGCGTTCACATGTCAACGTCCACGCCGCCGGACGCGCAACCCGTGACGGTTGGCGCCCCTCTCGACAGCGACGACGGCCAAGCGATCGCGTCATCAGCGTCCAAACGGCCACCGTCGACGCCCAACAGCACCAGCGGCGTCCCACCCCCCGCGGCCCTGATGGACAGCCCCGCCGTGCGCAGCCGCAACGATTCCCGACGCCAGAACGACGAATTATCCGTGACCACGCCCCCAAGCAACGCCGTCGGCGAGGACGACGTCGCGCGCGGCTCGCCTTCAGTAGCACGAACCCGCGATCTCACCCCCATGACGGAGAGAAAACTCCGCGACGAATTGGACCGCCAGACGCGAGCTCACAAGCGCCTGGAGGACGAGCTGCGTGCGGCCGATGTCGCGAGGGACGCGATGACGTCCGCGTTGGCTGCGCAAGTCAATGACAACGAGCTTTTGAGAAACGACAACGGTCATCTTCGCGCTCGCGTGGAGGACGCCCATCAGGACCGCGACACGTTGACCCGTGAGCTGTCCGGATACCGCAAGCAGCTCGCAGCAATGGAAGCCGTTGTGGCCGAATGGGACGCCCACCGTGAGAGACAGAACGAAGAAATGTCCGCAGCGAAAAACCGGTGCGGCGACTTGGAGGGCGAGTTGGCGGAGCTGCGACTCGAAATGTCCCGGACGGTGGTGAGCACCGCGGGTGCTGCTCAAGAACAACAGCAGCAGCAGCAGGCCGGCGCTTTGGAGCGGCGCTGCCATGCGCTGGAGGACGAACTCGTAAAATTGATTCAGAAAGACGCCGACTCGCGGGTACGTAACGAGGCGATCCGGGCGCTTTTGAACGAGCGCGACGTAACGATCGCTTCCCTGCAAAGTGCTCTCGCGGCCGTGGAGACTCCTCCTCCTCCACGACGTGCTGCCAGCCCGTCAAGCGACGAACCGCCAATCGGCACTTTACGCCAACTCGAGCGAGAGCGAGAGCATCACTGGGCAGCGACCGCCGTCGGGATGGCGGACGCCGACGCGAAGCGTTCAGCCAGCGTGGCGGCACTTCACGACGCCCACCGCGCCCACATGGCCGATCGACAGCAACTGAGTGCGGAGATCGCCGACCTACGCCGGGAACTTGAGGCGTCCCATGACGAACTGTGCGCCCGCGAACGGGTAATCGTAACGCTTCGGTCCGAGCAGCGCGGCTTCCAAGCCATTCAGACGACTTGCGAGGATCAAGCCGCCGCGCTGAAAACTTGCGAAGTGGCTCTCCAAGAAGCGTCGGCGCAGGCTGCCGCGATGCAGCTGCGGATCACTTCCTTAGAAGCGGCAAACCACGCTCTCCAAGCAGCCGCCAGCGGCCAGGGAGGGGCGACGGCAACGGCCACCGCGGCGTTGCCTGCCGAGGGGTCGTCCCCTCCTGTCGAAATGGGCGAACATTCTCCAGTGACCAGTGAAAATGACCTGGTGAACGCCCTGCTGGTGCACGTCCGGTCGCTGAACGCGGCGCTCGAGGCACTCAACGGTTCGCCTGGGCAGCTGAGTCATCAAGAAACATTGGGTACTGCTGAGGACGCCATTCCTCCAATCCACAGCGAAAGGCGATCCCCGTCTCCTACGGGAACGAACAAACGCAGTGCGCCACCGGCGTCAGTGAAGTCCGGAGGGCATCGATCCGCATCACCGACCGCCGTGGCCCAGTCGAGCCGGCCGAAACATGCAGACTCGACGCCGGCCGCGCCCGACGTCCAAATATCCTTACTCAAGCGTCAACACGCTATGGCCGAGGCGCAACTCGCCTTGAGTCGCGCGGAGTGCCAGTCCTTGTCCGAGCGATTAGCGTGCTTGGAGACGGCGTCCTTTCCCGTGCACTCCTCTTCGGCGGATGCCGACGAGTCAGGAGGACGCGATCGCGCCCGTCCTCGCGCCCAGCGGCACGTGTACGTCAAGTTCCTGTCCGATCGCATCGCATGTTTGCAGGCACGCATTGCTGGACACGTGCAACACTCGGTGGAGCTCGCGAGCACCATCGTGCACCTCACTGGAGCCATGTCCAGCGCGCTCCAAACTTGCAACCGAGACCCCCCGGACGGGGCCATTCGGGATGCCTCGTTCACCGGCGGGCTATTAACGCTGTCGTCCGTGGTTCAGGGCGTGCTCGCGTGCCGCCGACCAGGCGACTCGGAGGTTGCTGCGACGAACCACCATGATGCTGCTGCCTTGTTAGCCGCACTCGTCGCGGACAATCAGCGGCTGCGCGTTGTGTCAGCCGCCACGATGTCGACGACGTCTCGCGCCGTGGAGGACACACCCTTCATGGGGGCGGCCGGCTTGGACCACCCTATGCTGCAGCAAGCGACGATTGACGCGTTGGTCGCTCGTTTGGTCACCGCTGGTGCGCCCGGCTCGGCCACTTCGGCTGCCCCTCAGACCGAGGCGGCCGGCGGCGGCCCCATGACAGCCGAGATCAACCGGCAGCTCGCGGACGAATCGGACCAACTCAAGCATCAACTCCGTGCCGTTAAGGACGCGCTGATGGCGGCGTTGTCGCTGGCCCCACTGGCCGGCTTTAAGATTGACCCGCCGCGAGCCGAGGGATCCTCCGTCGCTGACACCGGACACGCTGTTGAAACCGGCGAGGATGCCTGTGGTGTTGTCGGGCGTCGGGCCCAGGCCGCAGTGTCGCAGCTACTCGATCACATCCAGCGGCTCACGCACGAATGCGAAACGCATCACCGCGTCGCCGCCGTCGCCGTCGAGCGACACTCGGACGCACTCGTCGCTGTGTCACGCTTGCGGAGCGACCTTCGCGCGGCCTGTGATGCTCAGCACGCCGCCGAGACGAAGCTATCCATCCTTGAAGCCCAAGTCGCCGTGCGCGAAGAGTGCTTGTCCTTTGCCAACGCGCGTCGCAGCGACGCCGAAGCCGAACTTGCGAGAGAAGTGCTCCATCGGCGGTCGCTGCAGTCAGTCATCGACGATGCCCGGGCCATCGCAGCGGGAGAGGTACCAGCGGAGAAATCTCCAAAGGGCGCCAAGACGACCGGTGCCACCGCGGCTTCCGATGCCGAGACTCGGCTGTCGCTGGCGGTCGCCCGACTTCGCGGCGAGCTCGATGCCGCACAGCGGGTGCACCATGAGTTGACTTCCCTGTTAGACGCAGAGCAGCAACAAAGCCACAGTTTGCAACAGCAGCTGATCGACCTTCAGAGTTCAGAGATGCCGAACGACCCTCCCCAGCATCCTGCTAACCGGATCACAGCGGATCAATCCAGTGCGCACGACGAGGTCGTCGCCAGTCTGCGCGCCGCGTTGGCGACCGCCGAAGCGCGGATCGACACAATGTCGCAGCTCGTGGACGCGACCACGGAGCAGAATGTGAGCCTTCTCGAACAGTGCCGTCAGCAAGAGCAGACCGCGGCCGACGTGGACCAGCTCATCCAGCGCTTGTCGCTGTCCGTCAACGAGGCCCGCGCCGCACGGCAGCAGGCCGAGGCCACGGTGGCCGACCTCACCTCGATGGTCGCGTCCCTTACCGCCCGGGACGACGCTATGTCGCGACGGCTGGACACCGAAACGCAGCGCTGGAGCGACGTATCGAAAGCCCACCGCGAAGCGGTCGATGGTTTACAGCAAGAACTTTCAGAGCGTGACCGCCGGACGAATTTGCTCGCCGAGCTCAACAGGTCGTTGGAGAATCGCTTGGAAGCAATGACCCATCGCGCGGCGATGTCCGCGGAGCTCTTGGCGCAGCTTCACGCCACCGAAGCGGCACGTTTGGACGCCGAGCAGAGGGCCTCGATTCGCCGCTCCGTCGACGGCCAGGACCGTCTCGCGGTCATCTCGTGCCATCGCCTCCTGTCGGAACTGCGTGCAACAATAGACACCATCGATCGCGTCGGGTTGAACGCCGAGACAAATTCCACGATGGAAGTCACCGGCGGCGCTCGTGATCTTTCGACCGTACAGGATCCCGCGGGGGTCTCACCGGCGGGGGAAGGAACGCCACTGAAACAAAACGCGCGGCCGTTAGTTCATGTCCACGGCGCGTCGCCGAGTTCCGCGTCCGCGGCCGCGTCACCTCCGCACCCGAGCCGAGATACTGGCGGCGAGCTGACCTGGACGCTTCACGACACATGCGTGGACCTGCGTCAGCGGCTCGCGGATCTTGTTGGATTTACCGGCGACTTCCACATGGTGGTGCGACGCCTACGGTCCGCTGCGGCTTTGTTGAGACGTTATGGGTCAGGAGAGGATGCCGACGAAAGTTCGTCGCCGACGTCGGCCGCTGCTCCTGATGGGTCGCCTGGGCACGGAGACTACTCCGTTTCGCTGTTGACGCCCTCCCGTGAGGAGTCGATTGCGGCGGCTTCACCTATCCGGACGCATCTTGACGCGCGCGATTGGCTTTCGTCGCTCCGGGCGACGACCGTCGACCTCGAGGACAAGGTGGAACGTGCCTGTCAAGAGCGCCGCGCGGCGTCCGTCAGATTGGCGACGACCGACCGACGCTGCGCGAAGCTGCTGTCGCACAATAAGTCGCTCAGCGACACACTGGAGGCCCTCAAAAGCGCCGCAGCTGAGCATCCTCGAGCGGCGACCCGGGAAGCGGCAACGTCGGTACACGCCCTCGATGTTACAGAACGTGGCACGTCCGTCACCCAGCCTGAAAGCGAGCCGTCTGCCTCTGCCTCTGCCGCCCCATCGCGTGAGTTCCCCTCTCGGGACGACGACGAACTGCAGTCCGTGGGCATCGCGCTCTTTTACACCGAAGAAGCGTGCCGCGCGGCCACGTTGCTGGTACACCGAGTGTCGCTGCTGCGCTCCGCGCTCTCGACTTCGGCGTTCGCTGACCTATCGTCCGCCACGAACGCGTTGAGCAAAACCGTTCGCGCGAACCTTGAGGCCGCGCAACTGCTCCTCGGGAACTTCTCGCCCGAGGAGCGGGTCGTCATAGCGAACACGGCCTCAGAAATTCGCACTCACCTCACCCTACAGAAACCTACACGAGTGCCCGAGATTGGCGTCGCAGCAGCTGAGCCAAATGCGGATGACCCGGCACCCGTCGAAGCGTCGGGCAGCTCGGCGGCTATCTTGCGGAGGGCCGCGGCAGGGGCAGATCGCAGTCGACGCCGCCGAACGCGGGCGGCAGACGACGACCGTCAACAGTAGCCATCTCCGTGGTTCACACAGGCCGCCCGTGGTCGCGAGAGCTGTATCGCCTCCCTTCTCCACTTTCAGCATTCTGTGCTGCCGTTCACGAATACGATATCGCGCTCGCGTCAACCTGTATCTCTCACTTGTTCCTTCCCGAGTACATGTGCCCAGGGTTGGTTCCTTTTGAATCCACAGGACCGTTTCAAAAAAGCAGCACTGACATAAATACTCGTCGTCATCCTCTCCGCGGAAAAAGAGATGTCAGGAGGGGCTGAAGCCACCGTGAAGTTGTCGTGCATGAACCGCGACGTCGAACAGGACTGCGTCGATTGCGCCGCCGAGGCGCTCACTCGGTTCCCGGAGCAACGAGCGGTTGCCCAGTGGATGAAAAAGGAGTTAGATCGCAAGTACGGCACTGTGTGGCACGTCATCGTCGGGCGGCATTTCGCGAGCTACGTGGGCCATCACGACACGTCCATGGTGTACTTTTTCATTGCCGACGTGGGGTTTCTGCTGTGGAGGACCAACGGACCCGCCGCGTCCGGGGCCGGCGCGATTGCGGCGGCGGACCAATCGTCGCATCAGTAGGGACGGGGGAGGTTGTATGCTTCCACACTATCCCTTTCGTGTCGCGGAGTTTGAGTGTGTAGATTTGTCACCGATGGCATCCCTTCGATGAAGCTATGACCCCCCACACTCTCTCACGTTCGTTGCGGCCGTTCCTTCCTCCCGCCCCTCATATCGCCGTACAGCAGCAGCGGCGGGTGTGCAACTGTATCCCCCAGTTTTCGTGTCTGTGATGTCGGTCGTTTCTCACCACTTGCACACGGACGTGGGGTCCATCACCCTCATCATGGGCCCGATGTTCGCCGGAAAGACCACGGAGCTGATGCGGCAGGTCAAGCGCCTCATCTACGCCCGCCGCACGTGCTGCGTCATTAAATACGCCCGCGACGCTCGCTACCACGCGTCCGACGTAGTCTCTCACGATCAACAGCACCTTAAAGCCAACGTCGCGCTCAGTGTGCTCTCGGATTTCGGGGACGAATGGAAAGAGTATGACGCCATCGCGATCGATGAAGGCCAGTTCTTTCCTGACCTCGCGGACTGGTGCAACCGATGCGCCGACGCGGGCAAACACGTGGTGGTGTCCGCGCTCGACGGCGACTACCTCCGGCGTCCCTTCGGCGACATCGTACGACTCATTCCCCTATGCGAGAACCTTATCAAGGTGAAGGCCATTTGCATGTTGTGCCATCAACGAGACGCGAGCTTCACGCGACGCACCGTTCAGTCTAATGAACAAGAATTGATTGGCGGGGCGGAGATGTACGTGGCCGCCTGCCGTGAGTGCTACAGCGCCCCGACATCGCAGTTCACGCCGCGGAAGACGGCGAACTATCGACAAGCCGTGCGCACGATCGAAGCGCTCACAGCGCTCACGCTCGTGGACGAGGCGGCGGCCACCACGTCACCGACCGACCCGCAACCCGAAGGCCACATCAAAAGCGCTGCGGCGCCCCATTTCGGTGACGGAGTCAAGTCCTCGTCAACCGACCGGTGCCGTACGCCCGAGGCGATGCCGCCTCAGCTGATTGTCGTCCTTCCGCGGTCCGCCTCGGACAGTCCTCCGTCGTGAAAGCGTCTCGTCCCGGCGGTTTTCTCGGCTACCTTTAGAACGCTTATAGATGCGCATTTTGATTCTCCAACCGCTCTCATAGAGATCGTCGCCGGCCATGGTGGAGGCACCGCCCCCCGATATAGACTCGTTGCATAGACCAAACGGCGAAACCGGAGATTACACAAGACCCATTCTCTTAACAGGCCCGGGTTTTTTTCCAGACTTGCCAAAACCGATTTTTTTGTTCTCCGTGTGCCCTTCATTCACCCGACACAACAGCGTTCGAGCAATGCCGGTATTTCCCCCCATCATTGCTGGCTGGGTCACGTTGGCCACGTGTGTGTTGGCAACGCGACAAAGTCCGTCATTGCGTCACGTTTTGAATTATTTTGAAAAAAGCACACCCACATAAAGTATCAGAACTCTACGCGACGAACAGGTTGCTTTTCCAAACAAAGGACCCGCGTAATGACTAATTACCTGCGCCTGCGTTTCGCCGCGTACGATCCCGAAGGGACCGGCCACGTTGCCGTTTCCAGCGTACCTCAGCTGCTCCGCAGCGTCGGCTTTTTCACCCTCTCCGAGCTGGAATTAGACGTCTTGACCAAAGCCGTCGACGTCGACGGCACCGGAAGGGTCTTGTTCGAAGACTTTGAAAAACTCTGCACACGGAAACGGGTCGATAAAGCGACCCCGGAAGAAGTCTGGCAGGCGTTTCATCTCTGGGATCCCTCGCATGTGCAATGCAAATCGCGGCACATGATCGGCTTGATGCAATCGTCGCAGTGCGCCGAGACCGTGGAGGCTCTGCAGGGCGCGTTTAGTTCGGTGAGCACGGGGGCCTCTGGGGGCACGGCGTCCGGGGCCACCTCCCCTCGCAGCAGCAGCAACCCCTCAGTGCACGCGGAGGATGCGACGATCACCTTTGATCAATTTCGCTTCGCAATGAACTCTATTCACGCCGCGACCCGCAAGAGCACCAAAATGTAAAGGCCCCAGCCACAGACCAGCCGCGCGACGAGGAATGGGACTGGCTCATGTGCGTTTCCCATGAAGTCACACTTTCCCAGCGTCCGTTACGAACGACGAAAACAACAACATATCACCACTGGACGTCGGGCGAACTGTTTCCCTTTCCCCCGTTTCAGTTTGTGTGCGATCGCTCCCCTCCTCTCCCCACCCCAAAATATACAGTGTTCTCTTTCATTGTTCCAAACAAATGTTGCCACATATCGTCCCGAATGCGGAATCCGGTGCCGGGGGACTTCGACGCGTCGCGATGACTGAGTCCGTGGTGGTGCCGCTCCCGCCCGCGGGTGGCCGCCCTGGCGCTGCGGCCGCATCGTCTGCCATCGGACCGTTCGAGGCGTGGCAGCGCAGCATGTCCGTGTCGCTCAGCCGGCTGCGCACGATGATCACCGACTTGATGGCGCTCAACGAGAAGCGGCCGCCCACGCCGAGTAGCGCGGCTCACCGCCCTCCGCCGCAGCGCGTCGCGCTCCGTGGGTCAACCCTGTTGGCTGATGAGAGCAGTGATGCCTTTCAGCAGGGCCTGGCATCGTCGGCTTCGATGCAGCTGATGCCGTCGGCGACCAGCGAGTCGTTTTCACCCGCCGCGTACGCCCGCCGTCACGGCAACCTCCCGATCGCGCCACAACGGAGCTTCCTCGACGCCGATGCCATTCCCAAGTCGCTGCATCAGCAAATCATGGCTGAATACGCCTACGCGATGGAGCAGTTCGCCAACAAACGGCGCGTGACGCCGCCGACGGAAATGTCGCCGCACCACGGTGGGGCGGTAAAGCGTCAGCCGCCACCACATGCGTCTTGGTTCGCCGAGCTCGAAACGCTGGAGCACCTGGCAGGTGCCGCCGCGGCAACCAGTCGTCCGGCAGTGTCCGACACGCTCGACGACGAAAGCCGAACGGCGCGGCGACAGAACCCCCCTTCCTTTGTCCCACCACGGTTTGCACCATCAGAGGGCGCAGCGACGAAGCCGGTGGCCGTGAATCAGGCGGCCGCCGATGCGTTGACGACGCTCGCACACGACGTGACGACCCTGCGGCAAAAAGTGCTCCACGCCGAGATGCAGCGCGACCAGCTGCGGCACGAGGTGGAATCATTGGCGGCGATGCTGAAGGAAAAGGCAATTTCGAATCTCGAACTTGAGCGTCACATCGCAAAAACGGAAACTTCCGAGTACGCCTTACGGCAGGACGTCATGGCGTTGCAGAGCGCCAACGCGCAACTGCGCCGTGAGCTGGTCGCCTCATCGGACACGCAGCGGCGCGAAAGCATTCTTGCGAATCGACTCGATCAGCAAGCAGAACGCCGGCTAGCAGATGCGAAAGTGGAGATCACGACGCTCTATCAGCAAATGCGGGTCTCGTCGCAGCGCATCGAAGGCATGGAGAAGGAGCTGCTCTTCGTTCGCGAGGAGCAAGATCAAACGTCGAACAAGTACTTGACGTGCACCAAGTCTCTGGAGGACGCGCTGGAAACGATCACGTCGGACGGGGAACGACTCACGACTCAGCAGCGGCTGCTCGAACAGCTGCAACTCGAGCACCGAGACCTCGAGTGGGCATTTCAAGACGCTCTCATGAGCAGCGGGCGGTTGACCTTGCGTGGTTACTTCGCGGGATCGGGCGTCGATGCGGGGGGCAACGCGCTGCCTGGCGCCCCAATATTTCGCCATCACGACCACCGTGGCGCAGGGGTCAAGAGGGAAGTGTGCCGCCTTCCAGTGCCTCAATTGTGGAACCGCTTTATCCTGCTACGCCGCCTGTCGCACAACGTGGAGCATATGCCTGCCTACGGCAACACGGCCCATCGTGCCGCATGGCGCATCGCGGCGTCCCTCGGACAGCGCATCGCTGCTGGTCTGGACCACGGGAGTTCACCCGTTTCTCCCCCCTCCCCGCCGTCCGAAGTGTCTCGGTTGCTGCTCACCGCCTGTGGGCCGCGGTTTCCACTCTACGCGAGCTGGGTGACGCACGTCGGACCGACAACCGCCATTTCTGCGTTTCACCCGAGGTCCTTCGTCCCGCCTGTTGCGGCTGCACCCGTGGATCACCACCCTGCCGTGAGCGCCGTCCCACCCCCCCCAGCGACGGCGGGACGCGCACTTCTGAATCCAACGGCTTGGACGCTTGGGCATTCCTTGACGCCCCCGCTGGATCGCTTGACCTTACTGGAGCATTGCCGCGGCACACCATGCGCGCACGACGGCGGCGGCAGTCGCGACGACGATCACGCCGCCGCGGTTCAACGTTTGTTCGCCAGCGACGTTACCTTCCCCGACGACCGCGCCGTGGTCATCGCGTGCGTGGCGGCTCACGCGGCCGCGCATGTCGTCGTCGTGCCGTCCGCTGCCGCCGAGGGCAAAGCCGCCGTGGCGGCGAAAACGCAACCTACCGCATCGGCCGCTGACGTCGCGCAAGTCGGTGGCGGGAAGGAGTGCTATTGGCTTCACGGCGACACGCTCAGTGATGTTCTCGCGGTGGAAACGAAGCTCTTCCTGTCAGGGGGAAACCACAACGCTGTGCCGATGTCACAATTCGTCGGATTCAACGCACAGTGGTGGGCGGTTCCTTCGCAGAGTGCCCCACCTTCCTTGGTGCCGCATGATTCGGCTGTTAGCGCCGCAGCGGCGGCCGTGGCTGCTCCTTTGGTGGTCAAAAAGTTGCCCTTTTCCAAGTCGAATCCAGCAGCTTGCGCGGGCATCAACACTCGGCACGGCAGGATTGCCGCCACGAGCAGGCGCGCCTGCGGCAGCGTCAAGGCCGGTGTTTTTTTTAAACTGGAGCCGCAGACGCAGCAGGAAGTGAAGCGCCAAGAAC
>ERZ1292633.4281-Hain-H41-02um-R1-4281-length-13333-cov-5_pt1 | contig 13333 bp, 15 predicted proteins | sample MGYA00564406_ERZ1292633 | MGnify/ENA primary metagenome ERZ1292633 (study PRJEB36523, sample SAMEA6512639) | groundwater metagenome | collected 2019-01-08 | study: AquaDiva: Metagenomics assemblies of 32 groundwater samples
AGCCCAGAGGCTACGCCTCCGGTGCTTTCATCGGCTGCGGCCTTGCTGACGAACTGTTTGAGCATTCGGCGTGAGCGCGAGACGTGCGACCACATCGTTGGAAAGCCGCCCATTTCCGCGTATCGACCGTTGACAGAACCTCCCTCGTCACGTAGCCTGCGCCAGCTTGTCGGCCCATGATTGAGGTCTGTCGATGCCGCGTAACGATCAGGCCATCCGCCAACTCGTCATCCTCAACAAACTCGAAGCGTCACGGCACGGACTCACACTCGACCAACTCGCCGAAGCGATAGATCCAGCCGCCACACGCCATCCACGCACCCTTCGCCGAGACCTTGCAGCCATTGAAGCGGTCGGCTGGCCTCTTGTGACAGAACGAGTCGACGGTCAGGTGCGATGGAAACTCCTCGAGGGGTTCCGCAACATCCCGGCGCTTCGCCTCTCTCCCAGCGAACTCATGGCCTTGACGGTCAGCCGCCGCCTCATTGCGCCCCTGGAAGGGACGGAGCTTCATGCCTCGCTGCAATCGGCCCTGAGCAAAGCCTCTGCGGCATTGCCCCCACAGGGGTTGGAGTTGGCACAGCAACTCGAACATACCTTTTCCGTCGGCCTCGGTCCCCATAAGCGCTATCGGCATCAGCGTGAGGTGGTTGAGCGGGTGACACAGGCCATCGTGCACAAGACGCGCATCCAAATGCGGTACGATTCCGCGTCCCGTGGCCGGATGACTCGCCGAGAGGTGGATCCCTATCGACTCTGGTACGCCTCGGGTGGTCTCTATCTGGTCGGCTACTGCCATCTGCGCAACGAGCCCCGCATGTTCGCGGTGGAGCGTATCAAGTCCGTGACGCCGACCGATTTCCCCTACCAAATTCCGCTCCATTTCGACTTCGGCGCGTTTGTCGAGGATTCGCTCACTGTGATGCGTGGCCCTCGAATGACGGTGGAGCTGGAATTCGATAAGCCCACCGCCGCATGGGTCAAAGATCGCCTCTGGCATCCCAGCCAGCAGCTCAAACGATTATCGAAGGGACGCATGCAGATGACGCTTGCCGTTGCGAACAGCTGTGAAGTGGTGGGATGGGTACTGAGTTTCGGCAGCGGGGTGAGGGTGGTGCGCCCCGAGAGCCTGCAAGTCGCTGTTGTGGAAGAGGCCGCCTCTATTCTTCGAGGGAATTCTGGCTCAACGCGATGAGAACGATTAGCTCGACGCGGGCAGATAGAGATGCACACCCGGAATCTTCTTGAAGTGGGTATCCAGACTGTAGATGCGGCAGTCCTGTTCGATGGCTAACGCGGCGATGATCAGATCCGACAGCGGCAAGGTCACGCCTCTGCGAAGTAGCTGCGCCGAAAGGTCGCCCGTTCGTGACCAAGTGGACTGAGTGACTTCATAGTACGGCAAGGCCAGCAAGGCATCGGAGAGGGCATCCCGTTCGGATGGTGTTCGGCAACCCTGGAGCAATTCAGCCAGCACCACCCCGACAAGGGCGACCTCGTCGGCGTCTATGAGTAAGTCGAGGGCAGTTTTTTCCAGCGAATCTGGACGGTTAAAGAATGGAATCCAGACGGAGGTATCAGCGATGACCATGTCGGCGGCGTTTCAAGGAAGCTTGATGGCGGATCTCGGTCTGTTCCAGTTTTTTCCAATCCAAATCGAGATGGATCTTACCGCTCAAGGACTTGAGCTGATCGAGCTTTTTTCTCCGGATCAATTCCGCTGCAGCCTGATGGATCGCATCGGTCTTGGTCTTGGCGGATGTCACGTCCATCAGTTCGCGAATGAGTTTGTCATTGAGATCCAAGGTTGTACGCATACGCTTTCCCCGTTTGATATGCCTGTATCGTATGCATAGGGGAGGCAGATGTCAATCGTTCTCGCTGGAAATCTGGCATGGGCTGGAACGTGGGCTGGCGACACGCAGGCGTCGGCAATGACCTCGGGTGTCAAAACCGGCTCGAAGGGCGAACCGGAACTGCTTCCGGAAACTCCTACATGGGTCGAGGGAAACGCGCCGACGAGAAAAATGTTTCAGGAATGGACCTCGGATGTCGCATCGTTGTGTGAAACTAGGCGCTAGACAACCCCATCATGCAAGGAGGCGCTCCATGGCACAGGACCCGCACAGCACAGTATCCAACAAGCCGAACGGCGAGACTTCGGCGGCGTACGTCACGTTGATTCTCGACGAAACGGGCTCCATGCAAGACTGCAAAGGAGCCGCGATTGCCGGAGTCAACGAGTATCTCAAAACACTCCGACAGATGCCCACGCCGGTCCACTTCACCCTGACACTCTTCAACTCCGGCAAGTTGGACGTGCGACACCGCAATGTGCCGGTGGCTGAGGTACCCGAGTTGACTGAACAGACCTACCAACCGGCTGAGATGACACCCCTGTACGATGCCATTGGCCGAACCCTGGCCGCCGCCGGTCAGGAAGTGCCACCTGCATCCAAAAAGCTCTGCGTGATCCTCACCGACGGGTTGGAGAACGCCTCACGGGAATATACCCGCGAGGGCATCGCACGCATGCTCAAAGATCATGAAGCCAAGGGCTGGACCTTCGTGTACCTCGGCGCCGATCACGACGCCTGGGCGGCAGGACGAGACATCGGTCTCTCCGGCGGCAATACCATCATGTTTTGCAGACGCGACACCGGCGACACCTTCGACAAGCTCGCCGAGGCAACGACCACCTTTCTCGAACGTCACACGGATCAGCCCACCCAGGCGTTCTGGAAAGACGCGGGTACCGCACCGAAGGACCAAAACGCTTTGGACAGCAGTATCGGACAGTCATAGGGGAGGAGGCAGAGCCATGAACACAGCAATGCGAATACTGCTGATCGTCTTCCTTGGCGCAGGATCGGCCGGAGCCGAGACGGGCTTCGATTCGCGCTACGAACGGGCCTACAACATCTTCAACCCGGCCACGCAGTATCAGACCGACAATCCGCTCAATCCGGTCAACAAATACGATTCGGACAGCGTCTTCAACCCCGTGAACCGCTACGATCCCGGCAATCCCGCGAATCCGGTCAACCAATACAGCCCGAATAATCCGTTCAATCCGGTGAATCAGTACCATCCCGACAATCCGCTGAACCCGGCGAACAAGTACAATCCCGATGTGCCGTTTGCGCCGTTGGATGGAGGGAGTGGGACTAGGAAGAGACGCTGACGTACGGCAGTTGATTAAGCAGGGCGCTCCTCACAATGCAGAGTCATTTGTTTCAATACTGGGGCAAAGCCGATGAGAAATACGTCGGCGCAACAAGCTGGCATCCGCTGGCGTATCACTGTCTGGATGTGGCGGCGTGCGGGCATGTGCTGCTGAAGACCCAGCCCGCATGGTTAACGAGTTTAGGGCGATTGTCAGGAGTTTCTTTGGGTGATTTGCCTGGCTGGATAACGTTCCTCTTGGCACTCCACGATTCAGGTAAGTTCGGTGATGGTTTTCAAAGCTTGCGGTCCGACTTGTGGAAAACCCTTCAGGGCCGGACGGAGGAAACCAGACCAGGGGAGCGTCACGACACCCTGGGCTATGAACTACTGATGGAGAACTTGCCTCAATGGCTGAACAGCCCCGAGCTGGCCCGACGTGGTGGGCAACAAATGCGCCCTTGGTTGGCGGCTGTGACCGGTCACCACGGGAAGCCACCCAAAAATCTTTCCACAGGGGATTCGAGAAGGCTGCTGCGGGATCACTTTCCCGCTCAAGTTCTGAAAGATACCCGACAGTTTGTTCTTGAAGTGACGGAGTTGTTGATGCCCGATGGACATCCATTGCCCGTACACCAGGACGGGCAGGCGGAACGCTATGGGCAAGCCTCTTGGCTGCTTTCAGGACTTGCAGTGACGGCGGATTGGTTAGGCTCTAACACTCGTTGGTTTGACTATCGAATACCAGAAGTCGGACTTGCAAAATACTGGCGAGACACGGCACTCCCTCAAGCACACCAAGCCATTGCTGAGAGCGGACTTACACCAAATACCCCCATCTTCTCGGGATTCGGAAACCTGTTCCCGAGCATCAAGACTCCCACACCATTACAAACCTGGGCTGAGATAGTCCATATCACGAATAGCCCGCAACTCTTCGTGCTAGAAGAGCTCACAGGTGCTGGCAAGACCGAGGCCGCGCTCACGCTATCCGCCCGCCTCATGGCGGAGGGCCAGGGGCGGGGTGTCTATCTGGCGTTGCCTACAATGGCGACGGCGGATGCCATGTTCGACAGGGTGCGCCGGGATAATGGTTGGCGGCGATTCTTCGCCGGTGGAGAAGCGCAGCTAGCCTTAGCTCATTCGGCGGATCGTCTCAAATTCCGTCTGGAAGAAGCTAATCGCGGCGATGCTGGCTATGGTATGACCGAGGAAGAATCAGCCTCCAGGAACTGCACAGCCTGGCTCGCAGACAACCGCAAGAAAGCCTTGTTGGCGGATTTCGGCGTTGGGACCCTAGATCAAGCACTCCTCGCGGTGCTACCAGCACGACATCAGTCGCTTCGGTTGTTAGGGCTGACCAACAAGGTATTGATAGTGGACGAAGTCCATGCCTGTGATTGCTATATGGGTGAATTGCTGGCTCGGTTGTTACGTTTTCATGCTGCTCTGGGTGGGTCGGTCATTTTGCTCTCAGCAACGCTACCGCTGACTCAACGCGCCCGCTATATCAAAGCCTTCGCTGAGGGTGCGGAGCTGATGGTGGCGCGTCCGATGGAAGTGGGTTACCCACTAGCAAGCCATTTTTCCAGCAAAGGGCTTGCCGAACAGCCGCTTGAAACTCGCGCAGAATCTGCCCGTCATATTGACGTGCAAGCGCTGCACGAGGAAAGGGAAGTCCAGGAACGCTTGCAAAATTTACTCGCGCAAGGCCGCTGCGTTGTGTGGATACGCAATAGCGTGGCGGACGCAGTGGAAACATGGAAAGTCTGGAATGCCTCCTATCCAGAATATCCGGCGATACTCTTTCATGCTCGCTTTGCCTTAGTTGATCGCCTGCGTATTAGCAAGGAAAAGATTGAGACTGCCTTTGGCCCCGAGAGCATGCCCGTCACCAGACGCGGGAATCTGGTCATCGCGACTCAGGTCATTGAGCAATCGCTAGACGTGGATTTTGACGACATGGTGACCGATCTCGCTCCGATTGATTTAGTGGTTCAGCGGGCGGGGCGATTACAACGTCACCGGCGAGATGCCGACGGTAACCGGCTGCAAGATACCAACATTGTCGATGGACGCGGCGGCGCACGACTGGCCGTGTTCATGCCTATGCCTGTAGAAGATGCAGGCAAGCGCTGGATGTCTGATTTACTTCCGAGGGGAGGGATGGTTTATCCCGATCACGGAAAACTTTGGCTGACAGCCTGCTGGCTTTCTAAAAATGGCGGGTTCGATTTGCCGCGGCAAGCGCGAGACATGATAGAGGCCGTATACGACGATGCAGCTTTCGATAGCTTGCCTGAGGGACTCAAAGAAATAGCGCTGAAAGCCGAGGGCGCTTGCCGCGCCGACCAAGGGGTGGCGCGCGGCAACCTGCTCGCTTTTGACGAAGGCTACAGCCCCACCAGCCTCCAATGGCAGGACGAAGGCGAAGCTCCCACCCGTCTTGGTGAAAAAACAGTACGTCTACGGCTAGCTCGACTGGTGGATGGCGTTCTTCAGCCCTGGGCACAAACCATGACCGGAATGGAATGGGCACTATCCGAACTCACTGTCCCCTATCGCCTGATCGCCAAGGAAAGCGAGCGCAGGGCAGCGGCATTGGCGGCAGCTAGAATCACCATGCCCGATGAAGGTCGCTACGTCATCATCGTGGGGTTACAAGCGGACGGCGACACATGGCGCGGACATGCCAAAAGCGCACGCGACGAGGAAGTCTGTGTCGCATATTCATCCGTCATGGGACTGACCGTCGAAAAAGGAGTCAAAGATGAATCTGATCAATGAACCCTGGGTACCCATCCGGCGGGCAGACGGGACACATGAAAAGGTTGAACCCTGGCGCATCACCGACTTCACCGAGGGCAAGAGCCCCATCGTCGCCATCGCCTCGCCGCGCCCTGATTTTGATGGCGCGCTCATCCAGTTTGTTATCGGACTGCTGCAAACCACGTGCACGCCAAGCGAAAGTGAATGGTGGGATTGGCGAGAAAAGCCACCAACGCCGGAGACTTTGCGGGAGCGATTTGTGACGGTGCTTAAAGCCTTTGAGTTGGAAGGTGCGAAAGCGTTTATGCAGGACTTCTCGCCTTCTGAATTGAGTAACAGACTGAACATTTCTGCTCTCTTGATTGAGGCGCCAGGCGGAAAAACCCTGAAAGATAACACGGATCACTTCATCAAGCGTGGGCGAGTTAATCAGCTTTGCCCACCATGCGCAGCAACTGCTCTATTTACCCTCCAGACTAATGCACCTCTTGGTGGCCAGGGGCATCGCACCGGTCTGCGTGGCGGGGGACCGTTAAGCACACTAGTGCTAGGGGAAACGCTTTGGGAAACTTGTTGGCGAAATGTTCTCACGAAAGCCCGTTATCTTGCGACCGCCGACCGTGATAAGTCTGGCGATGCAGATCGTTTTCCTTGGTTCGCTTGCACGCGCACAAGCGAAGCGGAGCCACCCGCAGGGATTACGGGGCTTGCAGATGTTCACCCTGACCAACAATTCTGGGCCATGCCAAGGCGAATCCGGCTGCAGTTCGAAAAGCTCGACAAACTGTCATCCTGTGATCTTTGTGGGGCAGAGATCAGCGGTGCATACCGTCATTTCGTCGCTCAAAATTATGGTGTGAGCTACAAAGGATTTGAGCATTCCTTGAGTCCACATTATGTCAAAGACGGTGTTGCTAGCCCGGTGCATCCTCAACCAGGTGGCATCGGTTATCGGCATTGGCTTGGCCTAGTGGAAAATAGCACAGACGGCAACGTGGAGCGCCGACCGGCCAAGGCAATCGAGCAGTTTCGATCTTTAGCACGGGAAGATGCGCGGCTATGGGCGTTCGGGTTCGATATGGACAATATGAAGGCGCGTTGTTGGTATGACGCTACCATGCCTATCCTTGTTGTGCCAATGGAGATAGAGGTGAGCTTCAAGGGACAGGTGGAATGCCTGGTTCGTGGCGCTAGTTGGGTCGCCAAGATACTGAGATGGCGAGTCAAGGATGTCTTGCTTGGCAAAGAGAGTACCCGTGGCGATCTGTCCTTTATTCAGAACCATTTCTGGGGTGCTACCGAAGCTGGCTTTTACGAACACGTCCGGCGTTTGCGGGACAACTTATCTATGCCGCTTGGTGAGTTGAGCGTGCTGGAAAGCTGGCTCGCAGATCTCCGTATGGCAGCGTTCTCTGTATTTGACCACTATGCTCAAGCCGGGGATTTCGATGCTGTTGATCCCCGACGGATAGCGGTGGCCCGTAATGACCTAAAGAAGACGCTTGCTGGCAAGAAACTACGCCAACTACTCTGTCTGCCTGAACCCGTCCATAAAAAAACGATTTAATTTTATAAGGAGATGTTCATGAGCGACAAAACCAGACCGGACAACCCTTTTCCTCAGGGCAAACCCGACCATCCGTCCTTCGATGTGCTCAAGACCTGGTGGCAGTCTCTAGAGTCCGATCGGGGTGAACGTGCCGCGCTGCGCCGAGCGGCCAGCCTCACCGAGGTGATGCTGAGTCCGGCCTTTCACCGACTGCTCAATTCGTTACGGCGGGCAGGTTACGGCGTGGCGGACTACCGTTATCCGAAGCTCGCTGCCATCGCCGGATTGGCGGCGCGAGTCAAGACGGAAACATCCGAGACGCTTGCCACCCGCATGGGTAGTCCTAAGAGCGGAGGGGACAAGGCCGCCATGTCTGACTTGCGGGTTCGCCGTGTACTCGCCTGTGACGACGTAGAGGAGCTATATACCCTGTTGCGACGGGCACTTGCCTTACTGGGCGACCAATCGAACTTGGCAGACCTCGCGGCGACACTTTGGCACTGGTCACCGATGGACGAAAAACGTTCAAACGATCCACGCCGCCGACTGGCATACGACTATTACGCTGTCGCACCACTTTGACCAGAATCTTTAACAATGGAGATGGAGAAAACCATGACCACATTTCTGCAACTGCACATGCTCACCAGCTACCCGCCCGCCTGTCTTAATCGCGACGACCTAAACCGCCCAAAGACCGCCATTATGGGTGGGGTGCCGAGACTCCGTGTATCGTCTCAGAGTTTGAAGCGGGCATGGCGGACATCGGAGCAGTTTGAGGCTGCGCTAAAAGGTCACATGGGTACGCGTACCAAGCTGATGGGTGTTCAAATTTATAATCGCATGGTCAAAACAGGCGTTAAAGAGAAGGATGCCAAGGAATGGGCCCAAGAAATTGCTGGAAAGTTTGGTGCACTTAAATCCAAGAAGGATGGCAAACCGCTCAATGACCTTGAAATCGAACAGCTTGCTCATTTTAGTCCCGAGGAAGAAGCAGCCATTAATGCTTTGGCGGACAAACTGGCCGCCGACAAACGTAAAACGACAGAAGAAGAGCTGAGTCTGCTTCGCAAAGAACACACGGCCGCGGATATTGCTTTATTCGGACGCATGCTCGCCAGCAGTCCTGGGTATAACACAGAGGCCGCGTGCCAGGTTGCCCACGCCATCACCGTTCATCGTGCTGCTGTGGAGGACGACTACTTCACCGCCGTGGACGACCTCAATACCCACGAGGAGGATGCCGGTTCGGCGCATATCGGTGAGCAGGGCTTTGGGGCTGGACTGTTTTATAGCTATGTGTGTCTCGACTGCGATTTGCTGAGCGAAAATTTGGGCGGTAATGTCGAGTTAACAAAAAAGGCAATCAAGGCGTTGGTTGAAGCTGCCGCCACTGTTCCCCCAACTGGCAAGCAGAACAGCTTTGCCACGCGGGCATGGGCACCATATGTGCTGGCTGAGAGAGGTAGTCGTCAGCCTCGTGGGCTTTCGTTGGCATTTATGAAGCCGATCAACGAGTACGGTGAAGGCATGATTGTCAATGCTGTGGCAGCACTTGGTTCAATGCGCACGAACCTGGACAAGGTGTATTACCAAGATAACTCTTTGCCGAGTGAGAGCATCAATGCGTTGACTGGCACAGGCAACTTCCAGGCGTTACTTAACTTCGCCGCCGGAACCGGAGGTGCGTAATGCGTGACTACCTCGTGTTTCAGCTCTACGGACCGTTGGTCGCGTGGGGCGACATTGCGGTAGGTGAGACACGCCCATCGGCGATGACACCGACTAAGTCTGCCGTACTAGGACTAGTGGCGGCAGCCTTGGGGTTGCGTCGCCCGGATACTGCCCGCGCGGAAACGGAACGTGATGAATGGGAGTCATGCCAGATCGCTTTGGCTAAGGGCTATGGCATGGCAGTAAAAATGGAGACGATGGGTTTGCCATTGTCCGACTATCACACGGTTCAGGTACCTTCGTCCGGTTCAGGAAGGAATCATAAGGTCTTCTCCACTCGGCGGGACGAACTGACCCATGGGAACAAATTTGACCTCAACACAATCATTTCCCGCCGCGAGTATCGTCAAGATGCTTTCTATGCTGTCGCCTTATGGGCACGAACCACTGCGCCTCACACCCTTCATGAGTTACGGCACGCACTGTTGGAACCATGTTTCACACTGTATCTTGGCCGCAAATCTTGCCCGCTGGCGCTGCCACTGCAACCGGAGGTGAAGAGCGCAGAAACTGTGGAAGATGCGTTGGCCAGCATGCATCTCGAAGGTATTCTAGCGCGAGTGGCAGAAGCGGGCGGTAATGCCGGGTGGGCTAACCTTTATATGCGTTTCCAGCCCAGCGCACACTTGTTGTTCTGGGATGGTGACGCTGAAACTCGCCTGTTGCCAGAGCAAACCAATACCCGCCGCGATGCGACACTCTCACGCCGCCGCTGGCAGTTCACAGTGCGTGACGAACACCAGACCCACCTCGGGCAAGGAGGTCAGCTATGAACGGTGAGCCCCATTGGTTCTCCCGTGTGACACCCAGGCCTGACATCACCTATCGCCAACTTGTCGATCTGGGCGCGCTCGACCCCTATGGGCAGCATCAAGTATTGTGGAAGTTATTCGACGTGGCAAAGGAGGAACGCACAGATCGAGCTGAATTTCTATTCCGTACTGAGAACAAAGAACATTTGCCAGCGTTTTACCTTTTATCCCAGCGCCAGCCTCGCGACCATGCTGGGCTGTGGGATATTGAGTCCAAGCCCTATCATCCTGATCTTCAGGTCGGCGATCGCCTAGCTTTTAAATTGCGGGTGAATCCTGTTGTGACACGCGCAGGGGAAGCAGGCAGTCGCAGCAAGCGTCATGATGTAGTGATGGATGCCAAACGCCAGATGAATTGGAAACACCTTCCAGAGGGGCAACGCCCAACACTGGCTTCCCTAGCTCAGAAAGCCGGTGAAACCTGGCTGCGGGTGCGCGAGGAACGTTTAGGGTGCAAATTTGATGATGCCGCCGTACGTGCGGATGGTTATCTCACCTGGCGGAAACATAGTGCCAAGAGCATTGAGCTATCCATGCTGGATTTAGAGGGTTGCCTGACTATCGTTGACCCAGCACGGCTCACACATGCCTTATTGAAAGGCGTCGGCCCTGCCAAAGGGTTCGGCTGCGGCTTGCTGTTGGTTCGACGTGCCTAACGATTTGGAGTCTTTGCATGGCTGACATTCTGCCTCCGCTCAAACCTATTGCCATCAAAGAACGTCTGTCTGTGCTCTACATTGAGTATGGTCAACTCGATGTCCTCGATGGGGCCTTTGTGGTCGTGGATAAACTCGGTGTACGGACGCATATCCCTGTCGGGGGTGTCGTATGTTTGATGCTGGAGCCTGGCACGCGAGTATCTCACGCGGCCTGCGCCCTGGCTGCCCGTGCGGGTACGCTCCTGGTGTGGATAGGGGAGGCCGGTGTTCGGCTCTACTCGGCTGGACAACCTGGGGGTGCCCGTGCCGATCGGCTCCTGTACCAAGCCAAGCTGGCGCTCGACGATGAATTACGGTTGAAAGTCGTGCGTAAAATGTATGCGTTGCGTTTTGGCGAAGAGCCTCCGCAACGCCGCTCTGTAGATCAGTTGCGTGGCATCGAAGGTGCGCGGGTACGTGAGACTTATAAACGCATCGCCGCCAAATATGGCGTGGAATGGAAAGCTCGTAACTATGACACCAGTGAATGGGACAAGAGTGACTTGCCGAACCGCTGCCTGTCCGCCGCCACATCCTGCTTATATGGCGTCACCGAGGCCGCCGTCCTGGCCGCTGGGTATGCGCCTGCTATCGGCTTCATCCATACCGGTAAGCCGCTCTCCTTCGTCTACGACGTGGCCGATGTCTATAAATTCGAGACGGTCGTTCCTCTAGCCTTCCGTATCGCCGCCCGCAATCCAGTGAATCCTGAGCAACAAGTCCGTCTGGCCTGTCGTGACAGCTTCCGCGAGACGAAGCTGTTGGAGCGCATCATCCCCGGCATAGAAGACATGCTGGCAGCAGGCGAAATTCCACGGCCCAAAGCCTTCGAGGAGCAGGTCCTCCCTGTCATACCCAATGAGGAGAACATCGGCGATGCTGGTCATCGTGCTTGAAAATGCTCCACCAAGACTCCGCGGTCGGCTCGCCATCTGGCTGCTGGAAATCCGCGCCGGTGTCTATGTCGGGAACTACTCGGTCAAAGTGCGGGATCATATTTGGGAGCACGTGACGGCTGGTCTTGGAGAAGGGAATGCCGTGATGGCATGGCGCGCTAATAACGAGGCGGGGTTCGACTTCATAACGTTGGGAAGGAACCGCAGAATTCCCGTAGAGATCGATGGGGCCAAGCTAGTCAGCTTTCTTCCTGAAGACGATGCGAATGCTCCTAACCCACAGCCATCATGACGAGTGTCATGCCTCAGAAAAATTCGGTAGAATTTAAGAGCGGAAGATTTGCTTGGTAGAACAATAGGATGAAAGAAGTGTGTTCCCCACGAGCGTGGGGATGAACCGCTCGAATGCTGCGAGTGAAGACCTCTAGCCTCGTGTTCCCCACGAGCGTGGGGATGAACCGAGTGACCACGGTGCTACTCGTGGCGGGATGGAGTGTTCCCCACGAGCGTGGGGATGAACCGTGTAACTAGTTCCAACGGCTGGCGTGCTGTCTGTGTTCCCCACGAGCGTGGGGATGAACCGAATGTTCGCATCCACCCGCTCACCGCAGTTGTGTGTTCCCCACGAGCGTGGGGATGAACCGAAAGCGGAAGCCTTTATCGGACGACATGCAGTGTGTTCCCCACGAGCGTGGGGATGAACCGTCTGTTTGTTGGTCGCCATAAACGTGTCACCAAGTGTTCCCCACGAGCGTGGGGATGAACCGTAACTCCTCTCGTGATTCTGAACCACGCATAAGTGTTCCCCACGAGCGTGGGGATGAACCGCAATAGCAATAACCAAACCACGCAACGCAAGCGTGTTCCCCACGAGCGTGGGGATGAACCGTCTCATTCGGAAATGAGATAGTCCCAGTTGGAGTGTTCCCCACGAGCGTGGGGATGAACCGCGGCGGATTCCTCTTTGACAGCGCGGGCAACCGTGTTCCCCACGAGCGTGGGGATGAACCGTGGGAAGCCGCGCACGGTCCCCTGCCAAAGAAGTGTTCCCCACGAGCGTGGGGATGAACCGGTATTTTATCGAGGCGGGGACAGGAGGTTTTCGTGTTCCCCACGAGCGTGGGGATGAACCGCAGCGATCAAAGCAACCAGGGCAACTACGTAGGTGTTCCCCACGAGCGTGGGGATGAACCGTCTTCAGGCAGTCCACTCTTAATGGAGCTGGACGTGTTCCCCACGAGCGTGGGGATGAACCGCAGTCGAGGATTGCCGGGATGAATGTGGGCGCGTGTTCCCCACGAGCGTGGGGATGAACCGGTCCCCGAGCAGGCCGCCGCAATCCCCGGACAGTGTTCCCCACGAGCGTGGGGATGAACCGTCCCGTCCATGTTCGGCGCGTGTAGAACTGGAGTGTTCCCCACGAGCGTGGGGATGAACCGCTGTTGTGTCTCGACCGTGCTTTGCTGCATATGTGTTCCCCACGAGCGTGGGGATGAACCGCGGCTGGGCTCACGTTCAAGGTGGGCTCATGGCTGTATGGGGAACAGTGCAGGATCGTTGCTTGATTTGATACCCCGGAGCCTCCGAGCGATCTCTGTCACGCCCAACATCTGTACACGCATTTCAATAAGCCTTCTGAAAGTCCGGCTTGCTGAAGCACGCGCACGATGTCAATCCTGATTCCTGAGCGCTGGAACACTACTCGGTAGT
>ERZ1292633.4282-Hain-H41-02um-R1-4282-length-13332-cov-15_pt1 | contig 13332 bp, 13 predicted proteins | sample MGYA00564406_ERZ1292633 | MGnify/ENA primary metagenome ERZ1292633 (study PRJEB36523, sample SAMEA6512639) | groundwater metagenome | collected 2019-01-08 | study: AquaDiva: Metagenomics assemblies of 32 groundwater samples
CGCCAAAGCTAATTACAAAAACGAGCAAAATCACTCACTTTTCGAATTGTGCCATTTTGCACTGATTGGGATTTAGAGCTTTTTGCATTCCAAACTGATAGCCCTTCTCAACAATTCCATTATTGTTATTTTTAAGAACGATTCTTAATCTACTTTCAGTAAAAGGATTATATTTTTCGTGGATTTCAGATTCGGTTTCAATAGTGTATAAACTATCTTTAAACTTATTCTTAAGGCTAGCGACATACTTAAGGTCGTCTACAACCAAAACTACTTCTGCTTTTTTTGTTTCCCTCAAAAGCTTTTCAATCTGGCGATCGTTTTCTTGGTACACGGCAACATAAGACATATCGGGACGATAATCTAACCTTGACACTACATCTCCTCCTTCTTTAAGTTTATTAGCCAGGAAGTGTTCCAGTCCAGTTCCTAAAACTTTACCTTTTTCTAAAACATAATTAGCTTCTATAAATCTGCCATCAAGAGCGTGGACATAAGCTAAGGCTCTATAAATTTGGCTAGTGGGAGCTTTACAAGAAAGGTGATCAAGAATTATTGCCGCTTCTTCTAGTTTGGCAGAATCACACTCTTTACAAACCCCTTGCAGTAACAGGATTGCTTTTACATATTTTTCTGTTTCAGTCAGGGAATCATAATCTGCTGTAAAAACGTCAGTTATAGGTGTATTTCCAAAAAAGATTGAATTAGTAATTTCTGATCTAGTAAATGCTTCAATCTTTGTCTTAAGGGGTTCATTTACTATTCCTTCCAAACCTTGTTTTAAAGCCATCTTATAGACTACAAACGGGGTGTTATTTATAAATCTTTCGCTTATTTTATCACTCTGTAGTGACAACCAAATAAGATAAGAAAATCAGCTTTAAATTTGACTTAAAAACAGCTAAAACTACTAGATTTAAGTTACGCAAATTTACGCTAAAAATAGAGAACCAGTTTTTACTTAATTTAACTTAATTTTCTGCCCTAACGCTTGTCCAGGCAAACCTTTGTCAGCAAAAATAGCTCGTACGTTTCCTTTTCTTCCGTGTAAAGCAGAAATTTGGCCTTTGATTTCATTTCCGGCAGGAGAAGTCCAGGTTGCCGTTTTGCCGATGCTTTTTTGAGCTTCTTCAGCAGTATCAGCTACTTTTAGAATCATCTGTTTAGAATTAACATGATGTTTTCCTTGTCTAAAATGCATGATGATTGCTTCCATTTCTGCTGTAGAAATGAGGGTGTTTTATAAAGGTTTTGGAAAAACTATCAGTTTTTCCAGAACCCCAAAAACCAACTGGTTTTTGTTTGGTTTCTAAAAAATAAAAATCTTTTTTGAAACCCCGAAAAGCAAGTTTAGCTTTTTGTAAGGTTTTTATAATTTTTGATCATTTGCAATAGCGAACGAGTTATGCGCATACCCAAATTCGAAAGTATTAAATAGGCGTATATATATATATCTATTTCTGTATTTAGCTTTAAATAAGTATTTTAAAATTAAAATAAAAAAAGGTGATGTTAAAATGAATAGAAACAAAGATAGATTAAAGCGTTTAAAAGATAAGTTAGGTTTAAAAGGCATTCTCGTTGGAACTTTTTCGATTATTTTTATTGTGGTTTTACTTGTTCTTTTTTTTGGAGCTTCCTCAACCGGTTGGGCTAAAGTGACGGGCAGAAGTTCCGCAGTTACTCAGTGTAATGATCATATAGACAACGATGGAGATGGCTTCTGTGATTTTCTCTGGAAAAGAGCTTATTGTACTGATGGCTCGGAACCGGGAGATAAGTTTTGTTCCGATAAAAATGATAACTCAGAGGGTTTCTGTGGCGATGGATCTTGTGATTCTACTGAAGACTGCAGTTGCAAAATCGATTGTGGTGCTTGTCAACCAGGAGATTGTATAGATACCGATGGTGGAGATAATATTTACAAAAAAGGAACAACGACGGGCCCTGGTCTGATTGGACCGAAGACGGACTATTGTCAAGCTACGACCGTTCTTTCTGAATACTTTTGTAATCAGGACTACATCATGACCGAAAGATTAAGAACCTGTCCCTCGGGATGGACGTGTAGTGATGGGGCCTGTGTTGCTGGAACCCCTGTCTGCGGTGATGGCAGTTGTAATGGTGTAGAAACTTGTAATACTTGCGCATCAGACTGCGGGACGTGTGTTTATTGCAGCAATGGTGTATGTGATGGGAATGAGACCTGTTTAAGTTGTGCTGCTGATTGTGGAGCCTGTGCCAGTGAATGTCTTGGTGTAAATGGTACTTCAACAACGGGCGTCTGTTTAACTCAATGTGGCGCTGATTCACAGTGTAATACTCAATTACCAGATGGCTATAGTTATAGCTGTAATGATAACAAAATTTATGATGTAAGTGGCAGTAGAGCTTGTAAATGTGATTTGAGTTGTAAAGCCGTCTTTACTGTTGCAGGTTGCAACCCAGATGGAACTGATGCAAGCGGTTTATGTATAAGTGTTTGTGGTGCGGCTAACAACTGTTGGGGAAGAGCGCCAGGAACCTTCTTATATAATTGCAACGCTGATGGGGCATATAATGTCAATGGAGGATTTTCCTGTGGATGTACTTCTGTTTGTCAAGTTGGCATTTTAGGGGGTGAGCCTTCCCCTTCATGTGGAGACAATGTTTGTAATGGCGCAGAAACTTGTTCCTCTTGTACGGGAGATTGCGGCACTTGCCCCGGAGGTAATGAAACCAATAGCACTGGTTAAAATTTTGTATTTATTTATTTATTTTTATTTTTTTAATTAAAAAGAGTTAACGAATGAAATGGACAATTCACCTGATTACTTTAGTTTTATTAATCAATTTAGTTACTGCTTTAGATTTAAGTGATTATCCTTATCCTTTTGTTGATAATGGTAGGTGGTCTGGTTTAATTGTAGTTGGAAAAGAAGCAGCTACTTTAGATATTGCTGGAGCCATCGACATTGCTGCGACGATTTCTACTATTACTAACGTAGAGTACAATGTAGAAGTTGATGAAAAATTAGTCTCTGATACTCAAGAATTTGTTGATCCCCTTTCAAGTAAATTAGCTTCGGCAATCAGTTCACATCTTGAAGCCTTAAAAGGAGGGCAGATTAAAAATCCCTTCGGCATTTTTAGTTATACCCAAAGCATTATACTCCCTTCAGCAACAGTTAATTATGCTATTGATCCTGATGACGATACCGATACTCCCGATTTTTATTTGATTATCCCTGAACATAGCGCTGCTTACGTTTATCGGATTAGTTTTAGTCCCGCTTTAGAAGTGGAACACCAAGAAAGTTTTTTGGAAGGGATTAAAGATAAAACAACCATTTTGTTTGGGAAAAATTACACTTTTACTAGTGCTGAACACTCCGCTCAAAATAATATTAAATTTACTTTATTAGGGGGGGAAATAAAAGAAACATTTGGTGAAGGGGAAAAAGGATCTTTTCTGTTAGATAAAGAATTATATGAAGTAGAATTGATGTTTATTGATCAAAACCATGCTAAATTTATCATCAATGGCCAACCCACGAGTAAACTCAGTAAAGGAGATACCTATAAAATAAATGGCCAGGTAAGTCTTGCCTTATCGGAAATCTTTTATCAGAATTATGCTGGAGGAATTCATCAAGCCACTTTCTATCTCGGGAGCCAGAAGATCGTTTTGACTGACACAGATACTACTGCTCATAATTATGGGGGGACCGTAGCGATTGACGGAAATGAATTGAGCCAAGTAGTTTTAAACATAAAAACAACTAAAGATGACGGGACTGTTGATGGCAGCGGGATAAAAATTAGTGCTTTGGAAGTAAACTACACCCCTTCTGATGATTTATATATCCCTTTGGGGGGAAGACTAAGCCCAATTGCTAAAATTATAGAAGAAGAAAGTGGTAATCTTTTTCTGAATGGATTTGATTTTGATTTTAGAAACTTAGTTAATGATGATGTTACTGAAGAGATCGCCTTAAAATCAGGAGATAAAAAAAAATATAGGCTAGAATTTACTAATCTTAACAAGCAAAAATATTCTTTAGATATCCTTAGTTGTACGACTAGCGTTTGTAGCAATATTTCTTTAGGAAAATTATCAGGTTCAACTTTTTATGACCTCGTTGTCAACGAATCAGAAGCCATCGATGTTAATGATTACTTTGTTCTTAGTAAAGAAAAATATAGCCATATTATGCGTTTAACAAAAATTGATACAACTAATTCAAGGGTTACCTTAAAAGACGAAGCCATCGGGGGAAAGACTTATTATGTTGATTATGATACTACAAACTTAGCTGATTTTGGCTTAGATGGCTTTATTTACAAGATTAATATCAGCTCTTCTTCTATTTATGCCGATGTTAATGGCGACAGTGCTTTTAATGGAGCGGGTGCCCAAGATTTATACACTTATTACAAAGCTTATCTTACTTTATCTCCAGCGGAGAATGGTTTTAATATTACTACTGAGTACCATGATGGTAATGAGCGAGATTCTATTTCGGTAGGCGTGGGGTGGGATAGTATTAATAGCGAGTTAGATATTAATGATTCTCTCTCCTTAGGCTATTTATATGGCTTTGATGCCGGAACTTTACAAATTGGCGATGATAAAATAGAAGAAGGATACACTCGTTATGGTCTATATGCTAAGTGGGATGATAATATTTCTCAAGGAACATTCTCCTGGGTTTATCCCCAAAGACAAATCTTTGCGGAGACTTATGTGGTCGGGGCCAATAAAAAAGGTGAAAGAATAACGACAGAAACAATCTCTCTACTTGGTAAAAATATCTCCCTTTTTGATTCTGAGGTTGCGGATAAAACTAGTTCCAATTTTATTCTGGTTGGAGGCCCTTGTGTTAACAAATTAGCTGCCGAATTAATGGGCAACCCTTCTCCCTGTGATCGAAATTTCACCGCTGGTCAAGCAGTGATTAAATTGTATGAAAATGTTTTTGGAGGGACTAATTCAGCTTTGGTCATCGCAGGGCATTCTGCAGAAGATACCAAGAATGCTGCATTAGTATTAAGAGATTATAGTAATTATGTTTTAAAAGGTCAAGAAGTTCTAGTTGTTAGTGAAGATGGAAAAACTAAAGTTATAACTTCTTAATCATTGCGATATCTATTTTTTAAATTACCTTAAATTCAAAAGATTTATAAAAAAGCGGCTTCGTGTTAATTTAATTTTAATTATGGAGGATTAAAAATGAGATATTCAACACACCCTTTGTCGGAAAGAGGCGAGTTTAGATTAGGTATTGCGATTTTAGCTCTGTTTGGTTCCTGCGGTGCTTTAGGAACGGCTCAACACTTTGATCGAGAAAGTTATCAAGTAAAAGTGGTTGGTAGTGAACGAGTGGTTAGTGGAGATAAATACGTTGTTTTTACACAAGATGTTGACACTGGCAAAGAAGGAGCATTTGAAAATACAGACAGCTTAATAGAATGTTTGTTCGATAATGGTTGTAAATTTGATTCTTCAACCTTACAAGCACAATTAATAAGTGCGGAAAAATCTAATACGGTTTGTGAGATAAGAACCTATGGGTGGAGAGTTCCCTTTTTGTCAATGTATGAAAACATTGTTGCAATTTCAAACTGTAAGTCTCCAAAATAATTTTTTAATTTTTTTTTAATTTGTTGCCTTCACTATACAAATCTTAAAAAACCTCGGCAAACCTAATTTTTGTATGAATAAAGGACAGGTGATTTCCGGCGACTTTTCTAAGATTATTATGCGTGTCAAAGCAGAAGAGTGCGTGGAATTGGGAGAACTGATGGTTATCGACGGTAACCAAGAAAAATTTATTCTTCAGGTATATGATCTAATCTATGGCAGCCAAATTTCCCAGCAGAATTTAGAGATGGTCGCAGGGATGAATCTGGAAGAAGGCGCCTTTGCTATTATGGATGAGAATTTACGGAATTATCAGCTGGCTTTTTTAAAACCAATTTTAAATATCGCCCAGAGCAGTAAAACCTGCAAAAAATTACCCGCTTTTTTTTCCAAAGTGCGGGAGATCAACAAAGAGGACCTTGCATTTATTACTAAACCGCACCACCCTTTATTTTTAGGAAAATTACGCAGCGGCAGCAAGGAGTTGGATTTTGATATTTATCTGCCCGGGAAAGAAGTGTTAAGCCACCACATATTAATACCGGCTTCGACGGGAAAAGGAAAAAGTAATCTGATGTCGTGTATCTTGTGGGATGTAATTGATAAAGGCTATGCAGGTATGTTAGTTTTAGATCCACACGACGAATATTATGGGCGGACCGGCCTAGGACTAAAAAACCATCCGGCTAAAGAAAAGGTATGTTATTATACGCCCACAAATCCCCCGGCTGGTGCTAACTCACTTAAAATTAATATCCACAAATTAAAGCCGGAACATTTTCAGGGGGCAATCAATCTAAGCGATCCGCAACGGCAATGCTTATATGTTTATTACAAAAAATTTAAATCCAATTGGATTGCTTCTCTACTAAAAGAAGAAAAAATTGAAAATGTTTATTTTCATGAAGACACTATTGCCGTCGTAAAACGAAAATTAATTTCTTTATTAGGATTAGAATTTGAAAACGGGCAGTTGTATTGCCAGGGGATTTTCGACCTGATTGCCGGAGAAAACACGGTTACGGATATTTGCAATGATCTAGAGCAGGGAAAAGTGGTTATTATTGACACCAGTTATTTTTCCGGGGCGATTGAAATTTTAGTGGGCAGTTTAATTACTACGGAAATTTTTGAGAAATATAAACATTACAAAAAGAATGGCTTTTTAGATGAGAAACCAGTCATTTCTGTCGTCTTAGAAGAAGCTCCCCGGGTATTAGGCAAAAAAGTGTTAGAGCAGGGAAGCAATATCTTTGATACGCTGGCCAGAGAAGGAAGAAAATTCAAAGTAGGATTAATTGCCATTACGCAATTGCCTTCAGAGATTCCTAAAAATATTTTGGCTAACATGAATACTAAAATAATTTTGGGGATGGAAATGAATTCTGAACGGCAGGCGGTAATGGAGAGTTCTCCCCAAGATTTAACTCAGGATAACCGCAATATTGCTGCTTTGGATCACGGGGAAGCTTTAGTCACCTCTACTTTTACCCGCTTTGCAGTTCCGGTTAAAATCCCTTTGTTTAAAGAATTTGTTAAAAGAGAAGAAAAAATCAATTTAACGGAAAGTTATATCGGATTTGAATGAATCTGTTGTCGGTTACTATTTGCTGTTAATCGCTTTTTTACTTAATTAAAAATTAGTCAGCTCATTAAAACAAAGATGGAAGTAGCGGTAAAATGGCTGGTTTGGTTCTAGTTGGTGGCTTCTTCCTTTTAAATTTTCATATACAGCATCAATCGTCATTTCCTGCATATCTGCTATACAAGTAGTTTTAGGGTCAATTTCCTGAACATTAAGATTATTTTCTACCAAAGCCACATCTGGAGAACCATATGGCAGCTGATCTGCCCAAAAAACCATCCGAACCGGAACCATGCCCGTAGCATTTTCACGTTCTTTATCGGTATAAGTTACAGATGTTTCTAAGTATTTATTTTCATCTTTGAAAATTTCAATTAATAATTTACCTGAATAAAGATAAACATAATTTTCTTTTTTTTCTAAAAAGTTAGCAACTTCCTCAGTTTTTTCTTCTAAAGAAGGTTCTCTAACGCCGGGCTTAGGAAAAGGAAAATCCCAGGTTCCCCGGTATCCGCAGCCAGCCAGAGAAAGACAAATTTCAGCCACAGCTATTTTTTTAGTGATCATGTTATTATTTATTTATTAAGAAAAAGCACTTTAATATTTTTCTAGAGTGGGATATAATGTTTGCGGTTGTTATTTAGGGTCAGTTGGAGCTAGTTAAATATATAAACAATCTAATCTTACTTTTTATTATGAAACATTCTTGGAGGATAACTTTAATCGTTTTATTTATTTTCCTGTTTGCTCAACTAATCGGTCTGGGAATTTTATACAATTATATTGATCCGCTTAAAAGTTTAGAAAGCGGTAAAACAGAATTTAAAGAGCTGCCCATCGGAGAAAGGCCGCCCATGGATGAACGGACTTCTTTTGTCCCCATTGTTATAGCTATCTTAATCGGAACCGGAATATTATTTTTATTGATGAAATATCGCTTAACTGTCGTTTGGAAAGTTTGGTTCCTGCTGGCCGTAGTTCTTTCTTTAACGGTGGCCTGGAGCGTTTTTTTAGGCAAGGGCTTTGCTTTTCTTCTAGCGCTTATTTTAGGTATATGGAAAGTCTTTCGTCCTAATGTCTGGGTCCATAATCTAACTGAATTATTTGTTTATGGGGGGTTAGCAGCGATTTTTGTTCCTCTGCTTAATTTATGGTCGGCAATTATCTTATTAATTTTGATTTCAGCTTACGATGCTTATGCAGTTTGGAAATCTAAGCACATGATTACTTTAGCCAAATCACAGGCAAAAGCAAAAATTTTTGCCGGTCTATTAATTCCTTATAAATTAAGTAAAAGCAGCAAACTCCCTAAATTTCCCACGGTTAAAAAAACTAAAGTACAATTAGCCAAAGTAAGAACGGCCGTTCTCGGCGGAGGAGATATTGGTTTTCCATTAATTTTTGCCGGAGTTTTGCTGAAAGAAATGGGCTTGTGGCAAAGCTTGATTATTCCTTTTGGCGCTTTGTTGGGGTTAGCCTTATTGATGTGGAAAGGTGATGAAGGAAAATTCTACCCCGCTATGCCGTTTATTTCTGCCGGATGTTTCTTAGCGTTAGGATTGGTGTGGCTGATAGAATTTCTAATTTAATCTTTAATAAAAAAGTTAAATAATATTAATACTAATAAAAATAATAATTTTAATAATACCCTTTTACTGGACAGCGATTCTGCCCGTATCCTTCTGGAGTTATAACTAACCCATCTAAAGCAGCAATGGTTTGTACGCCGGTAATACGCTGCACTTCCCGAGCTTCCTGCAACGGATCAGTTTTTAACATCTCTAAACCAAAGTGCGTTAAGACCGCTAATTTAGGGCGAACCGCAGAAATAATTTGAGTTGCAGTATTAGTATCTAAATTCATCCCGGTTCCCTTGTCGCCTGGATAAGGAACATTCAAGATTAAAACATCTGAACCATTTAGCTCTTCAATTAATTTGGGAGTTAATTTGGTATCTCCAGTATAACTAAGCGTGAACCGCGGACAGAAAAATTTGAATCCAATAGCACAATCATCAGTATGTTCTGCAGCCAGAGCATTTATTTCAATCAATTCCACACCAACTTTATGATTTTTTTCTAAGGGGATAATTTTTTCTACTAAAGTTTGGTGGTGTTTAGTTAAAAAGGGATGATTATCCTCAGCGGTTTGGAAAATAGATTTACTGCCTAAAATGATTCCGCGGTGTTCAATTCCCCCATGAGTCATTGCTTCAATAAGAACATTGAGATCATTACAGTGGTTGATATGGTTATGAGAAACTAAAATTGCCGTGGTATTCTGGACATTTATTCCATATTCTTTTGCTTTATTTAAAGCTCCTGGACCCGGGTCGAGATGAAATTGCAAATCTTCTACCTGTAAAATAATTCCTCCCGAAGAACGCAGTTGTCTGCTAACTACAGCAGAGCTTCCTGCAGTACCTAAAAATATAATTCGTGCCATAACTTTCCTATTAATTTTAAGTTACTCGCTTAATAAAGATTGCTATATTTGAATAGTGGTTTTACTTAGTAGAAATATTTAAGATAACACCTAAGACTAAACAATTCATGCCAGGAGAATCAAATTTTATTGTTAATGGCGAGGAAGCAGAGCATGCTGATTTTCCTTCCATCGTTGCTTTAGCAGTAGATAATGGACAAGTAGAGTTTTGCACCGGGTCGTTGATTCATCCGCAAATTGTTTTGACGGCAGCGCATTGCACCACCACCCCCATTATTGTCGGTTCATATGCAGTTTATGGTTCTTCTGATTTAGAGCAAGAATGTAACAATTGTTACTATAAAATTATTGAAGCCATTCAACATCCAAATTACGATGGGTCTCTTGAAAATGGATATAATCATAACGATTTAGCGTTAGTATTGTTAGAGCGCCCGGTAGACCAACCCGTAATTACGCCCATCTTACCCGCGCTGCTGCAGGAATTAGCTTTGAAAGAGGGAGGAGAAGTGATCTTTGCCGGTTATGGACGGGATTCGATGTCGGCTAAGGGGCAATTATATTTTGGAACAAGCACCATCGCTAAATTCTATGCTCCTAATGGGGGAGATAGCAATTTTGCTGATCACCATACCCAAGAAATGGTTGTTGGAAAAGATGCTCCTGATGCACCCAATATTTGTTATGGAGATTCGGGAGGGCCAACGTATGTTAACTTTAATGGAATCGAATTATTAGTTGGAGTAACTTCTAGGATACCTCATGATAAACCTATCGAATGCGGACATGGTGCAGTCGTAGGATTACCCGGCCCACATGAAGAGTGGATAAATACGGAGATAGATAATTTATTAGCTGGTTTAGATAAGCAAGGTAGTAAAGACGATCAAGAAACGATTACAAATACTCTCGATGAAGATCCAGGTGCTGTAGTAATCGATCCAGTCGGCTGTAATTATTCTGGTTCTTCTAGCCATTTACAAGCAAGCGGGTTTCTGTTAGGAGCAATTGCTTTATTAGCCTGCACAAGATACAGTTTGCATAAGATATATAAAGGGAAATCAAAAAACGTAATTTTTAATGACATATAAATCTTTAATTAATAATGCTGCTTTTTCTTTAGCTGCTCTAGGCGCATTAAGTTGCAGCCCAGAAGCTGAAGTACAACGAATGGAAAAACCGGGAATCGGTTTAGAAGTTATTAACGGTACCAAAGCAGAAACGCATGCGCAGTTTCCGTCTATTGTGGCCCTAGCTCAATCACCGGGCAGTAATCTAGTTTGTTCTGGAACCTTAATCAAACCGGACTTAGTCGTTACTGCAGCTCATTGTGTTAATTGGTATGGCGCTGAAAAAATTAAAATTGTTTATGGTACTACTAATGTAAACGAACTTAATCTTGATTTAGTTCACGATGTAAAAGCAGTAACTTACCATGAAGGTTATGATGAGTACGGGTATAAAAAATTAAATAAAATAAGTTCTAGCGAAGGAATTTGTTCTGAAAGTATGAATACTAACGATATTGGTTTGGTGTTATTAAAAAGTCCAATTCCAGATGCAGTCGTTAGCGATGTTTATGACGATACCTTACTTATTAATCAACTAACTCGGTTGGCGGGTTATGGTGAAAATGGAAAGCCTTCCTACCCTAGCGATATTTTTGAGCAGGTGGGCGATGAATCCTCCGGAGTTCTTTATTGGGGTGAAGTACCTATTAGAGTTATCACGGAAAAAGAAATTATTTTTAGTAAAAATTATCCTTTAGGCAATAATGGCGAGGCGGGCACAAATCCGGATGCTTGTTATGGTGATTCGGGTGGACCAACTTATGCTCTGGCTGAAGATGGAGTTTTAGCGGGCGTAATTACTGCTACTTCTCGAGTACCCCCAGACGTGCCTTGGGTTAGCTGTGGATTTGGTTATGTGGCTACTCGTGTAGCTCCCTATAAAGATTGGATTGAAATAAAATACGAAGAAATGAAAAATTTACCTGATCCAGTCGATGCTGGTGCAGGGGGCAGTGGCGGCGGAACAGAGATAGACGCCGGTATTGGAGGAAGCGGTGGCGAAGCAGATAGCGGAATTATCCCTAATCTTCCTAAACAAGATGCGAGCGTGGACGACTTTGTTGAAAAAGAAGATTTTGTCATGTTAGATCGCCCTACTTGTAATTATTCCGGTAACAACTCCGATTCATTCCCTTGGGCTTTAGCAGCCGCTTTACTGGGTGTTAGTTATTCGAGAAGAAGAAAAGAATAAATGTTAACCAACTCTTTTGTAATGGATTTTCCGGAAGCAGTAGATTTTTTAGCTCAAACCATTTTAAATTATTCTGGGCGAAAACCTTATGTTGCTACTGTTGAAGGCATTGCGGGCATAGGCAAGACGCATTTTTGCCGCGAAGTTTGGAACATAATCGGTTTCAATAAAACTGGAACGGTAACTAAACCTCACGACTTAGAAAGAGAAATTGCTCAGCTGACAGCACGAAAGGGGCGTTTGGATTTCTATTTAATTGAAAATCATGATGCAGTTCAGGAGATGATCGAGCGGGAGGCGCAACATTATTTTGGTAAAAAGATCGATTCCCGAATTTTAATCTTAAGCAGTTTAGCTCCTTATTTAAATCCGCCAGAAGTAACTATTGAAAAATTAGCGGAAGTTTTTTCTTTAATCGTAGAAAACCCTTTTTTAGTTAGTAATTAACTTTGTAATATATTCTAGAACAGTTATTTTCCAGCGGCTCTGTCCTAAATCTCGCTTTTGCTCGGGTTAGTAGCTTCAAAGTCCTTGATGCTAACAATCGATAGCTGACATTTCCCGTAGGGAGCGACCCCTTTGTCAGCTTAAAGAGTAATCTTATTGGACTTTGACCTTATGCCACTAACCTATATTTAGGACAGAGCCTTTTCCAGCGAAATGTTTATAAATAAACCCCAGTTTTCACTACTTATGTTCAATGAAAAAAACTGTCGAAGCCTATTGAGTTCAGGAGAAGCTTTAGTTTACAAACTAATGAGCCCTACCGGAAACGAAGAACGATATGGCGCAGTCTACTTTGCTGCTCCAAATCTGATTAGTCATATTCCTCGAGTTAAAAAGTTAAATGAATTAGCGATGTTTTTAGCTTATACCCGTCTTCTTAATGGAGAACAGATTGAATCCTTAGTAAAAAATCCTTTTGGACTTACTAGAGATGGAAACTATTATGTTGGCGCCCTTTCTAAGCAGGAACAGGCAGAATTAACTGCTCTATTTGCTAAAAGAATCAAAAGTAAACCCAATAAGTCAAGAGAACTTTCTGAATTAGTTGAACCTTTCAGCCACCGAATGGGAGAAGAAATTGTTACTGAAGCAGAAGGGGTTATCGAAGTAGATTTTCCTCCTAGAACATATTAAGTTCTATAATATCAATTAAAATTACTTGTCTTGCATAATCTTTATAAAAAAGTTCTCTCGAATGCGTTTAGGTGAGAATATGACTTTAGAACAAAAGGTTGAAAACATTCCTGGAAATTTAAGAGATGCGTACAAGCAAGCAGTTCCCGGCACACCGTTACACGTTGACGAATTAATGCGCGAACGAATAACTAATCTAGAATTAAGAAATTTATGGTTTTTCACTCCTGACGGAGCAGTTGATTCTATGGACGGAAAGACTCCTACTTTACGAATT
>ERZ1292633.4283-Hain-H41-02um-R1-4283-length-13332-cov-6_pt1 | contig 13332 bp, 14 predicted proteins | sample MGYA00564406_ERZ1292633 | MGnify/ENA primary metagenome ERZ1292633 (study PRJEB36523, sample SAMEA6512639) | groundwater metagenome | collected 2019-01-08 | study: AquaDiva: Metagenomics assemblies of 32 groundwater samples
CGGTTTTTGGTTCTTTTTTCCGAAAAAAAGAACCGCCCTCCGCGAAGGAGTGGCCAACAATTTACGCCAGTGAGCCAGAGATCCTTCGCTACGCTCAGGATGACAATGTTTGAAAACAACTGAATAGTGGCCGTTTTGCCCTTGACAAATCCTCTATTTTTTGGTATACTTCTTTTTCGTTAAATAGCGAGCTTAATGGAGAAAAGTTCAGTATTTGTACCGAATTTTTCCCCATCGGGCCAGTTATCGCCGTTGGGAAACCAAAAACCAGAGGGGAAAACCATGAAAACTGGTCTCGTCATCGCAGCCTGCTTCGCAGCTCTCATCGTCGTCGTGATGCTGGCCGCTCAATCCATCCAGAGCCAGCAGAACTCGTTCCGCGAGCGGGTGAGCAACGAGCTCTACAAGAACAACCAGCCGGCCAAGACCGCGTACGCGCGGCAGCAAGAGCAGTAATCCAGTCTCCCCACCCCAGCCCCCGTCAGCACAGTTGTGTTGGCGGGGCGAATCATTTTTATGGGGTCCATGACCTTGACAAAAGCCGATTTTTTTGGTACAATGTGGAGTGCTGAATAACCTGCTAAGAAGAGAAAACTTGAGTAAATCTACGCAATTTTTCTCTCTTTAGCACTTCGCTACTGAGAAACCAAGGGGAACCAACGTGTTCAAAACACTCGTCTGCGCGGCAATCGTTTCAGCAGCTTTCTGCATTCTGACCGGCTGCACCGCGGCCAACACCAGAGTGGTGATGCCGACCGGCATCCCGGTCGTCGAGAAGGCCAATGTCACGCCCACGGCGATCACCCACACCGCCGTGATCGACGAGGAGATCGCGACTCTCAATCAACCCGGTCTCACGGACGCCGAGAAGGTCGAACTGAACGATCGGTACCGCCGACACCACACCAACGACATCGTGAAGATCGTCGACCCGAATGAGGACTACGAGTGTGACCCAGATTCGATCGAGACCGATGACGGCGCCGGCGCCATCACAACCCACTGCAAGGCAGTGAAGAAAAAGGTGGCAGAGAAGCCCTAGCCACACACGTCCTACCCGACCCGGTCGGCTCCAGCATTTGCTCGGAGCCGACCGGTACCACTTACATTATAAAATCTTTAATCCTCAGAAACTACCTAAATATATGAAATGGTACAAAAAACAAATTGACCAAATAAAAATTGATAAGCCGGAATTGTTCAAAACAGATGAAACTCCAGAGATCGGAACTCCGAAGCACACCTTCGAGGAGAAAAAAATGGTTATTAAAAAGCCAGCCTTCACCAACCCGGTAACAATGCGCAACGTCAACCGACCGAAGACTGACGCGTAATTATGCGCATCGCAATCATCGGCGGCGGCGCGGCCGGTATGATGGCCGCCGCGACAATCAATGAGACCAACCCTGAGGCAGGGGTTTTTTTGTTTGAGAAAAATAATGAACTTGGGAAGAAAGTCATTATCTCCGGCGGCGGACGCTGTAACGTGACGACCGGCCTTGATGACATCAGGGAAATACTGGCGAGGTACCCGCGCGGCGGAAAATTTCTGCAATCAGCCATGCGCGCCTTCCCTCCCCCCGCGGTTCGCGCTTGGTTCGAGGCAGAGGGCGTGCCGATGAAATGCGAGGATGATCTACGAGTATTTCCAATTTCAAATAACGGACACGATATAGTAAATACCTTTACTAAAATTTTTTCAGATACAAAAACTGAAATCTTACTTAATCACAGCGTCACCGGCGTCAAAAAAATATCGGACGGATTTGTTGTTGAATTAAAAAATCAGGAACCGATTAATGTCGACCGAGTTATCCTAACCCTCGGCGGACAAGCCTACCGACAGACCGGATCAACCGGAGACGGTTATAGCTTGGCTGAAAGTCTTGGCCATCACATCACCAAACTTGCACCGAGCTTGAACTCTTTTATAATTCAGGAAAAATGGGCCAAAGAATTGGCCGGGGTTTCATTTGCAAACGCGACTATCACGGCCAGTCCCCGCTTGGGCGGGGTAGGGGTGGGTTCGACAATGTTGACCAACCCCTCCCTACCCTCCCCGAGGAGGGAATCAAGCGGCCCATTTTTATTCACTCACACCGGCATCAGCGGGCCCGCCGTCTTCGCGCTTTCCTCGCTCATCGCATTTGAGGATTATGGTCTAAAGAAACCTATGTCTATTACAATTGATCTCCTACCTGATATTTCAAACGAAACCCTTTTGTTTGAGTTAAAACAGGCCATGAACTTGTCGCCGAAAAAAACCTTGAAAAATACTGTTCGAAACTTTGTCCCGCTTTCCGTGGCCGAAGTTATCTGTATGCTGGCCGAAGTACCACCTGAAAAAAAGAACGCCGAAACCGGCAAACAAATGGTGGGCGCAGTCCTAAAATTACTAAAACAACTTCCACTGACAATAAACGGCCGAGGCTCCGGTGATGAATTTGTGACCGCCGGTGGTGTCGAATTGACTGAAGTAGATCCTCGAACGATGGAATCCAAATTAACTCCCGACTTATTCTTCGCCGGAGAAATTCTGAACATTGACGGCTTCACCGGCGGATTTAATCTGCAAGCTTCCTGGGCGACTGGAAAAGCGGCGGGTGTGGGGGCTGGCTCGTAAAAAATTACATTTTATTGACAACACCACAATGCAATGGGATAATGAATCAGGTGATAAAAGTATTCAATATTTTATGAAAAAAGAAACAAACCTAAATGAAGTTCTGGAATTTTTGCAGGAAAACATGGTTACCAAACAGGAGTTCAGCGAACTTCGAACTGAAGTTGATGAATTCCGGAATGAATTTGATGAATTTAGGAATGATGTTAATGAATTTCGGACTGAGGTTACAGGTGAATTACGCATGATTCGGAATGAACTTGATGAGATAAAAAAACGACTAGACACTCTCGAAAAACGCACCATTGAAGACGCAGATGCGACTGCTAAGGATGTTCTGGAGTTGCGTCGACGAGTGGAATATTTAGAAAATCAGGTCAAACAACTTCAAACCTCACGCTAGTTATTTAACATTTTTCGAAAGCTTTTTTGTATAACAAAAACCCCCGACAGAATCGGGGGTGTTTTGTTTTGATGAATCGATTAGGCGGCTTCGGCGCGAGTGACGTTCACGGCGCGAGGTCCCTTCTCAGACTGCTCCACATCGAAGCTAACCAGCATACCGGCAGTCAATTCAGCGAATTGAACACCGACAAGTCCGGACTCATGAAAGAAGACATCCTTGCTGGCATCTTCCGGGGTAATGAACCCGAAGTGCTTGTCAGCAATAATGGTTTTGATTGTACCTTTCATATGTATGATATAAGGTGAATAGATAGATTTAGTAAGAAGGTCGACTAGGTTTCTCAGGTAAATTATGGAAATAGTATACCAGAAAAAGTTATAATTGTCAAGGGTAGTGCGACGCGGTGATGCCACACACCCTCGCCTACTGACAACATCACACGTCAATAGTTGATTAGGAGCTAGTAGCGACTACACACCGCGGCGCGCCTGCATAATACCTAAAATGTCTGATTTTGTCAATCATTTGGTGTCAAACTGGCCTTTTTTTGATTATTGGGGTATAATAATGAAATCCAAAATACCAATGCCCAATGACCAAATTTGGCATTTGCGATTTGATTGGACATTGGGATTTGAGATTTGGGATTTAAACGGAATTATATGGAATTCAAATTCAGCAACAGCAAACTTGGTAGGGCCTTCCTCTATATTACCAATAACGAAGAAACTTCTCGTCATGAGGAATATTTTGATATTATTTTTTTCATTATAAATACTTTCGCGCTGATATTCGGGACAGTCATGTTCATTTACCATGATGAGCCGCAGTGGATCCCGGTCCTGATTATCGAATATTCCTGGGCGCTCGATAATATGCGGCACAATCGAACCTAAATTTATGAAAAGGGATGGCTTATTTTTTTTGGTAATATTATTTTTTAGCGGCATTTTTTTTGTTAAACCCGCCGTCGCCTCCACCACTGATGGTACTATCACAAGCCCCGATAAATACGCCTGGAGTTCCAAAGCCGGCTGGGTAAATTTTGCTCCGACGAGCGGCAACCTTCACATCACGGATAACACGCTCACGGGCTATATCTGGAACGAACAGTACGGCTGGATAAATATGAATCCCGCAAACGGTGGCGTGCTAAATACCTCGGCTGGCGTATTATCAGGCAATGCCTGGGGCGAAAAACTGGGTTGGATAAATTTCGCCGGAGTTACAATTAACTCGGTCGGAACTTTTACCGGCACAGCGACTGGAACGAATGTCGGTACCCTGAATTTTGACTGTACAAATTGCAGTGTGAAAACTGATTGGCGACCGGCGGCAAGTCGTCCGAGTGGTGGCGACACCGGAGGCTCGTCGGGGACGGCTTTCCCGCCCGGATATGTTTACACTCCCCCATCACCAACGTCGACGCCACTTGTATCCCCCTCTTACCAAGGGGGGGGTAGGGGGGTTGCAGAAGTTGCGCCCCTAACCTCTACTCCGAAAGCAACGCCCGCCGCGAAAACCCCACCCACTGTCCCTCCCCTTGTAGGAGAGGGATCCAAAAAGGAAGCGACCCCAAGCATCATCGATACAATTATAAAAAAATTAGGTTCGCTGATCAATGCTCTGCCAATCATCTCACCCGGAATTTCTCTACCAAACATCCCAATCGCTAAATTTGTTGACGACCTAAATCATTTACTTCCAAATTTATTTGGAAATCGGCAACCTCTGCCAAACTTTCCAATCGAAAGTTTTGTAGCGCGCGAGACTCCACCCTCGATGGCTGGAGGATGGAATTATTTAGATTACAAACAGATCAACGCTTTCGTCTTCGCCCCTCTGCCCAAAGAATTCCTAGCGCTCCAAAGAAATTTTCCGGCGGTCGGCAATTTATTTAGCCATGTCGGAGTAAAAAAATTAGGCGATTTATCCAAACTAAAAACTACCGAATTACACCTGCCCGGCCTCGCCGAGGCAACCCAAAATGATAATGCGGGGATTCCAAAAAATATAATTTTCGCAAGCGTTGCCGACCGATTGGTTGATTTCAAAATTGCCCTTTCCCTTACCAAGAAGGGCCAGCCGGAGCAGAAGATCACCACTATTTCCGGCAAGCCGCTACACCTGACCATCCGCCCTGAATTTCCGGTGAAATCCGTAATTGGTTACCTGATTTTCCGGTCGAGGACGCCGCAGATCAGGGCGGAATTGGACTTCCGACAAATGATCTCCGCCCTCTTCGCCGAGCCGGTATTTGCTTATGAGCTGGATCAGCCCATCCCTACCGAGGAGAAATTCGTTCTGCAACAATTTGAATATACCGACCCGGATGGCGACGGAACATACACAGCCGATATCTCCTCCCCGCTTTCTTCCGGCGAATATGAGATCATCACGGTGATGACTTACGAAGATCCGGACCTAGGATCCAAACAGGTCAGACTAATCACCGTGGTTGATCCGGAGGGTTATGTTTATGCTAGAGTCGGCAACAATGAAATGCGTCTTCCAAATGTTAGCGTGACTTTATACCGCCTCATTCAGGCGACTAATAAATATGAAATGTGGCCCGGCCAAGAATTCAGCCAGGAGAATCCTCAGCAGACAGACATTCGCGGCAGCTACTCCTTCCTCGTACCGGTCGGGAAATATTACCTGACTGCCAGTACGAAAGGATACCTGGCCTACCAAGGCGAACCATTCATCGTGCAGGAGGGATCTGGAATCCACGTGAACATCGAGTTGAAATCGCAATTTGGATGGTTTAAGAATGTTGACTGGAAAACGGCGCTCCTCATCATCGTCACAATATTATTAATTATTAATTTTATTAAAGATAAAAAAAGAAAAATATAATTTAATTTATATGAAATCCAAGATACTTTTGTTCGCAGTCATATCAGTTCTGGTCGCTGGGAATATTTTCTTCGGCTTGCAATATATTTCCGCCCTGAAGACTCTCGACGCGACCAAATTCGCAGCCTCGACCCAGGTTTACAATGAAAAAAATATTCTTTTCCTGAAACTTTTTGTCAAAAGCGTAATTAAGTCAGATACGGAGGTCAACTTCGAAACCAGATTAAAGCTGGAGAATGCCGTCCGCGAATTAAATGATCCGCAAATCCTGGCGGTGTGGCAGAGCTTCGTCGACAGCAAGACAGAGGCAGATGCACAGCAAAATGTCAAAAATTTGCTGGATATACTAGTGGATAAAGTATATATCAGATAACGCTATTTGGTGATACAATGGGGTTAGTCCTAATTTATGGATTTTTTGAGAGATTACAAAAAAGGGGGGAACCATCCGGGGATTCTAGCCATCTGTTCGACGGCAATTGGTTTGTTTTTTGCCGGCTACTTTTTATTACCGGCTTTCGCCTCTCCGCCTACTTCTCCCTTCACGCCCGGTGAGACTCTCAACCCTTCGTGCGCTCCCGGTGACACCAATTGTACTGTCTACAACCCTCTTTCCACTACCATCAACTCCTCGACCAATATAAACATCGGAACTTCAACCCTAAACTTTGGCAACAGCCTGATAATACTCAACGGCAACGCGCAGACACTCACGCTTGCGAGCACGACACTCGGTAGCGCCACCTCGACAAATTTTTTCTCTACCGGTCTCACCTTCACCAGCGCGAGCGGCACCAGTGTCACCTCCACCAACTTATCCGTTTCCGGCGCACTCTCCTTACCAAGCAACTCGGTCCTTGATGCCATGATCTCCTCTGCGTCCTCCTGGAATGCGAAACTATCACAGGCTCTGGCATCAAGCACCTATCTTACGTTTAGCTACCCAGCTCTCGCCACGAGCAGTTTCCTCGCGATCACCGCCTCTACCAGTCTGGCATATTTAAATCTCGACTATCCATCACTCGCCACTTCATCGTTTCTCGGCGTCGGCTATTCTTCTCTAGCCACATCAACTTTCCTAAGTCAAAGTTACACCGCACTCGCCACTTCCACCTTCCTCGCGATCAGCGCTTCCACCAGCCTCGCCTATCTTGGGCTTGATTATCCGGCCTTGGCCACTTCTTCATTCCTCGGCGTTGGTTATCCCGCCTTAGCCACCTCTTCATTCCTTTACATCGGCTTCCAGGCACTAGCTTCTTCAACCTATCTCGCCACCTCTTATCCGGCGCTTGCTACCAGCAGTTTCCTCGGCGTTGGCTATACTGCTCTCGCCTCCTCCACCTTTCTCGCCATTTCAGCGTCCACCACTCTAGCTTACCTTGGACTAGACTATCCTTCCCTCGCCACTTCCACCTTTCTAAATCAGAGTTACACGGCACTCGCGACATCGTCATTCCTCGGAGTTGGTTACCCGTCCCTCGCCACCACAACTTTCCTTAGTCTCACCGGCGGCACCCTGACTGGCGGACTAATCTTCACGACCGCTTCCGGCACTTCAGCCACCTCTACCAACCTCGCTATTACTAGTCTTATAGATTGCAATGCTTCCAACGAAGCTCTACAAACAGGCGCGAATGGTCAAGTAAGCTGTGGAACGATCTCAGCGGGTGGTGGCAGCAGTAGCGGGATAAACACATCCACTATAAACTATCTCGCCTACTACCTGACTGCTACCACAGTCACCGGCACATCATTCGCCCAATTCAGTGCCAGCGGTCTTACATTCACCAACGCCACCAGTACAAATCTATACATCTCGGGCCTTGTTAACGCCGCCGGCACGACCACCCTCGCTTCTTCCGCGGGGCGGGTTTCAATCGGCACCTCTACCTTAGACGCCAAACTTGTCGTCCAGGGCAACACCTTCGCTACCTCCTCCAACTCTTTCCATATTTATAATTCCACCTCTACTCTGATAATGAAGGTGCGAGATAGCGGTGATATTTCTTTCGCAAATGACGGCCTGTACTACGAAGCATCCACCACAGTTTCATACCTCAACGCGCTTGAGACCGGCCCTCTGAATTTTGACGATGATGCCGGCATGGTGAGCTGGGTGGATATGACAGTGTCGAGCACAGCCGCCGGTACGCCTATGAGCTATACCGCCTCGATCGATGACAATCCGATGCTGATGATCTACGCCGAAAGCAACGGCACGGGCGGAATACAAAATCAAACCATTTCGATCAATACCAGTACTACCAGTACCTACAAACTATATATTGATGCCGGCGGCAGCGCGAACGCCGGCCTGGGAGTTAACGGCTTCATCCGCTCCACCGGGTTCATCGCCGGGACCACTACTCTCGACCTGGCCGAAACATTTCCGCTTCGACCGGGCTGTGAACAAAATAATAGCTGTCCCAACGCCGGCGACGTTGTGTGCTCGGCGACTGTCGGCGCCGAAATCGCTTCGACATTTGTAATTGAGAAATGTTCGATGGTTTCATCAGATGAAATTATCGGCGTGATTTCCGCAAATCCCGGCTTCGTCCTCGGTGGATATGAGCCAAACGATGCCATCAAAGGCGCCGAACTTGGTCTTTTCCCCTCATCCTTCAAACCGGTGGCCATGGCCGGTCGCGTGCCGGTAAATGTTTCCACTGCCAACGGTCCGATTTTGCACGGTGATCTGCTCACCAGCTCAAACATCCCCGGCGTGGCGGTCAAAGCGCTGGAGCCTGGACGCGTGATCGGCGTCGCATTGCAATCGTTTGAAGGAGGGGCGGGGCAACCCCCCTCTGCCACAGCGGAGGGGGTGGGGGGAGGATCTTCCGGCACCATCACGATGTTTGTAAATCCGCATTGGTCGCCCGGCTCCCCCTCTTACCAAGAGGGGGTAGGGGGAGTTGCCGGTATTGCGGCCACTATGCCGGACTTTTCACTTCAGATGGTGCTAGACAAATTTACCCTGGCAATAAAAAATAGCCTGCGCAAACTTGGCCTCCTCATCGAAGGCGGAGTCGCGAAAGTTAACAAGTTATTTACCAATGAGCTCTGTATCGGCAATACCTGCGTCAATGAGCAACAATTGCAGGATCTCCTGCAAAAAAATCAGATCTCGGCAATTCAAGCGCCGATGCCGACCACACCACCTGTCATTCCGAGCTTTGCCGAGGAATCCCTCTCACCATCAACTACACCAGCGCTTAATGCAGAGATCAACTCATCAACCATAGACACCGCCGCTACGACAACAATAAACTAATTAAACTCAACTTGAAATTGACGAATCCTGAATTATATGATAGGATAAGTGGCAAGAAAATATCCCTAATAAATATGCCTCAAATATACAAGAAATTTGTACAAAATAAGCCATATTTTTATCTTAGCGAGCAAATACGAATAGACAATAAAAATAAAAAAATTCAGGTTTACTTGGGTAAAAATATACCTAATGATCTGACCACAAAACTGACTGAATTATCCCATAAAGAAAAAAGTTTGATAAATGGGAAATTGAGCAAATTATTCGAGTTTGAAAAGATTTTTGATAAGGTCCAAGTAAGTAAAATAGAAGATTTGCGAATAGACCTAAAATATAAGCTGATTAAACTGTCCGACTTCAGAAAAGAACAGCTATGGACGCGCTACGCGGTACAATTTATTTTTGAATCAAATGCCATCGAGGGCAGCAGGCTAAGCAAAAACGAAGTAAATTCCATAGTGAAAAAAAAATACCTAAAAAAAACCATTGAACGGCGCGAAATCAAGGAAGTAAGAAATTCAATCGAAGCCTTTGGAGTAATAAGGAGCGATCACTTTGAATTAAATCAGCATCAAATAATAAATTTACATAAATTATTGGTGACGGATCTAAACATAAATACCGGCTACAAAAAAGTCGACAATATAGTTAATAACAAAAAAACCACCCCCGCTGGACAGGTCAGGTCGGAGATTGCGAAACTTTTAAACTGGTGGAGGGCCAATAAAAAAAGCCAAAGACATCCTCTGGCTATCGCTGCCGATTTTCATCAGCGTTTCGAGCGTATTCATCCTTTTGAAGATGGTAACGGCAGGGTTGGTCGTTTGCTTTTTAATTATATTTTATTGCAATATGGATATCTGCCGGTTTTATTTTTGTATCGTAATAGGCAATCTTACTTCAACGCCTTAAACCAGGCAGATGATGGCAGGAAGAACAAATGGTATTGGCACGTCCTGAAGGTTAATAAGGAAAGTATGCGATGGTTCGTAAATGATGGCGCCTGAAAATTGTTTAAACTTTATGCGAAAATTCCTAACTTTTTTTCTCTTTATTGCTCTAGTCTATTTTTTGTTGCCCGCCTCCACTTCGGCGGCCGTCATTTCCAAATCCCTCTCCGCTCCTCCATCTCTCAACTCAGGCCTCGTCGGCTGGTGGACAATGGATGGGAGTGAAACATCCGCCACTACCGTTACGGACAAAAGTGGAAGTGGGAATAATGGAACGAGGACAGGTGGAACCAAGGTAACAACCGGACGGATAGGACAGGCGATGAAATTTAGCGGCGCGACCGGCTATCTTACTTTTAGCAATCTGACGCTAACCGATAATTTTACAATTTCCTACTGGAGCAAAACCAACACCTATACAAATAATTCCGGCTCAACCGGCCCGATGATTTTTGGCGGAGCCAATGCTTCTGAGGGATATATTTGGGAAAAAGATTCAACAACTATTCAGGTCAGCAATAACGGAGAAACAAAATATTTGTCCCCTACTTATCAAGGCGCCGCTGATTTTGGGTGGAAGCATATCACTGTAGTAGCCAGCGCGGCCAAGGTTGGAGTTTATAAGAACGGCGTATTTGTGAGCGAAACTCAATTTGCCTCGCCATTTACTATTACCGCATCGAAAATCGGCCAATCCTACAATCTAGCAACTTATTTCATGAATGGTTCGATAGATGATTTCCGCATCTACTCTCGCGCCCTCTCCGCCACCGAGGTCCAACAGCTATACAAACTTGGCGGAGGAAAAATTAACAAGACGGATACTACTAGACCAACCCTGAAAAACGGGCTCGTCGGACATTGGACGATGGATGGAAGAGATGTAACCTCTACCGCGGCGATTGATAAAAGCGGTAATGGGAATAATGGAGTGAGGACGGGTGGAACCAAGGAAACAACCGGACGGATCGGACAAGCGATGAAATTTGATGGGACGAGTGGGCGCATAAACGACCCTTCTCCGCCGACAGTTGCTACCAATAACTGGACTATGTCGGCCTGGATGAATCCCGCCAATCTAAGTCAGATTGGCTTGGCGGTATCCAATGGACTAGACAATGGTGCGACAGGAAATGGTTACGCTTTTGGGGTTGGTGATGGCGCAGGAGGCGCGGGAAGCAAACTACAAGGGCTATTTCCCGGCGTAGCGTGGTTTGATCCCGGCTACACTTTCCCACGCGCCAACGCTTGGTATCACGTAGTTATGCAACGAGTCTCCGGTGTTACTAAGTTTTATGTAAATGGGATTCAGACGGCAAATACTTCAGCTACAACTCCATTGACACCTACTGATTTTAATATTGGGTCACAAACGGGAGTTCGTTATTTCAACGGCTCCCTCGACGACGTCCGCATCTACTCTCGTGCTCTGTCCGCCTCCGAAATCCAACAGCTCTACAAACAAGGCGGAGGGAAAATAAACAAGACGGATACTACCAGACCAACCCTGAAAACTGGACTCGTCGGACATTGGACGATGGATGGGATGGATGTGACCTCAACTGTGGCGATTGATAAGAGCGGAAATGGGAATAATGGGACATCCACACTTATCCGAGTATCAACTGGAAAAATTGGACAGGCCGCACAATTTAATGGTACTAGCAACTATATCGGCGTCGCGAGTAACGCCAGTCTCAACCTAACGGGTAACATGTCTGCAAGTGTCTGGTGGAAGACACCCAGGACATTTAGCAACAGCTACACCTTCGTCGCAAAGTACGACGGAGCGATTCAGCCATACAATTACTTTTATGATTCCGCTCAAGATAAGATGGGATTCTACGCCTCCGACGGTGATCCGGCAACATATTGCTCCGTTGCTAATCTTAAAGTTAATACTTGGTACAACCTTGTTTGGTCGTATAGCGGCTCTACTATAACATGCTATGTAAATGGTTCACCAAGAGGCACCGCCAGTTTTACAACCGCCCGAAGCGGAAATAGCGCATCTCTTACTATCGGGCAAACTGCAAACACAAACTGGGTCAATGGTTTACTCGATGATATCCGCGTCTATTCTCGCGCGTTGTCGGCGACGGAGGTGATGCAGTTGTATAGGATGGGACGCTGAGCGTCCCTATTACCACGCTTAGCGTGGTGGGTAAATAGGAACGGTAATTAAGTATTCTATATCTTTGACCAAAGTAATTTTTTTTGGTATAATACTCATACATTTCAACCTAATTCGTCCTATGACTTTGTCTGATTTTATCAAAAAAAGGCCTTATCTGGTGTGGTATGTTCGACATCCAGAGAAGCTGTCTGCGGGAGCAGTTATAGAGGCGGTGTTAAACAACGGCGACTGGAAAGACGTGCAAAAATTGCTTAAAATAGTGGGAGTGCAAAAAACCGCGAACGTATTTCGCGGGCAATTGCGCCATGCCCGACAAAATTATAATCCCAAAGTCGCTCATTATTTTGATCTCTACTTCAAGCATTATGCATAATGAAATTTTATCAAAATCCCAACATGAATTATTCCCGCTTGTTAAAAGATTTTCATCACAGTTCGGCCTTGTAGGCGGCACAGCCATAGCTTTACATTTGGGGCATCGGCAATCAATTGATTTTGATTTATTTTCTAACAAGCCATTTGACAATGCCCACATACGAAAAATTATCGTCAAAACAAATAGCATAGATCGGGTTGTGTTTGATGAGGAAGGTCAGTATACAGTTTTAATTAACGGCGTTAGATTTACCTTTCTTGAGTATCCATTTCAATTATCATTTCACCGTAATGCGCCTGGTGGCATACGCCTGCCAGACTTGCTGACCTTGGCGGCCATGAAGGCCTACGCATTAGGTCGTCGCGCAAAATGGAAGGATTATGTGGATATGTATTTTATTATAAAAAAATATGGACTGAACAGAGTAACAGCTCGCGCTCGGTCAATATTTGTCAAGGAATTCAACGAGAAGGTATTCCGAACACAACTTTCATATTTTGATGATATAGATTTTTCCGAGGAAGTAATTTTTATGCCCGGATTTGAAGTAAAGCCGTCGTTAATCGAGAGCGCCTTGGTGAATTTTAGTTTGGCAAAATAATCATCACAAAATAACATCCGCATCTACTCCCGTGCACTGTCGGCGTCCGAAGTCCAACAGTTATACCATATGGGACGCTGAGCGTCCCTCTAACCACGCTCAGCGT
>ERZ1292633.2456-Hain-H41-02um-R1-2456-length-18957-cov-7_pt2 | contig 13329 bp, 9 predicted proteins | sample MGYA00564406_ERZ1292633 | MGnify/ENA primary metagenome ERZ1292633 (study PRJEB36523, sample SAMEA6512639) | groundwater metagenome | collected 2019-01-08 | study: AquaDiva: Metagenomics assemblies of 32 groundwater samples
GGCAACGCGTTCCAGTTCATCAATGAGATCGAGGCGGGCACGTGCTGGGTGAACACGTACGATACGTGCGACCCAGCCGTTCCGTTCGGCGGCTTCAAGCAGTCTGGGATCGGTCGCGAACTGGGCGACTACGCATTGCAGCACTACACCGAGACGAAGGCTGTGTTTTGGTCGATCCCGAAGGCGCCGGGGGTGCGGAATTAAAATGAATTTGTAAAAGGGTGAATGGGGCGATAACACGAGAGCCGAGCGTTTGCGATTGTCAATTTCTAGCCGTCGCAGGCTTGATCGCCGCGACATCTGGTGCCTTCTTCACTTCAACGCAGTTTCATGTACTTGAACCGATCTGCGCAGAGGCTTTTTCTTTCGATAAGTTCACTGCATGGCAGACCACGGACGTTCGCACGTGACGCGGTTTCAGACGAAGCTGTTCATTAACGGCGCTTTCGTCGATGCCGTTTCCGGGAAGACGTTCGACGTCCTCAATCCGGCGACCGGCGAGGTCATTTGCCGCGTGGCGGAGGCGGACAAGGCCGACATCGACGCCGCGGTCGTGGCTGCGCGCACCGCGTTCAAGACCAACTGGCGCTTCACCGAGGGCAGCTACCGCCGCGACCTGCTACTGAAGCTCGCGGACCTCCTGGAGCGAAACATCGACGAGGTGGCTGCGCTGGAGTCGTTGGACAATGGCAAGCCGTACTTCGATGCTGTCGGTGACGTCGCGTTCTCTGTGAAGACCTTCCGCTACTACGCTGGCTGGGCGGACAAAATCTACGGCAAGGTGTGCCCGGCGGAGGGGAACCACTTTTGCTTCACGAAGCACCAGCCAATTGGCGTTTGCGGACAAATCATTCCGTGGAACTTTCCTCTTGTGATGGCCGCGTGGAAGCTAGGTCCGGCGTTGGCGACTGGCAACACAGTGATCCTGAAGCCAGCCGAGCAGACGCCGCTGACTGCGCTCCGCCTTGCTGAGCTGATCAAGGAGGCCGGCTTCCCTGATGGCGTCGTCAACGTCGTGCCCGGATTTGGGGCTACGGCCGGAGCCGCCATCGCGGAGCACATGGATATCAACAAGGTGGCCTTCACAGGATCGACGACGGTGGGGCGTGTCATCATGGCCGCCGCCGCGCGCACCAACCTGAAGCGCGTTTCGCTGGAGCTGGGCGGCAAGTCGCCCCTCATTGTGTGCGATGACGCCGATCTCGACCTCGCGGTGAACGCAGCTGCGGGTGGAATCTTTTTCAACCAAGGTCAGGTGTGCACGGCGTCGTCCCGCATCTTCGTGCACGAGAGCGTGTACGACGAGTTCGTCCGCCGCGCCGTGGCCAACGCCGCCGCGCGAAAGCAAGGCGATGCGTTCCAGCCCGGTGTTATTCAGGGGCCGCTGATTTCGGCCGTGCAGGAGCGCACGGTGATGGGATACATCCAGAAAGGCGTTGCCGAGGGCGCCAAGTGTGAGGTTGGTGGGTCCAAGCTGCAACAGCCGGGCTATTTCGTCGTGCCCACTGTGTTTTCCAACGTCACGGACTCGATGACGATCGCTCGGGAGGAGATCTTCGGCCCCGTGATGTCGGTGCTCAAATTCAAGACCCTGGATGAGGCCATCGAGCGCGCGAATAGCTCGTCGTATGGCCTCGCGGCGGGCATCATCACCCGGGACATGGGCAACGCGTTCCAGTTCATCAATGAGATCGAGGCGGGCACGTGCTGGGTGAACATGTATGGTCCCGTCGACGTCAGCGTTCCGTTCGGAGGCTTCAAGCAGTCTGGATTCGGCCGCGAACTGGGCGACTACGCGCTGGAAAACTACACCGAGACGAAATCTGTGTTTTGGTCGATTCCAAAGACTCCGGTGCGCAACTGATCAGCCGGAGTTTGTTGTATTGTCGTTTCTGTCAACTGTCAAAAAGACGAAGTCGATTCGAATGAAACGAAGTATGGAAAAAGAATGCACCGGGCGAGGAGGAGGGCGCGTCCACTTGTGGTTGTGATGTTCGCCGGGACAAAAAAATACGACGGAGGGAACTGGTAACTCCGTTCGTTATGATTTCGACAATACAGCATCGATGACCCTACGTTATGTCACATCGTCGTGATCCCCAACGCGCCTGATAGCTTTGGATTCATTTTGGTATTTTGGCTTTTTATTTCACGAGAAGCCCCTGACATTGCTCTCTTAGGTACAAACCGCCACCCCCACATGACCAGCCCGTTTCTCGTCGTTGCAACCATCGTGGCGGTCGCCGCAAGCCTCGTGTCCGCGCAGCAGATGCATCGTGCCGCTCCCCATGCCACAAGTTGTCAGCAACACCCATGGCCCTACGCTGACAACGTGTTACGGCGCGGCGAGTCACTGCCTGTTGGCAGTGTACTCCGTTCGACGTCCGCGGTGTTGGCGATCACAGAACAGGGCATGTCGCTCTTCCGCGCGGAGGCCACGGACCGGGCGATTTGGAACATTACTCTCGATGGCAGTGCCCCTCGAGTCGAGCGGCTGCATCTCTCAACCAAGGGCTTCCTGTCCTTGCAAGGCACAAATGACACGGTGTTGTGGTCCGTGCCGCCGAGTACTTTGGGCGACGTGCTCGTTCTGACCGACCACTGCTGGCTGTCACTGTTCGAAAAAGCCCCAATGACGCACTCTGTGTGGAACGCGACGCCGATGCCATTGTGCGTTCGCGCCCACATCGTGCCGCATTCTCACGACGATGTCGGCTGGCTGCTGACGCCGGAGCGATACTACGATGGATGCTTCTCTCAAAACGACGGCGGGGTGCAGGGCATCTACTCGTCCGTAGTCGCGTCGTTGGCCGCGGCGCCGTGGCGCACCTTTATCGCCGTCGAAATCTACTTCTTTCAACGATGGTGGACGCGGCAGAACCACACCGTGCGGAATTTGACGCGGCGGCTCGTGTCGTCCCGTCAGCTCGTGTTCATCAACGCGGGGCACTCTATGCACGATGAGGCCTGCGTCCATCAGGAATCCGCCGTGTCCAACATGCAAGTCGGCAGTCAATTCCTCCGATCTACCTTCGGCGTCGACTGGCCTTCGGTGAATGTTGGCTGGCACATCGACCCTTTCGGACACGCGTCGGCGACCCCGCGTCTGATGGCGCAGATGGGCTTCGATTCCTTCTGGTTTTGGCGCCCTGGTGACGTGCAGCAGCACGAGCATCAGCTACGACATCGACTCATGGAGACCATTTGGCTTCCCTCCGCATCGCTGGGGTCCCGGGTGGCCATGTTCACGTCGATCCTCTACGACAGCTACTGCTCTGGTTGCGGAATGTGCCACGGCCAGAACACCTGCCCGGGCGGATTCTGCTGCTACGACTGTGAGCAACACGAAGAGGCACCGAGTCGCCAGCGTCCGGTGGCGTCAACTGGCGGTCGGCATGCCATTTTCCAGGCCATGGCGGCTCGAGAGCGAGAGCGGCTTCCGCGACGCACGCAGCCGCTACAGTTCGTCGCCGCGATGATGAGCCGTCTTTCCGGTCGCAACAACCCCTTCGAACCTGCGCGGTGGCCAGCGTCGTGCCATCACCTGCCGCCTTGTCCGACGTTGGAGAGTCTGGCGCAATGCTACGCGGACGGGGTTCGGCAATACGCGGCCTATTTCCGGACGCAGCACGTGCTCGTACCGTGGGGATGCGACTTCGCCCACAACTACGCGATCGAGGACTACGACCTCATGGACCTGATCATGTTTACCGTTAATTTGGATCCCGTCACGTACGGCGTGCACCTGGAATACAGTACCCCCGACCGCTATGTGGAAAATGTCCACTACTTAAACTACAGCTGGCCGAGCAACGTCGACGATTATTTCATCTACGCGGACTACGCGCACTCGTACTGGTCAGGGTACTTCAGCAGCCGAGCGCAGTACAAGGGCTTCGAGCGAATGCTGATGAACCAACGGGGCGCGGCGGAAATTCTCGCGACGCAAGTTGATCCCAAGGCGTTTCGAAATCTTACGGCGGCCCTTTCTGCGATTCAACAATTTCAAGAAATCATGGGCGTCGCGCAGCACCACGACTCTATCACAGGCACCGAACGGCAGCACGTCCGCAACCGATACCAATACCTGCTCACGCAAGCCTGGACGCAGACCGAGCAGCACGTGGTCACGCAAGTATTCCACAGCGCGGGCGTGGCGACGGGCAACGTGTCTCGGTGTCCCTTGGCGAACCTGTCAGACTGCCGCGTCACGAACGAGGTGACAACCGGCGCCCACAACTACTCCGTCGTCCTTCTGGTGACCAATCCGCTCATGATGCAGCGGCAAGAAATCGTTCGCGTCCCGGTACCTGTGCCGATCGGAGCCGTCGATGAACTGGGTGCCATGCTGCCCGTGCAACTGGATCCGACTTGGGCCTATCACACCACGCACGATCCTTTATCGCCCCCCCTTGACGCGCCGCAGCCGCTGCTCGCGTCCATCCTGGTGTCGATCGCGCCCCTCGCAACCATGAGGATCACGTTATCGTCCCGCGGCGTCGTCGGTCCCGTGTCGCCGCCTCACCCGCTGCCCGACAACGGGACCGTGTTGCAGAATGAGCGGTACGCCATCCGGTTCACCGCCACAGGAGAGGTGGCCGCCGTCCGCAACGAACTGACGGGTGTCGAAACGGGTCTGTACGAGCACCCCGCTCGATTCACGCCGATGCCGAGCGGTCGAGGGCAGGCGGCAGGTGCTTACATCTTTCGCCCGAACGTCAGCAACGCGACCGCCGTGCCGTTCCGGATTGCGCATGCGGTCCTCATTCGGGGGCCCTTGTGTTCCGAAGTTCGTCGAAGCTACTACCCGGAAACCGACCGACGCGACCAGATGATCCAAAGCTTTTGGCGCGTGTGTCAAGGCGATGGCTACGTTGATCTTGGACTCGGCGCGGGCGCGTTAGATCCGTTACCCGGCGGCATTGAGTTAGTTCATGTCGTGGGGAGTCCCGATATTGCTAGCAATGGCACGTGGTGGACGGACAGCGAGGCGCTCGAGATTGAAACAAGGCGCAGAAATCAGCGACCCAACTACCCTTACGAAGTCACGGAGCCAGTGGCGTCAAACTTCTTCCCGTCGAACCAATTTGCGGCGGTCTTTGCCGCCATCGCCGCCAGGGGGGCAACTTCTCACGCGCGTCGTGGTGAGGATTCGATCCGCACGGCCGCCGCCGTTCCCCCCTCGATTGTCGTGGTCGCCGATCGGTCACGGGCCGCCGCCAGCCTTCTCGACGGCGAACTGCAATTCCTCGTTCTTCGCCGACTGCTCTTCGACGACAACCGCGGCGTCGCCCAGCCTCTCGACGAAAACAGCCGCCTGTTGACGGAGAGTCGCCTGTCGTTTCACGGCCATGATGTCATCTCCGATCTTAGACTTGGCGGACAGCGGCACGCGCATCCGCTCATCCTCCACTTTGAATCGGTCGACGGGTCAGCAGCAGAATCTTCCCGGTCCACAATGATCCCATCAGCGACGATGAATCTTCCTCCCGAGCTCCATCTGCACTCGCGTATGTTTCTGAGCAACCATTCGCTGCTCGTGCGTCTGCAGCACATGTTTTCGACGGACGATGGTCACGGTCATGGCCGCGGCATCGAGGTCGACCTCCGCCAGGTGTTGCCCGCGTGGCTCACCGCCGCCCGCCTGGAATCCATCGTCGAGTACGATCTCAATGGTGTCGTGCGAGCCGACGCCATCGAGCGGCTCAATTGGCGTGTGTGTCCAGAGGACGATCGAGCTCGACGTCGCGCGCTCGAAGGCGGGGGGACATCCTTCACGGACGGCTCGATCCTGGTAGGCGAGCTGTACACCGCCGACCGACCCCCTCTCGCTTGGCATCGCCGCGACGTGGGCAAGGAGCCTGTGATGGTGATGCACGCGATGGACCTGCGAACCTTCGTTGTCACGTTCTCTTGAGGAAAAGCCCCCTCCCTCTCACTGCAAGCCGCTTGGTTGCAACCGGGACAACAAGGCTGCCTGCGGCAACGAACCCCGCTGGGCTGCCGTACGCTCCATGTTGGCGGTGTGTGTTGAAGGAAGAGAGAAACGATCTTTTGTCGTGTTGCTTGGGGCATCGCACGCGTGGCCACTTCGCAACATTGCGCTGACCAAGGTGGATTTCTCGATACGTTTCATTTATTTTTGTTCATTTTGTTGTGAATTGCCCTTCTTTAGTTCGGACAGTGCTGCTGCCTTGAACGTCTCTTTTCCGTGCAATGCCGGATGCGCCTCCGCCGGCATCCAATCCGGATTCATCTTCGTTGCTGAAACGAATAAAGTCGTCTCTCCCGGCTATGCTGGTCTTTTCAGCGCTGAGCGGCTGGGCGGTCGTTGAAGCTCTCACGGGTATCTTTGACGTGCTCAAAGTGCAGCCTTACGAGAAGACCTCCTCGATCGCCGGGCCCCGTTGCGTCGGCATCTTCGGTCAAGCCGACAGCGTCGCGCTTAACTTTTCATCCTTGGAGACTAACACGAGTCAGATCATTTACCGCGTCGACGAGGGACAGGCCGATGTCGCATTTTGCACGAATATCTCGTCATCAGATTTGGATGCTAGAATGGTGGGCTATTTGCCGTTCGATCCGTTGCGTGCCGCGTCCGGAGGCGCATGCGGCTTTGATAATGTCACCCAAGTGCTCCGAGCCATGAGGGAGACGTGCAACCCGACCCGAAATGAGACGACGACGACGATCGCGGCGAACTCAACGCTGCTGCTCAACACGACAGTCCAGGTGACAGCGGCGACGACCTCCGCCGTTCCGATTATTGCCAGCAACATTTCTACGACGGCTCCGTCCACCTCCAATGGATGTCAACGGCCTTTTTTAAATCGTGGCTGGCCGTATGTGTTTCTCAAGGATGACAAGGCGCAAGCGGATGGTCGTCCGTGTGCCGTTCGAGTGGAATCGAGCCCTGGGATCGAGCCGTGTGCGTCATCGAACGTGAGATTCTATCGGCGTGACAATCCTCTACTTGGTTTGGTGTACGGCATCGCCGCGCTTCTCTCATTCGTGATCGTGATTTGGGAGTTGATCGGCGTCTACCGCTTCATGGCGCCCACGAGTGAAAATTTTGGTAACCTTGCAGTCCTGACAGGTGCGATGGAGGGCACCTGCGGAAGTCTCGTCGCTCTCTACTTGCGCGCCCGCCGCGGGGAAGTCCTATCGCCACATCCCGACTTGACGCTTCCGCAGTTTGGCGTCGCCTCCTTGGATTCGTTCCTGGGCATGACGATCGCTTTCGCCTCGATTGTCTCCTGTCCTTTCTATCAACTCAAGAGTAGCCGCGCAAAATTTTTCGTTCTGTTGCTGTTTAAGACTGGTAAATTTGCGTGGGATACCCTTGACTATCTCGCAGAGCGGTTCGTTGACGGAGGAGGAGGCGTGGACGAAAAGCTGGTCGATCTGTTCGAGGAAAATTTTGCGGCGCCTGGACGCACCCGGCTGACCTTTAACCACACCCCCGAGGATGTTAGCGGGCTGGAGCAGTGTGCGTTCGCCGTTGCCTCGGCCCCCGATGCCAAAGCGCGCAGGGCGGCCGTGGAGCGGCACCCCTACTTCACCGGACAAGGCAAGCAGCCGTTCAAGCGAGGATTGGATTTGTTCCTGTCGTCGTACGACAAAGAAATCGCAACGTTAGTCACCTCAGTGGTGACGAGCCGCCGCGAAGCGAATTTGAAGGCGGTCTGTTCGCGCGTGCAAACCTGTTTGCGACGCCCAACATTGGAGCCAAGCTGGCGGCCGGCGCTGGAGGTGTGGCATCTGTGTCTGGACGCAGCCCGCTTCCACACGACGGGCGGCGAGTTAGGAGGAAAAGGCGCGCGAATGCTATCGCCGTTTTCGGCCCCTCAGATCGATGCAAGTCGCGTCCTTCCTGTCGGACCTGCAGTCGTAGTCACTGCCGACTCGCAGCAGCATCACATGATGGATGCATTGTTGTAACTCCCCCCATCAAAATCGTCCACTCACATGTTAGTTCCTCAGTTGATCGATCCGACCAGATTCGTTGGTGGGGCTCTTTGGTTAGAGAATGCGTTGTCGTCGGGGACTATGTGTGATATGTGCCGTTGATGCAGAGATGGGGACAAAGCAGCATCTGAGGTTTCCCTGGGGTGTTTTTCCACAGGGCGATGGGCAAGCGCCAAACCAACGACAAGCTCGCCGCCCACCGCCGACGAGCGCGTCGATCGCAGACGGCCAGCATGATCGCCACCGCCACGATTCGCGCCGTGGGCGCCGTCAGGGAAGCGACCGCTAAGTGAACGTTGTGTTCTCCGTAGCATCGGCAAAATCGCGCGCGAAAATCGCTTGCGCGCGCTCCCCGAATTTCGGCGGTTTTTTGTTCGGCCTGAATGTGAGATCAACGCACAAAAACAGACGAAACAAGGGGAAAAGAATCCGCGGGTCACCTCTCCTCTTATCTCGTGCGACGTCTTGAGAATAGCTTCCAGCCGTTTGAACAATGGGGCTCTACAGTGAACGGTATCCTTCGGCCAGTGTCGTGCTCCGATTTATCCGGTGAACATTATCGGTGAACGTGATGCGCGAGAAAAGCCCTTAGTTGCGTTTTCGTTGTCGCTTCCGCTCCGATAAACTAGGTGGGAGGTAAAACATTTTGTTAGACTTTTCGTTCATTCAATGGCGACGACGAAGACGACTGGTCGAGGACCCCAAGCTCGCGTGGATCGCGTCGCTCGGCAGTTAGCCCTCGTCACACCACAGACCTTGCACGTACTGCCGGCCGGGGGTAGGGGTCAACAAGAGGGGCCCATTCATGATGAACCTCATCGCGATCGCGATGTTGCGGGCGGCGGCAGCGGGGAGGCCGTCGCCGTCTTGTCAACGGCGTCGTCCCACGCGCTCACCGTGTGGCTGGTCGCGGGAGATCGCGCATCGATTATTCGCTCAGTGGATATTCGGTCGTTGCCTCGAGGATCGTCAACACCATCTATCGCCACCACGAACGCAGCCGTGAAGGCCGTAGTGTCCTGCGTGGATGTGTGTGCATGGCCAGAAAATCGTTTCGCGCAGTCCGCGGTGGTCGTAGGCACAACAGACGGATTCGCCGCGGTGTTGCGGTGGACCCCGGTGCTGCGTGCGAGCTTGCCCCATCAGCAGCGCTCCAGAGAGCTCGCCGGGCCGCATGATGGAGGGCGTTTTGATGCGTCGGTGCGCTTCAACGCGCACAGCAGCAGAGTGAGCCACATTGTCGCCGTCGCGTCACCGCCGTCTGTGGCCACGAGGTCGCCAGCGTTGAATCTGGTGACGTGCGGAGACGACAACGCGGTCAGGCTGTGGGCCGTGTTGGCCCAAGGAGACCAAGACTCGCCGCCTGATTCAAGGTTGCATCCGAGCTGCCTCTGGAGCTGCTCGGTGGCCGCCCCAGTTCGACATCTTGTTGCGTTGACTCCGCCCACGCGATCGGCAAAAAGGACCGTGACGGTGGGATCCATTCAGCCGCCACCGTCGTCGGCTTGCGCTGTGTTTGCCACCGGCAGCGCCCTTGGCACCGTGCCTGTCGTGCCTATTGATATTGATGTTTGTGATGAGAGTGACGAGGAGCGTTTCGACGCGGACGAAGTCCTGCAAGGGAGCAACGGGGCAAGTGAGACTGCCGACGTGACCACAGGGACGGGCGAGCCGCATCGTGACTCGGCACGTCACCACCAGGGCTCGAACGGGCGACGGCGTACGATGGAAGTCAGTCAAGTCGGCGACTCCTTCCATGTCGCGGCGGCGACGTCACTGCAGCTCGGATCCGGCAGTGTCGTCCATGTCAGTCAAGTGTCTCCGCGCGCGGTTTTGGTTTGCGTGAGTGACGGACGGATCATCGCCGCGCGCATTGGCAGCGACGGAGCGCTTGTAGTGGATGACGATTGCGTGGTCCCCATCGACCGACCACAGAGCAGTGCCATCACCCGCGTGGCGGTCGCGATCGACTCCCAGGATGCCGAGGTGCACGCCGCGTCGCTGCTGTTGACCCTTGCCGACGGGAGCCTAGTGGGCGCGGAAGTGAGCATCGTGGTCTCCGCGGCAGATGCGAACGCTGAGTTGTGCGTCGCAGGCCACATCGTGTTTTCCGTCAATCAAGCCCATCGCAGCAGCGGTGGTCCTGTGACGGGGCTTGGCTTCTTCAGTGAACCCGATAGTCGCACGGAAACGATGCTGCCTGTAAAGTCCTTCTTCAGTGCGGATGCCACCGGCGCCGTGAGTCTGTGGCGCTGGCCGACCGACGATCAGCTGGCACATCCTTCTGGCGGATCGCGTAGCGCCCATGCGCTGCGCCGCTGCACGGTTCACGCATCCGTCATGGTCGCCACCATGGTGGCGTTGCGGACGCCGCTCGAGGTGGGCAACTGCGCGTTTTTGGATCCGGCGAACAAGCTGTCCATTATGACCCTCGCCGACCCGCAAGACAACGCCGCCGCCCGAATCCGGGCCGCTCGTCAAAGTCCACGGCAGCCGACAACACGGCTTTGGCAAACTCACAGAGACGTCATGGCAACGCAACCCCCGACGATTCGCTTGGCGTCCCCAAACCCCACGGCGCCGGCGTTGGCCAATGATGATCCCCGACGACGCCCTTCGCCTCTTCGATTCGTCGAGTCCGTTCCACGAACGCCTTCGGCGAACGCTGCTACCCGAACGCCCGTGCAGAAGAAGGACGCTGCCCTGGCCACTGCCATGGCCCAACGGTGGCTCGGCTATGCCTTCATCGGCCACCCCGTGATGTGGCATCCGCCAGAACCGCCACCGTCGCCACCGCCGCCAAGTCCATCAGCGATCGCCGCGACCGGCACCCAGGAGGACATCCACCCCTCAGCCGGCGTGACGCACGGCGAACTGCTCGGATGGCTTTCACGCCGGTGCCGCGACGCGTCGACCATCCTCCAGCGATTGCTGTTGCCCGTGCCAGAAAATGCAATGCCCTTGTCCCTGCACTTCTCCGGGCAGCCGCTGGAGTGTCAAGCTTACCTGCAAGACCTTGGCTCACGACACATGACCCGCTTGAGGAAACTGACGAACATCGCAAGCATCTGGCACAGCAATGGGTCGGTCCTGCTCGACGGAGGTCCGCCCTTCGTGTTCAAACTGTGCCAGGAGCCACGACGAGCGCCCGCGACCAATGTGGGTGATGAGCCTCGCGTCTGCCAGCCCCTTTGGTCTTGCGATGCGTCCCTGGTCGTCTGCTGCACCTCGATTCGCACGGCCTTGAGATGGTGGACGCGAGCAGCTGCGGCGACCGCACGCGCCGGGGATTCTACAGGGTCAACCCAAGTTCGATGGACAATGTATGCGATGCGGTGTGCGGCGGCTGCCAGTCAATGTCGGTTACTGCCTGAGGTCATTCAGGAGATGCTAGGAGGTTCAGATGCGAACGGTGAGGAGTTTTGCTGTTTCCCTGGATCCACCCGGTTCTGCCCCGCCGCCCCTGGTCTGGCAGACGCACTTCACAGTGAAGTCATTTTAAAGGAACGTGCCAGGTTGAGAAACGAGGAACCACATGGCGTTTCTTCAATGTGGTGTACCGCTGAAACCGCGCCTCTGATGACGGACCGTCGGTTCAAGGTCGATGGCGCCGACTTGTCCCGCGTCGATCTCATTGTGCTTCAAGAGGCAACGTCGTGAAACCCCAGAAATGCGAGACAGTGCTTTGTGACGTCTTCCCGCATCGCTTTCGACCCTCCGTGTTTGTACTACTCCACTGTGTGTGTGCGACCAAATGTAATGGCCAGCCATGCGGCACCATTACCACAAAATGCTGGGCGTTTTCATTGTTCAAGGCCAAACTCCCTTGCTCGCATGTCTCTAGGTAATGGACAACGTCCCACGGAGAAACGAATCCGCCGAAAACCCTCTCGGTTCGCTACCTTGCCGACCTAAGCCGAATCAATCGGCGCTGCCGATCGACGATTCTTCAAGCAACCAACGGCGATTGCACTTCGCAGCTGAGGTCGATCGGTTTTTGTCCGCGGATGGTCACGTGCCTCTGGCAGCGCGCATCCGCCTACTGCTCCATTTTCACGGCGAGATGGAGACTGCGTACCTTCACTTTTCGCAGCTGCCGGACACGTTGATACACTCGTTCCTTGCCTTGGTGATGGGCGTTTCCATGGGTCTCGTGTTCCCATTCATCATCAAGTTCGAGGTGATTCCACTGCTCTTCATCTACGTCACGGTGGGCGCCGTGTTACTCGGTTGCTCGCTTCTGTTCGCGATATTTTCTAAAAAGAAGCTGTACCGAGGTGGAGTCTACTCGGAGCGATTTTTGTTCATCATTCAACTACTGTGGGTGCTTGCAAACGTCTTCGCCATGCGTGAAATTCCCAGTTTTCTCGTCTACAGCGTCGATAGTCGAGCTTGGGCGGCTCTCGGCGGCATCGCCGTCACGCGGCCACGCTTCCTGCCCTTCACCGCGGTGCTCATGACGATCTCCGCCGCGCTCTTCCCGATCTTGCGCTACGCATCCTACCCATCGTCCCCATACTACGGCTTCATGCCCATGATCGTCGTGCAATGCCTCGGCCTGAGCGCCATCTTCGCGGTCAACGATATGAATCAGCGAGTTGAGTTTCTCATTCACCTTCGTGCGAAAGAGGCCGTGCGACTGGCGGAGGCGAACCGTCAGGAGCTGAATAACGCGCTGCTCGCCATGGTCGCCGAACCCGTGCTGCAGCGTCTCGTGAAGGGAGAAACGGTCGCCGACGTCTGCGAAGCAACGGTGCTGTTCAGCGATATTGCTGGTTTCACCGCATGGTCCAGCCGCCAGTCGTCGCCATTGGACATCATCGCCATGCTCAACGACATGTACCGACAGCTATCTGGAAGTGTGCCGCGTGGAAAAAGTGACAACCATTGGCGACGCCTACTGGGCGGCGAGCGGCATTCCCACGCCGCAGCCGGATCACACGCTCTGTGCGGTACGCTTTGCGGTGCAAATGGTGAGAGAGTCGCTGACCATGAACCGCAAGTACGGGTTTTCCGGGTTGCGCGTCGGTGTCGCCGCTGGCGTCGTATACGGCGGCATCGCCGGCCATGAGGAAATTGCCTATCAGCTTTTCGGTTCGATTTCCGAAGAAGCGGAGCACATGGAACAGCAGGCGCCCGTCAACGGCATCTTGCTCAACGCGCAGGCCAGCCGCGATGCCGCGCTGCAATCCGACGTGGACATTTGTAACGGCTTGACGGTCTGTCCGTTGCTGCCGGGCGCCAAGGAGATCACGTCGATGCCCGTGTGGATGGCCTCATCGCGAAGCGGCACACCGAACGAATCCGCGGCGAGCATCATCTCGACCAGCTCCTCCGTTGCCGTCGACGCGCGCCGCAAAT
>ERZ1292633.4284-Hain-H41-02um-R1-4284-length-13327-cov-17_pt1 | contig 13327 bp, 13 predicted proteins | sample MGYA00564406_ERZ1292633 | MGnify/ENA primary metagenome ERZ1292633 (study PRJEB36523, sample SAMEA6512639) | groundwater metagenome | collected 2019-01-08 | study: AquaDiva: Metagenomics assemblies of 32 groundwater samples
ATTTACTCGATTTAAGGTAAAATAGGGCATTATGAAATCTGACAGGCTTCTTGACGACATAAAATCACGCCTTGATATAATCGAAGTAATATCAGATTATGTAGAACTAAAAAAATCAGGCCAGAACTACAAGGCAAACTGTCCTTTCCATTCAGAAAAGAGCCCGTCATTTATGGTAAGCCCGGCCAAACAGATATTTCACTGCTTCGGATGCGGAGCAGGAGGAGATATCTTCGGCTTTATCATGAAATACGAAAACCTTAATTTTCAGGAAGCAATTAAGATGCTTGCAAAAAAAGCCGGCATAAAACTTTCGGAATACAGGTTTGAGGCTGATATCTCTGAAAAGAAAGAAAAACTTTATGCGATTCAGAAAGAAGCGCTTAATATATATGTAGAAAATCTCAGGAAATCAAAAACAGCCGGTTCTTACCTTGCCAAAAGAGGCATAACAGGAGAGATGATTGAGGCTTTTTCTCTCGGATATGCAGATAAAGAATGGAAAAGCATCTATGAACATCTTAAGGCAAAGGGGTTTGATGAGCCCCTGATTGCCCAGTCAGGACTTGTTTTCAGCGGAGAAAAAGGGCTATATGACATGTTCAGGAACCGGCTCATATTCCCCATATTTAATGTTCAGGGCGATGCCATGGCTTTTGGCGGAAGGGCCATAGATGATTCAATGCCTAAGTATCTGAACTCTCCCGAGACGCCCTTATTTAAAAAGGGCGAGACCCTGTATGCCCTCAACGTTGCAAAAGATGAGATACGGAAAAAAGACTATGTCATGATTGCCGAAGGCTATCTGGATGTTATCATGTGCCATCAGCATGGCTTTAAAAATGTGGTTGCACCCCTGGGCACAGCTTTGACCGCAGGCCATTTACATAAGCTTGGGAGGTTTACAAAAAAGGTCCTGCTGGTATTTGACAGCGATACAGCCGGAATTGCCGCTGCAAAAAGGTCCATAGCCCTTCTTTTCGAGCATGGTTTTAAGAGTAAGGTACTGCTGTTGCCGGAGGGTGATGACCCTGACAGTTTCCTTAGGCAAAACGGGAGCAAGGCATTTCAGGGGAGGCTTTCAAAGTCTAAGTCCATGGTTGATTTTATCCTTGGTTTGAAGGGGGATAAGACCGATAATGTCAGGACAGCAGTCGGGATAGTGGCCAGTACAAAGGATTTAATCCTCAGGGAAGAGCTCTTCAGGGAACTCTCGGAAAAATCAGGCATAAGAGAGCCTGTCCTTCGGGGTGAATCTAAAGGGTATGGGCAGGAACCCAGGCACAGTATAGCGGCTGCTGCCTCAAAGGCAACAACCTTTTTCTACAGTGAGGATATTTTGCTTTTAAGCGCTATAGTTTCATTTCCTGATAAAGCTCCTTATATCTTTGATAATTTAAATATGGACAGCGTGCGTAACCCCCTGGTTAAAAAAATTTTTCAAGAAATTAAACCTTCAGCCGATAAAGTAAGCATGACTGAAATGCTGAGTGTTTTAGGGGAAGAAGAAAAGGCGCTTGTCACAAGGCTTTCGCTGAGCCCGGGGTTTGACCTTGAGGACATTGACAAAAGCATAAAGGGGTGCCTCAGAAAGATAGCCCATTATGAGATTGAGGAAAAAATAAAAGAGGCAAAAAGCACAGGCGACCGCCAGCGTTTAAGGAGCCTGCTGGCAGAAAAGCAAAAAATAACAAGAGCTGTCTGAAATGGAAAGGGGTAAATTATGATGGAACAACCTGATTATTTTGAGGCGAACGAAGACAGGGAGGGGATTGCCCTGCTGAAGGAAGAGATAGAAGAGGAATTGATTGAAGAAACAAGGGGAAAAACAGCATTTGCTGACCTGGAATATGACCCCATAAAGATTTATCTCAAAGAGATGAGCGGGGTCCCTCTTCTCACTAAACAAGGTGAGGTTGAGATAGCAAAAAAGATGGAAAGCGGCAAAAGAAAGGTAGCAGAGATTATTTTTTCACTTCCTTTTGCAGTTAAAAAGCTTATTGCGCTCGGAGACCTTATTGAGAAAGGCGAGGCGCCATTAGGGGAGATAATACAGAATGGAGAAGAAACTTTTGATGAAGATATCTTTGCTGAAAGAAAGAGATTCTCTGATATAGCAGCCCAGATAAACAAACTGTATGAGAAGAGGAAGGGTTATCTCAAAAAGTCTGCTGCAAAAGGCAGCCCGGCAGATAAAAAGGCGTCGCGCATGCTTGAAGATAATATGACTCAGCTGCTGAATAAGATAAATCAACTGAAGTTAAAAGAGGATTCAGTAATTGCCTTCTCTGAGGAGATTAAAAAAACAATACTAAGAATTGATGAAATTGATAAGCAGATGACATTTCTTAAAAAGAAACTTAAACAGAAAGGGCTTGATATTGACAGGCCTGAAAATAAAAGTGGCAGAAAAATCAATAAAGCCCTGAAGGATGATACAAACATGCTCCTTAGCGCCTATAGAGAATGCAGGAAAGAGATAGCAGACAAGGAGGATATGGTTGGCATTAAAGCAGGAGAAATGAAAAAAATACTTCAGCTTCTCCTTGAAAGGGAGAGGGAGGTTCTTGAGGCAAAGGGGGCGCTTATAGAAGCCAACCTTCGTCTTGTTATAAGCATAGCAAAGAAATATATGGGGAAAGGGCTCAGTTTTTCCGACCTTATTCAGGAAGGCAACATAGGGTTAATGAGGGCCTGCGACAAGTTTGAATATGAGAGAGGTTATAAATTCAGCACTTATGCGACATGGTGGATAAGACAGGCAATTACAAGGGCCCTGGCAGACCAGTCCAGGACCATAAGAATCCCTGTGCATATGGTAGAGACGATGAACCGTATAACAAAGACGACAAGAGAGCTTGTGCAGGAACTTGGAAGAGAGCCGGTTACGGAAGAGATTGCTTACAAGGTAGGATTGCCGATAGAAAAGGTTAGAGGGATATTAAAAATTTCAAGGGAACCCATATCACTTGAGACTCCCATAGGAGATGAAGAGGACAGCCACCTTAGTGATTTTATTGAAGACAAGGCTATTCTTTCGCCTTTGGATGCTGCGATAGAGGGTGACCTGAAAAATCAGATAGACAGGTCGCTTTGCACACTAAGCTCCAAGGAAGAAAAGATTTTAAGGAAGAGGTTTGGCATAGGAGAAGATGCACCCCAGACCCTTGAAGAAGTCGGAAAGGAATTCGAGGTTACAAGGGAGAGGATAAGACAGATAGAGGTAGGAGCAATTCGAAAGTTAAGACACCCTTCAAAACACAAGTGGTTGAGGACTTTTATTAGCACTTGACCAAAGCACACCTTAAACTTTACAATTAAAAGCTTTGTGAGGGCCCATAGCTCAGCTGGTAGAGCTACCGGCTCATAACCGGTTGGTCCCAGGTTCGAGTCCTGGTGGGCCCACCAACTAAATCATGCAAAGTTTAAAATTGGAGATTCCCGCCTCAGGCGGGTCGCCGAGGCGACAAGATTAAGGAATTCTGTAATTTTGCATTTTGAATTTTCTTTGGTGGAGGGTGTGTGCAGGAGAATATAAAACTACTTATCGAACTTCAGGGAATAGATTCTGTTATTTTCAGGGACAAGAATTTTATTGATTCAATGCCTTCAAAGCTGCTTTCTGCTGTTCAGGCCTTTAAAGAGATTCAATCTCTCCATGAGGGGGGAAAACAAAAAGTAAACCTGCTTGAAAAGAAAAAAAAAGACAAGGAAAAAGAGACCGAGGATATCAATGAAAGGATAAAAAAAATAAAGGTTCGCGCATCAGAGATAAAGACAAATAAGGAATATCAGGCGCATCTTAAAGAGATAGAAGCCATAGAGAAGGAACGGTATGCGATAGAAGATGAGATACTGTCTATTATGGAGGCGATTGACGCAGCAGGCAAAGAATTAAAGGCAGAAGAGATTAAGGTAAAGACTGAAAAAGATAAGGTGGAGGCATTCAAAAAACAGGTTGAGAAAGAGATGGCTGAGGCAGAAGGTGAATTGAGTGAAAAAAGGGCCAGGCGGGCAGACATAGCGGATAAGATAGACCCTGATATGTATAACGAGTATATGAAAGTACTAAAGGCGTGCGGCGGCCTTGCGGTGGTAGAGGCAAGGGATGAGATCTGCCAGGGTTGTAATATGAATGTGCCGCCACAGATGTGTGTAGAGATAAAAAAGAATGAAGAGATAAATCAATGCCCTCAATGCAGAAGGATACTCTACTGGAAAGAAGTAAATGAATGAAAGCCGGAAGCGGCTCGCAGCGAGATGCGGTTTTGTATTGTGATGGCGCATCAAGCGGCAATCCGGGAAAATCAGGCATTGGGGCAGTGCTCACCTGTGGGGACGAGACGTATGAGATATCGGAGAATATCGGGATAGCAACAAACAATATCGCTGAGTATACGGCATTGATAAAGGGACTCTCCAAGGCAATATCCTTGAAAATTGAAACCCTCAGTATCTTTCTTGATTCAGAACTATTGGTAAGGCAGATTGAAGGAAGCTATAAAGTAAAAAACGAAAAACTGAAAGAACTATATCTGGATGTAATCTCTCAGCTCAGGTCTTTTAAGGGGTACAGCATCCGGCATATCCCGCGGGAACAGAATAAAAAAGCAGATGCCCTCGCAAGAAAAGCCGTTTACCCCGTTAGAAAATCCGGGTGATATTTTTAACCAGGCCCGAAGTTGGCAGAAGACATATTTCTAACGAGGTAAAATCAGTTAGTTGAATTATTTCTTTATTTTATTCTATAATTAACAAATCCTATGGGCATGGAAGACCATAAACTAAAAGTTTTCTGCACGGTTGCGGAGACAAAGAGCTTTTCCAAGGCATCTGAGATAATACATCTCACACAGCCTGCGGTAAGTCTCCTGGTACAGGCAATAGAGGAAATATACGAGACAAAACTCTTTGACAGGGCAAGCAATACGGTAACGCTCACACCTGCCGGGGAGATGCTCTATAAATACGCCAAGGAAATCCTCAACCTCTATGCTGCTGCTGAGAAAAACATTGGTGAGATAACAGGCTTTGTGAAAGGGAGCATAAGCCTTGGCGCAAGTTCGACTATAGGGAATTATCTCCTGCCGGGGGTTATAGCGGATTTCAGGAAAACCCATCCAAAGATAAAAGTTCATCTGCTTGTCGGCAACACAAAGAGGATAGTGGAGCTTTTGAATTCAGGCAACATTGATATCGGCCTTGTAGAAGGAGATGTGGCAAGGCAGAAGATGGTTGTAGAAAAACTTATTGCCGATGAACTTGTTCTGATTGTCTCGCCGCTGCATCCATGGGCAAAAAAGAAGAGCATATCTGTTGTAGAAATCACAAAAGAACCGTTTATCTTTCGCGAAGAAGGTTCCGGCACAAGGCAGGTAATAGAGAAATACCTTGGCAAATACAGGATAACGCCTCAGGATATGATGACTTTCCTGGTACTGGGAAGCACAGAGGCAATCAAGGAAACGGTCGAGAGCACAATGGGAATTGCCATTGTATCAAGGTGGGCTATAAGAAAAGAAATGAAATACGGGACCCTTAAACCCTTGAGCTTTAAAGAGGAAAAAATGCTCAGGGAATTTTCAATGATCTTTCAGAAGAATGCTATCTCATCCCATGCAGTAGATGAATTCCTGTCATACCTTAAGTCTTACCCTTTTGAGAGACTGCTTTCATTGCCGGAATAGACGCGATAATCTATCCCGGAAAATATCCTGTCCTTATCTTCAATCTCCGATAACTTTTTCTCGTCTATATTGCCTGATTTTGCTGCCGAGTATAAATTGCTAAATCTGTCTACATGCTCGGTTATTCTTTTTACGGCATAGTCAGATGCTGCCCCTGTTTTCATTATGAAGGCCCAGTCGCTATGCTGCAGCAAAAGGACTTCTCTTGCAGCCTGATTCAGAGCCCTCTGCAGCAGGCCTTCGGCACGAGGGAACATATCAGAAAGCTCTATCATCCTTTCGGTTGCCTTGTGCAGATGCCTGTAAACCCAGTTATTGGAGCTATTGAGCCAGACCTCATTGTAGCCATTGTGCCCCCAGCTTGACATGGAAGGAGTTATGCGCTGGAATCCGGAATTTTCATTAAGATATTGCGAAGCGGTGATTGTCCTGAATGGATTCTGGTTTGCGATTTTTCTCAGGAGAAAATTAAGCCAGTCCGGCCCTTCAAACCACCAGTGCCCAAAGAGTTCGGCATCATAAGGCGCTGTTATCACAGGGGTAAAATCTGATGTCCGGGCCAGGAGTTCTATTTGCTGCTTTCTGTTCAGTATAAAGTTTTCAGCATGTTTTTCTGCCTTGGCCATTGCCTTCTTTCTGTTGTAAGGCCGCTTATCGTCTGTCTTGCCTGTTATCCGGTGGTATTTTATCCCGGTATATATTCTTATCTCGTCAGGGTGAATGTAAGGCCTGATATACTCTACCGGAAGGTCAAAGCCGGCATCTCTGTAAAAATCCCTGTAAGCGAAATCTCCGGGGTACCCTTCGATTGAACTCCAGACCTGCTTTGAGGACTCAATATCCCTGCCGAACGCAATAACACCCGACGGACAGGATACAGGTTTATATACGCCGTATTTAGGCGCCGGTTTCCCATTCAGTATCCCATGTGTCTCCATAAAAAAAAACTTTATGCCGGCATCTTTCAATATCCTGTCCAGGCCCGGATAATAGCCGCATTCAGGCAGCCATATACCTTCAGGCGCTTTGCCGAAATTCCTTATATGGCTTTCTACCGCAACCTTTATCTGCGCCCTCACAGCCTGGGGATACCCGCTGAGTGTCGGCAGATAGGCGTGAGTTGCTGCGCATGTTATGATTTCAACTTTTCCGGTATCCTGTAATTTTTTAAAGACAGACGTGAGCTCTTTTTTATAACAGTCATCATAAAGATATTTAATCCTTTTAAAACGGTCATTATACATTTTTGCCAGTGGTTCAAATGACAGGTCTCCTTTTGTCCTCAGCAGCTCTTTTTCTGTAAGTTCAATAAGATTGTTTATATACTTGAGGCATCTCTCTCTAAGAAGGGGGTCATTGAACATCTCAACGAGGGTTGGGCTCAAAGAAAGCGTGATGCCGAAGTCAACATTATCATTCAGGAGGCATTCAAAAACATCAAGCAGGGGGATATAGCTCTCTGTAATGGCCTCATAGAGCCAGTTCTCTTCAAGAAAATAATCGTGTTCAGGATGCCTGATATAAGGCAGATGGGCGTGGAGGACAAGATTGAGATAACCTTTGTTCATAACTTAAGAATGATACACGATTAGGAATTAAGGATACAACTATTTAGATTTATTTTTTGAAATATCTTCCCGACGCCCGCAACCGTGCTGGCTCGTCAGGATTGCGAAGTGCGTGTAGAAATATGCATTTCCAAAGGATATGAAGATAAGAGTCTATTGCTCTACTAAACATACGTAAGAACAATTTTACCTCTCAGGTTAAATTTATCTTGACATTTTTATTTTTGTTGTTTATATTATTACCAACATGAGGTTTTTGGTATGGAATATAAATTTAGTAACAGACATCTTAATGACCTTTATCACACTGGAAAGAGCCGAAAATATAAACCGCCGCCTGGCGCGCTTAAAAAATTTTTCATGAGAGTGCAGCAGTTTGAAGCTGCGATTGATATATATGATTTGTGGAAAACGCCGTCATTGAAATTTGAGAAACTTGAAGGGTATGAAAATAAGTATTCTGTAAGAGTTGACGACCAATGGAGATTAGAATTTTACATTAAGTGGCAAAACACGGAAAAAACGAAGGGCCTTATAAATATAGCGGAACTATCTAAACATTATGGAGCTTAATTATGGCTATTAAAGATACACCTTATATAAATATCGGACCCGGCGAATTTATCAAAGAAGAATTAGAGGTCCGGAACTGGAGGCAGGAAGATTTAGCGGAGATACTTGGTATATCTCTTAAGACTGTAAATCAACTGATTAAAAATAAGCAGACGATAACTATTGAAACTGCAAAGCTTTTGAGCAAGGCCTTTGGTCAGTCACCTCAGTACTGGATAAATCTCGACTCAAATTATAGATTGCGGCTACAGGAAGATACCCGGCAAACAAAGGATGCTGAAATTAAGGGGATGATTTACAAATATATGCCGGTTACTGAAATGGTTAAAAAAGGCTGGCTGAGCGCTTTTCGCAACAGCAATGAATTAATAGCCCGGGTTTATAATTTCTGGAATATTGATGAGCTGGATTTTACATTTATGGACGACGCGGAACTGCCCACCTTCAGAAAGTCAGACGTTTTTGCTCAATACAATAAGTACTATGCACTTACATGGTTTAGGATGGCTCAAACATCTGCGCAAAACTATTCCGCAGATCAATTTGAACGCGATGATTTAAGACAATTGGCTGTTAGTCTTTACAGTTTTACGGTGAAACCTAATGGCATTGAACTATTCCTTAATGAATTAAGCAACACTGGCGTCAAGTTTTTTATTCTAAGCCATCTGCAAAAGACCTATATTGACGGCGCATCTTTTTGGGATAAGTCAAATCCGGTTATTGTGTATTCAGGTCGCTATAATCGCATAGATAATTTCTGGTTCACTGTCGCTCATGAAATTGCTCATATTTTGCTTCACCTCAAAAAGAAGACCGATTATTTCATAGACGATCTTGATAACATTTCAAGCGATGTGGAAAAAGAAGCAAATCAATATGCCACAAAATTGCTAAGAGCAAATGAGATAACAGCGTACTTCAAGCATTTCGGTAATTATATTTCAGAGAAGAGGGTGGTGGATTGTTCAAAAGAATTGAATGTAAGCCCGGCTATTGTTGTAGGTGTATTACATCATGCCGGATTGCTTTCCAGAAGAAATCTGAACAGGTATAAGAAAAAGGTTTTAGATTTGATTCCTGAAACATTTTTAGCGGAAAAACGCTTCAAGCAAAAACTAAGGAGGACAAAATGAGCTCTTTTTCTGTAAGTTCAATAAGCTTGTTTATATACTTGAGGCATCTCTCTCTGAGGAGAGGGTCATTGAACATCTCAACAAGGGTTGGGCTCAAAGAAAGCGTGATTCCGAAGCCAACATTGTCATTCAGGAGAGATTCAAAAACATCAAGCAGGGGGAGGTAGCTCTCTGTAATGGCTTCGTAGAGCCAATTCTCTTCAAGAAAATAATCGTGTTCAGGATGCCTGATGTAAGGCAGGTGGGCGTGGAGGACAAGATTTAAATAGCCATTATGCATATAACTTTAAGAATAATACACGATTGGGAATTAAGGATACAACTATTTAGATTTATTTTTTTGAAATCTCTTCCTGATGCCTGCAACCGTGGTGTCTCGTCAGGTTAATTATTTGGAAACCTTTCGAGGTTTTTTAGCAGGAATGCCGTACAACATGCCTTCTGCGCTGATATCCTCATCAATTTCCGGCCAATGAACGCCCTGTCCATCTCCGATAATCTCGTAATGTGTGCGCTGTTTTTGCGTCGCCTCTGATAAGCGCCATGACCAGGCAAGCGGAACGCTAATCACACGTCCATCAACAAGATGGGCAGTAATTGTATCGTTTGTAACTTTTATATCCTTAATTCTTACTTCCTGAAGTGTAGGCATTTGTTAAATTATCAGGAAACCGATGGCCTTTTGTCAAATAAACTTTTGTGCTACTGCTCTTTTGACTTCTGACTATGGCTCTACGGACTTTGGAACTTTTGAACTTGCAGACTTGTCTGCAAAGACGCAGTTAGCTGAAATTAAAAGAGTTGAGGGTTACGTGTAGAAAGATGCATTAAACGTCCCTGCTTGCGCGCGCTTGCAGACTGAACTGTAGCTCTACTGGCTTCACCTTTTTTGTGTTTATACAAATAACAGCGAACAACCACGAACATTAACGAATCTTGACAAATAAAGACGAATAAAATATAATTTTAGCCATGAGCGATAGCCTGATGACGGTTAAAGATGCTCTCGAACATCTCAAAATTGGACGAACAAAATTTTATTCTCTCCTAGGCGAAGGAAAAATTCGCACTGTCAAAATCGGTAAGCGCACCTTGCTTGATCCATTAGACCTGAAACAATTTGTGGAGAAGCAAAAAACAAATTTCATTAAGGGGAAGAGAAGAAAATCTTAACTTATTGCTATGATTAAGAGTTCACTACAGCTTGTTGACTTTATCGACGCACATGGCAAACCAATGCCTGGTTTGATTCCAATACGTCACTCTTCCAAAACAGCTTTGCAGATTGATGAGAAGATAGCAATTCGGGATGCTGCAACCTTCGAGCACATTGATTATATATTCTTTCGTCGTTTTTCAGACGGACGTTCATCGCAAATTGCGGCTTATATTATAGACAACACAGACTATCGCCTTGATGAAAAAAAATTGGCCGAACTCCATCGGCAGGTTTGGCTTTATGGGATGGCCCCTTTGTTATACATTGCATGGCCCAGTAGGATTGACGTGTTGTCTTGCGTAAGAGGACCGGATTTCTGGAAAGCCGAAAATGAGGAGTGTCAATATAACCCGGCAGAGAGATTTGAACTCGAAGCGTTGAAAACTGCCGGAGAAATCTCTGGTGAGTTGAGAAAGTTTACCGCTCGGCGTCTTGCAGATGGAACATTTTGGGAAGACCACGATAACCGGAAGTTGGCAGACCACACTAAGGCAGCCCATCAGTTGTTAATCCAAGCCATTGTTGAAACAGACGAAGAACTTGATGGTAAGAACAACCCTATCCTGCGGCGTTTGCTCTTATTGATGGTGCTTATTAAATATCTTGAAGACCGACAAGTATTCCCCAAGGAAGCTTGGTTCGGCAGTTATCGCAAAGGAGCGAGGAGCTTTTTCGACGTTTTGCAGGGCGGCGACCCTGATGAAGTCTATCGTCTACTGGGGACTCTTGAGCAGAGATTCAACGGCGATATATTCGCCATTCCAAAAGAGGGACTGCATAAGCTTACAAAAAGGGCACTTCAGCGTTTTGCTGAACTTGTGGATGCAAGGACACTCAACAGACAGCGGTACCTCTGGGAGAAATTCTCCTTTAAACATCTGCCTGTTGAAGTCATAAGCCATCTCTATCAGAGATTCGTACAGGGTGGACATGGTGCTGTATATACCCCTCCGTTTCTGGCTGCATTGCTGTTAGACCATGTCATGCAATACAACAAGCTTACCGGCAAGGAACGAGTTTTGGATCCGGCGTGCGGCTCCGGCGTTTTCCTTGTCGGCGCCTTTAGAAGGCTGATAAATGTTTGGCGCAGCCGCCACAAATGGCAACGACCGGATGTCAAAACACTCAAAGATATTCTCAGACGGAGTATTTATGGAGTCGAGTTGGATAAAGACGCCATCCATTTAACAGCTTTTAGCTTGAGTCTGGCTGTATGCGATGCCTTACAGCCGGAAGTCATCTGGGGGGAGTTAAAATTTGATCCTCTTCACAAATCAAATCTGTTTGAAGCCGATTTTTTTGATTTGCTTTACGATACCAGGCAAAGCAAACAAACTTTTCTGACGGATGGATTTGATATAGTCATCGGTAATCCACCATTTGAATCGGCACTTACAGATGTTGGGGAAAAAATTGAGCAATTTGCCGAAAAGCAGGATAAGCGACGTGGCGCATTGCCAGACAAACAAACAGCCTATCTGTTTTTAGAACAAGCTTTAAGTTTGCTTAAGCCTGATGGTCGCCTTTGTCTGATTCAACCAGCCGGATTGCTTTACAATCGTAATGCCTATGCCTTCCGTGCCGCTATTCATCGGAAATACAAGGTTGATTCGATTCTTGATTTTACTTCGATTCGCAAGTTGTATGATGAGGCAGACCCCAAAACGATAGCAGTATTAGCCCAGTCAAATAAACCTCCTTCGGAACATTGGATCAATCATCAGACTTTTCGTCGGACTGTCAGTGTACATGAACGTATTTGCTTCGAGATAGATCATTATGACCATCACCGCGTCTTGCAGAAACAGGCTGAAACGGACTCATATGTTTGGCGAACAAATCTTCTTGGCGGCGGCCGATTATTTGACATATCTCAGCGCCTCCGTAATATGCGAACACTATCAGAATTTATAGAAAAGCAGGACGATTGGGATTATGGAGAGGGTTTTATTGTTGGAAGCGGGAAAAATCCAGCGTCATTCCTGACCGACAAGAAATATCTTCCCACTTCAGCGCTTACTCCATCCGGGATCGACGAATCAAAAATAGGCATGGTCATTGAAACACAATTTGAAAGTCCAAGAAATGAAAAGCGCTTCTCGCCACCGCTTATCTTAATAAAGGAGTTGGACTCTCTCCCTATTGCATTTTGGAATAAAGAGTTTCTTGCATACCGCCACCAAATTGTTGGAATTCATGCGCCAGCATCTCAGACATCTGAACTTTACAAACTTTATGACAACTTTAGACGCCATCATATCATTTATCGTTTTTTATGTGCGCTGAACAGTACACTGTCCTTAGTGGGCAAAGCTACATCAATTCTCAAGCATGACATTGATGCATTGCCTTACCCCACTGATATGAAGGGATTTTTATTCTCTTTTTGGGAAGAGGCCCTATGTGATGATGTTCTTAAATATATGACGGAATATGTACGTCGTGGACAGAATTCTGTGTTATTGCAACGCGCTGCAAGTTTTGATGAACTCAGAGCGTATTCCGATATGTTTCTCCGAATGCTCGGCAGCATTTACGGCAACCTAAAAGCGGCCAATCCTATCTTCTTAGATGGATTGATTTGTCAGCCTTTCTATTTTGGCGAACAGTCGAATATTTCATGGATAGAAAAAGGGACGGCTGATGATCTTCGAAAACTTATTTATAACGAGGAACGACATAAATATCTTCGGACAATAAGGGTGCTACGTTTCTATACCGAAAACGTTATTTTAATAGTTAAGCCGGACAGGTTGCGTTATTGGATTCGTTCAACTGCTATTCGTGACGCTGATGAGACGCTTGTAGATTTGCACCGACAGGGTTATTGAAAATGGGCAAGAGAGATGTTGAAAAGCAGTCTATAGGACAAATTACAATCGGCATCAAAGAAGACTCTCTTGCCATGGAAACGGTTGGCTTTATACATAGGCAATTGTCAGCATGGAGAGACGATTCTGACCGGACTCAAGAGCAAGCGGAAAACAAACTAAACTTGCAGTTGTGTAAATTCCTTGATTCACGCGCTCGTAACGAATTTCCGATGGTTCGCTTTGATCATGAGGAATACCAAGGTGGGAATAGAAGCGTTGATCTTTCTGCCTCTCCAGTTGAGCCGACGATGATTGATGCAAGGTTACATAC
>ERZ1292633.4285-Hain-H41-02um-R1-4285-length-13327-cov-6_pt1 | contig 13327 bp, 15 predicted proteins | sample MGYA00564406_ERZ1292633 | MGnify/ENA primary metagenome ERZ1292633 (study PRJEB36523, sample SAMEA6512639) | groundwater metagenome | collected 2019-01-08 | study: AquaDiva: Metagenomics assemblies of 32 groundwater samples
CAGCCGGTTCTAGGTATCAACCCCGCCCCGGACCAATATGATGGCGTGCTCGTCCGGCTGAACGTGGCCGCTTTGGGAAAGGCGTCGAACGCAGTGCTGCATAACGATGCGGCCATCGAACACCGCACAATGGTGCAAGCTACGACCGATTCCGGTGAACGGCTGCTTGCGCTCAATGAAATCTTTGTCGGGCACCGCAGCCACCAGTCGGCGCGCTACACCATTACCGACGGTGCTGAGCACGAGGACCATTCGTCAAGTGGACTGATTGTGGCATCAGGCACCGGAGCCACAGGATGGGCGCGTTCGATCATGGAAGCAACCGGCACTCATTTTGACCTTGATCCCCAGGAACGAGCGATCGCTTATTTTGTGCGCGAGCCATTTCCCAGCGTGGCGACCGGCACGGCGCTTCGCGCAGGTAAGCTGTCAGCAAGCGCTCTCGCCGTTACCTCTCGCATGAATGACGGCGGGACGATTTTTGCCGACGGCATAGAAAGGGATTTTCTGCGCTTCGACTGGGGGCAACGCATTTCAATTGCTCCCGCGGACCGGTCACTGCGTTTGGTAGTGGGCTAGGTGAGCCGCCTATGGGCATGTAAGCAAGACGGTTCCCGCTAACATTTCCGCCGCTCAGGAGGTCATTTCGATCCATCGAAAGTGGCCGTTCATTGAGGCCATACCAAAGACATTATTTGGCCGTCAAAGGAACAAAGTGGACGTCGGATCGTCAGTATCCAAGGGCGGATTTTGCGCCTTTGCTGACATTTATGGTCAGCCGTTGTCCTGAATGCTTCTGAGGTGCATACTGAGAGCGGAACTCATTTGGCAGGGTAAGACTCGTCGGTTGAACCCGGTGTACAATCGGAGGTTGATATGAGCAACTTGATTATTCGTGATCTGAACCTGGATTTCCAAGGGGTAGAATTCGTATGGAACCCTAGCCAGCCGGCGTTCTCATACCTTGCGAACATCATCTCTTTCCAAGCGGTTGGATTTGAGAAGTTCATCTGCAGGACGGTTCACCAAGCTTTACCAGTGATCGAGGATCCGGCTCTCGCGGACGAAGCAAAGGACTTTCTTGATCAGGAAGCCAAACACGCGAAGGCCCATATGGCTCACGTCAAAGGCTTGATCGGGCGCTATCCCGAGCTTCGCGCCGTGTTTGACGAGACAATGGCGGATTTCGAGAGAAAGTGGGAGGCTAGCGACCTCCATTACATGATCACCTATTCAGCAATCATCGAAGGCACCTCACTGCCGCTCTACAAGATTATGATCGATCACCGTGACAAGCTCATCCTTGGAGGTGACGAGCGCGTTGCCTCTTTACTCTTGTGGCATTTTTCGGAAGAGATCGAGCATCGCAGCTCCGCCTTGAAGATTTACAATGCTGTGGTGAGAAAGCCATTCTACCGCCTAAAGCTTTTTCCGGAGGTGGGGAGGCACTTGGCTCAAAACATGAACAGGATCGCGCGTCGCTTCGGCGAGATCGTGCCTGGTGTCGCCCAGTTGGACCTTCGTCAGGCAATGACATCGGTTCCACGCTGGGATCGCATCAAGATGACCGCGAGCTTACTTGCTTCTCAGTTGCCAATTAGCGATCCCTCCAAGGGATCAATGCCGGAATTTTGTAAGGCCATGCTAGACAAGATGGATGCTGCGAAGCAGCAAAGGCCTACCGTCATCGATGGGGGGCGCGCTAAAGGACGGCGCTGAACAGTTCTCGAGCGAGGCGCCTTGCCTCGTCCGCTATCGACGGAAGAGTGCAGTCCGACGCAAGCACATTCCGCAAGCAAACCACTCGGCTGGAGCTATCCTTCTTGTCGCTATCTGACTGATCGTCAGCGAGGTGCATCACCGAGTACAGAAAGTGAAGCTTCTCCCAAGTGCCGGAATGCGCCGCTAGCTGCTCGTCAGTGAACAAGAAACTCGCGTATTTCGGTAGACTTTTTGCTTCCGCGATCGAGACAGCGGATTCGAAGTCAATTGCCCTGATCTTGTTTGACGGAGAAGCAATAAAGTTTGCCAGTTTCGCATCACCCACCAGATATCCATAGCCGTGAAAGGCGTCGAGAATTGCAAGCGCTTGGGCAAGATGGTCGGGAGCTAGGTCGCCATCCATTTGAAGGCCGAGAAGCGTGACACCTTCGACTCGCTCCAACACCAGTGCGGCAGCACTCTCGAACTCAGAATAATCAACAAGGGCGGGTATGTGCTGGGACAGCTGCGTGTCTTGCAGAAGTGAGTAGAACCAATACTCATGCTTCACTAAGTCCATGCCATCTCGCCCATCCGGGAGAGGATTGCCGTTCCGGCGCCCCAATTTGACGATCACCTCGCGGTAGTTTGGTGACTCGATATCCAGCGCTGCGAAGATCCCACCTTTTCCTGCCTGCCCAAGAACACTGAACACGGGATAGGAAAGCAGAAACCGGTTGAGTTCATGATCTGGAGCTTCGGCTTCTATGAAAGGTAAGAAAGGACAGGATGGAAAGTCAGCAAGGTCTTGGCGCCGAGAACGTTCATCAACAATGCGCTCGCCGCCTAGAGCGATGCTATCTCCGAGAAATGCGCCATACCGAAATGACAATGGCAATTGTCCACCGATCGGCATTGCGTAAGGGGGGCGCAAGGCAGCTCCACGAAAGGGCGCTAACGCCTGTTTGAGTTCATTAACGAGTTGCGGAACGCTGGCCTCATTGCAGACATAGGCGACAATTGACTTACCGATCTGCGAATATCCAGCCATTCCGGCGTTCAATCGCCAAAGCGTTTCTGAATCTGAAGCATATTTGAAGGGCTGGTCGTATGCGAGGAATATCGGTCGAACCAAATTGAGTATGGCTTCGAAGTTCGAAACGTTCGAAGAGACGTAAAGCTTCCATCCCTGAGAGATTGCAGGCGTTACGCCAACGAAGCGCCAGTCGTCGTTATTACTCACCGCAGTTTCATCAGAAAGAACACCCGACCTCATGGCAGCTATCGTCAGCGAAGGACCACTCAAGCGGTCACTCGCTCAAAAAGTCGACGGCCACCGCTCACGCGAGATGGCCGCCGGGACCCCTGCCGATGCTTACCTCTGACAAAGATTAATTAAGTCGTTCGTCTTGTTGGCACGCAGGAGTAGCGAAAATGAAGACTGTCGTAACGGTTATTGTCCAAGCGGCCTTGATACGATCATCTTCATTGTCGGGAAGGGCGGTCAGGAGATCCTCATTGTCAGTGATAAACTCAACAAGGACTTCCGCACGTTCCTCATCAGTCGTCTTGCCCTTCAGACGTTCCCGCAATTCTTTATACTGAGTGGGATCGGATTTTATTTCCTTGATGCGCTGCAGCATTCGCGCATGCACAACCTTTGGATCCAATGGATCAGAAACATCAATATGCTTTAAAGCGACAACATTCGACATGGCAACGTCCTTTCACATCTAACCTGATTCATGAGCAGTTAGTAGAATATACCTGTGGGCAGTTGCGAGTCAATCGAGAAGTGTATGCGACCGGAGCTCGTCGATAAGGTCTTGTTCGAAGGAAAAAGGCGAAATACGCCCCGCTGCAATCTCTGCGAGTCCAAGCGTTTTTACCACCTTTCCCTTGCCAAGCAGGATTCCTGAATCGCACGCCGAAAGCGTTATCATGTCATGCAGCGCGGTGATCAATGTTAGTCCGGATTCGACCTGCGTCCGTAAAGCCGTTCGCAGATCAAGCGCAGCCACAGGATCCAGCCAGTTGAATGGCTCGTCGAGGATGACCGTGCCCCTGCCGGATAGAATTCCAGCGCCGATCGCGATCCGCTGACGCATACCCGCAGAACATGTCGCGATACGCCGACCCAGCAGCCGATCGATTCCCACAGCTTGCCAAACAGCCCCAATCTTGGTTCGCCATTGGTCCTTGTTCGGCTCAATCAGCGAGAAGACCTGCTCGCATGTCAAAGCGCCCGGTAATGCTTCCGCCGGAACCATGAAGCCCAGGCGCTGGGCGCGCTCCTGCGGAAGGGCGCGAAGCTCCCTGCCATCGATGATGCAACTTTCGATCTGACAGGACAGCCGCCCGCAAAGCGCGCGCAAGAGGCTAGTCTTGCCAGAGCCATTGGCGCCAATCACGCCGAACCAAGTGGCTTCGGGAACGACGAGCGAGACGTTGTCGACCGCAAGAACGAAGCCATGCCGGACGGCGACCCCATGTGCCTCGATGGCGTTCGTCATGAGAGTTGCCAGGTTCGCTTCTTGCCGGTGGCGAATAGCCACCATGCGCACACCGGAATCAGAATCATAGCCAGAAAAGGCAATACAATCGCCATGCTCGTGAGCGCGAATAGGATCACAACCATCATAATCTGAGTCTTACTCGCTCCAATTGCCCGGACAGTGAGGACCTCCAAACCTTTGTAGAACAGCAGCAACGCAAAAACAGCTACCACGACTCCTGCGATTTGCCAATTCAAGCTCAGGGACGCACCACCTGTCAGAGCCGCTCCGACGAGAAAAAGATCGCGCAATTTGGTTCGCAGAGAGTAGCCCGGTGACAATCCAATCAGCCGCTCATACTCAACCGCCGAATAGGCGATTGGCGAGTACCAAAGACTCAGTGCGGCACTCGTAAACGTCGCGATCGCAGCGGCCATGCCCACATCTGCAAGGCTTGCGGCGAAAAAAATGGTTGCTGCACCGCCAACAGCTGCAACGGGCATGCCCCTGCCAAGATAGCGGGATGCGATAAGCTCATCAAATCGCTTCTGCTTCTGGTAGGATATGCGGTTCCGAAGAGCGGCAAAGGCCTTTGATAATAACACGGCGATCAATAAGCTCGCGCAGAAGCTCAAGAAGAAGTTCAACATCAAAGACGAGTCAGGCAGAAGCAGGACGGTAATGATCGCCGAACAGAGGATGAAGGCGACCGCGAAGACATACCGCCGCGCTATCGCAGCATCGAGCGCTAGGTCAGCAAGAACGGAGTTGCTCCGGAAGAAGGCCACTCTTCTGACAAGGACATAGTAGATATAAGGAGCCAGCACCGACGCCGCGATTGCAACCACAACCTCGCGATAGAGCGGCTGGAGAGACAAGATACCGTAGCGGGCGAAAGCCACCATCACGGCTGATCCGGCAACAGCGGTCAAACCGTCGCCCAGGCTCGAGAAGACAGAGCGAAGATAGTTAATAGCGATCTGAATGTCGTGGACGAATAGCCTGTTCGTCGATAGTCCCGATCTTTCCGGGCCCATGCTACCCATTATTCAGCGGGCACGAGTTCAGGATCGGACTTAATGCACGCGGTCACAGTAACGGAACGAGCGCGTATTGCAAGGCTTTGCACCGTGTTGGATGCACAAAGAACAATGCCCGCTTCATGCCAGCTGTCGATGGTATTCTGAACATGCTGCTCGCCTCCGAACATGGCAAGAGCTTCAGGCCTTGAAGACGCAAATTGCTGCAGCAGCCGCACTTGCGGTCGGAGCTCTTCCAGAAAGTCTAGTAGGCTAGCTTCGTGCGGTTGCAAAGTAGTCTCCAACACCTCGCGCGACTGTCTGTTGTCACGAAGCACTGCCGTTCCATCGGGTCGATATTCGACCTGGAAGAAGCACTCGCGATCCCTTGCTTTCTTCCAGCCATTCACGACCTCGCCAACAGCCCGATGCGCTGCTTCGAGTCCGGCGTCGTTGGGCTGAAGCAGTTCATACTCGAATCGGTAGACGATCTCTCCAAGTAGCTCATCGTCGATCGGGAACACAGATCGATATCGGTGATGAGGACCGCCTAAACGGATCCCGTGTTCACGAGGCTTCTGGTGGAACGGACTGAAACGATGCACCTCGAAAGGCGCGATTCCGCTCGGAGGATCCAGATGGTAGAGATGCGGAAGTATCGTCGCCATCGTGATATAATCTTCTGCCGTCTCCTTGGGGAAATTGGAGATGATGTTCCAACTGACTGCGATATCATTCTCTCGGGCCAGCCTTAAGCACTGGACGTTCTGGGCGGCAGACACGCCCTTCTTCATGAGCTTGAGGACGTGGTCGCTGAGGCTTTCAATGCCGGGTTGAATCCAGTCCACGCCAGCAGCGGCCATCGCGACGACCTCTGGTCGACGCATGTTGGATTTGACCTCGTAGAATATTTTCCAATCCTTTTCCGCGCTTTCCATTCGAGGAAGGAAATCCTGAAGGAAGGTCCTGGGCATGATGAGGTCGACAGAAAAGAATCTGTTCTTCCCGTAAGTGTTCTCGTATTGCTCAAGTTCGGAGAAAATCTGGTCTGTCGGGCGCTGACGAAACTTAATGATCTCGTTCAATCCGCAGAAGGTGCACTGTGATTTCTCACCGTACCAGCAACCTCGACTGCTCTCGAATGGTACCCAGCTTGGTACGCCGTTTAGGCTTGGGAGATTTTGAATCCTCTCGAAGTAAGGGCCGAAATCCAGCGGCTCCCGCGAGTGAACGAAGTTATGCATCGTAATCGCGTCATTCGACCTGACCACGCCCGACGGATCCCGCCAGCTGATGGAGTCGACGGAAGCCAAGGGCCGATCGCCCTTCAGAGCATCCACAAGCATCGGAACCGTTGTTTCCGCTTCACCATGAACGGCGATGTCGAACTCACCGCACATTTCCAGCAGCGCACGGCCCATCGATCCGGCACAACCCGCGCCGCCAATCACGATCTTAACTCTCGGATGGTGCTGCTTGAGCAGCCGCGCGAAGGCGATGGTTGCTCCCATTTGCTGGGCGGTGAGCGTGAAGCAGATCATGTCATAATTCGACCAATCCACCTCAACTAAGCAATCTTGGAGGAACTGCTCCACTAGCGGAGTGCCGAACTGAAGAATGTACTTTTCGATTTCAGGATTATCGAATGCCAGCGGAGGAATGGAACTGAGCGGTTCGCTCTTGAGCTCGTCGAAGTAGAATTGGCTGAAGAGGCGTTCAGCGAGATAAGTGCCGGTGTTCGCCAACTTGCCATAGAGGTCGATGCCGAAGCGATCAGCGAAGTCGGCATAGAATTCGTATACGTCGGCTTCTACGCCGCTGCTGCCAAGCAAGTCCTTCACGATCGCAAGCTGGATTGAAGGCATGTGAGCCCAGAACCACGGCATGCCGATCAAGGCAGCGCGGAGCGGTGGGAGCGGAGATGAATGCTCGCGGACCTCTATCATGGCAATGCGCTGCTCCTATCGATTAAAATCGGGATTTCTGGTAATGTGTCGATGAACGGCAATCAAGCCTGTACTGCAGATGCGCAGTCGTGCCTTTTGCATTACGCTAGCATTGGTCTTCGAAAGTAGAGAGGCCCATTCCAGAACCTCGACATCTTCTTCCGCTGAGTGGTACTGGTGAAAATCGGCATCCGACTCGTCGGGTACCCAGCTCATCTCCAGTAAGGAAAGAAGATCAGCGTACTTCTTTATTTCTTCCATCGCCTAGGCACCCTTCCTATTACTCCTCTAGTGTCCTAGGGGCTCTTCATATTCTTCATATTAGGCGATGAAAAACCCGGCCAAGGAGAAGCGCATGTTTTCACCTGCGAGCGCACTAACACTGTTGACCGAGTGAAGTACCTTTGGTCGCATCACCACTATCATGTTCGGTTTCGGCAAAATAAATGCACCGATCCCACCTTCGACATTCGAGGGCGCACGCAAACCCGTTCCCTGCAAGAAGGCAAGGTCTATGCCGTTGTCGGTCGTATGCAGACGCTCATCGTTAAGGATCATGAGTTCGCCGCCCCAATTACCTCGCCATTCCTTGTGCATATAGTAGGTGAAGGCTCCAAGATATTCACCGTTCTCGCCAATGTCTTCGTGCCAAGGCAACCCCCATCCGGCGCGATACAGATAGGCGGACATGACATAGCGGACTCGATCGACGTTGATCCCCAAGAAGTCGGCGATGACGGCCTGATTCTTCTCCACGGCTCGGAAGAAATGATCATAAGGCGTCATCGTCGGAAACTTAACGCCGGGCTTGCCAGTTTCCCCGTATGACTTGGGACCTGTCAGCAGTGACATGCCTGACAGGGGGTGCCACACCCTATTCCATTCGAACGAGTTCTCGTAGAAGAATGTGTCGTTCATCGCGTGCCGATAAAGCTCATCCCTTTCGGCAAGCGGCACGAGATCGTCGATCACGAGGTAACCAAAGGCATCGTTCACCACGAAATGTGCTTGCCGTTCTGCGGCACTCGCCATGCGTTATCCCTCAACGATTGAGACGCGGTGACCCTTTTCAAAGCTGCGCCCTTTCGCAATATGAACCCAATCAAATTGCTTTTCAATCGCAAACTCGATGGTTCGCTCCTTAGTTCTGCGGAACCGCCGCTGACCCTGAATCGCAGAAGGCGACGGACGAGCAGCAAAGCCATGACGCACTTTTTTGCTTTTTTGGCATGGGTCAGAGTAGCACGGTACTTTGACTGATGATTGCTGTCCGGGTCGCCCTTGACAACTGAAGCTCCAAAAGTCCTATGTCTTTTTGGTTGCGAGTCGACCTTACCGGCGGCTGGTATGCAGGGAGGTGCATGGGCAGTGTCAATGGGACCAGAAGTTAGGATTGCACCCGGCGAAGGCGTTGTTCCTCTTGCGGATGTGCTGACCTATCGGAATGATCTAGTGGTCCGTCGTTTCATGAAGAGGTTCGACATCTCGCAAGGCGACGCGAACGCTATTTTCGTGGAGCTTCTTCGGTGGCTATGGTATCTGGCGTCCACCAATCCTGCGCCGGACAATCCCGAAGCGCACGCCATTGATGAACCACTCTTCATCATTGATGAGATGTGGCATGAGTTTATCATAGTCACGCAAGATTACACGAAGTTCTGCAACGATATGTGTCGTCACTATATTCATCATGTTCCGAACTCCGGTGACGATGCGCGCACCAAGCACGAGGGACTGCGCGAGGTCAAAGCCTCACTGGCAGCGTTACTCGGAACAAAACGCGCCAAATATACAGCGATCTATGACGTTCTCGGCAAGGACGTCTTTGTCCTGTGGTATTTGGAGTTCCCGCAACGGTTTAGCCCAGAGGTCATCTCTCTCATGCGCACGAAAACAGGTCGCGTCGACGCAGGCCTGCCCTGCGTGACAAGCGACTGTCCGCAGGATGCTGAACAAGAGAAAAGGGACCTGATTGAAGAAGCACTCTTCATGAACCTTTTACGTTCTGTGCCCGACTAGCGGGCGCGCAAACAGCACATCTGAGCAAGGATCATATTTTCCGATTTACGCCTTTTTCTGCTATGTCAGCAGCAGAAGGAGAGTCGAATTTGAACAAACTTGGTGTAAACTCAGCCGCCTGTCAGGACAGCGAGACTGATGCAATGATGAGCGAAGGCCGACTGCGCCTGCCTGAACTTGATGCTTACCCCCTACGCTCTAACCGGCGGGAAAACGGTCTAGGCGCATGCCGGGGCTTTTGACGCTTCTAGACTCGTTAGAGCAGGTTCTGGACGGCACTTCGTGGAACAGTGGAAACGACTTGGGTCTGAGAGCCGCTCGTGACTTGGTGCGCGTCGCTGTGACAGACCCAGAGTTTCTGTGCGAATGTGCGGAGTTCGAGCTGCAGTTGTTGCGGAGCAAGCGCGATGGCGCAAAGCTCGTCCCCTTCATCCGCTTCCCATCAATTCGGGCAGGCCTTGCTTTTGGTTACTGGCCTCCTTTCGCCGCCACTGGTGCACATGAGCACACCGCTTGGACGATCACCGCATTGATCCGCAATAAGTTGGACGTGTGGGTGTACGATTGGGCGATGTCGTACGATTGCGGAACATTGGTCGAGAGTCGCATTGTTAACACGGTAAGTCCCGATGTTGGGTATATCTGTTCCCCCACGATCCACGACGTTAGGAATAGTACTTCCAACTGGTCACTCGGGTTGCATGTCCTGTCGGATCATGACGGTCAGCGACCGGCTAATTACCCGAAATCAATTTTCGGAGGTTTGTCCAAAACGCTTGGTGACGATCCGTATCGCAGCGTGCACTCTGCGCGCTTGCGGAGAGCAAAGGCTGTTCAGATGGCTCAGATCCTTCGAGGCACTGTCGACAACCCTGCAATCTTCGGTGAGTGGTTCGACGAATTCATGGTAGGAACAGCGTCCACACAAATTAGCACACTCTTACGTTTGGGCAAAGCCCCCGCTGCCCCTTTGCGGCGCCTTCGCAGAATTCATCCTGACCTACGTCTCTCCGTTGGCCAAGAAGGATCCCTAGTGCGCCTATGGGCTTACAGCGACCATGGCGTGCACGCACAAATAGATGTAACTGCGGAGTTCGCTGATCCTCTTTTGTTTATTGCCGAGCAATTGGAGTTCGACGTCGAGTCTCTACCGGGCAATCTCACAACTTCCGAGCGTCAAGCGTTCGCGCGCGCGCTCGAGGACTCGTGTCTTTTTGAGGCATTGAAATGATCAGCGCGGCACTGAACCGCACCGGGAATGTCGGAGGCTCCAACTCCTGAGAAGGCGGAGCCGATATGAGCAAGACAACGAACAAGTTTTCACCCGAGGTTCGCGCCCGTGCGGTGCGGATGATATTGGATCACGAGAGCGATTATCCGTCGCGCTGGTCGGCCGTGGTGTCGGTTGCCGACAAGATCGGCTGCGCACCACAGACCCTTCACGAGTGGGTGAAGAAGGCTGAGGTCGATAGCGGCAGGCGTGCTGGCGTGCCGACCGATACGGCAGACAAGCTGAAGGCGCTGGAACGCGAGAACCACGAGTTGCGGCAGGCCAACGAGATTCTTCGTAAGGCGTCAGCATATTTGCGCAGGCGGAGCTCGACCGCCCGTTCAAGCGATGATCGCGTTTATCGATGATAACCGCGCTTCCCATGGGGTCGAGCCGATCTGCACTGTCCTGCCGATCGCCCCTTCCACATACCACAAGCATGTCGCGCAGCGACGAGATCCACTGCGCCTTTCGGCGCGGGTAAGACGTGACCTGGCGCTCAAGCCGGAGATCGCGCGCGTGTTCGCCGAGAACTTCGCGGTCCACGGTGTGCGCAAGATCTGGCGGCAGATGAGGCGCGAAGGGTTCACCATAGCCCGCTGCACCGTCGAGCGGCTGATGCATGACATGGGTTTGCACGGGGTGATCCGTGGCAAGCCCGTGCGCACCACGATCAGCGATAAAGCTGCGCCCTGTCCGCTGGATCACGTCAACCGCCAGTTCCACGCACCAGCGCCCAACAGGCTGTGGGTCTCGGATTTTACCTACGTCTCGACCTAGGGCGGGCCTCGGCTTTGGGCGGTGCCCCCGGCACAGCCGCCTGCGCTCTATGTCGCGTTCGTGATCGACGTCTACGCACGCTATATCGTTGGCTGGCGGGTCAGCCGAACGGCGCATGCCAGCTTCGTGCTGGATGCCTTGGAGCAGGCGCTCCACGATCGTCGACCAGCTCATCGTGGCGGCCTCATCCACCACAGCGACCGCGGTAGCCAATATGTCTCAATCAAATATACAGAACGGCTGGCTGAAGCTGGCATCGAACCGTCCGTTGGCAGCGTTGGTGACAGCTATGACAACGCGTTGGCAGAAACGATCAACGGCCTCTATAAAGCGGAAGTGATCCACCGGCGGGGACCATGGCGATCCCTCGAAGCTGTTGAATTCGCAACTCTGGAATGGGTTGATTGGTTCAATCACAGGCGGTTGCTTCAACCAATCGGCAACATCCCGCCTGCCGAAGCCGAACAACGATACTATGCCATGCCATGCTGGACGACATCCCCATGGCCGCGTAACTTAAACCAAACGGCCTCCGGCAATCCCGGAGCGGTTCAGTTGTCGCGATAGAGCGACTTGCTCAGCAACACATTGTCGAACTGTTTCTTGACTTCGATGACGTCGAGATTGCCTGCGGCGTCGATCAAGCATAGATCGATGTAGCGGCGTCTGGTGCGGCCAGGCGAGGTATAGAAATCTGCGATTTCGACGTTCTTGAGCACCGCCACGTATTTCGGGAAGATGAGGAGGATGATCTTGATAATCATCTTCTGCCAGTCGCGCTCGGTTTAGGAATCAGCAGATCGAAGCCAAGCAATGATGGTGTCGCGCACATTTACGTCGCGCATCGACGGAGGTGAACGAACGTCGGCTTCGGCCGATTGGCTCCTAGAAGGGGACTAACCGGATCGTCCAACAGAACGGTCAAAATTTCCTGCTGCCCACATCAACAGCGATTCGTGAACCGGTTTCAAGCTTTCGGGCAAGAGAATGCACAAATGCTTCATAGCGCTCTTTGCCCTGCGCCTGGGCTGCTGCCATTGCTGCATCGGGCAAAGGCGGGTTGGCATTCAGCCAGAGCCGGACGAGCAGCGCCAGCATTTCGTTCGTTACTTCGACCTGAAACTCCAATCGCTCATTCTGCTTGGCCAGCCGATCTAGCCGTCGCGTGACCGCCGCTTCCATCCGCTCCGACCCGTCTGGTGACAGAAACGATGCAGTCGCGGCCTCGACAATCGATGCCTGCGTTGCCCGTTTGTGGATGGCAAACTCGGCCAATTGCCGTGACAGGTCGGGCGGTAGTCGGAAAGTGTGCTTGATGCGGTTGCGAGCCATCACAATGAAATTCCGTCATCGGGATCGAGCGACGCGCGCCTTGCATTGCCCCTCATCCTGTCCTCCAGGCGGCGATTGCGCGCAGCATCATCGTCAGCTTGCTGGTCGCGATCAAAGTCAAACTCTCTCGTGACCGGCTTCGGCGGCGGTGCAATGTCCTCGTGGATCGGCAATTCGGGTTCGGTGCGGATGCCAGCATTTTCCGGATCGTTTTCTGGTTTGTCTTTCGTGGGCTTCCTATGCCTCATAGCCGCAGGCATCTTCGCAATCATGCCCTGCCAATTGTGCGGCCTACTTTCATCGTTGGCGGCAGCGCGCACCTTTGGCGGTGGCAACACACGTGCTGATAGCCGTCGGTCCCGATAATACTGCGCCTTCTTCGCCCGGATGGGGTGGGCACCGGCCATCATGACAATCTCATCGGTCTTCGGCAGTTCTTGGATTTCGCCCGGAGTGAGGAGCGACCGGGCGGTCTCTGATTTGGAGATCATCAAATGCCCCAGCCAGGGGGACAGCCGGTGCCCGGCATAATTCTTCATGGCACGCTGCTCGGTCGCCGTACCCAGCGATTCCGAAACGCGCTTGGCCGTGCGTTCATCGTTGGTCGCAAAGCAAACGCGGACATGGCAATTGTCGAGGATTGCGTTGTTCTGGCCGTAAGCATGCTCGATCTGATTGAGTGATTGGGCGATTAGAAACGCCTTGAGACCATATCCCGCCATGAACGCCAATGCGCTTTCGAAGAAATCCAGCCGACCGAGCGCC
>ERZ1292633.4289-Hain-H41-02um-R1-4289-length-13323-cov-7_pt1 | contig 13323 bp, 13 predicted proteins | sample MGYA00564406_ERZ1292633 | MGnify/ENA primary metagenome ERZ1292633 (study PRJEB36523, sample SAMEA6512639) | groundwater metagenome | collected 2019-01-08 | study: AquaDiva: Metagenomics assemblies of 32 groundwater samples
TCAATACACTTACACCATTGCTCAACATTCTCTATTCAGTTGTCAAAGAACAAAAGCACTCGTCACGCGAGCCGTGCACTATACTCCGTGCACCGAAGCGTGTCAAGGGACCCTTTTACCAAATTATGGTTGGGTATTCCCTAAAACCGCATGCCCTCACCGCAACTCTCGCACGCGGCCAACAGGCAGGAAGCACAAGCACCCTGCGAACAGGTGGGAAGATAACAAAGCTCCCCCATGAGAGTCAAGCTCAATTTCCGTGTATAATAAATAAATATGTCACTCTATGAATCGTCTCTATCCATGCGCCGGCGCGCGCTTTTGAAGGCCATCGGCCTGGGCACCTTCGCCGGAATGATCGGTGGCTGCGACGCCGTCGGGTCAGTTTTTGGTCGTATGTTTGCGATTCCTTCGCGTGACACAACTTACTTCACACCGAACGCAAAGTTCTATGTAGTGAACTACGCTGACTCTGCGGTGTCCATGTCGCGCGACGTGAACATCGAACAGTGGAAAGTCCACGTCAAAGGCGAAGTCAAAACCCCAATGTCGCTGGGCTGGCGCGACATTTTGAATCGCGATTCGTACGATCAAATCTCCACGCTCATGTGCATCGACACGCTCCCAGGCGGAGACAGCATGGGTAACGCCACCTGGCGCGGGATCTCGCTCAAGAAACTCTTGCAGGAGGCCGGTGCCGATGAAGAGAGCGCGCGCGACGTGATCTTCCGTGGCATCGACGGCTACGACGACAGCATTCCCTTCGCACGCGCGATGCAAGACGACGTCATGCTCGCCTTCCTGATGAACGGCGAAAAGCTGCCGAAGGAACATGGCTTCCCCATCCGGCTAATCGCTCCGGGCCTCTACGGAATCAAGAACGTCAAGTGGATCACCGAAATCGAAGTCTATCCTGGAGACTACAAAGGGTACTGGCAGCGCAAAGGCTGGACGGATGACGGCACCATCAAAATCTTTTCACGTATCGACAGTCCTGGCCATTACCAAACGATCCGCGGACACGAGCAACTCTTCCGTGGCATCGCCTTCGGTGGACCAAACAGCATCAGCAAAGTGGAACTGAGCTTCGACGCGGGCCGCACATGGAACGAATGTACGATTGAGCCACCGATGTCGCCCTACTCCTGGGTCGTCTGGAACTATACATGGCAGCCGCCTAAACGAGGCAAGTTCCAAACAGTTGTGCGGGCCACCGACACGAAAGGGCAGCTGCAGATCGCAGAGATTGTGAGGCCGCAGCCGGCTGGGGCGAGTGGGCTGCACACGATCATCGCGGACGTGGAAGGTGTGTGAGGGCATAGCGGGCGTGCTTCGTGCTCGCGGAACGCGCGGCCTCAGAAGGCCCTCGTTCGACGCGCGCAATGAACCACACCCGCAACGCCCTCACTGGATGAGATAGACAGCCAAACAAGTCGGTCTCAACCGTGGTGGCTGATGAGCAAAGGCCTGAACCAACTTCGGAGGAAGCAATAGTTATTCGTGCAAATCAGACAACATCCACATTCCTGGCCCTCGGCATCACCAACTCCCCCAATTTTTCATGCCAGACCTTTAGCAAAGACCTCGAAATCTGCCACCAGTTGCCTATGCTGCCCATCAATGTCCGTGAGATTGAAGAGATTCTTCATCAGGTTAATGCAGCCGAGGAGAACTCGAGTGGCCTCCACTAAGACCACCCTTGGGTCAGGCTCAGCATCTGGCCCCCATACGAACTCAATAGGATTGCCAGACTCATCCACTCTCAAATATCTATCTAACGGTGCTGGCCCCGAATGCACGTCATCGGAGAACGATCTGTACGTAGCATCGTAAAGCGTACCCAGCCCAACTTCCCTAGCCCATTTCTCGATAGTTTTGTGAGGAATTTCTAGTTCATCTTCATCGCCGAGCTTGCTAAGAAGATCGGGGGCAATGCTACGTAAATTGTCCAAGCCAGGAGCAGGGTTTCTGATAATCGCATTGAGCCGTTTTCGCTGTGACTTGAGACCTAATGCGCGGTACTGGCTTGAAAAATCTGCCTCTTTACAAACCTTTGCCATAAGAATGAGGCCGTCCACACCGACTCGAACCAATGAGGCCGCCTGAGAGACTAACCCTCGTTCTGCCAGCAACATAGAAGCTTGAATATCATTGGCCACCTTAATCAGAAGACATACCGCGAGCATCTTCTGATCATCGGACAGTGGTACTTCCAGCCTGTACTTGAAATTCTGAATCAACTCATTCGTCCGCTCCACCAATGCAAACGCAGAGATATACTTCTCACGAACCTGAAGTCGAAACTGCTCCAGGTCTGGCGAAAGAAATCCTTGTTTGCCTAGGGCCATGGCTCCACCTCATGCATACCTTGGCTTAAATAGAGAAACGATGGCATCAGCAACACTTTTACGTCAAAGGTGGTCAGCCTCTCCAAACTATTTGCCTTACACGATACAACTCTGGGTTGAAGCGTCACGCTGCTTGGCAAAGTCGCGGGAGCCCATCCGAAGCGCACTCGCCGAGCACTCCTACCAAAGCCGCTGAACCGCTCCAAGTTTCGCCAAGCAAGGCTCTAGCTCTGGCGAGGAGGCTCTGGTCACTACAAAAGCTGCGGGCACATGCTCCCAGTGGCGCAAGTCAGGTCGTAGCGCGCCTTCGAGCACCGCAGGCGCAGTGCTCATCAAGGCCATTCCCCCGACCACCGAGAGCTGACAAAGCGCCCCTTTGCCATCGGCCGCCGCATCGAGCATACAGCCCCCGACCATGACACCGGCTCCTGCTGCCAACGGAATCAAGCTGTACGTCAGACCAAGCGGCAATCGGATCCATGCCTGCACGTTCATGAGCGGGTGGTACCCATGGCTGTGGCGAATGGCCACCTTATCGAACCAACTTCGCGTGGACAGCCGCACGCCGGTGTCGGACTGGCAGGCTGAAGGAAACTCCCCGTGCGCCTTCACGGAAAAATATCCGTTCGTGGACCCAAAGAATTGCAGGTCCCACGTAAGTTCAGGAAATCGACCGATGCCATAGACGTGCCATGGTTCGCTGACACCCTGCCCTTCATCAATCCGGGCCACCTGCCGCGCTGCAAATAGACGGACCGCATCCTGCTGACCGTTCCACATCACGCCCAGGTCTCTCAGCCGGAGCCAATCAACGCGTGATTCATTCACCTCCCCCACCCGCTCCCATAACACGGCTGACAGCAAAAGATTGACCGGGTCTTCGCCATAATTGTAGAGCGGCGTAAATAGCTCATGATCCAGTTGCCTGAGTTCGACCTTCGCCTCCTCCGGCTTCTGCACGTTCGCATAGCTCGCAGCCAACAAGAGGCTGAGATAGCCACGCTCATAACTTTCCAACACGTAATCGATGAAGGAGCCTTCTGGAACGAAAACGTTGCCGGTCTCCTTCATGAGGGAAAATGTCTTGTGCCGGAATTCCGACCGGGCCTTCTCGCCATGCACGATCACGGTGTTGTAGCACCTCACCGCAAAGGCATCGGCCAGTCGGTTGAGGGTATCGATCCTGTCTGAAAGATTGATTCCCTGTTCGATCTCCGAACAGGGCAGTCCTTGCACAGTCCGCCCGCCTCTCGCCTGACAGCCGACGAGACCAATCACCAGGCCCACAACTAAGACAATCGCACAGCGAGAGTCGTATCGGATCATCAGACCTCACACCTCCAACGCATCCATGACGGACAATCTATCGGCGCATCAGTCGAGTCAACCTGCCCAACAGAGTCCGAGACAAGTCTCTGGAATGCCTCTGGATTTATCGACGAGGGACAGCGGAATATATCTGCGCAATCTCACTGCTCGTCAAATCCCGCCATTGGCCGGGCAGGAGGTCGCCCAGCACAACCGGCCCGATCGCAACCCGAATAAGCCGTAACGTCGGGTGCCCCACTGCGGCGGTCATACGCCGGACCTGTCGGTTCAGCCCCTCGCGCAACGTAATCTCCACCCAGGCAGTCGGCACGTTCTTCCGGAAACGGATAGGCACGGGACGATCAGGCAACTGAGGATCGTCCGGCAGCAGACGTACTTCAGCAGGCCTAGTCTTCTGGCCGTTCAGCACGACTCCCTTTCGCAACTGCTCCAAGGCCTCCTCGTTCGGGATACGTTCAACCTGCGCGAGATATACCTTCGGCAGCTTATGCTGCGGGTCCGTGATGTGATGTGCCAACGCCCCATCCGACGTCAGAAGCAGGAGCCCTTCGCTATCCAGATCGAGACGTCCGGCTGCATAGACGCCCGGCAGATCGATATAGTCGGATAACGTCGGCCGCCCTTGTGGATCGGTAAAGCAAGGCAGGACCCCGTAGGGTTTATTGAAGGCAATTGTTTGAACTCTGGAGAGTGAGCGCTTCACGAGTGGAAGAACGAGAAAAGACCGTCTCTGCCTCAGAACCCGATTCCGAATCCCCCGCCGCCGCGAGACCCTCCGCCAACGCCGGCCCCGCCGAAGATGCCAAAATAAGGTCCGCCTCGCCGGTCGTCGAGGGAGCCAGGAGACCAAACATACCAGTGTTTCACCGTGAGGGTGGGATAGCGATAGTCGATTTCGTCGATCTTACCGATGATGGCCCCGCTTACCTCGCCGACGAACGTCACCAGCATCCCCGACGTCAGTGTTGCCGGGTCGAGGAAATCCCGGTGAAGGACCAACACTCGCCCTTGCGACTGCGTAAGGTCCGTCGTCGGTTCTTGATCCTTATTGAGCGGGAGCTGCAACAGTTCGACCTGCGTCCCCTCTTTGAGCCGCTTCGACTTGAGGATTTGACCGTCGAGCAGAAGGAGACGTCCTTTATACGACTCGGGTGAGGTGAGCACTTCCTTGAATGTCACATTCTTATCAATTTGAGATTCAAGAGTTTCAGGTATTTTGACGGGAGAAGTGGAGCAGCCCACGACGATGAGCGAGAGAAGCACAACCCATGATTTCAGAAGCCTGGACCACATTTGCGTACTATATCCAACCGCTATGACAAGCACAATGAGCGACCTCGACATTCCAGGCAGCTATTCATCAGACAACCAGTCTCCTCAACTCCTTGATACTCCTTGAACCAGCCCCTGGCCCCACAGCAAATCACAGCAACAACCCTCAGAGTCCGTAGGTAGACCCCGCAGTCCCTGTTGTGGCACTCTACTTCAAGCCCCCTTGCTGACCACACACCAGGTGACAATTCCCCTTCACCTCCATGAGAAATGAGCAGCTCTCTTCACGAGCGTTTCCGAGTCCTTGGGCATTGAGCTTGCTCGTCTTTACTATTATTATAATCTCTTCGCCATCCTTCAAAGGAGGAGACTATGCGACAAATTCCAATTGATCGAACCAGGCCACTCCGGGCCCCCGCATGGGCCATACTGTGTGCCGTGGCAGTGGTGGGCTGCGTGAGCACGGAAACCCACACGAAAGCGCTCACCGAACTTGAGGCCGCGAAGAAAACAGCCGCCCAGCAAGCAGCGGATATGGATGCGCTCAAGAAAACGTCTCGAGCGCAGACCGACCAACTGCAACAGCAATTGGCTGGGCTACAACAGAATCTGGACCAGGAAGCCACTCAGCGAAAAGCCGCCGAACAGCAGGCTGCCGAGTTGGCAAAAGAACGCGCAGCCCTCGAACTGCGGTCGGGAGAGCTCCAGTCCAAACTTGACGGGCTTGAGAGAGAAAAGGGCCAACTGGGCAACGAATTGGGAGACGTGCGCGGGCAAATCGAGGCCCTCCAAAAGAAACTGACAAACGAGTCGGCTCAAGTCAGCGCCTTGGAAAAAGATAAGCAACAACTCGCCAGCGGAACTGCCTCAGCCCAGGGGGAAATTGCCGCGTTGCAAAAACGAGCGGGTGAACTCGAGGCCGACGCCGCCCGCATAACGAAAGAACGCGAGCAACTTAGACGGGAGCAATCACAACTCGCAGCGACGTTAGAGCAGGAACGTCAACGGCTGAAAGTCGAGGAAGCGGAGAAAACTCGCCTGGCAACAGAGCGCGAACAGCTGCTGCAGCAGCAGTCCCAGTTGACGGCCAGTCTGGAGCAAGAGCGTCAGCGCTTGAAAGCCGGAGAAGCGGACAAGGCTCGGCTGGAACAGGAACGGCTGGCGAAAGAAGATGAGATCAAACGCCTGACTCGTACGCAGGAAGAACTGTCCAAGTCGCTTCAAGACGAGATTGCGAAGGGAAATATTACGATCCAGCAGGTTCGCGACCGCCTCACCATCAACATGGTCGATCGCGTCCTGTTCGATTCCGGCCAGGCACAGGTGAAGCCGGCCGGGATCAAAGTGCTGAAGCAGGTCGCCGATGTGTTGAAAACGGTCACGGATAAACAGATCCGGATCGAAGGGCACACCGACAATGTGCCCATCAGCTCGAAGCTACAAGATCGCTTCAAGACAAACTGGGAACTTTCCACGACGCGAGCCACGACCGTGGTGCGCTACCTGATCGATCAGGGCGGTGTGGACCGCCAGTACCTCTCCGCAGTCGGCTACGCGGACACGCACCCCATCGCGACGAACGACTCAGAAGAGGGACGATCCTCCAATCGCCGCATTGAAATCGTACTCTACCCGAAAGACCTGAAACAGATTGCAGGCCAATTAGACACGGGAGCCCCAACAACGCCGTAGCCCGGCGCCGTACGGAGGTGCTTACCGAAGGTGAGCACCTCCGCATCGGTCCACTATCAGGATCTCACTGCGCATACGCTACTTGGTCTTCACCCGCACGATCACTGCGCTGACGTGATCCAGCCGAACCGCCGCGTCGAAAAATTCAGACCCTGCCAGTTGCGTAAGCTGCACGGTTTGCGCCGTCACACTCGCAACAGTTCCTTCCAAATCCTGTCCCGACGTCAGCTTCAGTTTCACACGTTTTCCCACCTGGGAATCCAGCGCCTGCTTCAGGCTTTCCGGAGCCGCCTGTTCCGCGTGCCGCTCCTCGGCCAAAACCTCCGAACCCAACGCCCCGGCATTCAATGCCAAAACCACGACCAACAGGCCAGCACAAAGACCAGAGATGCTTTTGACCATACGCTCCTCCTTATTCATGAAAGACGGCGCAGCTATACCAGGTCCATATTCCTCGATCAACAAGATTGAAGGGGTGGCCTTCCCCCCTTCCTCTCTATCGGATATGATGTAGCGCTCGATTCACATTAATGCGCGCGCTGGCCACCATCAAGCCCTAACCCCCGTCATTCTCATGGACATAGACCAGCCTCAGGATCACCCACGCGAGTCATCTGCTCAAGGTATGTGTGCGGCCCTTCTGGCCGATGCGCCCTGGAATGAAAAATCCGTCATCGCCGCTGCGGTGGCCACAGTCGGAGGTCTCGCCTCATGGGTTGCCGATCTCTCATCGCCTGCTGTGGCAGGCATCGGTGGCAGCTATCTTGGAGGATTCTTCATCGGCTGGGCGTTCCGGCGATTTCTGAAAATGGCCGCGCTGATCGCCGGCGGACTACTGGCCGGTATCGCCGTATTGGAAAATACCGGCTGGATCGACCTAGATTGGACGGTGCTGGAAACGCAGATCAGCCATGGTATCGCTGCGGTACACAGAGGGGCTGAAGGACTCAAACACATCCTCTCCGGGTATCTCCCGTCAACGGGAGCAGGAGCTGCAGGAGTGTTCTTCGGATTTCGGAAAAAGTAGCGAGACGACGTCAGACGCAGGGACTGCTGACCGGAATTTGACATGCAGCGGTAATTTATACGCTAGACTTTCGTGACGACGTACCCGTTATTCAGACTTGAAGGACTCTTTCAGCTTGTTTCCTGCCTCTTCAACTTTTTGACCTAACGACTCCGCCGATCGTTTCAATTCATTGCCGACCTTCCTGGGTGTCTCACTCTCTTCGAACTTCTTCACCACGCTGGACACTTCTTGCTCAATTTTCGTCGCCGTATTTTTCAACGCGGTGCCGACTTGATCGACGACCCCGGACGACTCCTTGGTCTTGATATCCCCGGCCAAGACGCCATCCGCCCCTCCCACGGTGCACACAATCACACCTACGATTCCTGCCGCACATATCTGGCCATTCCTCCACGACGATACCATTCGATCCTCCCTCTCTATTTCGATCAGCGGGCCATCCTACGGAAGAGAAGGTCTTATCCTCCACCCTTTCGAAAACAACCTCGGCTGATTATACTATGCCGATACGAAGGCTTCACTCGAAAGGATCATCCATGCGTATCCGTCGTCTGTTCTCGTCACATTCTTCACGACTATTCATATTCACGGCGTGGGCCGGCGTAACGATGCTCGCGGCTCCACTCAGCGCAGAACCTGCGCCACTCAGCCAGGACACGTTTCTGCGTGCGAAACAAGCCACTGTCGGCATCCTGGAAGACACCCAGGATCAGCGTATGCCGGAGAAGCCTGGCCGGATCCAAGTCAGGGGAACCGGATTTCACCTGCGAGATGGCTACGTGATTACCGCGAGACATGCCGCAGAGAAACACAACACGTCGACTGGGACCATCATCCAGAAACACGTTCACATTCTCACCTCCGATCTCCACGAACTCCCTGCCGACCTCGTCGGTGACAGCGCATTCATGGATGTCGTCATCTACCGGATCGCCGAACCGCATCGATCCAAACTGCAGACAGGGACATCGTTCGCCGCCGGAGATGTCGCCCCTGGAATGGAGGTCTTCACCGTCGGCTATCCGCTCGGCTGGGGCCCCACCATGGCCTTCGGCCGGCTGGGCAATACCAACACCTTCCTCCAAACCGTCGAGGCACGCCTCATCCAAGCCGACCTCTCGGCCTGCAACGGCAACTCAGGAGGCGGCCTGTTCAATGCCCAAGGGGAAGTGGTCGGAATCATGCACGCCATCATCCAAACAGAAAAAGACGAGACCCAGGCCCATTGCAGCCGTATGACCTTCGCCATTCCTGGGATTCTCGCAGAGCGGATCGTGAACGCCGCCCTCGCAGGCAAGCCGCTCACGTTCTCCAAACTAGGGATTCACATGACCTCGGTGAAGGACGGGACCAAGTGGCGCATGGCCGTGAAGGATGTGGCCGACCCGGCAAAAGAAGCCGGCATTCAGAAGCACGACATCTTGCTGGCGATCGAGGACACGGATATTCTCGATGCGGCCCAGCTAAAGAACTATCTGATCGAACGGACAACACCCGGACAGAAAGTCGCGGTGAAAGTCCGTCGGGTCGATGCAGACCTGACGTTTCATGTTGTGTTGGGCGGAGGATGAAAGGATTCAGTGCGGCGCGCTGTGCCCGGGGAGCGCTTGATACCAGCCATTGGCTTGAGCCAATGATACCGGGCAATCGAACAACCGACTGAGGTGGGCTTCGGTGAGAACAGCACGTTTCTCACCATCCTGAAGAATATTTCCTTGCTTCAAGAGCACAACACGCTCCACTTCAGGCGGAATTTCGTGAATGTGGTGCGTCACCAGCAACAGCGTTTTCCCCTTCCGTATATGGGAACGGACGAGATCCAGATAGTGAAACGTCGCGGTCAGATCGAGTCCACTAGTGGGTTCATCGAGCACCAGCGCAGTCGGCTCATGCACTAACGCGCGGCCAAGAAGACAGCGCCGCTGCTCGCCGGTCGATATCTCCCCAAACTGTCGATCCCTCAACGAAGCAGCACCCATCTCCTCCAGCATCTTGTCTGCCTTGGCGACCTGCGCGTAACTGAAATCTTGGTGGCCATAGATCCCGATGCTGGCGTAGAAACCTGACAGAATCACTTTCAGGCCGGTCACTTGGTCCATGTACTGACGTTGAAGGTCGTGGGACACCATCCCCAAACGCTTGCGGACGTCCCACACATTCCACCGCTCTTCGCCGAACAACCGGATATGGGTCTCATCATGCGGGAACGGATGGACTTCACCCGCCAGTAACTTCAACAGGGTCGACTTGCCTGCCCCGTTCGGCCCGAGAATGGCGACATGTTCGCCTGCTTGAAGCGACAACGAGAAATCGCTGAAGACACAGGTGTCTCCCCGATAGACCTTCGCATGCTGGATGTCGAGGATTGGATGAGAGTTCGTCATACAGAAACGCTAGCGGGTCAACGCGTAACCTGTCAAGAATGGAAGTGCCGCACCTACCGGCCAACCAACACGATGCATCCAACCTCGATCACTCGATCGCATGCATGCTGATCCACTCCCATGGCTTCGGTATCGAAAGCGAGATGCTACAAATCCGTCAGCGTACCCTTTCGACCGGACCGCCGATCGCCTTGCCGGCCCGACGAGACTGTTCGAGACCGGCACGAGCCAGTGCGTCCACACGTTCGTTGTCCGGGTGACCGGCATGTCCTTTGACCCAGCGCCATTCAAGCGTGTGGCCGACCGCCAGCATATCGAGGCGACGCCATAAATCCTCATTCTTGACCGGCTCTTTGCTGGCAGTTTTCCAGCCACGTCGCTTCCAGTTGTGGATCCATTCGCTAATGCCTTTTTGCACGTACTGCGAATCGGTGTAGACATGCGCTTCCACCGACTGAGTGAGCGACTGCAACGCCTCAATAACCGCGAGCAGCTCCATGCGGTTGTTCGTTGTCGCTGGCTCCCCGCCGCACAGTTCCGTTTCGGCATCGCCGATACGCAGCAAGGCGCCCCAGCCGCCAGGCCCAGGATTCCCGCTACAGGCACCATCCGTATAGATTTCCATCATTGGCCCACACTCTCCTCGTGAGGCGTAACAGTGCCTTGATGCAGGCCATGTTGCCCTTTAGTTGCTGGCACGACATCTACACCATCCATGACGGGGTTGCCAGGGCCGCTCAACACTCCATAAAGACGACGCGAGAGACACGCAAGGAATAGAAAGTCTTTGCTTCGCACCGAGATTACGCTTCGGCAGGATCTGAATTGATCTTCGTGGGTGATTTCTTGCTTGCGGAGGAAGCGCTCTTCTTTGAAGAACCAGGAATTTTCGGTGTCGCAGTCTTCACATCGGCGTTCTGACCCCGATGTAGCAAGGCATGATCCATGAGCACCAGCGCCATCATGGCTTCGGCAATCGGCGTGGCTCTGATACCCACGCAAGGATCGTGGCGGCCATTCGCCTCAACGGTCACGGCATTCCCCTGCTTATCGATGGACCGGCGAGCCACACGAATACTCGACGTCGGCTTAATTCCGATCGTGACCACCACATCCTGCCCCGTGGAAATACCGCCGAGGATACCGCCGGCATGATTCGTCACAAAACCATCCGGGGTCAGTTCGTCGCCATGCTCAGACCCGCGCTGCGTAACCGAGCCAAACCCCGCACCGATTTCTACGGCCTTCACGGCATTGATTCTCATCATGGCCGCAGCCAAATCGGAATCCAGCTTGGCATAGACCGGTGCACCCCAGCCGACGGGCACATGCTCGGCGACCGTCGTGATTCTGGCGCCGACAGAGTCCCCGGCCTTCCGCAGTTCGTCCATGAATGATTCAAGCTTCGCCACTGCTGCAGGATCAGCCACGAAAAACGGATTGGCACCCACGCCGTCCCAGCTCTTGAACGGCACTTCATGCGGCCCGAGTTGGCTGAGGTAGCCGCGGATCACGACGCCGTATTTTTCGTTGAGCCATTTCTTCGCAATCGCGGCTGCCGCCACTCGCACGGCCGTTTCACGGGCAGAGGATCTTCCCCCGCCGCGATGATCGCGGATTCCGTACTTCTGCCAATAGGTGTAGTCTGCGTGACCGGGGCGAAAGGTATCGATCAGATTGCCATAGTCTTTGCTCCTGGCGTCTTCGTTCCGGATGAGGAGTGCAATGGGGGTGCCGGTGGTCTTGCCTTCAAAGACACCGGAGAGAATTTCGACGGTGTCGGATTCCTGCCGTTGCGTGACGTGGCGGGAGGTGCCGGGCTTGCGCCGATCGAGATCCTGTTGAATATCATCGACCGAGAGGGCCAAACCGGGTGGGCAGCCATCCACGACACAACCAATTGCAGGCCCATGGCTCTCGCCGAATGATGTGACGGTGAAGACTCGACCTATCGTATTGCCGGCCATGGGGCGGATGACTCCTCCCTACTCGACGAGATCGAGCTTGATGCGCAATTCCTTTAACTGCTCGGCACTGACGGCAGAGGGCGCATCGGTCAGCGGACATTGTGCCCGTTGCGTTTTGGGGAACGCGATCACGTCGCGGATCGACTCAGCCGCCCCCAATAACATGATGAGCCGATCGAGCCCGAAGGCAATCCCGCCGTGCGGAGGCGCCCCATAGTCGAGCGCATCGAGTAAGAACCCGAATTTCGCCTGCGCTTGTTCCTTGTTGATGCCGAGCAAGTCGAGAATACGCAGCTGAATATCGCTCCGATGGTTCCGGATACTCCCGCCGCCGATTTCGCTTCCGTTGAGCACCATGTCGTAGGCCTTTGCCCGTACTTTGAGCGGTTCCGAATCCAGGAACGCCACATCCTCGTCCATCGGCGCGGCAAAGGGATTGTGCATGAAGATGTACCGCTTCTCTTCCGGCGAATAGTCCAGCAAGGGAAACTCGACGACCCACAGAGGCTTCCAGACTGTGGTATCGATGAGCTTCAGCTCTTCACCCAGCAAGAGCCTGATGCGGCCCAACACATCGTGGACAACGGCTGCTTTGTCAGCACCGAAAAGGACTAAATCGCCTGGCTTGGCGTCGGGAAGGGCCGCCGCAAAAGCCTTGGCATCCAGGAACTTGGCGATCACAGACTCAAGCTGCCCCTCGGGGGTGATCTTCAGCCAGGCGAGCCCCTTCGCGCCAAAACTCTTGGCCATCTCACCGAGCGCATCGATCCTGCTTCGCGGCGTAGTCGCTCCGCCTTTGACGACCAACGCCTTCACGATCCCGCCCTTGGTCGCAGCCTCCTTGAACACCTTAAACTCGCTGGCTGCCGCAAAGGCGGTGACGTCGTGCAACGGCATGTCGAAACGCAGATCCGGCTTGTCCGAGCCATAGCGGCCCATCGCCTCGGCATAGGTCATGCGCGGGAATGGAGTCGGCAATTGAACGCCGCCTGCGTCACGAAACACCGTGACGATCATCTGCTCCATCAAGCCCATGACATCCAGCCGATCGACGAACGACATCTCAAGATCGATCTGCGTAAATTCCGGCTGCCGGTCGTTGCGCAGATCTTCATCGCGGAAACAGCGCGCGATCTGGTAGTAGCGATCGACGCCGCTCACCATGAGCACCTGTTTGAAGAGCTGCGGCGACTGCGGTAACGCATAGAATTGACCGGGGTTCACTCGGCTGGGCACCAAATAGTCCCGCGCGCCTTCCGGCGTGCTCTTGGTCAAAATCGGCGTTTCCACTTCGAGGAAAC
>ERZ1292633.4290-Hain-H41-02um-R1-4290-length-13322-cov-30_pt1 | contig 13322 bp, 13 predicted proteins | sample MGYA00564406_ERZ1292633 | MGnify/ENA primary metagenome ERZ1292633 (study PRJEB36523, sample SAMEA6512639) | groundwater metagenome | collected 2019-01-08 | study: AquaDiva: Metagenomics assemblies of 32 groundwater samples
CCATAATTAGGAGGGCAACTTCTTTATCCAGGTCTCCTTTTTTCTACACTACCAACTCTTTAAGAAGGGCTTCCATTCCCCTTTTTATTACAACTTCTTCATCCATATATTTTATTGCTCTCATTTAAGTCCCTCCTTCTCACAAAAGGCAACAGGATTGCCACTAACCGCCCATTTCATCTGATCTTCAAGGCCCAATCAATATCTTCTTTCATAAACTGTTCCATTAACTTTAACCGGTTATGGCGTATGAATTCCTGCAATGCAGTCCGCATCAACTCTGCCTCATCGGTAAACCAGCCGCTTTTCACATAATTCTCTACCTCCATTCCAAGTTTGTCTGGAAGAGGCACATTGACTGTCTTCATACCTTTTTACCTCCCATTTTTCAGTCTACCTCAGCTTATTTCGTTCCCCTGGCAATTGCGACCTTCCCAGTCCTTACTACCTCTTTAATCCCCATAGGCTGTAGAAGATCAATGAGGGCCTTTATCTTACTCTCGTCACCTGTCATTTCAACGGTGTAGGACTTTGGGCTGACATCTACTACCTTCCCCCTGAATATATCGACTATGGAAAGTAACTCAGAACGGGTCTTGTCGTCAACGGAAACCTTTATCAGGGCCATCTCCCTCTCGACGCATTCACCCTTCTGGAAATCTATGACCTTTATGACATTAATGAGCTTGTTGAGCTGCTTAATGATCTGCTCGAGGATCTGCTCATTCCCTCTGGTTACAATAGTCATCCTTGATACAGACGGTTCCAGCGTCTCCGCAACGCAGAGAGATTCTATATTGAAACCTCTTCCGCTGAAAAGCCCGGCTACCCTGGAAAGGACACCGAACTCATTTTCCACCAAAACTGAAATTGTATGGCGCATAAGACTCTCCTGACAAAGGCTATCTATTTAACATATCAGAAATGCAGAATACCAAAATAAAAACCTAAACTCAAGGGCTAAATCATCTACGGGTCTTGACCCTCGACGTTGTAAAGACGCTCTGCTACCCAGCGGATGGCAGGTTCGGTGATCTTAAGGCAATCGTAGGCAGATTCAATAAGTCTCACTGCTTTAGTGGCCTCAGATATTCCGGCGCGACCATCCTTTTTATGCAAGTTTACTCTTCACTCCTTGCGGCAGTCATACCTTCTTCTGCCACTCTCCCGACCTGTACCTGTATACAAGCATTGCCACCCTTATAAGCCAGTCGAATACCATGAGAGACCATGTCGTATAGAGTCCCACATGAAAAAACTTTATAAGGGTAAGGGCTGCAGGTATCCTGAATAACCACATCCCTGCGATGGTTGTAAACATCGAATATCTGCTGTCACCTCCGCCCCTTAAAGTTCCGGCAAGCACCATTGAGATTGCCAGAGGTATCTGGAGGATGGCTACGATCTTGAGGAACACAGTCCCATGCTCGATCACCTGCGGGTCTGTCGTGAATGCCCTCATAAACAGATAAGGAAGGAAGAAGAAGCAGAGTCCCATGGTAGTCATGATTATGACGGCCAGGCGGGTCGCCTCAATCGTGCTTATCTTTGCCCTATCCGCCTTTTCTGCCCCTAAACTATGCCCTACCATTGTCGCCGCCGCTATGGACAGGCCAAGGCCCGGCATGAAGGAGAACGCCTCAATGGAAAGGCCTATCTGATGCGCCGCGTAGGCAGCCGTCCCGTAACCCATCACAATCATGGCAAATGCCATCTGCCCAAGCTGTTGTATGACCCTGTCAAACGCCACAGGCATCCCCACTCGGAGGACCCTTCTGGTAAGGATGGTGTCTATTGGCCCTTTTTTGAGATACCCTTTTCTCAAGGCAGCCCAGAATAACCAGACAGCCCCAACCGCCTCTGATGCCCCTATGGCTATGGCCGCACCTGGAACCCCTATCTGAGGGCATCCAAACTTCCCGTATATAAGCGGATACGCAATTACAAAGTGGAGGATATTGACGAAGATAATCGCCTTCAGTGGAGTCTTTGTGTCCCCATGACCGTGCATTATCCCTGTCAGAATGTTTACAAGAGTTGTGAATATGAAGGCGTAAAAGATTATCTTGAGATAGGTGTCGGCTATCACTGTGACCTCTGCATCAGCCCCCATGAAGAGAGGCAGCTCAGAACTGAAGGCTATTCCGATAAAGCTTATGAGAACGGCAACGCCAGATACTACGAGAATAGATTGATATGCAGTCTTCCCAGCCTCTTGTCCCTTTTCAGCGCCAACCAAGTGGGCAATGACTACAGTTGTCCCTGCCGAAAGGCCCAGAAATATCGTCATGGCTACAAAGATGCTAAGCTGTCCAATACCAACTGCTGCAATGGAAGATGCCCCAAGTCCTCCTACCAGGAATATGTCGAAGATGCTCACAGTCCTCTGGAGGAGGCTGCTCAATGCCGCAGGGATGGCAAGTCTAAAAACCTGTTTCCTTATCTCTTTTTGCAAAGTTGACGCCCTCGTAAAAACTATTACGCTGCAAACTAAGCAGCAAAACTATTTTCAGTGTAAAAGCATGAGAAAACATTTAAACCTCACTTAACTTATTGAAATGACAAGTGATTCTACCAAAAAAGATAGTTGAATGTCAAGCTTTATTTTGGCTTTTTTATTAATTATTTTAAGTAGTTAGATGACGCAGACTTTTTACGAGGGCATCAATGGTGGATCGCTAAATTCCTTGACTGTATCATTAGCGACGTGTTAAAAAATAGAGACAATTTAATAATACCGTATCAGGGTTCCTGTTTTGGATCAAAAAGGGAAGTGGGGTGTAAAGCCCCCCGCGGACCCGCCGCTGTAATCGGGGACGAAACCCACAAAGGCCACTGTCTTTACGATGGGAAGGTGTGGGAAATAGGATGAACCGAGAGCCGGAAGACCTGCCCAATATTTATATGGAGAGCGCTCACAAGTTGGCGCCTAAGCCAATAGGGGACGTAACCTTATTATCGGTTCCGTGTCCATTGTGTAAGGCAGTAAAAGTGTCTGAATTCTTCCAGGACAAACGTAGGAACTATATGCGTTGTGAGGTCTGCAATCTGGTGTTTGTCCCACCATCTCAGTTTATATCCGCAGCAGATGAAAAGCGTAGATACGATCTCCACCGGAACTTTCCTGATGACCTGAACTATCGCCGGTTCTTAAGCAGGATATTTATTCCCATGCAAAGATGTTTGAATCCCGGAAGTTGCGGCCTGGATTTTGGCTCAGGCCCTGAACCAACTCTCTCTGTAATGTTTGAAGAGGCAGGTCATTCCATGACGATCTTCGATTATTTTTATAAAAACGTACCATCAACACTGGAACAACAGTACGATTTTATAACAGCAACTGAGGTGGTGGAGCATCTGCATGATCCAATAAAGGAGTTGGAAAGGTTGTGGGGATGTCTGAAGAATGGAGGAAGACTCGGCATTATGACAAGTCCTGCTCCTGATCAAGGTGCATTTTCACGCTGGCATTATAAGAACGATCTGACGCATGTCTGCTTTTTCTCCGAAGTTACATTTAAATGGCTTGCCGATCAGTGGAACGCAGATCTGACCTTTGCGGATAAAGATGCTGTAATATTTTACAAAAAGCTCATCTTGCCACTCTCAACGCCCTGTTGAAATAGTTGAAATTTCTGGTAACTGCGCAAGTCTGTCTCGCAAAGCCCCAAAGCACTCAAAGAAAAGCGTAAGCCCTGAACTGCCAAAATGAAAACATTAATAACCCGTTAAACCTCAAAATCCTTTTAGTGAGTGAAGTTTAGATGCGTTTGCCCTGCGTCATCCCACAGCGGCCCTGTAGAGGGCCTTCCATACCTCCCAGCTCCTTAAGCACCCCATCTTCAGAAACCCGTAATAGTTTATGCCTTTGAATACTGTGAGCCTTAGGAGCAGGACCATAACCAGCAGGTTTCCGAGATAGATAAGAGGGACAGAAAATACCAGCCCCCCCTCTTTTATATCGGGCTGGTCTGTCCTTAAGGATTCTATGATCATGAGGATGTGGAGGGAGATGGTGAACCCTGTAAGGAAGAGGAAATAAGGGTAAAAGCCCTTGTCATATCCAAACAGGATAGTCGTCATATATACGAGAAGGACTATGAATGAGTAAAGCGGGAAGAAGTAAGGGGCAAGAGTCACGATAAAGTTCGAGCCTGAGAGCTTTACGTGGCCGCCGCTGTCCGAGGCCTTCATAGACTTGACCTTCCAGCCAAACAGCTTTGCGAAGAAGGCATGGGTCAGTTCATGGCCAAAGATATGCAGCAGTAGTGGTTTTGGGAGGAAAATGTGGAACAGTAAATAAGTCGCTCCTCCCCCGACAAATATCCCCCAGTATGTGCCTGGGTTCTTGTAGATGGCTGATATGACCCTCAGAAACTCCAGGGAGTATCCGTAGCACGCTGGAAGGAGGGCAAGGCCTATGATGAACTTCAGAAACCTCTTCATGGCAGGGATGATATCAGCTTTGGCACCCTTTGAAAAGGCAAAGATAATGTGATATAAGAGACATCTGCTCGAGTCACTTTGAAGGAAGGGTCGCTAATTGCTTACAATCCGCTCTCTTTTATTTTATATACTACACTGGCCGACGACCGTTATCCTCTCTGCATTGATTGTCATTGTCAGGCCCTTTGGCATCAGGGCATCTTATTTCTTTGGCCGCCTGTGGAGCAGGCTGAACGGGATATACCTGAGGCTGCTTTGCGGGATAAGTTATGAAGTTATCGGAGGAGAAAATATTCCGGCAGGCCCCGCCGTCTATCTTGCCAAGCACCAGAGCGCATGGGAGACGGTCATATTCCCCTCCATTTTTCCTCCTTACATGTGGGTGCTCAAAAGGGAGCTTTTTTATATCCCTGTATTCGGCTGGTGTCTCAAGGTCCTTGGGCATATAGGGATAGACAGGGAGATGGGGATAACATCACTGAAGCAGATAAACAGCGAGGGGGCCAGGCGCCTGAAAGAGGGTTTCAGCATAATCATCTTCCCGGAGGGGACAAGGATTGCACCTGGAGAGGTGGGTGAGTTCAACCCGGGAGGCGTGAGCCTTGCATTGAAGACTGGTGTGCCTATAGTCCCTGTAACCCACAATGCAGGCCTCTTCTGGAGACGTAAGGAGTTTGCGAAAAGGCCGGGAAGAATAACGGTTGTAATTGATGAGCCTATACTTACGGAGGGGCTTTCTCCATCCGCCAGGAAGGACCTGAACCAGAAGGTCAGAGATATCATTGAAATTAGGCTGAAGGAAATCGGAGGATGAGAGAGACCGTGAGCCGTTAATAATTAGGGACTGTAAAACAATAAATGTAACATATCACGATCTGGGGTAAATGGAGTAGTTCCAGCCTCCATGAAAACCGTCTCTAACTGGTTTTCCACTCAAGTTCTTCGGACATATGCCCCTACGTATCAGTTTTTCGACTTCTTTCATATATCAACCTCAACCCTTCCAGCGTCAGATTAGGTTCTACATGCTTAATTACGTCGGTTCCATTTGAAATAAGTCCTGCCTGGCCTCCGGTGGCGATCACAAGGGGAGAGGATTGCATCTCTATTTCTATCCTCTTGACCATCCCTTCTACAAGGCTCACATATCCGAAGAAGAGGCCTGACTGGATGCTTGCTACCGTGTTTTTGCCGATAGCAGCTGCCGGTTTTAATATATCAACCCTTGGAAGCTTGGATGTCCTTTGAAACAGGGCCTCTGCTGATATGGCAATACCTGGAGAGATGGCGCCTCCCAGGTATTCACCACTTGATGAGACACAGTCGAAGGTGGTGGCTGTGCCAAAGTCTATGATTATCAGGGATTGGTGATATTTGTCATATCCGCCTACAGCATTGACTATCCTGTCTGCCCCAACCTCCTTAGGATTGTCATAGAGAACCTGAATCCCAGAATCTACATTTTCGCCGATTACGAGGGGGTTTATCCCAAAACTCTCTTTGGAAACCTCTCTTATTATCTCAAGTATCGGCGGGACGACGGAGGAGATTATCACCGTCTTTATATCGCCAAGGGCAATCCCTTTCGATGCAAGGAGTGATGTCAGAAAGACAGCGTATTCATCAACCCCGCGGCCTTTAATGGTCCCCAACCTGAAATGGGCTGCAAGCTCTCTGTTTTTATATACCCCAAATGCGATGCTGGTGTTCCCTATGTCGATTGCAAGTAACATTTATAACCCCGGATTACCTAACCATTGTCACATCCCCTGCCACTACCCTCTCTATCCTCCCTGTTGGAAGCCTCAGAAGCAGCGCCCCGTCTGTGTCAAGACCAAGGGCCACACCTTCTTTTGTGTCTTTCAGGAAGGAGATCCTTACGTATTTTCCAGCCATGATGGACAGCCTTTCCCACTCTGTAATTACAGGGCCAAAACCCTCTTTTTTGAATATCTCGTACCACTTTTCGATCTGCCTGCAAAGCTCCTGGATGATTGGAACCCTTTCAAGCCTCCTTCCTGTCTCATTCTTCAGTGATGTGGCAATCTTGGCTACGTCCGGCGGAAGGGAGGTCGGCTCCATGTTGACGTCTATCCCTATGCCAAGGACAATGAAGTTGACCATGTCTGCTTCGGAATCAAGCTCCATCAGTATTCCAGCAACCTTCCTGTTTTTAATCAGCAGGTCGTTGGGCCATTTTATATCAGGTAGGATCTTAGTGGTCTTTTCAATCGCCCTGGCAGCAGCCACAGCTGCAAGGAGCGTTATCTGCGAGGCGGAAGAGGGTGCTATCCTTGGCCTCAGGATTATTGATGTGTAGATATTCACTTCCTTTGGGGATTCCCAGCGCCTTCCAAGCCTTCCTTTCCCCTTTCTCTGGCTTTCCGCAACGACGAGAGTCCCTTCCGGAGCTCCGTGCATGGCAAGCTCAAAGGCCTTTGTATTGGTGGAATCGGTGAGGGAGAAGGCATGAATATTCTTGCCTATGTATTTTGTCTTTAATCCCGTTTGTATCTCTGCATGGGTAAGTATGTCCGGCGACCCTACAAGCTTATAACCAAAGGAAGGTACTGCACCAATGTTGTACCCTGCCTTTCTGAGCCCTTCTATATGTTTCCATACGGCAGTCCTTGATACATCAAGGGACCTGCTTATATCAGTCCCGGACGTGTAATCGCCGCGGTTTTCCTTCAGAAGCTTCAGTATCTTTTCATTAAGCATTTGTTATTTCCATAGATATATCCATTGATCTCGCCGAATGGGTTATAGCGCCTACTGAGATAAGATCAACCCCGGTCTCTGCCACCTGTCTCACGTTGTTAAGGTTTATTCCGCCAGAGGCCTCGATAAGGGCTTTCCCATTTATGAGTCGTACAGCCTCTTTCATCGTCTCTATGCCCATATTGTCGAGCATTATGATCTCCGCCCCGGCAGAGATGGCCTCCCTGACCTGATCAAGGTTTTCAGTCTCCACCTCTATCTTCAAGGTATGCGGCGCTTTTTCCCTGGCCCTTTTCACTGCTTCAGTCAGGCTTCCAACGGCTGCTATATGGTTGTCCTTTATCAGCATCCCGTCAAACAGACCGAACCGGTGGTTTTTCCCTCCGCCAACTCGTACGGCGTATTTTTCTAACTCCCTTAGACCGGGGGTGGTCTTCCTGGTCTCCACTATCCTGGCCTTTGTCCCTTCTATCCTGTTAACATATTGTCTGGTCAGTGTGGCAATGCCGGAGAGCCTTTGCAGGAGGTTTAAGGCAACCCTTTCTGCTGTAAGGAGGGACCTTAGAGGACCTGATATTGTGGCAATGACTGTGCTGGAAGACAACTCCTCTCCGTCAGTGTGTCTTCCAAGAAAGTTAATATCCTGATTTACCTGATGGAATACCTCTCTTGCCACCTCTATTCCGGCAAGGATGAGTGGTTCTTTGGCTATTAATTCTGCCTTTCCCTCTACATCAGGCTGGATAAGAGCTTCTGTAGTAAGGTCTCCTGGGCCGATATCTTCTCTGAGGGCGTTTGAGATGAAGGTTTTTATATTGTCCATGCCTAAAAAATACATAAAATCTAAGGGATTGTCAAATAGTAAACTCTCTTCCTGGATTCACTTAACCACAATATCTTGTGCCCTTTTTCAATTGATACCACATCATATAGATAATCACCCTTTACTTTTTTACCCCGATATGGTAGTAATTTTTCTTATGAAGATAAAGGAACTGGACATCATAGGTTTTAAGTCCTTTGTAGAAAGGACCACCCTCGCATTCGAGCCGGGGATAACGGCTATTGTCGGCCCCAACGGTTGCGGCAAGTCGAATATAGTGGACGCTATAAGGTGGGTGATGGGGGAGCAGTCTCCGAGGCATCTCCGCGGGAAGGATATGGAGGACGTTATCTTCGGAGGAAGTGAAGGGAGGAAGCCTCTTGGTATGGCCGAGGTTTCAATCCTCTTTTCCAACGAGGACGGAAACGCGCCGGAGGAGTACAGGGAATATGGCGAGATAATGGTTACAAGGCGGCTCTTCCGTTCAGGGGAAAGCGACTATCTGATAAACAAGGTCCCCTGCAGGCTTAAGGACATAACAGAACTGTTCATGGGGACAGGTATCGGCACCAGGGCATACTCCATCGTAGAGCAGGGGCAGATTGGCCTCATCCTTAATGCCAAGCCCCAGGACAGGCGTTTTCTCATAGAGGAGGCGGCAGGTATAACCAAGTACAAGAGCAGGAAGAAAGAGGCCCTTGCCAAGATGGAGGCCACAAAGCAGAACCTCCAGCGGGTTAACGACATCATAGGCGAGGTAAAGAGGCAGATGAACGCCCTCGACCGGCAGGCAAAGAAGGCTGAGAAGTTCAAGGGGTTCAGGACTGAGCTGAAGGAGATAGAGCTGAAGCTCCACTCCCATAACTATAGAAGGCTTGCTGAATCCCTTTTGCTTGAAGAGGAGAAGTTTCTGGCTATTGAGGAAGAAGGCATTTCAATGGAGACCAGGGCCAGGGGACTTGAATCGGAGATAGAGACCCTTAAAAACAAGCTCATGGTGGATGAGAGGGTGCTTAATGACCTCCAGGAAAGGTTTTATGCAACCACCGGAAAGATCCAGAAGAGTGAAGACAGGATCGAACATCTGAGGGCCCGCAGGGATGATATAGAAAAGCAGGGGAAGAAGTCTTCGGAAGAGCTGGAGCAGTTGAAGAGCGATGCCGAGAGGGCCGGGAAGGAGACCGAAACTCTCATGGAGGAGATCGAGAGGAATAAAAGGGAACAGGGAGAGATAGAAGGGAGCCTGATTGTGAGGATGGAAGAGTTCCAGACCTTTAAGGCTGTCTTTGAGGAGAAGGGTAGGGGACTGGATTCCCTGAAGGGGGAGATGGTCCAGATCGCCTCTCAGCTTGCCCATTCAAGGAACGCCATCACAAACCTGGAAAAACGACTTGAAGAGATATCAAGGGTAGTTGAAAAGAACCGTCAGGAAAGCGAGGATCTGGCAAAGCGTGCCGTAGAGGTGCAGGGGGCAATGGCTTCCCTTGGAGAAAAGGTAAGTGAGGTAAAGAGACGCAAGGGAGATCTGACAGGGAGAAGGGAAGATCTCCTGGAGACCATCGACTCCACGAAAGAGCAGCAGAGGGTAATGGATCAGGCCCTGAGGGGTCTCAGGGACGAGCTTTCAAAGAAGGGGTCCCACCTGCACTCCCTGGAGGCACTTCAGGATAAGTTCGAGGGTTATGCCGACGGCGTCAGGGCCATAAAGCTTTCAGAGAATGGCGACAGGTACACGGTTGTGTCCGACCTCTTCGAAACGGAGCCTGAATTTGAGATCGCCCTGGAGGCTGCCCTTGAAGGCAGGCTTCAGCACCTGGTTGTCATTGATTCAAAGGACGGTATTGAGGGTATAGGATACCTAAAGACAAAGGCCGCTGGCAGGTGCGGATTTATCCCAATGGACCGACTCCATCGTTCTCAGGGAAAGGGTGGGGTTGAGGGTCGTACTCCTATCCTTGAAAAGGTCAGGGTCAGGTCCGGGTATGAAGAGGTGGCCCGGTTCCTCCTTGGGAATACATATATTGTAGATTCGATACAGGATGCTATATCTATAGTCAGCAGTCAGGAGTTGGCCGTTGGCAGTGATGCGAGGTTCGTTACTACAGGAGGGGATCTTCTTGAGGCTGCCGGGGTGCTTGTCGGAGGGAGCAATGAGGTCTCAGGTCACGGCATACTCCAGCGCAAGAGGGAGATGAAGGTCTTAGGCGAGGAGGTTGCCATCCTCAGGGGCCGTGTACAGGATACGGAGGAAGGGCTTAAGGAGGCAGGAGAAAGGGTCAGGGTTGCAGAGAGCGAACTGGAGATGGTTAAGAAGGGCCTTCATGATATGGAACTGGAGTCAGTCCATCTGGAGAAGGACAGCGAGAGGCAAAGCGATGAGATAATGAGGCTCAGCCAGAGAATAGAGGTGATGAAGGTCGAAGAAGAGCACCTGTTAGCTGATAAGGAGAATTTTGAACAGGAGCTTCAGGTTGAATCCGGCAAAGTCAGGGAATCTCTTTCAATGAAGGAGGAGAAGGAGAGCGGCATCCTCGAGCTTCAGGAAGGGTTACTGGTTCATAAAGGCGAAATGGACAGGGTCAATAGCGAGGTAACTGAGCTCAAGATAAAGGCCACATCCCTGAAGGGCAGGTTTGAGACCCTTAAGGCCACTCTGGAAAGAGTGACTGCGAGGCAGAAGGAACTCCTTGAGATGGCATCCTTGAGAGAGGTGGAGATAGCCGAGGGCTCCGGTGAGTTGGAAGAGTTGGAGACTGAGATATATGAGGTCAGGAAAGGCCTGAGATCACTCCTTGAAGAGAAGGACATCATGGAGGGAAGGCTGGTCAAGGCAAGAGAGGTTTGGCAGGCCGAGACAGAAAAGCTGAAGACCCTTGAAGACGGCAGACAGAGGGTCATGAGGGAGCTGGAGGCCCTGAGAAAAGAGGTGAACTCTGTGGAGCTTGCAGTGTCAAAGCTCAGGATGGATATGAGTAACATAGCTGCAAGGGTGAGCGAGAGCTTCAATACTATAGTAGAAGAGGCCGTGGAACTGTATAAGGGAGAGAGTGTCGATGAGGTGGCGCTGAATGGGAGGCGGGAGGAACTGGGCAGGCTTGTAAATGACCTCGGAGAGGTAAACCTTACCGCCATTGAAGAATTCCAGGGCCTTGAGGAGAGGCACAACTTTCTTACAGACCAGCAGGCTGACCTGAACAAGTCTCTGGATTCCCTCCAGGATGCCATTCAGAGGATAAACAAGATATCTAAGGAAAGGTTTCAGGAGACCTTTGAGGCTGTTAATGCGAACTTTAAGGTTGTCTTCCAGAGGCTTTTCAAGGGTGGAAAGGCAGAGATGGTGCTGACCGATTCCGAAGACCTTCTGGAGGCAGGGATAGATATTATAGCTCAGCCCCCAGGGAAGAAGCTGCAGGGGGTATCTTTGATGTCCGGCGGCGAAAAGGCCCTTACCGCTGTATCTCTGATCTTTTCCATATTCCTTCTGAAGCCAACGCCATTCTGTCTGCTGGACGAGGTGGATGCGCCCCTGGATGACGCCAACGTGGGGAGGTTCAACGAGATGGTGATAGAGATGTCTGGCAGCTCGCAGTTTATCCTCATAACTCACAACAAGAGGGGGATGGAGATTGCGGATGTCCTTTATGGGATAACGATGCAGGAGCCGGGCGTTTCCAAGCTGGTCTCGGTAAGGCTGCGGGAAGAGGCAATGGCCGCTTAACAAATGAAGGATTAATAAGGATTAAGAAGGGGTAAGGATTACTCTAATCCTTTAATCCTTAATCCTGATTTTAGGAGTTTATATTATGCCGTTCAAAACAATACTTAAAGGGATTGTCGATAGGGTCAAGGGGGCTCAGGGGGCCATTCTCCTGGACTGGGAAGGGGAGGCAGTGGACCAATACGCCGTCATCTCCGAGTACGATATAAAGTTCATAGGGGCCCACATGGGGATCCTTCTGTACAACCTGAATAAGAGGCTCAGTGAAGAGCTTGGTGATGATGATATAAAGGGCGTCACCATTGATCTGGGCAAGAAGAGGTTCGCGATATATCCAGTGGATAAAGACTATTTTGCGGTCCTTGTCCTTTCTCCAGAGGCTGTCTCTGGTCTGGTAAGGCATGAGATAGAGGCAACAGTAAAGGCCATCCGGGAACAGTTTTGAAAGGAACGGTAATGTCAAGTTTCATGAAAACCGAAAAGGAAAAATGAAACCACAGAGACCACAGAGGATTTCTCAGTGTCCTCAGAAAGAATTCCATTTAAGTGACGTTACAGAAAAGATAATCTCTTGCGCCATTAATGTGCATTCAGTGTTAGGGCCTGGTTTATTGGAAAGCCTTTATGAAGAAGCGTTGGTAGAGGAATTTTCGTTAAGAGGCATCCTGTTTGAAAGGCAGAAAGAAGTTGCTTTGAAGTACAAAGGTAAAGAAATAGGAAAGCACAGGATAGATCTCCTTGTTGAAGATAAGGTTATAGTAGAGTTGAAAGCGGTAGATACGATGAATAAGATATATGAAGCTCAATTGCTGACGTATTTAAAGGCCTTAAACAAAAGGGTTGGTCTGCTCATAAACTTCAATGAGGTCAAGTTAAAAGACGGGATAAAACGAATGATAATCTGAGGGCACAGAGGGGAGAGGACAAAAAATACTTGTAACTCTCTGATATTAAAGCATTTCTCTGTGTTCTCTGTGGTTAGATTTTGAAAATATCAAAGGAACACTGCGGAGGGATTATGAAATATCAGGTAGGCAGGGTAGGGCGGGTTGTTGTGGCTCGCTTTGAAGACAGGGAGGACGTCCTCGCCAACCTCACAGATATTGCAAAGAAAGAGGGGATAAAGGGTGCTATCTTCTACCTGGTCGGGGGTATGAGAGAGGGGAGGATAGTTGTCGGCCCTGAAACGGAGGATCTGCCTCCAAAGCCTGTATGGAAGGAGTTGAAGGAGAGCCACGAGATCGTAGGCATAGGGACGATATTCCCGCAGGATGGAGAACCGAAGATCCACTTCCACGGAGCATTCGGAAAGAAGGATATGGTCAAGGTCGGATGTCTCAGGGAGATGTCCGAGACCTTCCTTGTCCTTGAGGCAATAATCATGGAGATAGAAGGGGTTGACGCAAGGAGGGAGATCGACCCGGCTATAGGGATGGCGCTGCTGAGGGTGTAGATATTGTCCCATTCTCCATTTAGTCCCCCCTCTTAAGATAAGAGGGGGGCAGGGGGCGTTATGAGGACTGAATCAGTCAATTTAGTAGTTAAAGGCTTATCTTGTTATCGCCAGTTCAATAATGAAGTGCAACACTTGGGAAAGCAGAAAGGAGAATGCTA
>ERZ1292633.4293-Hain-H41-02um-R1-4293-length-13312-cov-26_pt1 | contig 13312 bp, 12 predicted proteins | sample MGYA00564406_ERZ1292633 | MGnify/ENA primary metagenome ERZ1292633 (study PRJEB36523, sample SAMEA6512639) | groundwater metagenome | collected 2019-01-08 | study: AquaDiva: Metagenomics assemblies of 32 groundwater samples
GGCGGGATTCTTCCGAACTTCCTGCTCTTCTTCATGCAGCACGTAGAGCAATCCATCCGGATCCACGATCGCCGGCGTCTTGGACGTCGCCTTCTTCAGCGTGATCGGCAACCCGATCGCGTGGATATTGAAGAACTTCTGCGGCGCCCCTTCCGGGCACAGGCTCCAGGGCCCTTGCTCGCCCGGTTTCGGCGGTTCGGTGGAGTTGCTGCCGTCGTCGCGGCGATGGATCGGCTCCAGCCACGGCGCCCCGCTGTGGCTCGGAGAGAACGGCACACGCCGACCCAAGTGCGGCCGCAGCCAGGGCCAGGCGATCTTGCCGGATCGCGGATCGAAGAGAATTTCCTGCCGCTTGCCCGGCGTCGCCGACTTGTAGTTCACCCATTCGTACGAGGTCTCCGGTTCCGTGAGCGCCTTGCTCCCGTCCCACGCCCAGTCGTTGACGGTCGAGTCGTAGGCCAAGGTCTGTTCCTTCTCCGTGTTCTTGTGGCCCGGCTTGCCTTGCGGCGTGAGCATCATCTCCACCCAATCCTTGATGGAGACCTTGACCGGGTTGGCTTTCCAATCGGTCTTGTCCTTGGTGATCTCGTACTTCTTGCCGCCGTACCAGTCCACTGTGGTGCCGACAAGCCTGTCCGACGGAGTGCCCGTCTTGATTTTGCCGATGCGATCCGGCAACTCGACCAGCGGCTTCATCACATCGGTCTGAGAGCCGGGCGCTTGCAGTGTGTTATACACACGCCAGAAACCCCACATGCCCGTCACATAATGTTGCGGGATATGGCAATGGAATACGAACTCACCTGCCAGGGCTTGCAGGCCTCCCGAACCGCCCTCAATCACCTGATCGTAGACCTCTGTCGGCCCGATGGACTGCACGTCCAAACGGTCTGAGGGATCGCTGATCGCAGGGAATTTCACCGGCCCGTTCTTCGACAGTGCGAAATCGAGATTGCTGTTCCCCGGCTGACGTGCCCAACGAATTGAGCCGCCATGGAGGTGATGCGAATGCACGATTTCCGAGCCGCCCGCCATCCGGAACTTGGCTGGATCGCCGAGATAGGATCGAGGAATGGTCGTGGCAGGATCGCCGAAGGTATAGGACCCATAGGCCATGGACTCATCACCGTAAAAGCCCATGTGGGCCTGAAGCTCAATGCGCGTGCCGTGCGGTTCACTGCGGTAATTGAGCAACCGCGCGCCCGGCCGATAGGAATCGGTATGAGGATCGCGCTGGGGTAGCATTTCGCCCTTCTTATTCAAGAGGCGGAACGCTTCGTCTCCGGCCTCATGATAGAAAATCGCGAATTCCCGAAAGTCCGCGCCCTTCGGATCTTCGATCATGGCCTCCCAGCCACTCGCCATCGGCTTGCCGTCGAAGGGGCTGAGATAGCGTGAGCCACGCGGCTCCACCACGAGCATGCCGATCAAGCCCTGGTTGAACTGCTCGCGTGAGGCATGCGACCGGAAGAAGCGCGCCCCCTCCTGAGTGTCCGGCTTGATATACCATTCAAAACTCTGTTGACCACCAGCTGCAACCGTGCCTTCCGGATTCGAGGGAGTTGCCGGCTTGCCGGTAGCCGCCACCACCATGGATGACCCGTTGATCACCAGGCTCGTCGGCTCCTCTGTGATCTCGTTGTGCAAGGTGAGCTTGAGGCAATCGCCCTGGTTGGCCCGGATCACGAGAGGCTGGATGGCATCGCCCTGTAACCCGTTCGACACGGCGCCGGGATCGTTCTCCTTCTCCCGCGCTGCCCTGTTCGCGGCCTCTTCGCCACGGACCTTCTCGACGTTCTCCTTCAACACATACATGTAACCGGGGAAATAATCGAGAAACCGGCTCAGCGTGATTTCGACGTTGATCGCCGAAATGTGATAGTCCTTCATCGGTGCATTCGCCGGGCAACGTTGCCCGCTACTGACGGAGATTTTGGTTGGATCCTCCGCTACCAGCAGAACACCCTGCTGCAGCATGTGACTGTTCGCACCGGTGCTATACCCGCCTTTCAGCCCGATGGCTTCCTGTTGGCGCTTCACCTCCTCCATCATGCGGTCGTGAAGCATCGCTCCGCCTTCGCGATAAATGACCTTCTCCGCCGATCCCTCCCCTATGTCTCCATGCGGGGTATGCTGGTCTGCAGCCAACCCCATCGGAGTTGTCAGCAGGCTGCTCACTAACAGCGCTGCCGGCAGACCTGCTGCCATGCGATAGGCGCGGCAGCTACGCGAAATCGATACCTTTCCCATACCTCGGCCTCCTTCTTCCACCGCCGTCTCTCTTCCAGACGGCGGGCTGAGATTAATCCTGCCTCGCTGTGATCCTTCACTCTTCTAGTCGGCCTCTACTGCTTCCGGCAAACTTGCGTTGTTTGGAAAACAGTTTAGAGCTGGCGAAGGCTTCCTCCTTGCGGAGGAGAGGGTCATTCGGAGGCCGGTCCTAATTACCCGACCTTCACCAGCAATTATTGTCCAACGCAATCCCTGTGCCGTGATGGTCCATATGTCTCAGAAATACAGAAATGCCTTGGTGAGTGCGACAATTGTGAGTCACGCACGGCAATAACGGACTATCATAATAGTGGGGCAGAAATCCAGATAGTTAGACAACGCCAGGAGAAGTTTCTTGTTACACCAGCAATTTCAATGCGTTAGGTTGTCTAAATTTTTAGACAGCAGAAATGGTGAGTTGGGGCGAAGAAGGGCAAACGAAGAGCTATTGGATGTGATAGCTACGCAGCTTGTTGTAGAGACTGGCCCGGCTGACCTTGAGCAGCTTTGCCGCTCGTAATCGGTTTCCACCAGTCTTCTTGAGGGCATCGACGATGCGGGCGCGCTCGGTTTGAGCGACCGCACCACGTGTCGCCGATCGCAAGTCCTCATCCAAGGCCACGGAGCCTGGAGCCACAAGATCGTTGCACGCGAGTGTCGGGCCGGTGGTCGTGACCACAGCTCGTTCGATGTAGTGCTGCAACTCCCTGACGTTGCCTGGCCATACAGCCTGGCTCAACGCCTGCATCGCCTCTTCCGATACATGCCGAATCGGCTGATGATGCCGTCGGCACGACTTGGCGGTAAAATGTTCTGCCAGCAGAGGAATATCCTCTTTCCGCTCCCGGAGCGGCGGCAGGTACAGAGGCAAGACTGCTAACCGATAGTAGAGATCCTGACGAAACCTCTTGGCCTTGACCAACTCGGATAGATCCTTGTTCGTTGCGGAGATGACCCGCGCGTCGATCTTGATGGGTTGGTTCCCTCCGACCGGCCTAATCTCACCCTCTTGGAGAACACGAAGCAACTTGGCTTGAAATACTGGCGTTGTGTCGGAGATCTCGTCCAGAAAGATCGTTCCGCCATCCGCCTCTTCAAAGAGCCCACGTTTGGTGGCATGCGCACCGGTGAAGGCCCCCTTCACATGGCCGAACAACTCACTCTCCAACAGCGTTTCCGGCAGCGAACCGCAATCGACCACGACGAAGGGTTTATCCCGCCGATAGCTGGTGCGGTGAATCGTTTTGGCCACCAGTTCCTTGCCGGTGCCGCTCTCCCCCTGAATCAGCACGGTCGCGGAACTGTCCGCCACGAGCCGGATCATGTCGAGGACTTCCCGCATCGGCGCGCTCGAACCGATCAGCTCACCCAGCTTCGAATCGTGTTTCGCCCCCGCGCGCTCACCGCTCGTCTGCTTCGCAGGCTTCGGCGGCGCCTTGAACAACACCAGCAGAGACTCAACCTCACCGCTGCTTGAGACAAGCGGAAACGCCTGGTGCATTCCGCAAGCCGTGCCATCCCCTCCGGAAGAACAGGCCACGGATTGGACATCAGGCGAATCGTATATCTTCGTCGCGGGACAGGTGCCACAGGGATCGCTCCGGTTCGCAAAGGCTTCATAGCACTTCGCCTGGTGGCTGGACCGCCGAGGTGAATCCTCAGACCATGCGGATTCATTTGCATAGATGAGATTGAAGTCTCGATCCAAGACCACCACTCGATCGGAGGACCCACCGGCTAACTGCTTGATAGCCTCCAGTCGAGCAGCAAGGATAGAATCTGTGAAGGGGTGGGCTACAGAAAACTCTTTTTGAGATCCGGCCACCTCATACCTCTTACAGCTAACAAGTCAAAACCGACAAGGCCTCAGTCGATTTCACCATCCTGTGCCGGGCCTAAGAGACGCCGCACGGCTTCTTTCAGCTCACTGATACGAACCGGCTTATCGAAGTAGGCTTCGACGCCCAGGGCCAAGGCATTCGCTTTCGTCTGCTGATCTCCAAATGAGGTGATCAGCACCAGCGGCACGCCCGGAGCGAACGTCCGGAGCCTCGCGATGTAATCCAATCCCCCCGCCGGCATCCGAAGGTCTGTGAGGATCAGCGAAGGGAGCGCCTCCAACACCGACCGCAGAGCCTCGTCCCCATCAGCCGCTTCTCGAATGGACACCCCCAGATCAAAGAGCTCATCGCTGAGGAGACTCCGCATCTCCCGATCGTCTTCGGCGATGAGCACCACAGCTGGCTTCCGCTTTTGCATCATCCATTGCCCCTTTGCGTCCGGCCTCGTAACTCTCTGGTGAGACACCATGCACAACCCATGCAAGCCGATCCCACTCGCTGGCAGGAAGCGATGGACTCCAGAACTGAGCCAACTTGCTTGAGATTTGCTCGATAATGAGCAGGGCTAAGGAAGGAAATGCACCGAAGCCTGATGAAAATTGCAACAGATGGCAACCCGATTCTGTCGCATATCGCGACAGAAATGAATCGGCCTGGCGAACGAACTTCTCAGGGAGAGGCAATTGCCGTTGGTTCGGAAGTAGCCGCGCGCCCGGTCCTGTCAACGGGAAGCCGGATCCAAAACGTGGTGCCCTTGCCGACTACACTCTCCACAGTGATGGTCCCGCCATGCTCCTCGACGATACCTTTCACGACCGTGAGGCCTAGACCGGTTCCCTTCCCAAAATCTTTCGTCGTGAAAAATGGATCGAAGACCTTCGAACGAGTCTCTTCCGGTATCCCGTGGCCAGTATCGGATACGCCCAGGCGCACATGGCCATTCTCCCGATCGAGGCTCAGCCTGAGGGTTCCGCCATCCGGCATAGCATGGAGACTATTCATCACAAGATTGATCAGCACTTGGATGATCTGGTCTCGGTCGGCTTGGACAGAAGGGATATCAGCTTCGATCACCTTTTCCACCGTGATGTGACTAAGGACAATCCGCTCCTGGAACATCTCCAGGGTATCGTCCACGACCACACCGAGATCAACAGCCCGCCGCTCCGGTGTTTTCCTCCTGGCAAAGGCAAGGAGTTGGTTCATCACCTTGGTGATCCGCTCGATCTGCCTGACGATCGTAGCGAGACCCTTCTTCATCCCTTCATCGGCTGTGCGTTGGAGCAGATATTCTGCGCGCCCGAGGATCACGTTCATCGGCGTGCCGATCTCGTGCGCCATGCCGGAGGCGAGTGTGCCGAGTTCCGCAATCCGCTCCGTCTTACGGAGCTGTTCCTGGATGGACTTGAAATCGGTGATGTCGAGGCCGGCTGCCACGATATAATCGACCATGCCGTTGGAATCCCTCAGCACCGTATTCGACCAGGAAATTCGTCTCAGAAGCCCATTCTTTCCTTTCCAGTAATTTTCATAATCGCTGCGCGACTCGCCGCCTCGAAGCCGTTTGAACACCGTTTTCACACCGGCGACATCATCGGGAATGATGAACAGATCCCACACATGTCGGCCCGTCACCTCTTCAGAAGAGTATCCGGTCGTCTCTTCGCAAGCTCGATTGAATCGCAGAATCCGCCCTTCCCGATCCAGCACGACAACAAGCGCCCCGGCGGTCTCCAGCACGGCGTCGATGAAGTCCCGCTCTTTCTGGAGCGCCTGTTCTGCCCGTTTTCGCCCACTGATATCCACGACCGACGCCAAGACTCTCATCCCATCCGGCGTCCGGACCGGATTGAGGCCGATCTCCAGCGGAAACTCCTGTCCGTTTTTTCTCACACCATAGAGGTCCCGTCCTTTTCCCATGGCGCGAAACTCTGAATGGGCGGAAAATTCGTCCCGGTCGCCGGCGTGCTGCGACCGCATACGTTGCGGCACAAGCACTTCAACAGGTTGCCCGATCAATTCCGCCCGTTCATAGCCGAACAGCTGCTCAATCTGCCGATTCACCAGAAGGATAGTACCGCTTTTATCGACCATCAGCATCCCGTTCGGAGACGATTCGACCACGAGGCGAAACTTTTCCTCCGCCGTCCTGCGCTCGGTGATGTCGAGGAGCGCCACCCGCCGGTGGGTGATACACCCCCCCTCCGCGTGCATCGCGAGGCTATCGAGATAAAGCCAGCGCGAAACGCCTCTCTCGTTCCGGAACTGCAATTCGAAGGTTTTGTGCGTGCCGGCCTTCACGACCTCCCGGCAATGCCGCTGGAAGATGGCCTGATCCTCCGCCTCCACGAAGCGGAGGAGAGATTGCCCGATCAGCTCCTGCCGGTTGAGGCCGAGCAGCGTCGCGGCCCTCAGATTGCACTCCACAATCCTGCCGCACATATCCAGCGTGAGATAGCCGGCCGGGGAAAAATCGTAGAGATCTATATACCGGTCACGGGCCTTTTCGAGCTCCAGCTGGGTCCGGCGCAGCTCCTCATTTTGCATGTCCAACTCGATCTGATGGACCTGCAATTCGTGCACGAGCTGTTGCGCATCCTTAACCGGCATGGCGGCGACGTCGCGGCGCGTGGCGCGCAGCTGCTCTTCCGCCTGCCGGCGGAGCTCCGTAACCTTCGTGGATTTGTCAGGTTTCTTGGCCATCACATGTTCCTCACGATGTTCTGCTGTTCGTCGACCATGATGATGGAATCCATGGCAGATTGGATGATGCCTTCCGGCTTAAGCCGGCTGACCAGGAGCTTCTCCTCCGCGCCGCGCCGACAACGCCCCCGTTGCCGCTGCTCCGACAGAGCACGCGCTTCCATCTCCGCGTCCTCGCCCTGCCAGTGCCTATACTCGTGCGGCCTCGACACTGATGAGTCCTTTCTGCGCACGCTTGTAGAAGAGCAACTCCAGCGCGAAACCCCACAGGACACGCGTGCCCAACATGCGATTGGACATGCCATACGGGATCGGGATACCAGGCGGTTTGAAAAACGAATCGATCCAGATCAGCGCTGTCGCAATGATGGAGAAGTCAATGAGATCATGTTTGCGTGGAGAGAAAAATGTCAGCAGCAAGGGAACGATATAGAGGACCTGGATCGCCCAGAGCGCAACACGCATAGCAAGACTGTCGACAACCTTCATGCGATCGATCCCAGCCTGAGTCAGAATTGTTCGTCGACAAACCCGTCTAGACGATCAGAAGGAGAGGTCACTCTCCGGACTGTGGCTTGCCTTCGATTTCGGCGAGCTTACGATACAGCGTTTTGCGGTCGATGCCAAGAGCGTGGGCGGCCTGGTATTTGTTTCCACCTGTCTTCTCGAGAATCTTGAGGATATATTCTTTCTCCACTTCGTCCAGCCGCAGGGTCCGTTCAGCTGCGTCATCGAGCACACGCCGATCGCCACGTGCCCCCTGAATCGTCGCCGGGAGATCGTCAGGAACGATCTTTTCGCTTCGGCTGAGCGTGACGGCCCGCTCGATCACATTCTCCAATTCCCGCACGTTGCCGGGCCAGGCGTAATCCACCAACATCGCCAGCGCGGATTCGCTTACCCCCTGCATCTGTTTCCCGCGAGAGGCTGCACACTTCTTCATGAACGCATCCACGAGCAGCGGGACATCCTCGCGGCGCTCGCGCAAGGGGGGCAGGCGTAGTTCAATCACGTTAAGCCGGTAATACAAATCCTCCCGGAAACGCTTTGCCTTGACCTCTTCCGTCAAATGCAGGTTCGTCGCCGCAATGATGCGTACATCGACGGGGGTCGGTCTGTTGGCCCCCACGCGGCGAATCTCTTTCTCCTGGATCGCGCGCAGGATCTTGGCCTGCAGCATCAGCGGCAGTTCGCTGATCTCGTCGAGGAACAGCGTGCCTTTCTGGGCCTCTTCGAAGAGGCCCCGCTTGTCCGCTTTCGCATCGGTGAAGGCGCCTCGCATATGGCCGAACAGCTCGCTTTCAAGCAGCTGCTCCGGAATGGCGGCACAGTTGACGGGAATAAACGGAGCATCCCGGCGATCGCTATTGTAATGGATCGCCTTGGCCACCAACTCCTTGCCGGTTCCGCTCTCGCCGGTGATCAAGAGATTCGTCGGACTGTCGGCCACGCGCCGGATCAGATCGAATATTTCCTGCATCGGTTTGCTTTTGCCGATGATCTGATGAAAGCTGTACTCCTTGTGGACCTCGCGCCTGAGCCTATTCACCTCACGCCGTAACGATGCTTCACGAATGGACCGTTCCACGACACGAACCAACTCATCGTTTTTCACCGGCTTGGTCAGGTAGTCACTGGCGCCCCGCTTCATAGCCTCGACCGCGGTGTCCACCGTCCCGAAGGCGGTCATGAGTATGACCCCGATGTCAGGATAGAGCCTCTTGATCTCCATCAGCAACTCCGTCCCCGGCATCCCTTTCATCCGCAAATCCGTCACCACGACGGCATAGTCTTGCTCGGCCAGCAGCTTTAAGGCCTCTTGCCCACTTCCTGCTGTCATAACCTGATGTCCACGATCCTTGAGCACATCGTGGGCCAGTTCTCGCATTTCAGCATCGTCATCGACTACGAGAATTGCGCCCCAGTCTTCAGTCATGCTGCACTCCTTCCCAATCGTGTTTATTTGGTTTGTTTGGTTTATCTTGTTTTTTTGGTTGGACCTGACCGCGCAGATTAACCAGATAAACAAAACAGACTAAATGAACCAAACAAACCATTAGATGAGAGGCTAGCCCTTTGCCCTAGAATGGGTCAAGGCTGTTCTGTCGCGAAAAGCTACAGATAGCCTTCCCGTTTGGGGAGGAACGCCTCACTATTTGCCTATTATTGATGGTTCATCTGACTAATGGGCATGGTTGTGCAAAGGTGGGACCGTGTTTCTGCGGACGATTGTGACTTATCTCAAAGTGGCGCCCACCTTCAATAACATGAATCATCCCCTGCTCTTCTGTCAGATCAGATTCTCAGACGATCACGTCGCGCCGATAGACCGTTTTCGTTTTATGTCCTGTCAACTTCATGCGCTATTTCCCCGCACGGCTCTTGCGCCGCCGCTCCCGCCCTCCTACAATTGGCCTCGTTACGAGGCCTCCAGGCTTGGCCCGCCATTACGTGAAATAGTTGGTTGAAGAGCCTGGGAGGATTGTCTAATCAATGAATGGCCGAAAAATTCTTGTGAGCGTATGGCTAGGCTTTCTCCTGCTAGCATCCGGCTGCGTGAGCAGTGGCAACCCTTCCATTGTAGATCAAGACCGCATCGCGCAAATCAAACTCAACATTTCCACGAAAGTAGACGTGCGGCGGATATTGGGAAAACCTAATGACATTTCCCGTCACTCGGGTAGCTATTCACCGTTGCCTGGCTTGCCTCCTTCACCCGCTCTGACTAATGTAGAGGTATGGAACTATACCTATAGCAATGTGGATGTAAACGCGGCCAACTTCATTGTAGGTCTGTTTGCTGGCGGGGCTCCTTCCAACATCAACACATTCACAGTGGTCTATGACGAACAGGGCATTGTCCGCCACATTTCGTCGACGCAATCTGAGAGTCGCTCAGGACTAGGATCGAGGCAGGAGTGGAAGCCGATAGACTGAGGGGCTGCCGAACGCCTTGCGGCGGTCTTATTCTGAGGAGTCCTGCGTTTTCCTGTCGTCGTCTGCGATGTGTTTGAACACAATGAACCCTACTGGGATTATTCCCGTTGCTGCACCGAGCATCGCGAGCCACACCCCCCAAGGTTTGTTGGGCACGACCTCTTCTGCGAGAAAGTAGGCGGTGACGAGAGACGCGCAGATGAACAAATATTTTGCGAACCAAAGCGGCGCCCCGATCAGGTCACATAACTTGTGCGCGCCGATGACGATTCCGATTGCCAGGGCCAGCGCGAGAATGCCGCCCATGAAGAGCCTCATGCTCAATAGATCTTCATCTGTGTCTCAGAAAGCTACCCGCGTAGCATCTTGGAAAGTCCCCTGCGCCGTCAAGGGTACATTCCCCTCCCTGCGGTGAAAGAGAAGTCCCACACGGTACTGTGCCCCTCAACAACCTCACGCCCAAGCAGGGCGGTAATGTTTCCCCTACACCGAGACCGGCTCAAGGCACTGTGGCATATCATGGCGTGGGTTATTGACCAGCGTACTCACAGGGTAGGCCATGAGATCTTCACCCAGATACGGACGGAGGAGAGCTTTGAGCGGTTCTATGTGCTGGAATGTGGGATCAAGCCACTGGTCATAGGATGCGGGGGCGAGAATGACCGGCATGCGATTGTGAATTTTGGCCATGAGGTTATTGGGCTCTGTGGTGATGATCGTACAGGTTTCGAGTGGCTCCCCATCAGCAGGTTTCCACTGTTCCCACAATCCCGCGAAGCCGAAGGGGCGTTGACTCTGCAATCCAATCCACATGGGCTGCTTGGTTTGCCCTTGAACCTGCCATTCATAGAACCCAGTGGCGATGACGAGGCAGCGGCGTTTTTTGAAAGCAGACCGAAAGGATGGTTTTGCTGCCACGGTCTCTGCTTTGGCATTGATACACTGATTCCCAATCTTGGGGTCTTTGGCCCACGACGGGATCAGTCCCCATCGAAGCATCACGAGCGTCCGTGTGGTGCTGTCGGGCTCAATCCGGATGACCGCGATGGGCTGAGACGGAGCGATGTTATAGCGAGGTTGAAAGAGCGACGGGCCAATGACCCCAAATTGTTCGGCAATGATGGCAGAGGTGGCAGTTTGAGTAAATCGTCCACACATCTTGTAATACAGCGAAGGCTAGGCTGACTGGGGAGAGGTGTCAAGCCTACCGTGGAGGATAATGCGCTGTGGTAGGATAGGAACCATCGAAAACAGTGATTGCCTTGCTAGGAATGTCTGTGCGTCCGAGTCGCTCGTTGAACGAGGGTTGAATAGGGCACGATAGATGCTGGACGTGAGTCCAGGCTTGATCCCACCAAAAGTCGGCCCAGAAGGAGTGTAATACCGGTAAAGACACTGCTATCGACCCAGCCAGCAAAGGACTGTGCTCCGAACAAGACACTGGTCGAACTGAGAAGCCAGATGCCCACTCCAATCGACAGAAGATACGAGAACCTTGTCGTGTCAGCCGCCCTGAGCGCAAGAGCTACTCCCACCGAGCCCGTGAGCAGTGCAAGCAGAGGGTAGGCCACGTGATGGGTTTGTGGCGTGATCCCGGCGAAGGCCAACACCAGCCCCGACACGAAGGTAATGCCATAGGCAATGGCTACCGCACGTACAATTGGCCGCCATGAGATGGGCGAATTCCTGTCCGTCATACGGCTCAGGATACGAGTATCATTGAGGATCCGCTATCCTACAGAGTGGGGGGATGGGAGGCTTTGGCAGACGGCTGGTACGGTCATCGAACGACGCGCACCGAACCGTTCGCATGCGGAAGGGTTTTGAACGATTCCTACTGGGCAGCCTGTCTCATGCGGTCGTGCATCGGGCTATCCGCTCCTTGCTCGTCATCCGATAACGAAGAAGACTATTATTTGGTTTATTCGGTTTGTCTTGTTTATTTGGTTGAACGAAACGAACCAGATGAACCAAACCAACCAGATAACAAAACAAACCAGTCTCGTCTCCCCGTCAGTACTGTCCGCAACAGAGCTTGTACCGCTCTTCCGGGATGTTCCTCATATTCTGAAAGACGGTTTCCCGCTCCCCCTGGACTGGTGACCCGATCGATGCCTGGATAGAGCACCCTCTCTTCTTTCATATTGTGGGAACCGAGTAGATTCAACAAGGCCTGTTCATCTTGATCGCTCTCAGGATTCTGTTCTGCCACCTTCCGGTGAATCGATTCGAGCTGCTGTTCAATTTGGCGATGCTCAGCCCGCATCACAGAGGTCACCCCACCTTCGGATATGCCGGTTTCCTTTTCCCACAGAGGAAACAGCAGATCCTCCTCTCACACGATATGACGTTGCAAGCCGATCTTGAATGCTTTGAAGGCTTCCTTGGCCTTGGGAAAATCAATCTGCTTCAACTGTTGAAAAGTCTTGAACAATTCGTCCAATCGGTCATGGTCCTGCTCATAGAATGCAGTGATCGTCTTTTGTTCACTCATGATCTCTCCTTATTTATGTAAGCGAAGAGCATATGGCAGGAAACAGGAACTGATAGTTAAAGCGTATAGCACGAACAACGAAAGTTCTGCTTGTCTGCACTGACAATCGTCCATAAGCCATTCGCTATATACTCTTTTCTTTGGCCGTCTGAGTATGGCCCCGGCACGAAGACAACTAGATCATCCAGTTCAATGGTGCGTATGCTGAAGGTCATGATCATGTCCATCGTCCACTTTCTTTCCCACTCCGACAGACTTTGGTTTCAGCGGAGTAAATTTAGCAGCATAGGCATCCTGCTCAGGCAACTTGACGAATACAACAATCACTGTCTCCGAGTTGACCTGAAACTCGCCGTGCCCCGTCAATATATTCTGTGGTGACGGTTCCAGTTTGACTGTTGTTTTATTTCCAGCCTTACCCTGTTGAATATTCGCCTTGGCCTCTCCACCATGAGTTTTTATCTCTTGCCCTGCGTGATCGGTCACATGCAGTACCAGCTCTCCCTCCTTGGCAACAAGCTCCAGGTGATAGGGACCTGCAGCGCGGACTTGCCCCCCATGTGGCGTCTGCATCGCATCCAGCGATTCATCGGTATGCGCCCAAACAGGCTGTAATAACATCAAGGGAGCAGCAAGTACGGCAGCAACAATCAATACATTCATTTTTCCTCCTCAGGCTACGAAGTGGAACGGCCGAGAAATTTCCAAAGACATCTTACCCCACATTATTCACGGATATCGCCGTAAAATCGCTTGGAAGCCAGGCGAGGGCACGAACCCTCGTGAATATGCGGGCTTAATTCTCTTCGATTAAAAGGCGAAGGCCGTGCCAGGAAGGTACAATCGGGAAATCTCTCATTAGTGTTATTTCGCTAGGATTTATGGACAGGCATGAAGAAAGGGAATATGCCTCTGGGGCATTCCAGGTCTTAGGCGAAACGCGGGCTGTCGCATAAGGCAACAGCCCGTCAGGCGGATGAGGCAGATATATTACTTGCCTTCTTTCACGAAGGACCGCACGTATCGCAGCACCTGCCAGGCTTCTTCTTCCGTCAGCACAAGCGGA
>ERZ1292633.4294-Hain-H41-02um-R1-4294-length-13312-cov-6_pt1 | contig 13312 bp, 7 predicted proteins | sample MGYA00564406_ERZ1292633 | MGnify/ENA primary metagenome ERZ1292633 (study PRJEB36523, sample SAMEA6512639) | groundwater metagenome | collected 2019-01-08 | study: AquaDiva: Metagenomics assemblies of 32 groundwater samples
TCACGATGCTTTCGCTGCGACACTGCAGCAAGGCCGCCGCGCGCGTTTGTTTCCGACGACGAATGACAAACGCGTAGTGAGAGAAGAAGCGACGACGAACGACCATGGCGTTACGCTTCTCAAGTTCGAACAGCCGCTCCAATAGAGCCATTCTTGCCGCTCGCTTCGCCTGGGTCGCCAGCTGAAGGCCTGTCACGTAGCGGCGCATGAGGTCGAACGAACGCAGGGTCGCACAGCGCGTCACGATGGGGGTCACGCGAGCGAACTTTTCCTGTTTCCTGATGCTGCGTAATTCCAGCACTTGTCCGACGGTGACCTGTGAGCGACACAGCAGCTCCAGGTTGATGACGTCTGCGGTCAGGGTATCGATGATCTCACGAACAAGGGAGCCCCAGCATGACGCGCACTCGGTTGCGATGGTGGCACGACTCAGGCGGCAATCATCCGCAAGCAGATATCGTTCTTGCTGGTGGCGACCGTCACCGATTAGCGTGAGCGACGCCTCATGGGATTCCGACATAACGTCTTGCAGACAGCGGCGGAGAAGAATCGCGTAGTGCTCCGCGTGGAGTTGGCGGCTAGCCTCGCGCTCAAGCGTCGAAATCCACCGAAAAGCGAAGTCGACGTCGGCGCACTGCAGGCGTCGCAATGGGGAGAACAGGTGCCTTTCGGCCAAGTCAGAGAGATCCACGCGGTAGTCAAAGTCCAAATCATCGCGCGCGAGGCGTTCGATCCGGAGCACCGCAAGTTGCGGCTGAATCAATTGGTGAGACCACACAATGCGTTGGAATACGCCATGTTCCAGCTGCGACAGTTGAACTCGCTGGATGCGTTCAAGGTCGTGCTCCTTGATCCGCTCGTAGTCCTTGAAGTCGGTAGTTTCGTCGACAAGGAGGCACGCCAGGGGCAACCATCCGTCGGCAACCACCGCGGTGGTGTCGAGGGCGACGAACAGTTCGCAATAGTCACGACTGGAGAGTAGCTTGGCGGCGGCGGCATCCACCCCAAACGCCGCGCGGAACAGTTGAAGGCGCGTGCGGATGTCGTGACCGTCGTGCAGAAAGTCGGCTTCGCTGCGCTCCATCCACAGCTGTCGGCGCACGCGCAGCTGCGACCTGGCTTGCCGCTCGAAAATTTCCACATCGACCAATGTGGACGCGGCGGATGCGGCGACGGTGGATCGGTGCCGCTGTGCGGCGAATGCGGCTCCGTCCTCGACCCCCGAAGGTCCCCTGTGCGCCGCAGCGGACGACGGCCTCTTACCGGAGGAGGCGCCGCTGGGACTCAGTGCTTCCATCAATCGGCGGCTGAGTCGCGACGCGCCACCCGACGGGTAACCGGAGGCGGTGTTTTGAGGGCCGGCGGCCGACGGTTCCTCACCCTCCGGCAAAGGGAACAACGTGTAGCAGCCGCCAGCGGGCACCGGCGGCTCCGTCCCTCCGAGAAGCGAGGCTTCGGTCACCACATGTGTGCTGTGCAAGTGGTACATTAAGTCCAGCTCCTCCGCCCACGACGCGTCAAGGTTTCCACGAAGCAGTGCCTCGAACTCGACGTACGCGTCGAGCGACGCGGCGGTACTTCCGGGGCTCAACGCGAAGAACAAATTACCCCTCCCAACGCTATCGCTTCGCTCAGACATTAAATTTGCCGGCTGCAGTGGCGGTGCCGGCGGCGTCGGGGGGGACACCGCTTCGCTCGGATATCCCAACGACGGGGACACATCTTGACTGTGCAGCGGCGTCGCCTGCGCGAGGGCAGCGTGGGCGGCGGCCACGGCGGCATCGGAGGACAACGAACCGGTGCTGACGTCACAATGTTGCGGCGACATTGGAGATTGAAACGCTAACTTGCGCGGTTGACCTTCGGATCCCGCCGCTCCGCCGCCGCGCGTCGGTGGTGTTGCCCCGCTTCCCGGCGACAAGGTTCCCGCGGGAGATGGGATGAGGCGTGACAGCAAGTAGTAGGAGCTGCCGCTGCAGGGGCGCTTTGGGTGGGGGGGCGACATGGAGGCGGGGTTAGCTCCGCCAGGGTGATGGTGCGTCGGCTTGGCGGTGGCACCATCGAGCGATGAATGTGGCCGCGGGCGATCCACCAACGACATGGTCTTTATTGCGACGTAGAAACGAGCGGAGTCGAAAACTACAGCCTTTTGCAAAAGTCTGAGATGGCAACACGATCATATGGACGTTCGTACAAAAGCGGCGAAAACCTTCTCTCGATATCAGTACTCTCAAAAAGAGAGTGTGGACAACTCACCATATGCCGTTTAGAAGCTGCGGGTGTTTCGCTTCAGCTTGTCCACGTCCTCGGCTGAAAACCCTTCCTTCAAGAGGCAGCGGTAGAAGCCCTCGATCTCGTCGCGGCACTCGTCCATGCCCCGGAAGATAGTGCACTCGTCGCGTTTCCTGCGTTCCGCCGGACATGCGCAGCATATCTTGCACGTGGGTACTTTCGCAGCCTTCATGGTCCCATCGTCCGGGAGGGCTGGTTTCGTCTTGGATGACGCTACGCTGGAAGACGCTGACATCGGCTGGCAAAGTTACTAAATTTGAGAAGCTACTATGCCCCTCCATTTCAGGGAATGCGGCAGGGAGGGTCACACGCTGCTTTTTTTGTCCCACCAACTACTCCGCCATCTCACAACGAAGGATGGGGAAAAAATGATACCACCTTTGCGGCTGGAGCCGCGTCTATGGAACGTCATACAGTATCTTCGTCTATCCATGACGCGATCGGCCACCTATCACGTCCTCCGGGGACAGGGAGGAGACTGTCACGCCTCAATGGTGGCCGCCACGCACAAACCTCGTAGCTCGTCGCACAGAAAAATGCAGTTCCGGCTGCGCAACCACAACACGCGTTGCACGGTCGCGGCGGGAAGCATGGCCTTGCGATTCCAACCCGCCGCGGCGTTGCGGTCCGCAACCGCTAGCGTCGCGGACGTTGCGGGCAAGGACACGCAGGCGGCTGCGGTAGGGCACCACCAGCGTAGGCCACCATCAATCGCACTAGTCCCGATGGCAAGCAGGGCGCGGTCGCCGTCGAAGCCGTCCCCATCGTTATTGCACACCGTCACGCTTTGGTCTGCCCAGGCGTGGAACACATCCGCGGCGCCGGGAAGGCTCGCGCGGCCACTGGCCGACTTGGAGCCACGCCACGACAACATAATGACGGGGCTGCTGTGCGCCAGCAGTGTCGAAACGACGGCCTTGCTGGCGTCCATGACGACGACGAGGGTCGGCCGATCTGGCGTGACCATCGCGACGTACTTGCCTTCCGGACTGACGGCAACGAGGGCACTTGAAACTGGCCGATAGCACCGCATCGACGCTTGCGAGAGCGCAGCCGACGACGCGCTACGGCACGATGCGATCGTCGCGTCAAACGTGGCGACGTCAATGGGCGCGACGACGTATTCGGTCTCGCCTGCGGACGGTCGCATTCCCGCAGCCGCCGCTGTGCGCAACGAAAACCTATCGCTGTCGTCCCTTCGGTGGACCGGTTTTTCCAGCAACAGTGGCACGAGGGACGGCGGAAGGTAGGCCACGGTAAGAGGCACCACCGCGAGAGGCACGATGGTAGTGCCCAGGTCCATGCAAAGGTGAACCTCCGCGCTCCCTCCCATTTGCTTCGACATCGTCGTGGGGGAAGGGTACGTGGCCACGACGCACAAATGCGATGTCGGTGACCGACGATGGACAGCAATGGCGAAGGCGCCGGAGTCGCCGCCGAAGGCGCGGTACACCTGGCAGCCATCCATAGACAGCCAAGCCACCGTGCCGCGGAACGCGTCGAACAGCATCAAGGAAGCATCGAGCACGTGAAATTGAGTCACCGAGTCGACACCCGACGCCGTCGCACCGACGAGCGGGATGGACGTGACGACAGCGAGCCCGCCGTCCGTGGCGTCGTACACCGTGATGGTCTCGCAGCGCAGCGTCAGTTGCTGTGGACTCTTGGCCTCCGTAAGCTCGTCCTGGGCTCGTGCGACGTTGGTGCTGTTCGACGGCCCGGCATGCTTCGGCCATGACGTTGCGCGGCCGGCCGGCGTAGGTCGCGGTGAAGGCGCGTGATGATCCGATTCGCCACCGCTGTTCGACGCCGTCTCACCACGTTTCATCGTGCTCCAGAGCGCGGCGCCGCTGAGTACGAAAACTAGCATGAGATCCTCCGACACGGTGATCAACGCGCGATACTGTCTGTCGTAGAGTCCGTAGGAATCCTGTGTCGCGGCCGACAGCGATCCCAGCTCAGTAATGTCACGCCCGGGAGCGGCCTCGGTCAACTTCGCCGGGAATTCCAACGGTGCGGTGGTGCCATCAACTAGGCTGGTCAAGAAGGTGGCCGCGATGCCGCATGTGTAGACGGCGCGACTGCTCGGATGCCAGCAGAAGTCGAGCACGTGATTCACCCCGGCATCCAGACGCGCCACACAGGCGACGCAAACAGGAGGGCGGCGGGGAGTTGTCGCGCCGCGCCCCGATGTTACAGCATTCGAATTCGTATCAAGTACCGAAATGATTTCGACGCAGCTCCGCGCCGCTAAATGCAACAGCAACAAGACACCATCTGGGGACCACAGCAGCGCCGAGACTTGATCCAGTGCAGCATATGACGCGACGGGGGCTCGCTGCAAGAGCGACGCCGTGGAGGGGGACAACGGTTGCTTGGCGGATGCGATGTGCTGGCGATGGGCGGAAGAACCAAGCTGCGGGCGCGGAATGGGAGTTCCCCCCTGCACGTCGAAGATTGAAACGGTGATACCGTTGCGGACCCCGGCGAGCAGCCACTCCTGAGGGGATAACGCCACGTGGCTGAGCGACGCGGGCTCGTCGAACGCGATATCGTGCATGTCAGGACGGCGGCGGGGGGCCTTTAGCCACAGAGACCACAAGGGTTTACTGACTGTCATCGACGAGTGAAAAATGTGACCAAAAAAATAATGAATTTCGACATTGACCGGTCAGGGCGTTCTCGTGTGGAGGCATGCCGCGGGATGTTTGTGATTTGATCGTCAGTGCGTGACATCATCTGACTCTCTCGGATTATGTGTGTTTCAGTGGAAAATAACCGATACGACGTTTCGACAAAATGGACACCGGAGCCCTTGGGGGAAGAATAAAGAGGACAGATGAACATTCCTTCTTTCTCGGGGGCAATTGTCGTTGTTGCTCTCTAGCTGAACGGCGACACACAGCGAAGGAAACTTTGACACTACATCCACCGCGCGAAAAGGGGAGAGGCGACATCCTCCACCCATTCGCATCTGCAAGGACGGCTTTACCCTGCGGCACTCCCGCCAGCCGCCGCCGCCGTCTCGCCGGCAACGGTTGCTAGGTTAGCGATTGAAGGAAAGAGCGGAGCAGGATGACGGAGAGAAGAAGCGATAGACAGAGAGGGAGAAGGGGAGGTGACGAAGGGAAGCGGCAGAATGGCATTTGGCTGGGATGTTACTGCGCCGGATCGAGTGTTTCACTCGCGGTTGCGCCGAGGCCGCGATTTCCTTCCGCTGCCGCGCCCGATGACAATGCGAATGACGCGGGAGGGGGGCCGAGGGGAGGCAACTCAGCTAGCGGTCTCACGGACACCGGCTCCAGCGGCGCGAGGCACTTGAGCACCTGAAACAGCGTCCTATTGGGCGGGAACACTAAGGGCTGCAGCGGCGCCTGCGTCAACTGCGAGACTGGCTGTGTTCCCGTGGAGAGACACGCTTCCACGTAGTCCGCCATCTGAGATTGCTCGTAGGTGTATCCGTCTGAGGCCACCACGGGCTGTTGCACTTGCGTAAACGTCGCGGCCGCTGACTGAACCAATGCCAAGGTGGAATTTAAGTTAGATATTTGCGACACCAATGCGTCCCGCTCCGCGAGGAGTGTGGCGACCATATCGTGGGCGACGCGGCATTTTGCCTCGACGACGGCGAAGGCTTTAGCAGGGTCGCTGGGTTCATCTCGAACGCTGATGAGCGCCATCGTCTCGGGGTCGATCGCGGTCCTGTTTGGGTACGGCGGGGCCACGTCGAGCGGCTGCTGGTCGCCGGCAGCGGCGGCGTCACCACCATCGTGGTGGACGGCCGCGTTGGATGCCATCGAAGCGGGTCGAGTGGGTGACGACAAAAGTGATTGCGGACAGACGCAGTGGAACGAAAGAAGGAGGGCTCGGGAGCTTGACAAGGGAGAACGACTTGGTCAAGATTCGAACCACGGTTTTCAAGTTGGGCTGGTTGGTTCGAAGTGCCGCTCGAAGCACAGAGACAACACATTAATCTGTTACGGCTGGTTTGCCTGACATGTGTGTCGCATACTTCCGGGTTGCTACACTCGGAACACTTTGGGGCTACACTCGGAAGGGGCGACATTATTTCGTCCGGATCCGGCGGCGTTTGAGCGAAGGAAAAAGCTCGCGTTAGGCTCCGGGCCGCCCACTTCCCATGAAACGATTTTGGTACAATAAGTGGAAGGAGGGGGCCATAACGCCTGGAGAGAGAACTGACGTCCACGCGCGACGTGTTCGCAGCTCCCGTAAACACAAACGGGAGAAGTCGCACGTTGGGGGGGAGAGGGGATCGGTTGTGTGTGGTTTTCTATAAGTGCTCCTCATCATGCTGGTCGGGCATCACGGCATTGGGGTGCGTCGGTGCCGCCAAGGAGGGCCTCTCGGCGCCCCCGCCACCGGGACCATGCTTGGGTGAGTCTGGCGACCAGTGACCACTTATGGTGGTGACGTTGATCGACGCTTGCAGACTGCCTGGTTCCTGCATCGCGGTTGGGTGGGGCGGCGGCAGGGAAGGGTAAATGCGTGACACGAGCTGCACGATGCACCGAACGATTTCGCGTTCGAGGCTCACTTTTTCTTGCGGCGTTTTTGGTGTTTGCTTCCTCTTCCAATGAGTGGGAACCCTCCAGGTGCCCGCTAGCACCTCGATCAACGCCAGTTGCTCGGCGATGGGGAGCGTCGTCATCACGAGGGCCGCGACACATCGGCACAAGTCCACGAACCGAGGGCGCTGGATCTTCGCGGTCTTGGCGTGCTTGGACGCCAGCGTGTCCACGACATCGGCATCTCCAGAGATTTCGCTCATGCGGCTGTGTCGCGACCCGGTGGATCCGGCAAGCTTCTGTTGTTGCGACACCGTCATTTCGTCCTTCTCCTCGGCGGCTGATTCAATGGTAATTTCGACATCGAGGCGCAGCTGCGGGAACGTTCGATCCGCAAACTCCACCGGCAGCAATTGAATCAGTTGTACCGGGGCGGGCAACCCTCGCAAGGGCTGAGGCCCTAACTCCTTGGACACGTAGGAGTAGTCGCCCTTGACGGCGGCCCGGAACTCGTCCCAGGCTTCCTGGCTGAGGAGCACTTGACCACCGTGCGCGACGCCTTCGATCCGTGCCGCGGTGTTGACGACGGTTCCGTAGTAGTCGTAGCTCTGCGTCACGGGATCCAACAGAATGGTGCCACGGCCGTAGTGCACCCCGACGCGCACACGGAGGCCGTTCCACAGCGAGTCGTACCGGTCGGCAGGCTCCTCGACGCCACTGTCGTTCTTTACCTTTTTGCGAACAACTTGGTCAAAGATGTCCGAGCTCCATTCCGTGTTGTAAAAGCGGTCCTGCACACCGCAGGCGAACGCAACGGCCGCCGCAATATCACGAAACGCCACCATGAAGCTGTCCCCGATGGTTTTCACCTCGTAGCCGTGGTGATCCGCGATGAGCTCGCGCATCAGCTGGTGATGCCGATCGACGGCGGGGCCCATTTCCATCGGGGCGGCCGACCAAAGCGTCGTGCTCGCCTGAATGTCGGTGAAGACGACGACGAACGGCTGACCATCGTCACAAGGCGCCGCGCTGTTGTCTCGGCCGCGGCGACGGAGGGCCACGGCCACGAAGACCAGCACTATCACGAGCGACCCAGCTGAGACGGACGTCGCGATGGCGATGGTGGTGCCAGTGGCATCGGTGGAAGGAAGCTTCGCGATTGGGGCGTCATCCGCGGTGCCAAAGCGGGATTCGATGTTATAGTAGATCGCCGGCGCGGCCGACACGTTGCCCCCCGTGACGTTGGCAATGATGATTGTCGTGTTGCTGCTGTCGGGTTGCACGCCGAGGATATACATGTTGCTCGCCGCTCGGTCGCCTTTCGCGTTTAAAACCACGTCGCCTGTGAGACATCCACCAATCACCGTTTGCGCGCGAGCGTAGAGCGCGATCTCCGACGCGTTCGCCGGTCGTCGTTGCTTGGAGGATACGAAACGGCTGTAGGATAACAACGCGAACCGGGCCGCGTCCGCCGCGAAGGCCTGAAAGATTCCAGTCGCGTTGCGGGAGAAGGAATTGGTCGGCCATCCTAATTTGGCGAATTGTGCGTCCGTCTCAGAGGTGTCACGGCGCGCGTACGCGGTCAGAAACGGTGTCAGCGTGGCGGCGTCCAGGTTGTACGTGCCACAGAAGCTTCCCGGAAGCCACCGCCAGAGCGGCGCATTGTTGGAACACGGACTCTCTGAGAAAGCCGTCGTGAAGAACCGGTGAGCCTGGGCCGCGACGGCTGCCGCGATGTAGCTCGTGAAAGCCGCGTCGGTGGACGTCATGCCGACGAAGACGTTACGAATGCCGCTCGCGATGAGCTGCTGCACGAGGCCGTTGAGAACCGTGACGTCCGCGTTTTGCGACACGCACGTGGATAAACCGACCACGCCCCCGGAGGCGCGAAAGGCCGCGGCGAAGCCGTTCGAGACGGATCGGCCATACGCATTATCGGCGCAGATGACGTTGGCGTACTTCCAGCCCAGGCGCTTGTACCACAAGACCATGGCCTCCGCACTTTGCGCGTCGGAAGGTGCCACGCGATTGAAGTACGGGTAGTCCACCTTTTCGCTGAGTTCGACGGCTGTCGCGCTGTAGTCGACCCAGAGCTGATCCATCACGGGGTTCATGGTGACGGCAATGCCGCTGGCACCTGGGCCGATGAGCATGTCACAGTCGGAGCCGTTGATGATAAAGGATCGTGTGAGCGTCCGGGCCGTCGTCCCGGTGGCCTCGTATTGCCCGATGAGCCGGGTCGAGACATTGAGGTTTGGGTACTCGGAGGCGTAGTATTCCGTTGCAAAGGCGGCGTGCTGGGCTTGCTGTTCACGATTCACCCGGAGAGTGGCGCAAAGAGTGACGCGCGTCGCGGTGGTCGCTGACGACTGACCCGTCACGAAGATGAAACGACTAAGTTGCAGAACGACGAGGGTCGCCGTGAGCAGCAGCCGTTGAGCCCACCGTGGTGAATGTCGCACACCAATGTCACAATGCGCATTGGCGACGTTCGCGCACGGCAAACAACCGTGCCGAGTGGGGCAGTAGTAGGGCATTCGCAAGCACGAGTGAAGTAGATAATCGCGCTCGGAAGGACAAAAAAAAGAAAACAACACCGGCTGCACAGCGCGGTGGCATTTAGAGGAAGATGGGTCCTGAAAAGTTGATATGAACTAGATCCCCCCCTCGGGTCCTGGATGGAATAAGCGCTTCAGCTTGACAGAATAACTTCAAGTCAGGCGTACGACCCAGGGGAAAAAATGTACAACTTGCAATCGCGCGATTGTGTCACCAACGTTGCCGCGGTGATTCTGCACCGCTTCCCAGCTGACGGGTCGGCGACGCGAAGCGCGAGGCCACGCTGTCCATAAACCGGACGACGTCGTCGACGGACGGCTGCCCACGGCGCGAGGCGACGCGGCGGGCCGCCTCTTCCTCGATGAACCCGCTGCCGCCTCCTCCACGGCGTGACGCAAGGGGGGGGGGCCCCTTTTGTTGGGGGGATGAAAACCCCCCACCCCCGTGGGTCGCTGAAAACGGGGAGAGCACCGTTTCTGGCCCTCCGACGGGTCCAAAATGCCGCCGCTGTCTGGGAAATGGCACGGCGCGCATCGTGTCGTCGAATCGAGAGGCGCAGTGAGGGACAGGAGGGGAAGGGCGTCCGTGGTGTCGCTCCCGCGCGGCCGCATCCGCGTCTCGCAGTGCGTCCATGTAGAGCCGCACCGGAGGACCCTCCTCTTCTTCGCCCCAATCCGCCCCGTCTCGCATCGGTGAGCTCAACGTCGGAGGAGACAGCTGTTCGTACCCCCCTGCCACTCGTTGCTGCAGCTGGTGACGCTCCAGTTTCGTGAGCTCGTCCCGTTCCCACGGATGCAGAGACCGTCCTTCCTCCACGAACACGGCACCTGGCACGCCGCCTGGGGTGGGGGCCGCGGTCGCCATCGTGTGGACCGTGGCTTGGTGCAACACGCGCTGAGAGCGGGGGTCCAGTGGCTGGGTGGTCGCCGTCCGACTGGGCGTGTCCGCGGCCACCGTCCGATGGAGCACGCCGTCGACCCAGTCGTCGCCCATCATTCGCCGCGTCCGCGGAATGTCGCGTACCACTCGGCCGTCAGCCGTCAGCGCATAGGCGTCGAACACCACCTTTTGCGCGCCGCCCGACGACGGAGTGTCAGCGAGTCCGCCGCCAGGGACCGTGACCACGGCCTCGCCGCTCGGCTGCCCGGCGGCCACGATGGCCTCGTAGTCCACACCGGGGACCTGGACGCTCCGCTGCGACCACAAACCAATGGGAATATTGCTTCGCACGACGGCGTGCCGTCCCGGCGAGAAGGGTCGATACTGCTGGACGTCGTCACCACCGGTCTGTCCATGTTGAGAACGATGGTCCTCGGCATCATCCATGAGGCCCGCGGACCTGTCAGGCATCGCGGCCGATGCGATTGGCGGGACGTAAGGCATGTAGTGGCTGGTCAAGTAGGACGTTTCCATGGCGGCCACGAGGGTCGCCGCTCGCGGCTCGTGCAGGTCGCACCTCAACTGCCGCTGCCACAGCTCGCCGTTTCGATCGGCTCCATAAAAGGAGGGGGAGGGCTCCACGCCTTTGAGCAACGCGGTGGGCTGCGCTGCCAAACTGGAGGTGGTGCGGCCGAGGACGCCCCGACCGCGGCCGTGCTCGTCGAAGCGGTATCGGTGACTACCAGTGTACAGAGCCGGGTCGCACAGCTTTTGCCAGACCGACCCTTTATAGGTCATCAACTTGCCGTCGTGAACAAACATCGGCTTCTTGTGCGGAGCCGCCTCAGGGCCCAACGTCACGGGAGTCGCTTTTTTGACATCCGCGAGGACGTGACGTGAGGGTGCGTCGAAGTCGGTGGTAGTGCCCACATCCGCACGCGTTAGGGGCGCCTGCGCGACGCGCGGAATTTCGCGGAATTCTTTCCGCTTGACGCCGCCCTCCGTACCCATGGTGGGTTGATAGTAGTGGTATGAATGAGGGTGTTCGTCCATACCTACTGAGGTCCTCCTCTGGCCTCCCCTTGCGATGGCGAGGTGGGATGGATCGAGTCCACCTCCGGGCTGTGAGAGAAGAAAAAGGAGTAAAAAGGAAACAAATTCGTACATTCTTCAATGATGCAATGTCCCCTCGAGGTTTACAAAAAAAAATCTGCCCCGTGCGGGTGGTGCGATAAAACTCCATGTTTGTCCGACATGACGTGTCAATCGGAGGTGGTAAGGGATGAAACGGCATTCGTTTTAGGCGCTCGCCGGCACCGTGGCGCCACCGTCGGCCGCTGGAGCCGACCCCGCGGTCGATGCAAAGTGTCTCGTCCCTCGCACCTTATGGAGCTTGTTCCACATGCGATGAGCCTCGGCAATGACTTTGAGCGCAAACGTGCGGTTTTGGTAGTCACCGTTGAAGGCAAATTTGTTTTCGTGCCCGCCTTGGCAAATTTTGTACACTCGCAGCCACTCGCGCAGCGCGTCTAGACAGCCGGGCAGCACTTTGGGCACGTCGTCGATGTCGTCCATGAAGCGGGCGATGGGGTCCTCACGAGCGATGCAAATCACCTTCCAATCCATCTGCCCATCGTCAATCATCCCCAGGATGCCGAGCACCTTGACCCCGGTGACTTGACCTGTTTTCATCTGCGACATGCCAATGTCGATCGCGTCGAGCGGATCATTGTCGCCGTAGGTGTCCGCGACGAATTGCACCTCGGTGCTCTCCCACGTTTGCGGGAACGCGCCGTAGTTGAACATCATGTCCCCGTGCTTGTAGAAACGCGGCACGCCGTTTTTCATGTCCTGCTTGATCGGATTGAGCGCCTCCGTGGTGGATATCTCGAACTTCGCCCGCGTCCACTTTGGAATCTCGCAAATCATGTTAAAGCAGTTGCTGATCGTCGAGGGGGCGAGCGTGCGGACGATGCTCTTGACGACCAAGGGAATGTCGTGCCAGGGCGATATGTCGGTGATTTTACCCGTTTCGCAGTCTTGCAGTTTGAAGAATACGCGGTATCCCAGGGTGTACTTCTCCCCTTGCTCCTCCGTGAGGAGCTGCTGCTCGTGAAAGGGCACCGAAAAGTCGCCGGAGACGACGGCGAACTGCGACCGTGCCGACTGCGACGAGCGGCTGTAGTTCTCCCACCACTGCCAGAATGTGTCAAAGTCGACTTTTTTGTCCGCGGGATGGAACAGCTGGCGCCAGAGATCCGAGTCGCTGCGGTCGGAAGGCGGCGTCTCGCCGAGGTATTGGCAAAGCTGAAGCAGTTCGTCCTGAGCCAACGTTCCCGTTTCCAGGACGTCGAAGGCCGCGAAGCACCGGCGCATAACGTTCATCTCCATCGCCTTGGTGAAGTCATCCTTGTAGTAAGCGGCCAAATCGAACTCGGAAATTTGTTTGAGCATCTCGGCCGTCAGGGAGCTGTTTCCTGGCTCCTTGTCGCCGCCCGTGCCGAAGTGGGACCCGCCGCCGGCAGCTGCCGCTGGCTCCTCAGGAAACGCGGGTAAGGCACTCCCACCTGCGCCGTGGGAGTCCAGGCCTGCGAGGCTGCCGCCCGTGTAGGGGCTGTGCGCGCCGGGCCGTTGAAAGACGATGGCCTTGGGCGGTCGGTGGGACTTCACTTCGTCATGGTGAATGCCGCGGGGGGGATCGTGGTGGAGGTGCGTCGCGGAGCCCCCGGTGCCCGGCGGATGCGGCGCCAACGTGCCCGAGCTGTGAGGATGCGATGTGCTGGTCTCGCTCGACGAGTGACCAAAGGACTGACCCAGCGGGTGGCTGGCGTCCGCCGACGGGGGGACGATGACGGACGTCATCGCGTATAAAAGCGAAAGCAATTGAATTGCCGTCAACGAGAGGCTGGTCTGTCGTAGCAGGAGGCAAAACACCACAGCGGACACTCACTAGGAGGAGACTCCGAGTAGGGTTCTTCGAAGAAGAGAATTCGATTCGATTGATTGCTACCCAGATTAACTCTGTGGTTAGAATCTTCCTACCCTTTGCAGCCCAC
>ERZ1292633.1928-Hain-H41-02um-R1-1928-length-21732-cov-6_pt1 | contig 13307 bp, 11 predicted proteins | sample MGYA00564406_ERZ1292633 | MGnify/ENA primary metagenome ERZ1292633 (study PRJEB36523, sample SAMEA6512639) | groundwater metagenome | collected 2019-01-08 | study: AquaDiva: Metagenomics assemblies of 32 groundwater samples
TTCCTGCGACTGTCACAAAGCGTATTCTTTTTGCAACAGTGTCGCACATTCGCATGTGCAGCATAGGCCGCCGCTTGACACAAGCCCCGCCTTGGTTATGCGGCGGTTGCATCAATCCAAACCCATTGCCCCCAATCCAAAGGACAATTTGATGCGCCCCACCCCCCATAGCCTATCCCGCCTTGCCTCCCGTCTAGCTTTGGCCGCTAGCCTTATCGCTATCGCCAGCCCTGCCCTCGCGCAGGAGGGGGCCGCGCAAGAGGATGGTCTAGGCGACATCATTGTCACCGCGCAGCATCGCGAAGAAAATCAGCAGGACGTGCCGCTGTCGGTCGCGACGCTTGAGGGCGAGACGCTCGACGTCATCAATTCTGGCGGCGCAGACATCCGCGCGCTGTCGGGCCGCGTCCCCAGCCTCAACATCGAAAGCTCGTTCGGCCGCACATTCCCGCGCTTTTACATTCGCGGGCTTGGCAATAGCGATTTCGACCTCAATGCATCGCAGCCGGTTAGCCTCGTCTATGACGATGTTGTTCTTGAAAACCCCATCCTCAAGGGCTTTCCGGTGTTCGACCTTGATCGCGTCGAAGTGTTACGCGGACCACAGGGCACATTGTTCGGCCGCAACACGCCCGCCGGTATCGTCAAGTTTGACAGTGTCCGCCCCGATGCCGATAATGGTTACGCGCGCATCGGCTTTGGCCGGTTCCGCACCTTTACCGCAGAGGGCGCAGTAGGCGGCGATTTGACCGACACAATATCGGTTCGCGCATCCGTGCTGTATCAACGCCGCAGCGACTGGGTCGATAATATCGACATCGCCGCCACCGACAATGACCTTGAGGGCTATGGCGACTTGGCCGCACGGCTCCAGCTGCAATTTCAGCCCAGCGATGCTTTGACTGTCCGTTTGGTTGGCCAGATGCGCAGCTTTGACGGCACCGCCCGCCTGTTCCGCGCCAACACCTTTGCGCGCGGCAGCAACCAGCTGATCGGCCTTGGTGGCCCCGGCACTGCGTTTAACCCGCATGTCACCCGCGCCGATGGCCTCAATTTTCAGGATCTGGAAAACCGCAACATCGGCGCGACCATCGAATATGATGCAGGTGCAGTCACCCTCACCTCTATCACCAGCTATTGGACGGGCACACTGCAAAGTCGCGGCGACATTGACGGCGGCTTTGGCAACCGTTTTGCGCCAAGCCAGGGCCCCGGCGTCATCGCCTTTTCCGCGCAAAGCCAGAGCAATATCCCCAGCCTGGACCAGTTTACACAGGAGCTGCGCATCGCATCGAACAATTCGGGCGGTCTGGGTTATCAAGTTGGTGCGTTCCTGTTCAACGAAAAGCTCGACATCGAAAGCCTCGATTTCAGCAACCCGACCGACCTGACGGCGGCGGCGGTTGCGGTGCAGCGGCAGGACAGCGACGCGTTCGGCCTGTTCGGGTCGGTCAATTATGCGTTCGACAATGGCCTGACGCTGCAAGCCGGCGCGCGTTACAACCATGACAAGCGCGATCTGGTCGCGGCCCGCCCGATTGATAACCGCCCCGCCTTCCTGAACACGGGCGGCCCCGTCGCCCCGATCAGCGCCAGCGTCAAAGACAGCGTGGTAACATGGGACGTTTCGGCGCTTTATGCTGCGTCGGATGACGTCAACCTGTTCGCCCGCGTTGCCCGTGGCTATCGCGCCCCGTCGATTCAGGGCCGCCTGTCCTTTTCCCGCACATTGTCCTTCGCCAACAGCGAAACGACGATGAGTTATGAGGCGGGCCTGAAATCCACGCTGGCCGATGGCCGTGTGCGGTTCAACCTTACGGGATATTATTTCTCGACCGACAATCTGCAATTGACCGCAGTGGGCGGCACGTCAAACCTGACGACGCTGTTCAACGCCGCCAATGCCGATGGTTATGGGCTGGAAGCCGAGTTTCAGGCGCGCCCAGCAACGGGCGTGACATTGAGCGCTGGCGTTTCCTATAACAGCGCCAAGATCGACGATCCGAACGCCTTTGTCGCCGGATGCGGTGCGCCTTGCACCGTCACCGACCCATTGCGTGCGGGTTCGACCAACATCTATTCGATCGACGGCAACCAATTGCCACAAGCCCCGCGTTGGACCGCCAACTGGACCGCTGGCTATGAAACACCGTTCAGCGGCGGCGCGCTCTATGCCTTCACCGATTGGACCTATCGTTCGAAAATCAACTTTTTCCTGTATGAATCGGTTGAGTTTAACGATGACAGCCTGGTCGAAGGCGGCCTTCGCGTCGGCTATCGCACCGACCGCTATGACATTGCGGCGTTCGTGCGTAACATCACCAATGACGTGTCGGCGGTCGGCGGCATCGACTTCAACAATTTGACCGGATTCATCAACGACCCACGCACCTGGGGTGTCGAGGCTTCGTTCAAGTTCTGACCTGAATTGACATGATTAAGCGAGGGCGGCGACTGAAAAGTGCCGCCCTTTTGCTACACCACTGGCCCGACCCGTTCATCGGGTTCGAGGGTAATTACCGGCCGGTCCAGCCCCGTTAGCATGCGGAAAAAGCGCGGCACAGGTGCATATTCTTGCGCCCAGTCCCAATAGGCGCGGTATTCGGGGTCGGCGAGCAAATGCCGTTCCTCGGTCTTGGCGCGCCAATAATAGATGCCGCTGACCGCGCTGAGCAGCATGGTGTTGCGCAGCGCCGTGACCCAGCCGCCGTCCCATGGCAGGATGACGAGGCTGGACAGCCACCAGAAACTGTTCTTGGCGACATAGGCCGGATGCCGCGTCCATTTATATGGCCCGTGGGTAATGACGCCGCGATGTGTCAAATTGGAAAAACGGATGCCGAACGCCACCGTCGCCCACGCATAAATGGCGGTGAGGATGACCAACATCGCGCCCCATATCCACCAGCCCTGTACTGGCACGCCGAACGCGTCGAACCACCAGTTCCATTGCCGCCCATCCTGTTCGTAAAACAGCGGCCCGCCGGGGTTCATCAAGACGAACGGCGGATAGCAGGCGAGCGCCGCGACCCAGCCCATGCCATAGGGGTTGGCGGTGCGGATGTGCGCGTCGAGCGGGCGCATGGTCAGCACATAGCCAACGGTCGCAAAATGCACGTCGATGAGGTAGAAAAAGCCGATGCCGAACGCGGCAAACTCAACCGGATTGCCAAGGATGATGCCCCATGGGCGCAGCACGATATTGACGAAATTGCCCGGAACGATCGAGATCATGAAGGCGGTGAAAAACCCCTTCACCAGCCAGCTGCGCCAATGTTTCCATAGTTGCGCCATGTCGGCATCGTCGCCGCCGAGCAGCCAGTGCCCAAAATGCCACGCGCCGTCACGTGGCTCCACGAGGCGGCGGTCGAGCCAAAGCACATAGGGGATCGAGAGCGGCACCATCAGGATGAGCGCACAGCCCATATATTTCATCGCAAAGGCGTATTGGCCCGACCAATAATAGCGCATGATGCAATAGACGAAGGCGATGACCGCCCATGTCGCCCACAGGCCAGCGAGTTTGGTGGGGGAGATGTCGTTGACCTCGGCCCATGGGCGGCGCAGCGACCAATCGATCCCCGTGGACGGATTGCGATGGACTTTATCGACGAACAGCGACCATGCGACCATGCATAGCCCCGTGGCAAATACGCTGGCCAGCGCACTCAATTCACCGTTCATGCCAAAATGACGCGCGAACAGGAACCAGCCGATCAGGCCCGCGAGGCCCGCAACACCAACCCCGCTCGACACCGCAGAACGCGGGCGGGCGGACGAGACGGCTCCGCCGTTCATCTTACTATCATGGGTGGCGGGCATATCACGCATGCCCCGTCCTATAGCGCCAAATCGTCAATGTGGCGTGAACGCTGGCGGGGGCGAGAAGCCGCCCGCCAGCCATTCGCATCAACTAAAGGTCGCGGCGTCGCTACCCTTGGGATCGGGACCATATTGATTGGGGCCCTTGGTTCCTTCGAGACAGAAGAAGACGAGCAGCACAATTCCGACAAGCGGAATGAGGCCGAGGAGCATGAACCACCCACTCTTGTCCTGATCGTGCAGCCGGCGAACGCCAGCCGCAATACTGGGAACGATTACGGCCAAAAGCAGCAACGCCGTGAGTGGGCCGTAAGGACCGATCATCCCACTCATGCCGAGCACGCTATCGACGATGTTGGCGATAATCGCCATGATGAAATAACCAAGAACGAACATCCAATATTCTTTGCGGCGCGCACGCCCGGAAAAATCGGCGTATTTTTTCCACGCCATCAACATCCAATCCATAACAGCCTCCCTTTATGGTCGCGGCGTTTAGTCGCTTGCCGCACGCGCACAGAGTGCCCCGTATGCGCCGCATATGCAACACCCACCAAAATGGGGGTGATTCGCGTCACATCATGGTGAATCAATGGTTAAAAAGCGTCTCGTCGCAGCCATGCTTCGACTCGTCACGAGTCCGCTTGGGTTGATTCGACTCTGCCGCCCGCACTGCTAGTGCCGCGCTTTAGGGAACCAACGGGGGTCGCTCCACGTGTCACTATCACAGCGCTGGGCCTCGCTCTCCACTATGTGGAAAGCGGTGTTTCGCGATCATGAGATTTTTATCCGCACCGGCGGAGAAGTGCGCTTCATCCGCCTGAGCGCGGTATTGCAGCGCCGCGTCGCGGCGCTGGTGCTGGGCGCGCTTGGCTTGTGGTTGGCCTTCACCATTGGCATGATACTCTGGCAAGCAAGCGCCACCTATCAACAGCGCGATGTCGCCGCCCGAGCGGTTGCGGTTGAACGTGCCGAGGCGCGCGTCGCCACCGAAGCTGAACGCATGGCGGCGCAGGTTCGCTCGCTCGGCGCGCGCCAAGACTATCTCGAAGGCGTGCTTGCGGCCGATTTCGACAATGCTCCGCCCGCGCCCACTAATCCGACAGAAACAGCAACGTCTGATGCGGCAACGCCTGTGCCATCGGACAGAATCAGCGCATTGCACGCCATCGGCGAACGCCAGAGCCGTCTCGTAGTCGCGATGATCAGCGCCATCGACGCGCGCAGTCAGCGTGCCGAAACGGCGCTCGCAGCCGTCGGCATTCGCGCCGGATCGACCGAGGGTCAGGGTGGCCCCTTCATTCCCGCATCGCGTCATGAGGCCGCTGCTCCGCGCGACCCTGCCTTCCAACGGCTGGCACAGGCAGTCGCGCGGATGGAATTGGTAGAACAGCTCGTGCTCTCGCTTCCCTCCTCACTGCCCGCCGAAGGGATGAACCTGTCCAGCGGATTCGGTTATCGCCGCGATCCGTTCAACGGCTCGGGTGCGATGCACGCTGGCCTCGATTTCAAGGGCGCGCATGCCAGCCCGATCCGCGCCGCCGCCGCTGGCCGCGTCGCCTTTGTCGGGCGCCAGTCAGGCTATGGCAACACCATCGAGATCGACCATGGCCACGGCATCATGACGCGCTATGCCCATATGTCTGGCTTTGTCACGCGCGTCGGGCAGACGGTAACGCCGGGCACGCAGATCGGCTTGATGGGATCGACGGGCCGTTCGACCGGAACCCATCTGCATTTTGAAGTGCGCGTCAACGGTAGCGCCGTTAACCCGCGCCGTTTTTTGGAGGCTAATCCCGATGTTCTCGAAGTCCAAGCCAGCGTCAGCCAACGCGTCCACAGCCGTGGCAACGCCCGCTAGAATGGCGAGCGGCGGACGCGGCGCAACCTTCTCCATCCTCGGCAGCGACGTCGTTATTACGGGTAATGTCGCCGCCAGCGTTGACCTGCACATCGACGGGCGTATCGACGGCGACCTTGCCTGCGCCAATCTGGTGCAGGGACAGGATAGCGTCATCAAAGGCGCGATTACGGCGGAAAGCGCCAAATTATCGGGCACGGTTGAGGGGTCGATTAACGCCCGCGACCTGACGCTTCACGCCAGCGCGCGGGTGACGGGCGACGTCACCTATGAAAATCTGACTATCGAACAAGGCAGCCAGGTTGATGGCCGATTCACCCATCGCCGCAATGGTGCGAGCGGCAAGCCCGCGTCCACCCCGCCGCTGCTCGAACTGACAGGCGCCAACGCGGTTTAGAGGCAGGCCCTAATTCACTGGCGCGCGGCGGCGATAGCTGAGCGCTTCTGCGATATGGATACGCCCGACACTCTCGGCACCCGCCAGATCGGCAATTGTCCTTGCGACCCGCAGGACCCGCGTATAGCCGCGTGCCGATAACCGTAATGCACCAGCGGCCTGTGCCAGTAGCGCCTGTCCTGCCTCGTCAGGGGTCGAGTGGTCGTCAAGCTCGGGACCGTTTGCCTCAGCATTGCTGCGCGCCTTGCCGCCCGCATAACGCGCGGTCTGAATGGCACGAGCAGCCGCTACACGTGCGGCCACAACATCGCTGCTCTCGGACCGCGCAGTGCTAACTAGATCGGCGGCGCTGACCGCCTCAACATCAACGCTCAGGTCAATCCGGTCAAGCAATGGCCCTGAAACACGCGCCTGATAATCCGCCGCACAGCGCGGCGCGCGCGAACAGGCGAGCGCAGCATCACCCAAATGCCCACAGCGACATGGGTTCATCGCCGCCACCAATTGCACCCGCGCGGGAAATGTGACGTGGCTGTTGGCGCGCGCGATGCTGACCACCCCGGCTTCCAGCGGTTGGCGCAAGCTGTCGAGCACGGGGCGCTGAAACTCCGGCAATTCATCGAGGAACAATACGCCCAGATGCGCGAGGCTGACCTCGCCCGGGCGAACCCGAAGGCCGCCGCCAACCAGCGCGGCCATTGATGCGCTGTGGTGCGGGGAACGGAACGGGCGTGAGCGGATGAGCCGCCCGCCATCAAGCGCGCCCGCGACTGACGCGACCATCGACACCTCCAGCGCCTCCGCCGGGGTGAGGTCGGGTAAGATGCCAGGCAGGCACGCCGCGAGCAGGGATTTCCCCGCGCCGGGCGGCCCGACCATCAGCAAATTATGGCCGCCAGCCGCCGCAATTTCGAGCGCGCGGCGCGCCACCTCCTGCCCCTTGACCTGCGCCATATCGACGTTGCGGATCGGCGGAGCGGCCTGTGCTGGTTCTGGCGGCAATATGTGCCCGGTTCGATTGATATGGTTGAGCAAAGATAATAGGTCGGGAGCAGCAATCACTTCTACTTCGCCCGCCCACGCCGCTTCTGGCCCCTGAACCGCCGGGCAAATCAACCCAAGTGAGCGCCCACTGGCATGCAGCGCCGCGAGCAATACCCCGGGCGATGCAGCTATCCGTCCGTCCAATCCCAATTCGCCAACAACAATGTAGGACGCTAGTGTTTCGGCATCGACCACCCCCATGGCACCGAGCAAGGCGAGCGCGATGGGCAGGTCGAAATGCGACCCTTCTTTGGGCAGATCAGCGGGCGACAGATTAACGGTGATCCGTTTGGGCGGCAGCGACAGGCCAATCGCGGTAATCGCAGCGCGCACCCGTTCGCGGCTTTCGGCCACCGCTTTATCGGGCAGGCCGACGATGACAAAGGCAGGCAAGCCAGGCGCGACCTGGCACTGCACCTCAACCGACAGCGCTTCCAGCCCCAGATAGGCCACCGTTGCAGCGATTGCGACCATCGGCGCGACCCTTTCACCCCCCATTTGTTCCACACCACAGGTGGCACGGCAAAGTTGCGGAGTCGAGTTAAAATAGTCCTTTCCTACAACATTCCAAATAGGTTATTTATTGCGCCGAATAAATCGGAGCACATCATGGCCAATGCACAGTCGGTAGAAATTTTAATCAACGCGGTTATTCAACGCGAAGGCGGTTATGTCGACCACCCGGATGATCGCGGGGGACCAACCCGCTGGGGCGTAACCGAAAATGTTGCGCGCGAAAATGGTTATATCGGGCCCATGTCTGCACTGCCAAAAATAGAAGCACAGCGGATATACCGTCACCTATATTGGGAAAATCCTGGATTCGATACAATTGCCACTATTGCGCCAATAATTGCCGCAGAATGCTTCGACACAGCCGTCAACATGGGACCGTCGGTTGCAGTCGGATTTTTACAACGTGCGCTCAACGCCCTCAACCGCAACGCCCGTGACTATAGTGACATCGCCGTCGATCGCGCCATCGGCCCCGCCACCATAGCTGCGCTGAAGGGGCTTATGGCCACGCGCGAGGCGGATAGTGAACCTGTGTTGCTCAAAGCCATGGAAGCGTTGCAGGGCGAACGATATATCGCGCTGGCAGAAGCCCGCCCTGCTAATGAAAGCTTTGCATTTGGCTGGATTAAGCACCGTATTGGTTAATATATCGCAACACAAACGGCATCTAGGTGTCAACTTTGTCAACTTTCAAAACAGGAGTCTGAAAATATGAGCATCCTTGAAGGGCTGATTGGCCCCATCGCCAGTCTGATCGACAAAATTATCCCCGACCCCGAAGCGCGCGACCGCGCAAAATTGGAGTTTTTGAAATTGGAAGGCGCTCACGAGATGGAGGCAATCAAAGCGCAAATGTCTGCGATTATCGCCGAAGCGCAAAGCGCTGACCCATGGACCAGTCGCGCACGCCCCAGTTTCCTCTACGTCATGTATGCGTTATTGTTGTGGGCCATTCCAATGGGGCTGATCGCCGCCGCACGGCCAGAAATGGCGCAAGGTATCGCGGCGGGGATGAACGCCTACCTCGCAGGGATTCCCGAACCGCTATACGCATTATTCGGAACCGGTTATCTGGGCTACACCGCCGCGCGGACTTGGGGAAAAATCAGAGGTGTAGAGGATTAGGGTCAGGGCCCTGACCCTAGGAGCCTATACCGCGATTACCGCGCGTATAGCGGCAATAGCGGTTTCGGCATTTGCACCCTCTGGCCCGCCGCCCTGCGCCATCGTGGGGCGGCCACCACCACCCTGTCCACCAAGAGCCGTGACCGCGACCTTGACCAGATCGACCGCATTGGCGATGTCGACCTTGTCGTCAGAGACGCTGACCGCAACCGATGCGCGACCATCATTGATCGCAATCAGAGCGACGACCCCCGAACCGAGTGTTTTTCGCATTTCATCAGCGGTGCCGCGTAATTCTTTTGGATCGAGCCCATCGACAATTTGTGCGAGGAAAGCTGTGCCGTTGACATCCTCACTCGCTGCACCAGCGGAAGAACTTCCGCCTAATGCCGCCGCCTTCTTGGCTTCTGCCAATTCGCGTTCAGATTTTTTGAGTGCATCGGCTAAAGCGGTGACACGCGCAGGGACATCCTCTGGGGCAACCTTGAGCAAACTCGCGACCGATTTTAGAGCATCATCACGCGCGACGAGATAGAGCCGCGCGGCTTCTCCTGTCAGCGCCTCCACACGGCGGATCCCGCTCGCCACCGCTGTTTCGCTGACCAATTTGAACAGGCCAATATCGCCGAGCGCGCGGACATGCATACCGCCACACAGCTCCGTGGAGTAAGGCATGGCATCGCCATTTGCGTCGGCATGGCCCATCGAAAGCACGCGGACCTCATCACCATATTTTTCGCCAAACAGAGCTAGCGCGCCAGCCGCCACCGCTTCTTCGGGAGCCATCAGACGCGTCTGCACAGTCCCGTTACCGCGAATTTGCGCGTTCACATCGGCTTCAACTTGGGCCAATTGCTCAGCCGTGACCGCGACAGGTTGCGAAAAGTCAAAGCGCAGGCGATCCTCGGCAACCATGCTGCCCTTTTGCGTCACATGAGCGCCAAGCCGGTTGCGCAATGCAGCGTGCAGTAAATGTGTCGCGCTATGGTTCGCACGCAATCTGTCGCGGCGGTCTGAATCAACCGAAAGCTTAACTGCATCCCCGACCGCAATAGTGCCGCCAATGATGGTCGTTCGGTGCGCGTGGAGCCGCCCCAATGGCTTTGCGGTGTCCGTAATTGTGGCCGAAAGATTTGCGCCCGCCATAGACCCTGCGTCGCCCATTTGTCCGCCGCTTTCGCCGTAAAATGGCGTTTGATTGGTAATAATCGTTACCTTGTCACCAGCGTTGGCGCTCGACACTTCCTTGCCGTCATTGACGATGGCGACGACTTCGCCCTCTCCCTCATCGGACGTGTAGCCTATGAACTCGGTTGCGCCCGCGCGTTCTGCTATGTCGTACCAGACATCTTCCGAAGCCTTGTCGCCCGACCCTTTCCAAGCCGCGCGCGCGGCCGATTTTTGCTGTGCCATCGACACGTCGAACCCTGCGCGATCAACCGCTATGCCCTGCGCACGCAAAGCATCCTCGGTTAAATCATAGGGGAAGCCATAGGTGTCATACAGTTTGAACGCGACATCGCCCGCCAGTATCGCACCTGCATCCAGACCCATTATCGCCTCATCGAGCAGCTTCAGCCCCTTATCGAGCGTCTGCCGAAAACGTGTTTCCTCTCTCTCGAACGTCTCAATGAGCAAGGGCTGGGCGCGGAGCAATTCTGGATAAGCCACACCCATCTCTGCCACCAATGCTGGCACGAGGCGATGCATCAGCGGGGTCTTTGCACCCAAAAGATGCGCGTGGCGCATGGCGCGGCGCATTATCCGTCGCAAGACATAACCGCGCCCTTCGTTGGAAGGCATGACGCCATCGGCCATCAAAAAGCCTGTCGAACGCAGATGATCGGCGATGATGCGATGGCTGGCCCGCGCCTCACCCTGTGCGTGGGTGCTCGTCAATTCTTCAGACACAGCAATCAGCGCACGGAAAGTGTCCGTGTCATAATTGTCATGCACACCCTGCGTTACTGCGGCGACACGTTCCAACCCCATGCCAGTATCAATAGAGGGTCGCGGCAGGTCGCGGACAATGGCACCCGCCTCCTGTTCGTGCTGCATGAAAACAAGGTTCCAAATCTCTACGAAGCGGTCACCATCCTCGTCCGGTGATCCTGGTGGGCCGCCCGCAATATGGTCGCCATGATCGTAAAATATCTCGCTACACGGCCCGCACGGGCCAGTGTCGCCCATCGACCAGAAATTGTCGGACGTCGGGATGCGGATAATGCGATCATCTGGCAGGCCTGCTATGCTCTGCCACAAGCGATGGGCTTCGTCGTCGGTGTGATAGACGGTGACGGTGAGGCGATCTTTGGCCAATCCCCATTCGCGCGTCAGGAGCGTCCACGCCAACTCTATGGCACGCTCCTTGAAATAGTCCCCGAACGAGAAATTACCTAACATTTCAAAGAAGGTGTGGTGGCGTGCAGTGTAACCGACATTGTCGAGGTCATTATGCTTGCCGCCCGCGCGAACGCATTTTTGCGATGATGTCGCGGTGACATAGGGCCGGGTTTCGAGTCCCGTGAATACATTTTTGAAAGGCACCATCCCCGCATTGACGAACATCAACGTCGGGTCGTTGTGCGGCACTAGCGGTGCAGACGCGACGCTCTGATGGCCATGCCCTTCAAAATAATCGAGGAAAGAGCGGCGAAGATCGTTGGTCGTGGTCATATTTTTGACTTAGGCGAGCCCCGCCTTGCCGACAAGCGGGCAAAAGCGGTGGTTCTCAAAAAAAACCACGCAATCAATAGCCGTAATAGGCCCCGCCTTTTTCACGCGCCCGCAACCATGCGGGGCGTTCATGACATGCGCGAACAAATGCAGCGAGCTTTGGTCGTGTGGCCACACGGCCTTGCATCACTGCAATTTCGGCTGGAAAGCTCAGCATGATGTCGGCGGCGCTTAATTCTGTGCCAATAAAATGACCATGGTCGTTCAACTCGCTTTCCATATAGTCGAAATGCGACTCCATTTGTTGGTTGATGCGCGGTTGCAGCGGTTCTGCAGCATCCCCCAGCCGAGAGGTATAAAGCGACAATAATATTGGTGTCATCGCCGACCCTTCAGCAAAATGCATCAATTCAAGGTGACGAATATGCTCATCGCTGCCGACCGGAGGCACCAAAGCCTGTCCGCCATGTCGTTCGCATAAATATTCGATTATCGCAGCCGACTCCATGATGACCCGGTCACCGTCTTGCAACAACGGTGACTTACCCAACGGGTGAACCTCCAACAATTCGGCAGGAGCAAGGTTGGTTACAGCATCGCGGGTGTAATGCCGTATGTCATAGTCCAGCCCCAGCTCCTCCAAAATCCAGAGAATGCGTTGCGAACGACTATTATTGAGATGATGGACAATCAGCGTCATTGTGGGCTCCTAGAAACTGTCAGAATTGTTTATTACGTACGATCAATGCCGAGCATTCTCTGACCAATTTGGCGGCCAAGATAGCGGTAACTCCATTCAGGTCGCGCGTTGGATTTAACTCTACAATATCAACCCCCACTATAGGGGCGGTCTGACGATTAAGTATCCCAAGAACCTCTCTTACCGTTAAGCCACCTGGTTCAGGATGAGATACGCCCGGCGCCTCTGATGGGTCAATGCCGTCGAGGTCGATGCTAATATAGAGAGGACCGTCGATAGCGGTGCAAACGCGACGCTCTGATGGCCATGCCCTTCAAAATAATCGAGAAAAGAGCGGCGGAGATCGTTGGTCGTGGTCATATTTTAGACTTAGGCGAGCCCCGCCTTGCCGACAAGCGGGCAAAATACAATTTGTCTATGGGAATTGGCAGGCCATAGTAAAAGACAACGCTCGTCGAAGCGAGGTTCGACGAGCGCAATCTCATCATATTAAAATAAGGATGTGCCTGAGTCAGTTACCACCGTCAGTGCGCGGAGCGTTACCTTGCCCCGCAATCCCCTCGCGCACATCCTCGCCCACTTCGGCGTTATGTGCAGCAACCGTCGCAATAACCACGCCATCCTTATCAAGAAGAACGGGTTCTTCGCTCGATCCCACTGGGACAAGGCGGACATAAACTGGGTTGGGATATAGATGGTTGGAAGCGCCATTAGATCCGTCGACTACGGCGCCAATCCCTCCACCAAGGATGATATTTCCGAATGTCGATCCACCCAGTCTGCTCTGAATATAGACGGAAACCGGCGCGAAACCCGGCTTGTTGATATGCACCTCGGCATCGTCGCCTCGCCGCATGCTGAATGTGCACGGCGTCACGCAATTCTGACCTGATTGGAGTTCTATAATCGCACCTGCCGGATCGGAATTGAAATCCACATCCTGACTCGTGCCGTTAATAATTGTTGCGCAACCGGAAAGTTGAACGCTGGCAAACAGCAAAGCGCCTACTGCATATTTTGATTTCATTATTCCATCCCCTAAGAATATAACTGTCCCGCCAAATTATTATTGGCGACTCAACATTTAACTGAGGTCAATTCGCAATCAACCATTATTTTGCTTAACCGAATTCGTAGTCTATCGACCGCACAACCTCACTCCGCGT
>ERZ1292633.4295-Hain-H41-02um-R1-4295-length-13307-cov-5_pt1 | contig 13307 bp, 15 predicted proteins | sample MGYA00564406_ERZ1292633 | MGnify/ENA primary metagenome ERZ1292633 (study PRJEB36523, sample SAMEA6512639) | groundwater metagenome | collected 2019-01-08 | study: AquaDiva: Metagenomics assemblies of 32 groundwater samples
CATTGCTCAATCCTCCCGACCGCTTTTTCTCGTTCGAGAGTACCATGATTTCGCAGGCGGCCAAGGGTGTGCCATCGACATCTCGGGCGATGGAGACATCGGTACGTGCTACCGTTCCCATGTCGATTGGCATAATCGACTGCACTTCTGTTTCAGATGACTTGCGAATGATCGTGACATTGTCATCGACTCCAGTGTCAACGAGAGTCGTCTCAAGGCCGTGCGAAAGCATCAGCACCGCCGCGAAAACAAAGACGACCATCGCCATACCGGCTATCGTTAGCGCCGACGTCAGGCGTCGCTTGAGAATATTTCTGAATGAATAACTTATGAGTATAGGCATTGGTCTTTCCTAATCGATAATGCGGAGGCCATCGACTATCGGTGTTCGAATCGCCTTTGAGGCAGGGAAGAGACCGGCGACGAGGCCAACAACAAATGCGAAAACTAATCCCCAGGTGATTGTCATCGTCGATACATGGAACACGGGGAAGAAATTACTCATCGGAATAGCCACGAGGGAGTTCACTGGAAAAGCAAGGGCAACGCCCAATACCCCTCCACATAATGCTAAAAAAAGGGATTCGCCAAAGATCAGACCAGCCACATGAAATGATGTGAAGCCAAGCGTCTTCAGCACTGCATACTCTGAAACCCGCTCGCGCGTCGTCATCGCCATTGTATTGGCAAGGACAAGTAGAATGATGCCAATGACGAGATACGAAATAATTTCAAGGCCGACGATAATAGACTTTCCCATCTCGACAAAACTCAGCTGGAAGGCCTCTTCGGTTTCCGTTTTTGTTTCGGCGGCGGAATTGGCGAACTGGTCATCTATCGTTTTGCATATTTCGGCGGATCGTGTCGGATCGTGTATCTGAATGAAGAGAGTGCTGACGTTGCCAGCCCGTCCGGGCATTGTCTGTCTGAGTTGCTCGTCAACCAAGTCCCACCGCTGAAACCACTGCCCCTCGTCGGTTGTCGCTTTGGCGCCAGTGTATATCCCGCGAATGACGAAATCCCAAGTCCCCGGATAGATGGTTCCTGCAAGCTGAACCTGATCCCCAATCTTCCATCCAAAGCGATCGGCGAGTTTACGGCCGACGATCACGGCGTTTCTTTCTGATTTGAATTGTTCCATTTGCTCGGGCGGAACAACTAATTCCGGATAGAGATCAAAGAAATTATTGTGACTCACGGCGAAATTTGCGAAAAAATTACTCTTATCAACATAAATGCCTCCAAACCAGCAAGACACCGCCACCTGTTTCACGCCCTCTATTTTGGCAATCCGATCAGCATAGGCGACCGGCATCGAGAACACCAGTGATACCGCATGGCGAGTCACCAGGCGATCTGGAGACGAAGCCTCAGCGCCCGCGTGCCAGGCGTCGATTGATGTCTGAATCACGGTAAACGAAACGATGGCTATCGCCAGACCGAGAATCGTTAATCCAGTGCGAAGAGGATGCCGCAGAGTATTTTTCGCGGCAAACTTGAATACACTCATCTGTTGTTTCCGTTTTCGAGTTCGCCCTTTTCAAGGTGACGGATCACGTTCGCTTTTTCAGCGGCGCGTGGGTCGTGAGTGACCATGACGATTGTCTTCTTGTACTCTTTATTCAGTCTGCTCAAGAGATCCATGACCGATTCGGCCGAGACTCGGTCGAGATCTCCGGTTGGCTCATCGGCGAGAAGGAGATCGGGGTCGGTGACAATGGCGCGGGCAATAGCAACGCGCTGTTCCTGACCGCCAGAGAGCTGATTCGGATAGTGATGGATTCGATCCTCCAGTCCCACAATGGAAAGAGCCGTTTCGACCTGCTTCTTTCGTTCTGCCTTCGAAAGCTTAGTGAGAAGGAGTGGCAATTCGACATTTTCAAAAGCAGTCAAAACCGGCATCAGGTTATAAAATTGAAAAATGAATCCGACATGCAAACTTCGCCAGCGCGAGAGATCGGCCTCTCCAAGTCGGGAGACTTCGACGTCACCGATTTTTATCGACCCTTCCGACGGGCGATCAATTCCCGCAAGAAGATTCAAAATTGTTGTCTTACCTGAACCGGAAGGTCCCATGAGCGCCAAAAACTCTCCCGTGGGAATGTCGAATGAGATGTTACGAAGCACCGGTATCTCAAGGCTTTCGCGCCAATACGATTTCCGCACATTCTGGATGGTAACAAAGGGCTGAGCCATACTTCTATCCTTACTTACTGACTGATTTCAATTTTCTGCCCTCCGGCCATTTTGCCGGGGGGGGAAAGAACGATGCGGTCGCCTGCCGATAGACCCGAAAGTATCTCAGTCATCGAACCAAGTTCGCGTCCCTTTTGGATGACAATCTGTTCAACGAAATCTCCGTTGACTCGAAACACGACTGTTGCCGACTCCCTCGAGGTTATGCAATCCTTTGGCACGGCAAGCATAGAACCAATCGCCCGGCTCTGGGATGTATCCGAAAAAAAATTGACACGCGCCGACATTTCAGGAAGGACCCGTGAATCCTTTTCGATAAACGCGACTTTGGTGAGGACTGTTGCTCTGGCGCGATCGGCTGTTGGCACAATTTTCTTCACGCGGGCCTTGTAGCGTGTGTCGGGGTAGGCATCGAGAACAATCTCGCAGGGCTGACCGACGAGTACTTTGTTGATATTTGATTCCGAAACATCGGCCTCGACTTCTAATGAACTCATATCTGCCAATGTGACGACTGAACCTTTTGATGAAGCTGAGGATGCAAACGGTGCGACTATTTCGCCGACATCGGCATTCTTGGTGAGAATCGTTCCATCAAATGGCGCCCGAATAAATGTATTTTCAAGCGCAACTTCTACGACTCGGACGGATGCCTCGGCGGCATTCACCCCGGCGATGGCCATTTGGTACACGTTCTCCGCTGTTTCAAACTGCGTCTGATTGATGGAGCCTGAGGCGAATAAGTCCTTATTCCGTCGATATTGACGACCGGCATTAAGGGAGTCTGCGACAGCTCTTTGCAGATTTGCTTTGGCGAGGCTGAGGTTCGCTTCAATATCGGAATTATCAAGTTCGGCAATGACTTGTCCGGAGCGAACCGAATCCCCTTCCTCAAAGTCAAGCCGTTCGAGCCGACCCGTCCCTTTGGATGCCACCTCCGCTTTCCGCTGAGCTACGACATAGCCGGTGGCCACCAACGCGGCCTGGGCATCAGAGCCCGATAACAGTGAAGCGGTGGCGGTGCGAACTTTCGTTGCAGGAGCCACCTGTTCCCGGAATTGGAAGTAGCCAACAACTATCGCGACCAGCACTGCCAGCCAAACCAGAATGAGCCACTTTTTGCTGCGAGGCTTGTCGTCGAATTTTTTCGACTTATCAATTTTCAAGAGTGAGAGATCCGGCTTGTGAGGTTGTGAATCCATGCGTCAATCAAGTCCTATTCTGGTCAAAACGACGAACGACAATTCCCTCGCGCGTCAACTATTACGGATGATAACGGAAACATATGCGTAAAGGTTTCATCGATAAAGTCTTTTTTTCACAAAGTGAGCTAAGAGGTCGCGTAGCGAAAAGCAATCGCGGGTGCAGTTGAGTGACGATGTAACGTGTTGAATTGTGAAGAATTACCAAATACCGAGGAGGTCTTTGGCAAGGTCGGAGGCCATGGTCTTTGGATCCCAGACCGGTTCCCAGACAAGATGTACTTCGACCGAGGTCACTCCATCGAGGCTTTCGGCCTCACGATGAACCATTGAGATTAGCATCTCTCCGAACGGACAGGCGGGGGTGGTCAACGTCATTTTTACAAGCACTTTGCCATCCGGCTCGACAGCAACATCGTACACCAATCCGAGATCGACAATTCCGATCCGAATTTCTGGGTCCTGAATCGGTTTGAGGGCATCAAAAACTTGTTCTTTAGTAGGTGGAATCATATTGCATCGTCCTCGGTAGAAATCTTGACTTGTGTGCCCGAACCGGCCTCGTACTCCTTGATTCCCGCCATGAAAGTCATCCATGCCAGCAAGGCGCATTTTATTCGCACCGGAAACTTCCGCACTCCTTTGAGGGCGTCAAGGTCGCCAAGCGATTCAACTCGTCCACAGTCTTCGCCTTTCAACATACGGCGAACATCCTCGGCTATCTCTTTTGCTTCGGCGACCGATTTCCCTTTGAGAACTTCAGCCAGCATCGATCCCGAGGCCACCGAAATGGCGCACCCGCGACAATGCACATGGACTTTTGTCAGTGTACCGTCGCTGACCTCGGCCGCCATAGAGATTTCATCGCCGCAGGATGGGTTCATGCCGTTGGAGGAAATCTGCGGATGGGGGATAGGCGCTTTGCCGCGTGGGGAGCGGTAGTGATCGAGAATGATATCCCGATACATGTCGTCGAGAGAGTGATTCATACGCAAAAATAGGCGCGCATATCTTTCAGCGCCTCATACAGGGAGTCAATATCGGCTTCGTCGTTATATATATATAGCGATGCCCTTGCTGTTGCAACAAAGCCGAGCGTGCGCATCAATGTCTGGGCGCAGTGGTGTCCGGAGCGTATTGCTATGCCGCGCGAGTCGAGAAAAGTGCTGATATCGTGAGGGTGGACGTCGGCGTCGGCAAAGGCAATCGCTCCACCGCGTTGGGCGGCGTCGAGCGGGCCAAGAATCGTAAGTGATGGGATTTTTGACAGCTTTTCGATGGCATATTTGGTGAGAAGAATTTCATGTTCGCGGATTCGTTCAAGGCCGATCTCTTCGAGATAGATAAGGGCGGCGTCAAAGGCGACTACGTCGGCGATATTCGGCGTGCCGGCTTCAAACTTGTGGGGGAGATCGTTCCAGGTAATGCTGTCAAAACGAACCTCGCGGATCATTTCACCGCCGAATTGAAATGGGGGCATGGCCTCAAGAAGTTCACGTCTTCCATACAGTACACCAACACCCGTCGGGCCGAGCATCTTGTGCGATGAGAAGGCATAGAAGTCAACGCCAAGTTCTTTGACGTTTACCGGCATATGGGGAACTGCCTGAGCGCCGTCGCAAAGAAACTTTGCTCCGACCTTGTGCGCCATCTCAACCAATTCCGCGATTGGATTAATGGTGCCGAGGACATTTGAAACATGGGTGATCGCCACCAGCTTTGTTTTCGGTGTGATCAAATTCGCGATATCGGTCAGGTCGAGGTGTCCGCACACGGTGAGGGGGATCCGTTTGACCGTCGCCCCTTTGCGTTGGGCGAGCATGACCCACGGTACTAAGTTGGCGTGATGCTCCATGTCGGTGATAAGAATTTCATCACCGGCGCGGATATTCTGCTCTCCCCAGGAATAGGCCACCAGGTTGATTGCCTCGGTGGTGCCGCGTGTAAAAATAATTTCCTCGGTCGAGACGCCGCCGATAAATTTGGCAACATGCGTGCGCGTATTCTCGTAGGCCTCAGTCGCCCTCTCGGCGAGCGTATGCAGTCCGCGGTGGATATTGGCGTTATCTTTGCGATAATACTCGATGATGGCATTCAGCACCGAGCGCGGCTTTTGGGTTGTGGCGGCGTTATCGAGATAGACGAGGCGATTGCCGCCGATTTTCTGTGATAGAATCGGGAAATCCGCTTTCAAACGCTCGACATCCAGTGTCGGGCGGGTGATACCCAAAGATGGTGCCGTCTGGTTAGTTTCTTTTGCCATATCGTTCAGTCTTCAAGAAGAACAAAAATATCGTCACCGTCAACCTTGAGTTGATACGTTTCAATCGGCACAATCGCCGGCGGGGCGAGTACCGCGCCGGTTCTGCAGTCAAACCTTGCTCCATGACGAGGGCAGATCAACTCATGTTTGAAAAGACGGGCATGACCGAAGGGAATCGACTCGTGCGAGCATTCATCGGCGAGGGCATAGAATCCCTCGCCGGTGTTGCAAATCACGATTCTGCGGTGATCTATTTCAAACGCCATGACTTTGCCCGACGGAATGTCGTGAACCGATGCCACCCGGTGAAATTGTCCGGCCATCGTCCTACAACCGCTCCAGTCGACTATTGATAACGCCGCTCAGTTGTTCACGGATATCTTCCGGCACAATCTTGATGGTCGTTTCAATGAATCCGCCGACTATCATCCGCACCGCTTCGTCTTTTGGAATGCCGCGTGAACCAAGGTAGAAAATCGACATCGGATCGATCGGGCCGATAGTTGCGCCGTGGGTGCATTTGACGTCCTCGTTCAAAATCTCAAGCTCTGGAATTGTCTCAGCCTTTGTGCCGGGGGTGAGAAGCAGATTGCGGTTCTCTTGATAAGCCTCGCAGGTGCGGGCGCCATTTTCGATTCGAATCAATCCCGTATATGCAGAGACGGCCTTGTCACGAAGGACGACCTTAAAATCGATATTCGACTGTGTCTGGCCGTGGTTGTGGTGATGTAAAGTGTGATTGTCGAAATGCTGACGATCTCCGCCAAACAACAAGCCATACATATTGCTCTCAGCCCCGGCGCCATTGAGGATGGCGCCGAAATTGTGCTTTGTCACCCGTCCGCCGAATGCGAGAGGGATAGTCACCATACTTCCACCGCGATCAATCGAGGCCCGGTGGGTCAGATAGCTGTGCACCGCCCCTTCGAATTGCTGGAGCTGAACATATTTAACGCGGCTGTTAGCACCCGCAATAATTTCCACGGCGCCATTGGCGAGTGTCAGACCCTCGCTGTCAGACTGACTGCCGCCGAAATATTCATCGATGATAGTCACTTCAGCGTTTTCTTCAACGACGATAAGCAGGCGAGGAAAGACTTCCCGCTGTCCTGCGCTTACTTCGCGCATAAGAAAGATTGGCAATTCGACAGTTTGGCCTTTGGGGATATGCACAAAAATGCCGTTCTGCCATAAAGCAGTATTTCTGGCTTCAAGCTTGCCAATCGAGGCATTGATAAGTGAGCTAAAATGTTTTTCGGCAATCGGGCTGTGTGAGGCGACAGCTTCAAGCAGAGTGGAAATGACTATCCCTTTTTTGCGGGCGACATCATTCCATTCGCACGAAAGCTGGCTTCCGTCTTTCTCGCGAGCGATAGCGGCGAAACGGCCGACCGGAACAACGCTAGAAGCCGTCTGTGACGGTTTCTTTACTGAAGGTTCAGAAGAAGTAGTTCCTGTCTCTGTCAGAAATTCCATGGGATCAGTATAACGCCAGAGATGTAGCCCTCTCTGCGGAACGCCTTGAGCATTGAAGGCGTCACGCGCAGCTATTCGCTTGTCTTTCAACCAGACCGGCCCGTTCATGAGGGCGGAGGGGAGTTCTCCCAGTAGAATCGGCGGTTCGGGGGACTTCATAATCACAGTTTTCTGTGAACTCATCCGATCGATCCCTCCATCTCCAGTTCGATCAACCGGTTCAATTCGACGGCGTACTCCATCGGAAGTTCCTTGGTGAACGGTTCCATGAAGCCGTTGACGATAAGCAGGCGGCCTTCGTCTTCGGTAAGACCGCGGCTCTGCAAATAGAACAGTTGTTCCTCGGCGACTTTCGAGACGCGGGCTTCGTGTTCCACGCTCACCTGATCATTGTCGATTTCCATGGTGGGATATGTATCGGAGCGGGCATCATCTCCAATCAGAAGAGCGTCGCACTCCACCGAGACTTTGCAACCAGTAGCGTTCTTGTGAATTTTTACCAGTCCGCGATACGAGGCGCGTCCGTTGTCTTTCGAAATGGATTTCGAGGTGATTCGCGACGACGTATTCGGCGCGGCGTGAATAACCTTGGCGCCGGCGTCCTGATGTTGGTCGATGCCGGCGAAAGCCACCGAGAGGATTTCCCCTCGTGCTCCTTCACCGACCAGCTGAACACAGGGATATTTCATGGTCAGTCGCGAACCGATGTTTCCATCGACCCACTCAACCGTCGCGTTCTTGTGCGCCTGAGCGCGTTTGGTGACGAGATTGTAAATATTGCGCGACCAGTTCTGGATTGTCGTATAGCGGACATATGCCCCTTCAAGGGCAATAAGTTCCACCACCGCCGAATGGAGGGAGTCGGTCGAGTAGACCGGTGCGGTACATCCTTCGATATAGTGAACACGCGAACCCTTGTCGGCGATGATAAGGGTGCGCTCAAACTGCCCCATGTTTTCGGCGTTGATGCGGAAATAAGCCTGGAGCGGTACTGTGACATCAACTCCCGGCGGCACATAAATGAAAGACCCCCCCGACCAGACCGCAGTATTGAGGGCCGAGAACTTGTTGTCGGCGGCAGGAATCACCGATCCGAAATATTTCTTCACGATTTCAGGGAATTCGCGGAGACCGGCATCCATATCGAGAAAGAGAATTCCCTTCGCTTTGAGGTCGTCGCGCATTGAGTGATAGACCACTTCTGACTCATACTGCGCCGAGACACCGCCGAGGAAGTTCTTTTCCGCCTCGGGAATGCCAAGCTTATCGAAGGTGCGTTTGATATACTCCGGCACGTCATCCCAGCTTGTCTTGCTGGCGTCTATCGGCTTCATGAAATAGAAAATATTTTGGAAGTCGATCTCGTTGAGTAAGGCCGTGTTACCCCATTTGGGGGTTGGTTTCTCAAGGAAAGTATCGTATGCCTGATGGCGAATCTCGCGCATCCAGTCCGGTTCTTTCTTCATTCGCGAAATCATTTCGACGACTTCGTGGCTTAGACCTTTCGCTCCCTTGTGGAAATAATCGACAGGGTCGTGAAATCCGTACTTTTCTGCGTAATCACTTCCGATTTTCGAGAGACCGTCGTTTTGCTGTTTCAGCGTATCAGACATGGTTACACTCCCGCTTTCTCGGCGGCCGGTCCTTCAATCCATTCGTAGCCGTTGTCTTCGAGCTTGAGCGCCAATTCCGGGCCACCCGATTTGACAAGCTTCCCTGACATCATGACATGCACATGGTCGGGCTTGACATAGTTGAGGAGTCGCTGATAGTGCGTGACGAGAAGGACGCCGTTAGCGTCGGAATGAAACCTGTTGATTCCCGCCGACACCGTTTTGAGAGCGTCGATATCGAGTCCTGAGTCGGTTTCATCGAGAAGCGCCATTTTTGGAGCGAGCATGGCCATCTGAAGAATCTCCACGCGCTTCTTTTCACCGCCCGAAAACCCGTCATTCAGATAACGAGTCGCAAAATTGTGGTCGATTTCGAGCGAATCCATTTCAATCTTGAACAGCTTTCTAAAATCGGACATATCTGCATCCTTGCCGCGATGAGCTTTCAGCGCCGCCCGCATGAAATTGGCAACGGTCACACCCGGAATCGCAAGCGGGTACTGAAAGGCGAGGAAGAGTCCGGCACGCGAACGCTCGTCGGCTTCCATATCGAGAATGCTCTTGCCGTTCAAGTAAGCCTCACCTTCGGTAATGGCATACGCCGGATGTCCCATCAGGGCATTCGACAGGGACGACTTCCCCGATCCATTAGGTCCCATGATGGCGTGGATTTCTCCGGGATAGATCGCCAGCGATACGCCGCTGACTACTTCTTTCCCCGCTACCACCACATGGACATTCTTGATTTCAAATAATGGCGTCTTTGCAGACATCTCTTTTTCCTTTGCTCCTATATACGTTCATTATTACCGTTTGAAAGCGCCTGCTCACTAGTGGCAGACGCGACGAGGGTGTGGATATTTCCAAGCCCTCTTTTCGATACTTTGTCATTGTCGAGCATATCCTGCAGAGTCATCGATGACAGGGTGTCATTGATGATACCTGACAATCCGCCGAGCATGTTCTGAATCGAGCAATTGCCGATGTGGACACAGGAATCGTGCTGGCCGGAATGGCGTGAGCAGTAGTTTGGATCGATCAGCGGCCCACCCAGGGCGGTGATGACATCGAGAAGGATTATTCTGTCAGGCGTTCGGCTGATACAGAATCCGCCGGTGCGTCCCCTAACGGCATTCACGAATCCAGTCTTTCGAAGTCGTGACATGACTTTTGAGACATACGGCACAGAAATGCCTTCTTTGCGGGCGATATCCGAAATGGGTAATTGCCCTTCAATCCCCACTTTGGCGAGGGTAATCAGGCACCGGAGGCCGTATTCTTCAAGAGCCGTAATTCTCATTGTTTCCGTTCACTATTGCCTTTAATCGTCTGTAAGATACAAATCATTACTAAAAAGTAAAGATATCTAATAAACAGATGAATTTGCAGAAGGTTCCGTACGTCCTGGAGGGTCTATAATGATAAGGGGCTTGGCGAGTTATGAGCCGTGTAAAGATATATAAGACAATGTCTTAGCTTGCGTTCCTGCGAATCAGTAGCGTGTCGACCCATCAAAAATGGCTTATTGAAAAATCTTGACAGCATGTCGTCTCGAGCGAAGTCGAGAGACGTTTACTTTGATAGGAATACCAACTTGAATAAAGACAACGCATCTCGTCTCCGCTCGATGCGACGCTACGCGTAATACAAAAAACGCTCACAACGGTACTTTTTCAACAGTCCAAACTAAAGAGGGCGGTTACCGGACCCGTTCTGGATCGGGGAAGTCGCGGTGCATTGAGGTTTTGAGGTCCTTGACGGCGGCATACACTTTTTTGTGAAGTTCCTCGACGCGACCAGTTCGGGTGGCAACATGCTCAAAGGCCCGCTCCAACTGCTCCATCGATTTGACTTCCATAGTGGCGTGAAACTCCCCCAGCCCCTGAGGACCGAATCCAAGTTTCTGGCGAGTAAGTCGCCAGCCTTCAATCAATCCATTCTCTTTCAAATAATCCATGTACTCCCTGAGTGCATCGGAAAACTCAAGATCTTTGGAGGTCAGATGCAGATTGAACCAAAGGTGATAGATGTTCATAGACTTCCTTCCTGCCATCGGCGGCGACGAATGTTAATTGTCTGTGAAAACAGATAATACATAACTCAGGACACGAATGTTTCCCTAAATGTGACAACGGGGCGTCACATTCCTTTTCATGGGGAAAGTTTAGTTGACGGGGGAGGCCTCTGCGGGTATACTAACCGACCAGAGTTGTCTGTAACGTTTTGTAAAACAAAGCATTGAGGGTATTTACGTGATCTACGGAGTTGTGCTGGCAGGAGGAAAAGGGGAGCGGTTTTGGCCGCTGTCCCGTCAAAGCCGGCCAAAACAATTTCTCAGGCTGACCTCCGAAAGGACAATGCTTGAAGAAACGATAGATCGCGTTCTGCCGATGATCCCTCGCGACAACATTCGCATCGTCACCAGTGACAGCATGGGTCGATTCATTCTCAGCACCATGCCGGAGTTGGAAGACAAGAATCTTCTCACCGAGCCAGTCGGTCGCAACACCTGCGTAGCGATCGGTCTGGCGGCAGTCCATATCGCAAAGTCAGACCCTGATGGCGTCATGGTGGTACTCTCGGCCGACCATCTGATTCGCCCACAAGAGAAACTGCTCCAGATACTCGACACCGGCTGTTCCATTGCGGCAAAAGAAGACTATCTCATAACCATAGGCGTCGTCCCCACCCGGCCGGAAACTGCCTATGGCTATGTTCGCCTCGGCGAAATCTATCGTCAGGATTCAGCTGGCGCGGTCTACAAAGTGTCGGGTTTCACCGAAAAGCCCAAAGCCGCCCTTGCCCACGAGTATTACTACAGTCACAAATATCTCTGGAACAGCGGCATGTTCATTTGGTCGGCGAAATCGATTTTGTCGGCAGTCAAAACCTGCATGCCGGAAACTTTCCGCATTCTCGAAGAATACTCCCTCCATATAGGGACTCCGAGGGAATCTCAGGCGAGGGAAGAACTGTATAACAAAGCAGTCGCTATTTCGATAGATTTTGCCGTCCTTGAGAAGGCCACCAATGTGCTTACTATCAAGGGGGACATTGTGTGGGACGATGTCGGCTCATGGCGGGCGCTTGAGCGATACAAGGAACGTGACAGCGACGCAAACATTGTCGTCGGCGAGTCGATTCTTCTCGACACGTATGAAACGACAGTCTACAACAACGCCGATGGCGTCATTGTCTGTCTCGGACTTTCGGACCTGATCATTGTCAGAACCGAAAATATCACGATGGTGGCACACAAGACGCAGGCGGAGAACATTAAGAAAATTCTTGGCAAATTGAATGAATCTGATAAGACCCAGCAATATTTATAATCAGTCGCTTGTAGCGCTGGCTATCACACTATCCCTTTGTGGTGCGATTTACGCAGAAGATGGCGGTGGTTCCGCCGCCATTTTTCCGTCCGATACAGTTGTCGTTCCTGCAAAATACAGCCGAGGCAATGCCGGAGTGTCGCGACTTATTCTTATCGATCCGGGTGGTAGCCCGTCGGGGTTGATGAATACAACTCGCCAGTCGGATGACTCTTTGCCGGTGCAGGTTTTCAGAGTGCAACTTTACACGAGCAAGCTCTACGGTGACGCCGCCCGCATGAGTCGCATCGGAAGGGAGCTTTGTCTCGCACCAGTCACTGTCGACTATGACGTTCCCTATTACAAAGTGCGCTCCGGAACTTTTGCTACCAGATCGGAAGCTGAAACCTATGTCTCTCGGACCAAGACGCTTGGATTCACGGAGGCCTGGGTAGTAGTGGCGGCCAATCCACTGCGCAAAATAAACCCCGTTGAATCAAACTCCGGCGAAGCTGTGAACAACGAAGCGGAGGGGCAGTAAGATACATGTCAACCGCAACTGTTATAACCGTTGATATTGCCCGTCCCAATAGCCGCGCTATTGCACGAGCGGTGACCGCTCTGAGCGATGGTCTGCTCGTGGTTGCTCCCACTGAAACGCGATATGGTCTTTTGGCTCGCGCTGACAGCCCCGATGCCCTTGATCGTATGATGGCCGCCAAACAGCGTCCGGTCTCAATGCCAGTGGCCGTCTTTGCACCTTCGGTGCATCGCATCCCGCAACTTGCGATTCTAAACCGGCAGGGGAAAGCTCTCGCGGAGAAATTTCTCCCCGGTCCGCTTACATTGGTTTTGGAAAACCGTTCCAAGCTGGCGCCACCATGCGTTCAGCACAAAAAAATTGGTATCCGTGTGTCACCCTCCAAAGTTATTTCCGGCATTCTCGAGCAGGTCACCTTCCCGGTGACGGCGACCTCGGCCAACCTGTCAGGCGAGGGAGATGCCGAAACCATCGATGACATTGTAATTGCATTGCGCGATTCGGTAGCTATCTATCTCGATGGCGGCCCGCTCACGAACACCGTTTCAACCGTCGTCGACTGTACTGTCGATCCCGTTTTAATCCTACGCGAGGGAGCAATATCCCGCTTTGACATTGAATCGGTAGCAGGAGTCGCGGCGTGAGTATTTCCTTCAGCATATTGTTTGTCTGCACCGGCAACACCTGCCGTTCCCCTATGGCCGA
>ERZ1292633.4296-Hain-H41-02um-R1-4296-length-13302-cov-4_pt1 | contig 13302 bp, 11 predicted proteins | sample MGYA00564406_ERZ1292633 | MGnify/ENA primary metagenome ERZ1292633 (study PRJEB36523, sample SAMEA6512639) | groundwater metagenome | collected 2019-01-08 | study: AquaDiva: Metagenomics assemblies of 32 groundwater samples
CCCACTCCGGGTCGACCAGTTGTGCGGTTCCGTCCCGCCCGACCCACGAGGGCCGGTCTCCACCCCGGGTGTTGGCACTGACGTACAACAGATCGCCCGTCGGAGCGAGAGCGAGGTCCACCCCGCCGAACCCGGCTACTCCGAGTCCCTCGACCAGGGGAGTCGGTGGCCCGGTGAACTCCATCCGGCCCTGGTCGAACGGCGCAGAGAGCAACACTCCATCGGCCGTGACGTAGAGCAGGTGCCCGGTGGGCGTGTAGCGGGCAATCAGCCCGGGGACCAGGGTCTTTGAACCGCCGGTCCGGAAATCCACCGCCTTGATGACGTAGCTCTGGGTGGTTTCTCCGGCCCGTCGCGATCGATAGATCAGGCCCTTCCCGTTGGGGAGCGGTTCTGGCCAGGCGAAGCCCACCTCCCCGGCCGCCGAATCGAGGGCGACGACCACCTCACGACTCCCGCCGCCTCCCCGGATCCGGTCCAGGCTGCCCCCGGCATCAAAGTAGATCCAGTCGTCGGAGCTCCAGGCCACCCCGCCGCCGGTGACGTTGCGGTCCTCCAGGGTGATCGCCGGCGCCCCGTTGATGGCCACTACCCTGACGGCGAATGGGCCGGTTGCCTGGAACGCGATCCGGGTTCCATCGGGGGAATAGCTCGGCGAGGTCCCTCCCTCGGTGCCGGCCAGGGGCGTGGCCCTCAGCTGCCTGAAGGGCCGGAGCATGAGCCGGGCGGCCCCGGTCGCATCGATGCCGGAGTAGACGAACCCGGAGCCACCGGGCGCCAGGGCGAGCCGGTTGATGCCCACTGTGCTCAGCGGCTCTGCGGCCGGAAGCGACAGGCTCAGCCGTCGGATCGGCGCTTCCGGTTCGGGCCGGAACCCGAGCCAGACGAGGGCCAGGGTCGCCGCGACGGCCACCCCTGTCGCCATCAGGCTGAGCGGGTTCCATAGCGACCGGCGCGCGGCGGCGCTCGCGACTCCAGCTGCCGCCATCGTCGTGAACGACGGGTTGATCAGGGCCGCCGCGAAGTCGGCCGCATTGGCAAACCGGTCGGCCGGGAGCCGCTCCAGGGCTTGGTGAATCGCGGCGGCCACGTTGGCTGGCACCGCACCACGGGCCTTGGTCACCGGCGGGGCGGCCTCGGTCAGGATCTTGGCCACAATCGCCTGCGCGGTACTCCCCACAAAGGGCGGGTCGCCGGCCAGCATCTCGTAGAGCATCGCGCCGAGCGAGTAGATGTCGCTCCGGGCATCAAGCTCCCGATCGCCCATCGCCTGCTCGGGGCTCATGTACGACGGGGTCCCCACCGACAGCCCGGTTCCGGTCAGCCGAGTGCCGCCGGCCTCGCGCACTGCCAGGGCGATCCCGAAGTCGGCCACCATCGCCTGGCCATCGTGGATCAGCACGTTCTCCGGCTTGATGTCCCGGTGGATGACGCCCTGCCGGTGGGCATAGTCAACCGCGGCTGCCACGCTCCCGATCAGGTTGACCGCCTCTTTGACGCTGAGCTGCTTCTCGCGGTCCAGCTTGTCGCGGAGGGTGTCGCCCTCGACGAACGGCATGACGTAATACAGGAAGCGGGTGGCCTCGCCATCGGCCGCCTGGGCCACGCCGGAGTCGAACAGGGGCAGGATATGCGGGTGCTGCAGGTTGGCGGTGACCTCGATCTCCTGGAGGAACCGCTCGGCCCCGATCATCGCGGCCAGTTCGGCCTTGAGGACCTTGAGGGCCACCTTCCGGTTGTGCCGGAGATCGTGGGCCAGGTAGACCGTCGCCATCCCGCCCTGGCCAAGCTCGCGCTCGACCCGGTAGCGGTCCCGCAGTGCCTCGGCAATTCGGGGCAGGGGGTCGGTCACCGGAGCTCCAATGTGGGGATCATTCCAAGATGGCCCCGAAAGCCCGCTTTGGGGAGTCCTGCGACCCTCGGCGGGGCTACTCCGGCAGGCTGCCGGGCCGCACGGCGGGCCAGGCCCGGGTGTTGGGGAACCCCTTGAAGTAGGTGTCCACCGCTTCGTTGGTGCCGCTGACATAGACGGTGTCCTCAGGCAGCACCTCGAACCCCGCTTCGAACTCGACGATCACCGCATCGCCCCGCTCCACCGCGACCACCGAGCAGCCGGTCCGCTCCCGGAGCCGGAAGGTATCGAGGGGCCGGCCCGCCAGGTTCTCGCCCGAGGTGGCCACCAGCTTGATCGCCGCCTCCAGCGAGAACGATTCCTGCCCCAGCAGATGGTAGGTCAGCAGCTGTCCGGCCACTTGGCTCACCGACAGGGCAAAGTCGGCCCCGGCCCGGTGAATCCGGGAGACGTTTTCGACCCGACTGGTGGCAGCCAGGATGACCACATCGGGCGCCAGCCCCCGGATGACCGCCGAGGTGAAGATGGTGGCGCTATCGGTCTCGAGCGCCAGGATGATCGCCTGGGCGTCCGGGGCACCGGCTTGGTTCAACACCTTCAGGTTGAGCGGATCCCCCACCAGGTCAACCCCGGGGCCGGGCTGGCGGTCGAGGACTTGGACCTCTTCCCCGGCGTCCCGGAGGAGTTCCGCGACTTTCTCTCCCACACTGCCCTGTCCGACGATCAGGAACGCTCCGCGGCGGGGCGCGGCCGAGGCCAGCTTGCCCAGCCGGCCGATCGCCTCGTGGCTGCCCACCACCACGATGATCTGGCCCGTCGTGAGGCGAGTGGTAATGGGCGGTTGCCGGACCAGTTCGCCCTCGTTCCAGATCCCGATGATGGTGGCCCCGGTCTGGCGGCGCAGGCCAGCCTCGGCGATCGTCCGGCCCACCAGCGGGCTGTCCGCCCGGAGCCGGAGCTCGGCCACCTCGAGGTGGTGACCGAGATGCTGCACGCCCCCGACCCGGGGACTGATCCGGGCACTGGCGCGGGCGGCCAGCGCCGCGGCGAGCAGGTGGTCGGGGGTGAAGACGGCGGTGGCCCCGGCCCGCTGCATCGGGGGGCGCCGCTGCGGGTCGTCCACCAGCGCTACGATCGGGCCCTTGAACCCGTGATACCGGGCCGAGAGAGTCATGGCGGCGTTGTGGTTATCGTCCCCGTTGAGGACCAGTCCGCGAGCTCCCTCGAGGTTGGAGAGGTCAGGGTCCTCCTCTTCCAGGTTGCCCAGCACGACCTTGCGACCCCGCTCCCTGAGGCGGCGTGCGGTGGGCTCGTCCTCCTCAAGGATCATTACCGGCACTTTGGCTCGGTCCAGCTCCCCGAGCAGCGAGATCACCGTGGGGCCGTACCGATAGATCAGCACGTGGTCCTTGAGGGCGGGCAGCCGGGTGGGGATCCGCTGCTCGAACCGCTCCTCGAAGAAGGGGACCATGAACAGCTGGAAGGCGACGAACACCAGGAAGACCCCGGCCAGCTGGACGAGGATGACGAAAAACTGCATCAGCGGGTGCAGCCACCCGCTGTCCCGGCCGTACCCGGTGGTGGTCAGGGTCTCACTGGCCCACTCGAGGCTCTCCAGGATGGTCCGGGGCTTTCCCTCGAGGTAGAACATGCCCGCCTGGTAGAAGAGCGCCAGGATGTAGAGGATGACTGGCAGCGCCAGCAGGAGGAGGAGGATGCGGCGGTACGACCGGGAGAGACGGGGCATTACCTGTATTCTGCTGCCATTGGGAGCCGAACACCACTCCGGCCCGCGGACGAGCTCAGATTCGGGTGCGCTGAGCGCAGTGCCCGGCTCGGTCCCACAGGCCCTGAGCCCGCAACCGCCCCGCCACCAGTTCGAACGTCGGCGAAGGGCCCAGCCAGCGGAGTTCATCGACATTGCGGAAGAGCCTGGCGTCGGTCCGGAGAGTCGCCAGGGTCCGGAACAGCACCGCATCCTCCCGGTGCGCCTCCAGCATCGCTGAAAGCCGCTCCGCGCCTCTGACGGCGACCACCCACTCGGCCGAGCTGGTCGGGATCGCTTCGAGATGCTGGTACCGGGCCAGGACCGCTCCCGCCGACTTGGCTCCCCAGCCCTTGATCCCGGGATAGCCATCCGCCGAATCACCCACCAGGGCCAGGTAGTCGGGGATCGAGGTCGGTGGGACTCCGAATTTCTCGATCACCCCGGCCTCATCCCTGACCTCCCGCTTCCGCCGGTCGAACTGGACCACCCGGTTCCCTCGGACCGACTGACTCAGGTCCTTGTCCGGAGTGCAGACCAGGACCTGCTCGACCCTCGGATCCTGGTCCGCAAGCCAGGCGCCGGACGCAAGTCCGTCATCGGCCTCCAGTTCGACCATCGGCCAGACCACCACGCCCATCGCCCGCAGGGCGTCCTCCAGCGGATGGAACTGGGCAAAGAGCCGGGGGTCGATCCCCTCACCGGTCTTGTACCCGGGCCAGAGTTCATTCCGAAACGACTCGACGACGTGATCGGTGGCCACGGCGATGTGGGTCGCTCCGGCCTCCAGCATGCCGAGCACCGAACCCAGGACCCCGATGATGGCACCGACCTCGCGTCCCTCGGCGTCGCTCGCCTCCGGCATCCCGAAGAAGTGCCGGAACAGTTCGTAGGTGCCGTCGATCAGGTGGACCTTCATCGCCTCACACTTCCACCGGCCGCAGCGCTGGACGTTTGGGCCCTCGCCCGTCGCCCGAGGATCGTCCGTGGGCGTGGCGCCAGACCCAGGGCAGCAGGTGTCCGGTCACCCAGCGCAGCTCGGCCCGAATCGGCTCCAGGAAACCGACCGCCGGTAGCGGGGGAAGGGGGTGGCTCCAGCTGTCGTCACTGCCGGGCAGTCCGAGTCCATGGGCCAGCGCCGCCGCGATCCGGGCATGGCCCAGGGCATTCGCGTGCAGCCGGTCGCCGCTCCAGAGCCGAGGATCGGAGCCCACCGGGTGGCTGGCCATGTCCACGCAGATGGCGCCCGAGGCCATCGAGGCGGCCCGGATCTGGTCGTTGAGGGCCGCGACCTTGCCGCGGATGAGTCGGCCCAGCGGCATGACGGGGGTCAGGTCCGGCAGGGTGAACCCGATGACCGTGGCGCCTGACGCTATCAGCGCCAGCTGGATCGCCTCGAGGTCCTTCCGGAACCCCTCCGGGTCGAAGTGCCGGCGGACCACGTCGTTGGTTCCGGAGAAGAGGGTGACCAGATCCGGCTTCATTGCCAGGGCCGGCTCCAGCTGCTGCTCCCGGATCTGCCGAGTCCGTCGGCCCCGGACCCCCAGGTTGGCGTACAGGAGAGAGCCCTGGATGGTGGCGATCCGCTCGGCGAGTCGGTTGGCCCAACCGCGGTAGCCACCGCGACCGTCCGGGTCGTCCATGCCTTCGGTGGAACTGTCCCCGATGGCGACGTAGCGGTGGAACCTGACCGTCATGCTGCTCCAGGCGTGGGTGGCCTCAGTATGCGGCCGTCTGTGGGCTGGCGCAAACCGTTCAGGCTGACGGTTTCTGGCGTTCAGGCTGACGGTTTCTGGGCGATTCGTCCGCAATGCCAGGTGAACCAACTCACCCTGGAGCCCCGGATGAACCGACCCGATCTTCGCGGCGCCCTCTTCCTCCCGGCCCTGGCCGTCCTGGCGACGGCGTGCGGCGGTGGAGGTGACGGGCCCGCGACCGCCAAGACCCCGCGCAGTGCCGGCGATGTTCTCGAGATCGCCACCCCCGATGACCGCGCCACCGTGTCGGCCGATGTGCTGGCGTACCTGAACGGGCTTCACGTCCTGGTCCGGGATGGTGATCGGGTCTATGCCGGTCAGACCCGGCACGACCTCGAACCCCAGGCGGACGGCACCAAGGCTCTGCAACTGGGGAACGGTCTCACCGCCCAGCTCATTAAGGAGGGCGACGGATTCCAGCTCAAGTTCTCGACCGGGGAATCGATCACCATGCGGAAGCAACCCGATCGGGGGGGCAAATGAGAGTTGCCACCGTACTGCTTGGCGCCGTGCTCCTGACCGCGGGCGCTCCGGCCTTCCAGGACCAGGGTGATCAGGATGAGGCCATCGTCCTGGTCTGGCACAAGCTCGCCAAGGTGCCGCTCGACACCCGGGGGACGGCCGAGCGGAACGAAGCGGTCCGTCGGGCGAGTCAGTTCGACCGGCCTGAGGTCCTCGCGGCGGAAGAGGCTCGCCTGAACAGCCTGCTGGACGCCGCCGATCCCAGCCGCGAGTTCACCCTTCAGGTCAATGACAACGTCTCCCAGTACGACCACGAGCAGGGCCGGTTCGCGATCACCCTGTATCAGGCAGGCTACTACGTGACCGTGGAGGCCTTCGGGCAGCAGTACTCGGTGGTGTTCGCCAACGCCGAGAGCGGGCGCTACATCCCGATGCCGAAGGAAGAGGCTCGGGTGTTTGACGAGCGGCTGAACCGGATGGGGCGCCGGGTGACGAACGACCTGCGATTCAGGGTCATCGGTGCGGGCGACCCCGCGGGGGCAGTCTCGGGCGACCGGGTGATTCGCGCTGAACTCGTGTCGGCTCGACTGCTGGACGCGAACGATCAGGTAGTCTGGACCCCGACCCTGACGGCCTACTCCGCGGTGGGGGCCACCGGTGCGACTCCGACCTTCGATCCCGCGCTGGCGGACGTAGCGGGACTCCGGGTGGGCGGCCCGGGGGCTGACCTGGAGGCGACGCTGACCCGGCTCTATGGCGAGGTCGTTCGCGGCGGGGTCGGCGAGGGCGCCCCCCCTGGAACGGTCGCCACGCTCGATGTCAACTCGATGGGCTGCCTGGTCATTACCGGGCGCCGCAATAATGGGCGTCCCGGCTCCACCTGTATCACCGCCTGGCTCGACGCCAGTGAGACAGTGCGGATGATCAGGATCGAGCGGGTCTTCCCGTGGGTCGATCAGGGCTTTCTCCGGCAGGCCCTGGTGAGGAAGTACGGCGAAGTCGCCCAGACCTGGCGGGGGGGCGGCCACTGGGGATGGGGACCGGAGCAGCCGGGTGGACAGCTCGTCGGGCGGGGCGTTGCGCTCCGGGCCGTCAACGCCAACTGGCGCACCAACGACCCCGACCTCTTCGGCGGCAACAACAGTCGCCCGCAGGTCAACATCACCCTCACCCTCGTCGACACGAACTGGCCGGGCGGGAAGTAGCTGCCGCCGCTGGCTGATGGACGCCCGATCGGTCCCCCCGGTCGGGTGTCTGTTGCTTGCCGCATCGGGCGGTCGCTGATCCCAGCCGAGCCCCTGCTTGTGCCCCGCTCCCATCCCACCCACTTTTGGGGCGGGCGGCTCCGGCCACCCGGGGGCGTAGCTCAATGGTAGAGCAACGGACTTTTAATCCGTAGGTTCTGGGTTCGAGTCCCAGCGCCCCCACTTCCTCCCTCCGCCACTCATGTTTGCCACCGGCCTGCCGATAGTCACCCGGTTGGACTCCCAGTAGTGGGCCAATGACCCACTACCGACTCCCCGTGCCCGGGTGCCCTGATCCGGTCTGTCGGGTTAGATTTTATTCCTTCCCCCCCGGCGCTGCCGGACCCTGTTCGCCTGGTATCGAGGAGTGACGATGGCAACGATCTGGATCGATGGCGAATGGCACGACAAGAGCACCGGTAAGATCTCGGTCTATGACCATGGCCTGCTCTATGGCGACGGCATCTTCGAGGGCATCCGGGCCTACGGCGGGAAGATCTTCCGGCTCGGCGAGCACCTCGATCGGCTGTACGACTCGGCCAAGGCCATCGCCCTGGAGATTCCCTATCCGAAGGCCGAACTGGGCAAGGTCATCGAACAGGCCGTGGCCAAGTCGGGGCTGGCTGACGCCTACATCCGGCCGATCATCACCCGCGGGATCGGGGACCTGGGCATCGACGCCCGGAAGTGCCCCAGGGCCACCACCATCGTCATCGTGGACACCATCATGGTCTGGGCCCCCGAACGATACGACCAGGGGCTCTCGCTGGTCACCGCCGGCACCCCGATTCCGCACCGCGAAGCGCTGTCGCCCCGGGTCAAGTCGCTCAAATACCTGGCCCACGTGAGGGCCAAGATGGAGGGCAACGTGGCGGGCGCCGACGAGGTGCTGATGCTCGATACCGCCGGCTGGGTCTGCGAGGGCTCGGGACAGAACCTGTTCGTCGTCAAGGGCAGGACCGTGCGCACCCCGCCGGCCTCCGCTGGCATTCTCCTGGGTGTCACCCGGAAGGCGGTCATGGAACTGGCCCTCGAGGCCGACCTGGAGATCCGCGAGGAACTGCTCAACCGGTACGACGTCTACACCGCCGACGAGGCCTTCCTGACCGGGACCGCCAGCGAGCTGGCCCCGATCCGGATGGTGGATGGCCGGACCATCGGCAGCGGCAAAGCCGGGCCGATCACCAAGGACCTTCACGCCCGGTTCCACGCGCTGATCCGGAAGTAATCGGACCAGCCGCTGGCAGAACGGTGTGGCCGGGGGAACCCCCGGCCTCGTTTTCTTGGTACCATCCTCAGTACCCTTGGATCAGCCCCACTCACAGGAGGACGCATGCGTCGCCCGCTGCTCACGGCCCTGGCCCTGTCCGGCCTGGCTCTGGTTCCCGCCCACGCGCAGAGCGCCGAATCGGAGGTGATAGCGGCCACCCACGGCATGCTCGCGGTTCTCAAGACCCGCGATGCCGTCGCGGCTCGCGCCCTGATGACCGCCGACACCCGGTTCACCCTGACCCGGCCCACCCTGGAGGGGGGCACCCGGGTGGTGGTGATGACCGGTGAGCAGTTCGTCGAGGCCGTCACCCGGCCCGGCACCCAGGTGGTCGAAGAGGTCATCCGGAACCCGGTCGTCCGGATTGACGGCAGTCTGGCCACGGTGTGGGCCGAGTACCAGGTGTTGGTCGATGGCGTGGTTCACCACTGCGGGTACGACGCCTTCCATCTGGTCAAACTCGGGGAGGGATGGAAGGTGCTCAATGTGAGCGACACCTACCGCGAACAGGGATGCGGCGCCCCATGGTCTGCGGGCGGCCGGTGATCCGGTTCGGGTTGATACTCGCGCTGGTCGGGGCCCTGCCCGGCACCGCCGCAGCCCAGTCCAGCGCCGCCTCCCTGCTGGCCGCCGAGCAAGCCGCCTCGGAGCTGTCGCGAGCGGAGGGGTTCGTGCATGCGCTCTCGGCGATCACCTCGGACGAGGCCACGCTGCTCTATCCCGGTGCCGATCTCATCACCGGCCGGGCAGCGATCACCGCGTTCCTCGCCAACCAACCCGAGCTGGAGGGACTCGTTGTCCAGTGGGCGCCACTTCACCTGGAAGTTTCCGGAGATGGGACGCTCGGTGTTTCCTGGGGCACCCTGTCGCTGGGGATTCGGACCGATGGCGTCGCCGGTGTCACCAACGGGAAGTACCTCGCGGCTTGGCGAAGGGTGGGTGACCTCTGGCGGCTGGCGGCCTTCGCCCCGCTGGTTCCGTTCCCCGGGACCCCGGTGCTCCCCGCCGGCCGAGCGCAGACCGATCCAGCGGTTGGGCCGGCCGCTGCGGCCGACCGTGATTTTGCGGCGATGGCGGCGCGCTCGGGAGCCCCGGTGGCGTTCGAGGCCTTCGCGGCCCAGGACGCGGTCACTTTTTCCGGGTCAGGGCTGCTCAATCGCGGCCCGGCGGCAATTCGCGCCGCGCTCGAGGGCGGTGCTCTTCGCACCGCGCGGTGGGAGTGGGCCCCGATGGTCGCAGAAACGGCCACCTCGGAAGACCTCGGCTTCACGATTGGCCGAGCCACGATCACCATTCCAGGCTCCGATGGCGATCGGCAGGCGTACTCCAAGTACCTGTCCCTCTGGCGTTTGGAAGGAGGGAAGGGCCGCTTCCTCGCGGACGGCGGAAATCAGCGCCCGCCGGGACCAGTGCAACCCTGATCGGGATTCACGCATCTTACCGGGATGAGTGCCCAAGGTGGCACACCGGTTGCCCCGATGGGACGCGTATCCTAACTTTGCTTCGGATTCGTTCCTCCCAAGCCTCAGACCCGGCGCCATTCAACTCCCCCTGTGGAGGAGACGTCTTGGAGCTTCGCCAGACCCTTCTGACAGCGACCCTCCTGCTCGGCACCGCCTGTGCCGGGGTCAAGGGCATCGGTCCTTCGCCGGTTGCCCCGGTGCCGGCCGCCGGGCCCGTCGAGCGGTCCGTGGAGCCCGAGCCGGTCGTGACGGAAACCGCCCAGGAACCCGCAGCGGCACTTCCTTCCCTGGAAGAGATCAGGGCTGCGGCGGATTCCGCCGCGGATGCCCTGGTGCTTGAGCAGCTGGCCGCCGCCGGTGCGACCAGCGACGTCTCCCTTGATCCATTCGCCGCCAGCGGTGGCGCCCTTGACCTGATCACCTACGCGACCCACGACCGGGTGCAGTACTACCTGGACTTCTTTCAGGGGCCAGCCCGCGAACGGATGAATGTCTGGCTCGGGCGCCTCCCGGTCTATGAGTCGATGGCGCGGGCCCGGTTCGAGGCCGCCGGTCTGCCCGGTGACCTGATCTACCTTGGCCTCATCGAATCGGGTTTTTCGAATGTGGCGGTGAGCCGCTCGCGCGCCGTGGGGATGTGGCAGTTCATGGCGCCCACCGGGCGGTGGATGGGGCTCCGGGTGGACCGCTGGGTGGATGAGCGGCGCGACCCGGTCCAATCGACCGATGCGGCCGCCCGCTATCTGGTCTACCTCAGAGAACGGTTTGGCTCGATCTACCTCGCCGCCGCGGCATACAACGGCGGCCCCGGCACGGTGTCGAGAGGCCTTTCCAGGGTGACCCCGGTGGCCACTCAGAACGGGGCGGCCGAGCCCGAGAGCGAGGAGGATGTCGTTGAGGGCTGGAGCGATGCGGACTTCTTCGCCCTGGCTGATACCCGCTATCTCCGGGCGGAGACCAAGGACTACGTTCCCAAGCTGATCGCGGCCTCGCTGATTGCGAGGGAGCCGAGTCGTTACGGGTTTATCCCGCTGCCGGCTGGTCCGATCTTCCCCCTCGACTCGGTGGTGGTTCCCGACATGACCGGCCTCGATATCGTGGCCGAGCTGGCGGGGGTCAGCCTGATGGCGATCCGGGAGCTCAACCCGCACTATCTCCGGATGGTGACGCCGCCGGGGTCCTCGGCGGTGGTCCGGGTTCCTGCCGGCACGGCTGACAGGGTGGCCTCCGGGTTTGCCAGACTGCCGGCGTCCAAGCGGATCCGGTACCGGGAGCATTCGGTCCGCAGCGGTGAAACACTGGGTGCGATTGCCAGGAAATACGGGGTGTCGGTGTCGGACCTGCGGGACGCCAACCCCGCGGTGCGAAAGCGCAGCCTGATCCGGATCGGGCAGCAGTTGATCATTCCGACCGGGGCCGCGTCAGGCGCCTCAGGGTCGTTCTCTTCCGGCGGGACGTCCTCGTCCAACCGGTCCGCCACCAGTCACCTGGTCCGAAGCCGCGAGACCCTCTCCAGCATCGCCTCCCGGTATGACGCCTCCATTGCCGATCTGATCGCCTGGAACAAGCTGTCCAAGTCCGGGCTGATCAAGCCGGGTCAGCGGATTCGACTCACCGCTCCGGAAACGAGAAGTGCCGCCAACAGTGGCGGCACCAAGACCCATCTCGTCAAGAAGGGCGAAACCCTGGCCGGGATCGCCCGGCGCTACGGCGTGACGGTCGACGCCCTCATGAGCGTGAACCGGATCGCATTGGCCCGCGAACTGCAAGCGGGCAAGCGCATCAGGATCCCGACGTCGGCGACGTAGCCGCCGCCCGCGAAAGTCCCCTCCGCACCATCGCAGAGTAGCCGTTGCCCGGGTCGTCTCCTGCGGTGATCAGGCTGTCCACCAGGGTCGGCCCCCGGTTATACGCGACCAGCGCCAGATCCAGATTCCCCTTGAACCGCTTCAGCATGTCCCGCATGTAGCGGAAGCCAATCCGCAGGTTGACGTCGCGGTTCTCGAGGTGTTCCTCGGTCAACTCCGGCAGGTAGCCCTGGGCGGTGGCCAGTCGGACCTGGGTATAGCCGATGGCGCCCTTGCTGCTCCGGGCCGCGGGCTGGAACCGACTCTCCACCCGCACCAGCTGGAAGCCGAGCCCGGGGTGAATCCCCTCGTCTACCGCGATGTCATAGATCGCGGCGCTCAACTCCGCGGGGATGCGATACCGGGTCGAATACCGGAGCACTTCGGTGGCGCGGTCCAACCGGACCCTGGTCGCCTCCAGCGGCGCACTGGCTGGCAGGACGTCCTGCATGGTGGCCATTTCAAGGGCCACGTCGGCTAATGGCGCACGGCGATCGGCCGACCGCAGCGCCTGAGCTGCCGTCAGAAAGGCCGCGATCGCTACCGCGCCGGCCGCCAGCACCGTCGCCTGGGTGAGGGCCGTCTTGAGGACGGCCAGGACCCGCCGGCGACGGAAACTGCTTGATGAATCTTCCAACTACTCCTCCTTGGTCAGGCCATCAGTCGCGCGCCAATCGCCGCGCGTACCTCCGGTCTTTTCAATCAGGCGAATCCCCTCGATACGCATCGAGCGATCCACCCCTTTGACCATGTCGTACACGGTCAGACAGGCAGCGGTCACCGCCGCGAGTGCTTCCATCTCTACCCCGGTGCGCGCCGTGGCCTTGGCTCTGGCCTGTACCCGGACTCCTGGCAGCGTCGGATCGGCGACCGCATCTACTTCCACCAGATCGAGCGGCAGCGGATGGCAGAGCGGAATCAGATCCGCCGTCCGCTTGGCGCCCGCAATCCCGGCCAGCCGGGCGGTGGCGAGCACATCGCCCTTGGCCACCGCGTTGTCCATCACCAGGGCGCAACTGGCCGACGCCATGATAACACATCCCTCCGCCAGCGCTGTGCGCTCCGTCACCGGCTTTCCGCCGATGTCCACCATTCGGGCACTGCCTCGCTCGTCGGTGTGTGTCAGGCGCACAACAACTCCTCCAGGTCTCCCGCCAATACGGCCATCAACACCTGAGGATTCACATTGCCCCGGGCAATCTCCCGCGCCTCCTGGATCCGGGTCACGGCCAAGGCCAGCGGCTCGGGCTCGGCCACCAGCCGCGCCGCGCCGATCTTGACCGGGCCGCCCTTCTCGATTCGAGTCCGGGCCGCGCCGGAAAGCGTTTCGGCCATCGCGTCGAGCATCGTGCTGAAATCGCCGCGGGCCTGCCACGGGGCCTGCTTCATGGCCCGCTCGAGCGCCTGCCCCTTTCCGGTGAGCACCGCCTCCAGCAGCGACACTGCCGCGGTCCGCGCCTTGGCCAACGCGCCGTCATCCATCAGGGCTGCGCCGATCGAACCGCCCGCGGCCCGCACCTTGTCCTCCAGTGCCGCACCCTTCAGCGCCGGACTGAGGTGGGCGCCAAGAAAGCCGCGCGTTTCGTCGGCCGAGAGCCGGCCCAGCCGGAGAACGACGGCCCGCGAGCGGATGGTCGGCAGC
>ERZ1292633.4297-Hain-H41-02um-R1-4297-length-13299-cov-6_pt1 | contig 13299 bp, 1 predicted proteins | sample MGYA00564406_ERZ1292633 | MGnify/ENA primary metagenome ERZ1292633 (study PRJEB36523, sample SAMEA6512639) | groundwater metagenome | collected 2019-01-08 | study: AquaDiva: Metagenomics assemblies of 32 groundwater samples
TTCCTGGTGCCTCCCGTGCCACCGTCGCACCGTGGCAATCCGTCGTCCGCTACCTCGTGGCTAAGTCGCGAGCCATTGGAAGCGATGTCCAGCCCTCCGTCAGCGCCACCACCACCGCCAGCTCTGGCGTCTCACCGTGCTCTCAAGCGGCCGACTCGCTCGAGCATGGCGGCGTCACCCTCGCCTGCGAGGCACCGTCCCGTCTGCTGCTCAACGCGGTCATGCTCATTACCAACCGCTGCGATCCGCGAACACGGCAGCAGATTGTGCAGAGCATCGTTCCCCTTCTGGAGGCGGATCCGCTCTTTTTCGCGCCCACGGTGGTCGGGGTCATCGCGGACAACTTTTCGAGCCCTTCCCGGGGAGGAGCGCAAGACGCGGTCACGGGCGTCGCGCTCGAGGCCGGCCTAATTAAGTCGCTTCTCGGCGCCATGGCCACCCTCCGCGGGGTGCTCGACGTGACGGTATCGTTCCCCGCAGCCGCCGCGACGTCCTCCTCCTGTTCCTCTGGCACCTCCTTTCCATGTGGCCATCCTCTCGCGGTGATGTGCGACGGCCACCGCCGCGCACTCGTCGCCTTGACGCAATGCACCGAACTGCTGACCGCGATTGTCTCCGTGAGTCACCACGGCAGTGTCAATCCTATTCGCATTCTGTTCGACCCGCCTGTCGCCGCCGCCGGCGGCGAGCACCACGGCAGCGATGGGCCCACCATCGCGAGCACCGCGACGCCACGTAGCATCGCCGCGGACAACGTACCCGTGCCAACCGACGACGACGAGGTTGGGGCACCCCCTCATCCGCTCTCCGCGGGCACCGTTGTCGCCCATTCTGGTGGTGGGGGCACGTACATCAACACCGTGCTGGTTCCCAGTCTCGCCTTGTCGACCTCGGTGGCGACGCTATTCGCGTCCACCCTGCGACTCGTGACGGCTTGCATCCATCACAACGCACGGGATGTGGCGCCGGCAGTGGGCGAGAGCGACGCGGTCGCTGTCATTTGGAATCAACTAACCCAACTGCCCGACGCGATTCGCCGAGACGCGACGTGGATCACGCACGTGGTAGGTGCGGCTGGTGCCGCTCATCCACCAACAGGGACCGCCATCTCGTCGTCCGCATCCGCCGCCGCGAGTCAATATGTGCAGCCTATCTTCCCGTTTTTATCGGCCCTGGCGCTCAGCTCGGTGGTGCGGCCGATGGTGGTGGCGAAAAAGCCGCTGCTCGACACCCTCCTAGCCAAGTTGATGACGACTTCCGAACTCTCGAATGTTACGCTGACGCACGATCAACTGACCCAGCTGGGCCGTGATGTCTTCGAGTTTTCGCGATCCGTGCCAGAATGCCGCACCCTCGCGACTGACTTTGTCTTGTCAACGTCGAATCATATCCGGACTGAATTCGGCAACGCCGGCGAGCGAGGCCCGGCGATCGCCATTCATTCGCTGGAGCGGTTGCTTGCCTTCGCCTCGGGGGCTGGTGGGTCGGTTGGCGGAGGGGCGGCAGCAGGCGATTTGTCCATGATGCACCGCATGTTAGGGGGCGTAGGAGGCGGTGCGGGAGGGCGATCAACCGATGCCGTGCAAGACGCCCGTACTGTGGGCTCTCTGCGATTAGGGAAGCAACTGGCGGATTCCATCACGGCCATGGCGACGCGACGCGAGTTTCCCGCGGACGGCCGCAGCTTGGGTCAGCTGCTGCGCAACTTAGAGGCAGAAGACGCCGTGGCGGTGCTCGTGGCGGCTGGCAAGGTTGCCGCCGACGTGACCAGTGAACTGACCGCATCCGCTGGAGGAAGGCTGCGCTCGGCGCCCGCGCCGTGGTTAGGTGATGGACTTGTCTTCTTGGCATCGCTGTGCCACGGCACCGATGTCGCAGGAGGTCTCCTCGGACACATGCCCTTCGGGGTACGCCGCGGTCACGCCTCGTCTCCCACCGAAACCGTCCGAGGAGCGCGTCAACAACTCATGCAACAATTGGCCTCGGTGTACTATGCACTCAAACAACGCGCCGAGATCCTCGCGGTGACGTCCTCTGAGGCGCGCGGCAGCGACGGGACGTGCGGTGCTGATGGGGCCGTGGTGGATCATTCCGTGGACGACGTGACCTCGGCCGAAGCAAATGAAGGAGGCGTTTGCCGTCGTACAACGTTACTGGAAGATGCCCGCGTCGCCGCCTTCGCCGCCTGGCTCGAACGGTGCCTGTCGGGCGCCCCACCCAGTGCGACGAGTGCCCTCGATGTCATTGCCGCCCCAGCCACAACATCCCCCCCGAGTGGTGTCGTCTCGCTGCCTGTGCACATTGCAGCAGCCTTGGAACTGCCTCCCTGTGTTCCAGTCATCCAGGCTACGTCCATGGAGTCTTCGGCCGCTTCTTCTCGCGGATCGGAAGCCGGCGTCGTGACCTCACCTATTGCGGGATCGGCCGCCTCGCACCGTGAGATCTTCGCGATGCTGATGGCGGGGGGGACGACGGCGACCGCGGCGGTGAACGCGGACGCATCAGGGTTGTCATTCGGCTTTATTTTGAAATGTGCCGCAACGGATTTGAAGTCCGAAGCCTTGCCGATCGCCGCGAGACTGGCGTTGCTGGAACAAAAAATTCAGCAATTAAACGCCAACATGAGCTCAATGAGCGCCAATGCAGCCGCACAATTGTCTCCTTACGCTCGACAGCTGGGAGGGCAAGCTGGTGGACCGCAAGCACAAGATGAGCGTGACCTTCGAGCGATGCTGGGCACCATGCTCGCCATGTACGTCATCGCATTCTACCACACCGAACACACCGCCGGTCTGGTGACCACCACGTCGTCGTCGACCATTTCGTCCTCCTCGTCCGTCTTCCCGACTCGCGCCTTGACCGCGTCCGCGAAGCTCCAAGCCAGACTTGTGCGATCCATTGACGCCTGCTTCAACATGCTTCGAATGATTCACACTCAACTACGGCCACAGGGCTTGTCCCCAGTCGCCCCCACCGATTTGGAGAAGACGACCAAGCAAGCCTTCCGGGAGCGGCTCAAGCTTCTATCGTTTCAGCGTGGGACGAGTGGAACGCCGCCGAGCACGCAGCACCACCACGGCGACGGCGACGACAGCGGCGGCAATACTGCCGATGATGGCTCGGAGGGCCGATTGGCTGAGCATCATAGCACCTCCCTCTCCACAACGCAACTCGACGATCTTGTTGGCAGCGTGGCGGCGCAAGCCTCAGCGTCGTTTTCGCACCGGCCGTTGACGCTGCTCGAGCTTGTTTGCGGCATCATGTTGCAGGTCGATGCGGGAGACCCAGCGTTCCGCGCGCTTCTGGGCAATGTTGACACGGAACTGGATCGAAACATTCTTGAAGTGCTGGCTCACGTTGGAAAGGACGTGCACGCGGCGACACCAACGGCAGGTTCTCCCTCCGCATCGCGGGTGGGCCATCCACCAATCTGGTGGCAATCGCGAGATTCTGGCACCAACGACAACGTTCCCAGACCCATCTCGCCCCGGTCTCCCGCAGGCATGATGGAGGACCGCCATGAATCTGGTCGACTCATTTCAAATGACGGTGAGTCTACGTCTGAGTCCGATGTGGATGTCGAACGGCAGCTGGCGCACGCCGAAGCAGCAGATGAAGAGGCGACGCAGCTACTACGCGTGTCGGACGCGGGCATGGGCGGGGGGGACGACCTCGACGCTGTTTGTGCTTCATTGCCACCCGACCAGCAGGAAGTTGTGCGGGAGCTGGTCATTTCCGGCTTTGAGGTCGCACCCTCTGCCGCCGCGGTTCGCCGCTTCGGCGCAAACTTTGATCAATGTGTGTTGCTTCTCACTGGTGACATAAGAGTCGACGAGCCGCCGTTGCCCGAGCCAAGAGCATCACGTCGGCCGGCCACGCCAGCGAACAAGCCATCACTCCCGCCTGCGCCGCAGCATACCGCCGTCGAGGAGGCGCGAATGAACTTCGTCCCATGGGTCGCACACGCCCTGCTGAGCTGTTTGCATACGTATGAGACAAGAAAGGACAACGCGCTGCGAAGCCTCGAGGCCGTCACGCGGGCGGCTGGCTCCGTCGCTGCGCGAGACGAGGCGGTCAGTGAACCTGGATTGGCGGGTGGTCGGGAAGGAGCGGAAGCACCGACCATGTCCAGCGGCGGAGCGGACCTTCCGGCTCCTCCTGCGAACGTGGCAACAACTCCCGCCACCCGACCCACCGTCGCAGGGGGATTTGCGGCTGTCAGCAGCGAACGAAAACGGTACGTCACGCAGTACAATGCGCTATCCGAAAAAGTTGCCCTTTCGCATGCAGCCGCTGCCCGTGCGCTGGGACAAGTCGGCGTGATGAACCGGTTCCGCGAACGCGTGATCGCGCCCTTATTGGAACTGCTGCACGAAAAGCCAGAGGAACGCTTTCCGCTTTTGCATCAAATTACCACTGTCTTGTGCCAACGCAATTCCGTCGAGCTGCGCATTGTGCTCTGTCAGCAAACGGATTTTTCGGAGTACCTCGTTGACCTTTGTCGACGGCATCCGGCGAACCGCGACTTGCGCCTCAGCGTGCTCGAGTTCTTCATGGTGAGCTGCACGAAGTCGGCGCCCGATGCGGCTACCTCCGCGAGCCATCCAGGCGCAACCCAGTGCGACTTTTTCATGCGTGGATTTTGCTGGCACGGGGAGAGATGCACGAAGTCGCACTATGAGCCGTTGAATCTAGGTCAGCATCTGCAACGGTGCGTCGACAGCGCGTCAACCCACTCGCGTACACTGAGCCGATTCTCCCGTTTTGGCGTCGATCCGTCACAGAGCGCCGTTCTGGAAACATTCACGTCATTTCTGAAGCGTCACTGGCTGCCTCGCCGCGTCGATTCGTCGTCGGATGGCAGAGGCACGCCGCGAACAACAGCGAGCCGAGCAGCCGCCGAATATCTGCCGTTGCATGCCTACAGTGGGAACACGAGTTTCGTGCGTGGCGCGGGCGTCGCGGACCTTTGTGTTGAATGTTTGATTCATTTGGTGAAACGACGACTCGCCGATTCCAAAGCGTTGCCGATCGACCCTTTGTCTTCTCACGTCCATCCGGACGCACCAGCCTCATCAGCGGAGGACGGTCCTCCCCCTCCTGCGTGGAGAAACGATTTACCGTCTGACAAGCTGTTGGACACGTTAACCAAGGAGGCCATCGGCTTTCTCGTCCGGCAGCTGCACACTGACTGGAGCAATTGCGGGCCCGTGCTCATTCGGGCGCTTACCGTTGCCGGTCAGGACACGTCGTTCCTTGCTGCTGCCGAGGAGGGCGCAAAGGCCACCCAACCTCCGTCCTTCCATGCTGGCGAATTGCTGTCGGTGCTCTTCGATTCCGATTATGTGAGGCTGTTGCTCCCCGGTGGCCTGGAAATCGGTGACCTCATCGGTAAGCTGTTCGCCCAAGCTCTGGATTTCGAAAATGAATCCCGGCTGCTTCACATGTTCAGTCGTATGCGGCGCGCCGTTCAGGGCTTACTGGCACTGGCGCCAGAGAAGGCGGGAGCTCTACCTCTGGCACGCAACCGGCCACCACCACCCCCACCACCTCCGTCGTCGCGTCGTGGAGGGCCGCCTCCTGCCCCTGCTACACCCGAGGCCGCTCCGCAAGTCGGCGTTAACGACGGTATGATGCACTACCACAACAAGTTGTCGTCGGTCGGTCGCCAGCAAGTGCTGCAACGGCTCGCGGCCAGAAGGCTCGAACATCAAGGTAGTAGTAGCGGCGAAGCCGCGGCGGGAGGGCTTCCGCCGAGGGTTGCCCGGGTGGCCATGCGCTTGCTCGTCGACTCGGAACCCCCTTCGGATACGGCGTCGTACAGCAAAGAAGATGATGTGCACCAATGTGTGGTCGACTTCGTCGAGTGGCTCTACATCATGGAGCCCACGCGAATCAAGTCCCCGGCTACATTCCACCGCCTGTTTGAAGAATGCTGTTTGCTGGTCGAGCCGACCGAACCAGAGAGTGAGGACACTTCCGTCGCGGCAGCTGGCGAGGCATCGGAGACGTCACAAGGCGCACCTTCCGTCAGCCGGTATTCTGCTGGCCCGGGTAAAGGAGAAGGCGATGATGACCCTGCTGGCATTCACAAACGGCCGGAAAAACTGCTTCTTCATTTGGGCTATTTTCAAGGTCCACCGCGTGGTTCCTGGGCGTCCGAAACCATGTGTGGCCTCGCGGAAGGCATCATGTCGCGTTTGTCGGTGCTATCAACGGTCAACGCGCCGTTCGTTTTGGGAATCTACAATTCGATGTCCGTGTATGCCGTTACTGCGGGCGCGGTGTTGGTTCCGGCTACCAGGGCTGAAGAAGACAACGAACTGCGTCTGTACTCCGCCTCCTCCTCGTCGTCCGCTTCGGCAGCATCGCGCACCGGGTACGACGAGGTTGCCTTTTTGGCGTTTACGACGCAGCCACCGGCCACAACGATCTCCGGGATTATCGTAGACTACAAGCCCCTCCCTGCTCAGCAGCAGGCGCTCATCGAAATGGCACGCTACTCGCCTCTGCAGTGTCCTATGACTGAGCTCTTCCTGGCAGCCCTCCCCGCTCGCGATGCCGTTGTGCAGCGCCTCTTAAGCAGCTGGATGCGCTGTGTCGGTGCCCGTTACCCCGTGCGGACGTTGCAAGTTCTGCGCGCATGCTTAACCCAAGCGACCGCCGCGATGAAGATCAAGCTTCAACTGCAGCAGCAGCCACAGGGGACGGCATCGACGTCATGGCTCACTCCTCAGCAGATAGCGCTCACAGACCGGCACGCTGACAGTGCGGCGGGGTGTGTTCAGGCGCTCTCGGTCGTCGCGGCGTCGAACCGCCATCCGACGGTCTGTGCCATTTTGCAAAGCCCGGAATATATCGGACTCGTGTATGACACGCTGCGCCTGATGACCGCGGTGCCGGCTCATCGCCCGGCCGCCACGCAGGACCTTGCCGGTACGTACTTTTTTTCCCTTGCGCTCCGTGTGGCCCCGCCGCAACGACGCGTCGTCAGCGTGTCGACCATGTCCAAGCGCGTCGCTGTCGTGATGGAGCTCCTAACGACCCAAATCGGTGGCAAATACCGATTGGACCCTTCGGAGGGCGCCCTTGCGATCCAGCCGTCAGGTGGTAGTGAACCACCGGGTGGACGTAGCGCCGAGCCTCCTTCGACCAATCGTCCGCGACCACCGGCCGAGGTGGCTGAACCTACGACGGCTGCCGTTGTCGTGGCCGCCGTACCGCAAGCGACTCCAAGCCGAGCGGCCACGATCGACGACGACATTCGGCCGGGGATGGAGCAGCCCAGCCCCAGCGGGGGCAGTGCTCGCGGCATCGACGTGAGCCGACGTCGCCCTGCCGGCGGCCCGAACGACGACGACGACGACGGGGCGGGTGACGACGGTGACGACGCGGCGGCCACTGGTGGTGGTGTCGCCGATGACGCGGATGATGGCGACGATGCTCAAGAAGATAGGAACCCCCGGTTCGAGCCCCCGCCGGTCGGCATATCGGGGTTTTCCATGCCGTCCACAGACGACCTGCTGGCCGCCAACGGAGGGGATGACGACGTGGAGGCCCGTAGAATGATCGCGAGGCACCACTTGGCGGTTCACGCGGCGAGCGCCGGTGCCATCGTGTACGGCGCCCCCCCGCCGGCAGGGCAAACGGTCCAGCCTCCCGCGGGAATTTTGCATAGCCTCGCGCGGCGTTTTATGGTCGTACGTGCCGGCATCGAAGTACCGCCGACGCCTCCGCCACCGGCCCCGCCTGTGGTGCCACCACCACCTCCTCCTCCGTCCACGCTCGCCACACCGGCAGCCACATCCACACTAACCGATGCCGTACCAACGGTCGTCGACGACGCGCAATCCCCCGAACGGACCAACCCCGCCGTTGCTGCGATTCACACCGACTCAAGTCTAACTGCGGCCGACGAACGTCAGGTCTCGAGCCACCTCCCGACGACCGTTGAGGCACCTCGAGCAGCGGAAGTGGAGGCTGCGGCCACAGCCGAAGCGGCCGCTGCTGCCGTGCCCGCATTGCCTAGCGCCAGCGGCAGTGACGCCGTGCCCGCGGAAACCGCACCGCCACTGCCACCAACAACCGCTGCTGTTCCGACGACAGGAGATGTCTCCCCTGGCGGCTCCTACCCGTGGACCGACGCAATCGATCCAGCCTTTTTGGTCCACCTGCCGGCGGACCTGCGCGCGGACATCCTCCGAGAGCACATGCCCGTGATCACGACTCCCGACACGCATCAGGCCGATGGCGGCCTGGCGACCCGTGTTCATCCCATGTTCCTGGCTGCCGTGCCGCCGGAGCTTGTCGCAGAGATTGTGGCGTTGGAGCGCCAGTATACCTCGAGGCAAGAGGCGGCGTCCGCGGCCGCACCGGCAGCAACAACCTCTGCGTCCGGCAGCGCGAACGACGGCGCGGCTGGAACCGTGAGCGAGATTCGGCAGCTACTTGCGTCGGTCGACGCGTCCCTGCGCTCGGAGATCTTGATGACATGCGATGTGTCGCAGCTCGCTTCCGATCCCGAGCTGCTCGCGGAGGCCGAAGGACTGCAACGTCAGCAAGCGGAACGCGCGACGGCCGCGATGGCGGCAGCTGCCCGTGGTGGCGGTCCTGGCGGACCCACCCGCGGTGGCCGAGGAGGTGGCGCCTCTGCTGGCGATAGAATACCCACCGGCTCTGCAGACAGGGCTGGGGGCTGGAACGCACCGACCAGGGCAAGTCGCGGAGGGGGAGAAACCGGTGAACCTCGACGGATGAATCGTTTTTCTTACGGTGGGGCGAGCGGCGAAGGCCGTCTCGGCAGCCCTCCCGAATCGCAAGTGTACGCCTTAGGGGACCCCTACGGCATGTTGCACCGGGGAATGATGGAGCACGATGACGACGGCTTCGGCAGTCACCGACCCATGCATACCCGGGCGAGCCCGTTCGCCGTCCCGGCGTCGCGCCGAAATGGCGGGCAAGCCGGTCAGGGGGATGCCGCCGCGCGTGCCACCGGTGCAGCGCGTCCTAGCGCGGGATATTACGGTGCCCACTTGGCGGAACTTCTGGGCGGGATGCCTCACCATCACCAACAGGCATCACATACAGCTGGGCTGCGCATGCCTCCCGGCTCCCCCTCGCCACATCGCGGCGGCGACCCGGCCATGAGTGGTGTCGATGGTGCGATACGCCGATACGTTTTCGCCAGCGCCGACGGCACCTTCTCGCGTCAAATCGCGGTCGGGGTCGAGGGAGAGGGAACCCCAACAGGGGCGGCGCGGGGCTTTCCAGGTCGCGCCACGATAGGGGGGACGGCGAACGCAGCGTCGGCGGTGGGCAATCGAACGGCTGTGCCACCGTGTCCGCAAGACGTACTGGCGAATAGAATCACGGTCCCTCACCGCCATATGCTCGTCGATCCTACCATCTTGGCCGCCGCGCTGGGTGACGGCTGGCGCGTTCCTAACCGCGCGACGACAAGCAGCCAGGCGCTCACTTCCACCACGACGCGAGACATCATGCTCGCCACGCTCACGGCCCTGGTCCTTCCCGAGACGCACGCCCAGGCCGTACGGTTGCTGTCCGGACTCATCCGCTCGCAGGACGACGCCGACCTCGTGGTCGAGGAGATCATTCGATTCTGCGAGTCGCCCATGACGCCCGAGCAGGCCTTCCTGGTGCGCGTCGCCCAACAGCGCGCAGGCGTGCCGTCCGCGGCCGCCGATGAAGCCGCCGCCCGGCAAGGAGGGGGAGCCGCTGCTGCTCCGAAGCCAGCAGCAGGAGGAGGCGCATCCACCGACGCCGCCGCCGCCGCGGCCAATGCGCCGCCGCCTGCGACGACGACGACGGCGATGGTAGTGCTCCCGCCAATGATGACCGTCGCGAAGATGCTCAGCGTGCTGTGCCACCTGATGGAGCACGAGTGGCGAGTTGGGCAGCAGTTCGTGCGTCCTCGGCACATTCTCGGTGTCACCGAGCGGCGACCTTGCCTAGCCGACTGTCCCACCGATGTCGAAGTGACGGAGGCCAAGCGATGCCCCCTCGTCGCCATATTGCGCATTGCCCGGCGTTTCCCGGATGTCGAGGTCCAAACGCGGCTCGTGGACATTCTCACGTACACCAACCGAGTCATCGACACCCTCTCGGAGCCGAAAGATCCGATCAAGGACGACGCCAACGTGAACCTCGCCAGCTACGCTCAGCGCTTCCCTGAAGATCGTCGCCTGCAGAATGTTCGCCATGGTCATCCGCTGTTCTTCCAGCACATCGCGCGCACGAGCCGAGTGTATGGCGGCACGTTTCAGTGCAACATCTGCAGCTTGACGTCCGAATGGTGGGCGTATCATTGCCCTTGCTGCAACTTCGACTGCTGTGTCTATTGCCAATCCGAGCGAACCGTCCCTGCCTCAGCGCAGGCGGACGCCGTGAAGCGTCACTTGATGCTCGTGCTCGAACACACCGACATCACGAGTCACATTTTGGCGATACTGGGGAGACCCGAGTCCACACCGCAATTGCCAGACCAGTTGGTCAAGTTGCTCAAGGTGCCCGTGGATGCCCTCACGGATCCCCTCGTGCTGGACGCCGGAATTGTGGATGGGACGTCGCTGTCCCAAATGGAAAACGCGTTGGCCCAACTGGCGGATCAAACCCGCGCCGCGATCGGGTTGCAGCTTGCCAAATATCAGAAGGTGAAGGCCAAATTGCGGCTCGGCGAAGCTTTCGGCAGCGCCGGGGCGGCCGCGAGCACCAGCAGTGGCAGCCAACGCGGGAGGGATGGCAACGATGCCTCTCCCCCGGGCGACGCCGTGCGGTATGCGGTCAGCAAGGCTCTCGAAACGATTGATCTGCCGGCTGACGTTCTTAGTAATCAATTACACACGCTGTTGACCATCCACGCTCAGCGGCTGGACACACGTCAGCACACCGTCGTCCGCGCCCTCTGGCACGCCGTCAACGTCTACCTTTCGGAAATCAGCGCGCTGCTGGCAATTGCACCTGACCGCCTTGGCGTGTCGCTTCCAGCGTCCGTCTTACCCCTCGTGGCGAGCTTCGCCCGGTATCAGTTGCTTTTGTCCAAGGCAGGCGCACAAGACGGCCAGTCGTCAAAAATGTTCGGATCTTTGGCGCGATCCGAGACAGAGGCCATTCTCGGCGATTCGGATAACACGTCGGAAGTCAGCGGTCGGGCGGCGTCGACCACGCGACATGCCGAACCCCCCGCTCGAGAGAAGCTTCCCCCAATCTTGTACCGTTTTATCGAGACGCATCGACTCGCGGTGAACGCAGTGCTGCGCAACGATCAAGCGCTACTATCGCCCGAAGGACCCTTTGCGTTCCTCGCGCGTGCGCCTCGGCTCATCGACTTCGAGTTCAAGGTGCGAGACTTCCGAGCCCGGTTAAATCAGCGACGCAGCCGCGCGCCTCAGGTCTCACTCGTGATTCAGCGAGCGCAGTGCTTTCAGCAATCTTTCGCGAGCATGCGCGGCATGACGCCCGATCAGCTCTTCGGCTCCCTGCACATTAAATTCCGCGAGGAAGAAGGTGCGGACGCTGGCGGCCTCACCCGAGAGTGGTTCTCGGTGCTTGGTGAGGAGATCGTCAACCCGAACTACGCCCTCTTCATTCATTCCAGCGAGGGCATGACCTTCCAGCCCAATGCCCACTCCGACGTGCACCCGGACCATCTGCTGTACTTCCGTTTCGTCGGTCGCATCGTGGGTCTCGCCGTGTACAATGACATTCCTCTGGACGTTCACTTTACGCGTAGCCTTTATCGACACATGATTGGCGTGGAGCCTGGCTTGGCCGACATGGAGAGCATCGACCCCGCCATGCACAAGAGCCTCACCCAGTTACTTCGCATGGACCTTCGCGAGGTCGACGTGGGCCTATTTTTCACCGTCACACAGGAGCGGTTTGGCGAGATGAAGGAGATCGAGCTGATGCCGAAGGGGAACGACATGCCCGTTACAGAAGACAACAAGAAGGACTTTATCCGTCAACGTTGCGCCTTCACGATGACGACGCAGATTTATGCCCAGCTGCTGGACTTTCTCACCGGCTTCTACGAAATTATCCCCCGCAGCTACATTGCCTCCTTCACGGAAAACGAAGTCGAGCTGCTCATTAGCGGCATGCCTGAAATCGACGTCGAGGATTTGCGAGTCAACACTGATTACGAAGGTTACACGGCAACGTCGCCCCAGATCCGCTGGTTCTGGGAGTGCGTAGCGGGCATGACGAAGCAGGACAAGGCCAACCTGCTACAGTTTGCCACTGGATGCTCCAAGGTACCGCCAGGAGGGTTTGGCAACCTCGAGGGACTGAGCGGCAAGACGCGCTTCTCGATAGTGCGCGTCACATGCAGTCCTGAATTACTACCCTTGGCACACACGTGCTTTAACCGCATTGACCTTCCCGTGTATCCCACGAGTGAAGTGTTGCGCGAGAAGCTCCTGATCGCCATCACCTTCGGAAACAAGGGCTTCACCATGCTGTAGAAATGGGAGCGACGAAAAGACAACCTTCGTTGCACGGCTACGTCTCGACGGGGTTACTCCCTTTCCCCTCCCTCTCTGGGGTTCCTTTCTCACCAGCGCTTCCATGTACACGCTCGCCCATCCCTCGCTCCCACTGTCGACCAGATCCCCCTCTCTCCACCCTCACGTGTCTTCCCCTTCTTCCTAACCCGCGGGGAGAAGAACGATTGCATCACCCCCCGGGTACGGGTCGTCGGTTCCCTTCCAGCGCACACACATAGACTCAAAGTGGGGGTGCCGCTGCGATTGGGGTTCAGCTGAGAGTTTATTTTCTAATCTATTATTATTTTCGGTTCCCTCCACTGTTTGGGATCCCCCTATCCTTTTGCAAGCGACGAAGAGTTTTCTTGGAAAACGGGGTGGTTTTCCGGCTTTTTGGTTTCATTGGCACAAGGGCTGTCCTATCTATCGGGCCGTGTGTTGCCAGCTTCGTTTCCTCAGCTGGTAGTCACAGACAACAACACAACAACGGGGTGCCACCCACGCCGATGCGCGCCAGGCATCACCACCATCTCTTTTCTTTCCCCTCCCACATCCCCCACTTTTGCGCTGCGATACTTTTTCGGTCCGCATTCATTGGCCATTGTGCCCGTTGGTACGTGTGGGTCACGTTTCATTTGAAAGAAGGAAGGTAATGTTAAAACGCTTCGGACGTTAGCTGTTGGCGGATCCCTCTGACAGCGTGTCGCACTAGTTTTTTTCGGTCGTTGTCCGTTCTTTCGGGTTTTTTTCCTCTCTCTCTCTCTCTCTCTCTCTCTCTCTCTCTCTCTGTTTTTTG
>ERZ1292633.4298-Hain-H41-02um-R1-4298-length-13299-cov-5_pt1 | contig 13299 bp, 12 predicted proteins | sample MGYA00564406_ERZ1292633 | MGnify/ENA primary metagenome ERZ1292633 (study PRJEB36523, sample SAMEA6512639) | groundwater metagenome | collected 2019-01-08 | study: AquaDiva: Metagenomics assemblies of 32 groundwater samples
GTTCACCCAGCCTGCCGGCGCCGGCGAGTCGAAATCCTCGCTCACCACTTCACCGCTGGCCAGGGTGACCCGGACTTCGTCGATCAAAGCGTCGTGAAGCCCGCCCCGGAATCCGAACAGGTAACTCTCGGGCGCCGAATAGGGAAACTCACCCGCCTCGACTCCGTCGATTCGCGCCACCAGTCGGTCTGGCGCGAGCTCGATCGCGACTCCATGAAGCGCGGCGGAGTCGAATGGGGGGGCAACCAAGGCCTGCTTGCGGAGGAAACGGCCCGCGGCGTCGAACTCGACGAACGAGCTCGGATAGGCCGCAGCGCGGCTAAGCCTCAGTCCAGCCGACCGTCCCGTCGAATCGCGTCCGAGAATCGCCACGAGATAGGCGCCCTGGCTGAGCCCGAATTCGAACTCCAGTCGCGCCGGACCCCGAAGCTCGTTGGCGTGGATCACCTCGTGGAAACCGTGCCAGGAGGAAAGATTGAGTCGGCCGTGAGCGAGAGCCTGGAGCTCGGTGGTGTAGGCGTACGCCCCCAGGACCCCTCGACTGAGCTCGGTCTTGGTCGATCGCCACCGGCCGTTGGCCTGCAGCGTGTTGTGATTGACCAGATAGGTCCGCGCGGCAAGCCAGCCCAACACCGACTGCATCAGGATGCTCACGACGATCAGGAGTCGGAGTTTTCCGTTCGGGCGCCGCTCGACCTGTTCCGTCGGGTCGGATTCTCGGTGCAGGGAGTCGCTCCACTCTCCGGACGGGCCGGTCAGTTGGTGGACGGTCGGTTGACCAGCAGCCAGAGTCCCGAGTAGTCGCGAATCAGCCGCATGCGTAAAAGCTGGAGCTGCTGCGCTTCGCCGAAGCTCGAGTCCTGCACGGCCAGATCGATGAAACTCGAGAAGCGTTGGACGACGGCGTCGGCGAGTCGCGTCGTCGTGCGGGCGCGCTCGAAGACCGGGGACTCCTTCGTGACCGAGGATTCGTCGAGAAGCTCGGTGATCTCGCCAGCCTCCTGGTTGATGCGCAGGCGCAAAGCGGCCGCTTCGATCAGAAAATGCTCGAGCTCCGCATCCCCCTCGGGAGAAACGAACAGGCGACGATAGGCTGACACCTCGCGTGGCTCGAGCCGCAGATAGTAGAGCTCGCGTGACAGAGCCACCGACTTGGGGCTCGTCTGATTGTCGCTCGCTTCGAGCGCCTCCACGATCTCTCGGAAATGCTGAGACCTCGAAGTCTCCAGAGCGCTTCCCGCCAGCGCTATCGTGGCGCCTCCCGCCGCGGCCGGCGCTGCGCTATTTCCGGCCTGGTCGCCGGAGGGACCGGCGCGCCTGGCTCCGTGCGCCGCGAGAAGCGGCGCGAGCTCGCTCACCTGCCGCCGCAAGAGCTCGAGGTCGTCCAGCTTCACGTTGTCGCGCTGCTGTTTGATCTCGAACTGCTCCATCGCCTGGCGAAACTCGGAGAGCTCGGCCTCGAGCGGAGCGTCGGAGCCGACGCGCCCCTCGAGCTCCAGGATCCGATGCGACTCGTCGAGGATCCGCTGCTCCTCCACCCGATAGTACTGGCGTACCTTGTTCTTGACCGCGAGGTTCGTTTCGACCACCGCCATCAGCAGCTCGGGATGAAAAAGGTAACGCCCAAGCTCGTGCTTGAGGTCGCGGTAGCGCTGCACGAATCCGCTGCCGGTGAGCGCCTCGAAGCTGCCGAGAACCGCGAGCTCGCGTTTGAGGTCCTCAATCTCGCCCTTGCGCCGCGCGATCGTCGCTGGATCGACCGCCACTCCGGGCATCAGGCCCCAGAATCCCTGGTAGAGCTCGCGCAGGCGCGTCGGGTCGCGCAACACGTAGAGCGAGCTCACGCGGTCGACCTCCTCGGAGAGCTTCGTGACCAGAAAGTCGAGCTTGTCCTGCCGGTCCGCGTTCAATCCCCCTTCGCTCGCCGGCGTCAGGTAGAACCGGACCATCTGGGCTAGGATCTGTTCGTCGAAGTTCTTGACGCGATCAAAGAACTGGCGCAGAAGCGACGCCGAGACGCGGCTGTCGGCGGCCGCGAGAGTGCCGATCATCTGAGTCAGCTGGCGCTCGACCTGATCGAGGTCGCGCGCCTGCTGCTCCGCGTCGCCGCCGCTCAGGTTGTCGGCGACGGCGCGCAGGGTGCCATGGATCTCCTGGAAGTCGGTCGGATAGCGTCCAATCTCGATTTCGGCGAAGAACTTCTGGACGCCTTGCAGGAATTGATGGAAAGTCCAGGCCGATTTGAAGCGGCCGGCGAGATCGACATAGCGTCGATGCAGAACGGCGATGTCGATGGTGCTCATCGTTGGCGGGGGCTCGCGAGGAATTCTAAAGCATGGACAGGCCGGAGGATAGCGGACGATTGAGAGTCCTGATCAGCGAGGCGCAGATCGTCCAGCGCGTCGAGGAGCTGGCGGCGCGAATCGACGCCGAGGCGCCTCCTGACGCCGATTTCGTGGTCGTCGGAGTCCTCAAGGGAGGGGTCTTTTTCTTCACCGACCTCGTCAAGCGGCTGAAGACTCCGGTCCGCATCGACTTCTTCCAGACGTCGAGCTACGGCTCCGGAAAGAGCGCCGGCGAGATCCGCATCAAACGTGACATCGAGCTCTCGATCCGCGGCAAGGACGTCCTGCTCGTCGAAGATATCGTCGACACCGGCTGGACACTGCGCACGATCCTGGATCTCTTCCGCTTCCGGGGCGCGCGCAGCGTCCGGCTCTGCGCCCTCCTCGACAAGCACGAGGCGCGCGAGACCGAGGTGCCGATCGACTACTGCGGTTTCCGGATCGGCAAGGAGTTCGTCGTGGGTTACGGGCTCGACTTCAACGAGCGCTACCGAAATCTGCCCTACATCGCCGTCGTGGAGGACGGCCACGCATGACGACCGCGATCTCTCGCCATCACACCGACTCCGCGCCCAAGGCCATCGGCCCTTACTCTCAGGCTGTTTCAAATCAGGGCATCGTCTACACCTCCGGGCAGGTGGGATTCAACCCCGCGACCGGAGAGCTGCGCGACGGATTCGAAGCCCAGGCCGAACAGGTCCTCGCCAACCTGCGCGCCGTGCTCGCGTCCGCCGGATGCAGCTTCGCGGATGTCGTCAAGGCGACCGTCTATCTCGCCGACATGGCCGACTTTCCGGTCCTGAATCGGATCTATTCGGAGGCCTTCGGCGAGCACAAGCCGGCGCGGTCCACCGTCCAGGCCGCCGCGCTGCCGCGCGGTGCGCGTGTCGAGATCGATCTGGTCGCCCGGCAGCCTTAAGCGACGAACTTCGGACCAGGTTCTCAGAAGAGAAGCTCGGTAAGGACCGGGTTGGACACCACTCTGCCTTCGGTCGTCAGCCGAATCCTGCCGGCGCTCGACTCCACGAAGCGGCGCAATCGGCGCAGACGGCGGTCGATCTCGCCGGCGGAGGCGCCGGTCGCGGCGATCAGCGTCTCTTCGGCGATCCCCTCGTCGAGCCGGAGACCCAGCATGGCGAGTTCCTGCGCCGGATCGTTGTCCAGCGCTTCGATCGCCATCGGATCGGCGAGCCAGGCGCCGAGATCGGCGGGATGGCGAAAACGGCGGCCGTCCACGAAAGAGTGTGCCGACGGACCCAGACCCAGCCAGGGCTCGAGCCGCCAGTAGCGCAGGTTGTGGCGGCCGCGCTTGCCGTGACGAGCGAAGTTGGAGATCTCGTAGTGCTCGAAGCCGGCCGCGCACAGCCGGTCGTGCATCGCCAGATAGCGCCGGCGCTCGGCCTCCTCCCCCGGGAAAAGTCCCGGGCGTTCGCGGCGCAGGAAATCCATCTCCGACTTCTCATGGACTTCCAGCAGATACAGACTCAGGTGATCCGTTTCAAGCTCGACCGCGCGCTCGAGCGAGCGCCGGAAGCTCGCCTCCGTCTGCCCGGGAATCGCCAGCATCAGGTCGATGGAGAGGTTGTCGAACCCGGCTTCGCGAGCCCAACCCACGACCTGCGCGGCGTGGGCCGCGTCGTGGCGTCTTCCCAACAAACGCAGCTCACGATCCGAGAACGACTGGATCCCGATCGACAGTCGATTGACTCCCATCTCGCGCAGCTCGGCCAGCTTCGCCGGATCGAGATCGGAGGGATTCGCTTCCACGGTGATCTCCGGGTCCACCGTCGTTCGAAAAGCCGCGGCGAGGTGACTCAAGACGGCGCCGACCTCGGGATTCGTCAGCAGCGACGGAGTGCCTCCACCGAAAAAGATCGTCTCGACCTCCCGGCCGTGATGCGAGCGCCACCCGTCGATCTCCCGATGGAGCGCCGCGAGGAACCGATCGATTTTCGGCCGGCTCTCGCCGACGCGATAGAAATCGCAATAGCGGCATTTCGTGCGACAGAACGGAACGTGAACGTAAATCCCGAGCGATTCGCTCACGCCGCGACCTCGCTGCCCAGCCACTCCCCCCTCAAGCTCGCGAGGAGCCCGCTTCGCCCGTCCTCCGCGACCTCCTCGACGACCGAGCGGGCGAGAGGCGAGAGAAAGGGCAGCAAGGCGAGCTGCCGCTCGCGCGCCAACGCCGCGAGATCGCGATCACTGCCTTCCACGTGCCGAGCTGCCGCCAGGATCGCGGCGCCCTCCGCTTCGCTCCGTCCCAGAGCAAGCCACCGCTCTCCGATCTCGAAAAGCGCCGCCGCGAGCGCACGATTGCGCGCTGCCCGCGGCGGCAGCGCAAGCTCCGGACGCTCGACAAACGGCGACATCCCCGCCGCCGCGACGGCACGCGCGAAATCGCGTTCGAGCTCCGCGCCGGCGGAGCGTCCGTGGTGGACTTCCTCGAATCGCTCCTCTCCCAACGCTTCCACTAGTCGCCGCCGGTCGAGCGGCGACAGCTCGGGAGCGATTCCGACGACGGCATGCGGGGTTCGCCGGGCCAAGCGGGCGAGCAGCGGCGCCCAGTGCTCCTTCGGGGATCCCCCTCCCGGGAGCAAGGCCACCAGGGCGATCGCCGTTGGCGGCATTGCGTCGATGACCGCGAGGTCCCCCTGGAGCAGGGGAAACAGCAGGTCCGCGGCCACCATCCCATCCGGCGCCCCGCCTTCGAGATCGTCGGCGAATCGCTGGTCCAGGGCCGACCCGCCAGCTATCTCGAGAGACTGGAGGAGACCTGCCTTTTCCCCTGACCGCGCGTTCTCCACCGGCGGCAGGAGCATGATGTCCGACGCGGTCAACGGCGCCGCGGGCAGGACAGCGGGCGCCGCGGGGGAGGCTGCGGGCCATACGATTCGCCGCTCCGCCAGATCAAGGTAGGGCCTCTTCGCAGTCGGCCATCGCTTCGGTGCGTGGCGAACCCAGAGCCGCGAGGCGCGCAGCTCGACCTCTCGCCACATCAGGGGCGCTCCGCGGAGGACAGCAGGCCGCGCCGTTCGAGCATCCGCTCCACGTACTTGGCGAGCAGGTCGGCTTCGAAATGAAACCGGTGCCCTGGACTGGCGCCGCCCAGCGTCGTCACGCTCAGCGTGTGAGGCAACAGGGCGACGCGGAATGTCGAGGCTGACAGCCCACTGATCGTCAGGCTCACGCCGTCGAGCGCCACGGCGCCCTTCTCCACCACGTAGGGCCGCATGCCCGACGGGATCTCGACTTCGAATTCGGCATGGTCCGCGCGATCATCGCGCCGCACCAGTACGGCGAGCCCGTCGACGTGACCTTGCACCCAGTGGCCGCCGAGCGCGTCGCCCGCCCGCAGCGCCGTCTCGAGATTCAATTCATCCCCACGGCGCATCCGCCCGAGCCGCGTTCGCGCCAGGGTCTCGCGAGTCAGCTCGACCTCCGTTCGTCGGGTGCCACCGCCGATGACCGTGAGGCACGCGCCCGACACCGCGAGGCTCGCGCCGACCGACAGCTTTCGCCCGAGCTTCGCCGAGTGTCCGACGACCAACCGCACGCCCCCTTCCTGCGAGGGGGCCGGGTCGGCGATCAGACGCCCGCGCTCTTCAACAAGTCCCGTAAACATCCCTGATTCCATCCTGTCATCACGACGTCGCCGCCGACCCGCCGCGCGTCGAGCGGCCCGATCCGCGCCGCCGAAGCGAGCCCCCGCCCGGCGCCGCCCAGCGGAGCCGGAGATCGCGAGCCGCCCAGAAGCAGGCCACAGGAAACCGCCACCACCCGGTCGAAAAGCCCCGCTTCGAAGAACGCCGTGGCGACCGCCTGGCCGCCCTCGACCAGGACCGAGCCGACGCCGCTCGTGAACAGATCCGCGAGCACCGACTCCACGGTGACCGACGGCAAGGCGACGATCGTCGCGCCCGCGGCGACGAGCGCCGCGTGGCGAGCCGCGTCCGCGCATTCGGTGTAGATCCGCACCGGACCGGCGACGCCGAAGAGCCTCGCGCCGGACGGCGTGCGCAGCCCGCGGTCGAGCACGACTCGGAGGATCGGTCCCTGGGCTCGCTTCAGCCGGCGATCGAGTCGCGGATCGTCCGCCAGAACCGTGCCAATGCCCACCAGGATCGCGTCGTGCTCTTCGCGCAGCCCGAGTGCCCAGCGCCGCGCCGCGGGGGAAGAGAGCCACTGGCTCTCGCCGGCCGCCGAGGCGATTCTTCCGTCCAGGCTCATCGCCCACTTGAGCGTCACGGCCGGCCGCTGGAGCAGACGCGGCAGCAGGTAGTTCAGGTTGAGACGGATCGCCTCCTCGGCGAGCATGCCCACCGTCACCATGACGCCCGCGGCACGGAGGCGTTCGAATCCGCGACCCGCGACCCGGGGGTCTGGATCCCGATGACAGGCCACCACCCGGGCGACTCCAGCGGAGATGAGCGCCTCGGTGCAGGGCGGCGTCCTGCCGTGGTGCGCGCATGGCTCCAGCGTTACGTACGCCGTCGCGCCGCGGGCGCCATCGCCGGCCGCGGCCAGCGCCAGTGACTCGGCGTGCGGGTGGCCGGTCCGGGCATGAAACGCCTCGCCGACCATCGCGCCGTCGCGCACGATCACCGTCCCGACCATCGGGTTGGGGGCCGTCGTCCCGCGCCCACGCTCAGCCAGCCGCAGCGCCCGCCGGATCCACCGCCGCTCTCGATCAGGCGACGAGCGCAGCGGCGAACTCCCCGGCGTCGAACTCGACGAGATCCTCGGCCTTCTCACCGACGCCCAGGAAGAGCACCGGCAGCTTGAGCTCGCGCACGATCGCGACGACGATGCCGCCTTTCGCGGTTCCGTCGAGCTTGGCGAGAACGATTCCGTCGACGGCCGCCACGCGCAGGAACTCGCGAGCCTGGACGAGGGCGTTCTGACCGGTCGTCGCGTCGAGCACCAGCAGCGTCCGCACCGACCAATCGGGCGCCTCCCGCGCCAGCACCCGGCGGATCTTGGCGAGCTCGTTCATCAAATGCGCCTTGGTGTGCAACCGGCCGGCGGTGTCGACGATCAGGTGATCGATCCGGCGGGCTCGCGCCGCTTGCACGGCGTCGAAGACCACCGCGGCCGGATCGGCGCCCTGACCCTGACGGACGACTTCCACGCCAAGGCGCTGCCCCCAGAGCGCGAGCTGCTCGATGGCGGCGGCGCGAAACGTGTCCGCCGCGGCGAGGACGACGCTTTCGCCGTCGAGAGTGGCGCGGCGGGCGAGCTTGGCGATCGTCGTCGTCTTTCCGGCGCCATTGACTCCGACGACGAGCGTGATCCTCGGCGGTGGGCTCTCCGGGAGGCGCCCTCCCCCTTCCCGCAGCAGCCGTTCGATCTCCGCGGAGAGAATCCGCCGCAACGCCGTCTCCTCCGCCTTGGGCGATCGCCGGGCGCGTTCCCGGAGACGCTCCAGGAGGAGTGCCACGGTCTCCATGCCGAGATCGGCCGCGATCAACGCCTCTTCCAGCTCGAGAAGTGTCGCTTCGTCGAGCGCCACCCGGCGGTCGAGCACTGAACCAAGCCGCTCCGAGAGGCGCTCCTGGGTCCGGGCCAATGCGTCGCGCAACTTGCGCCACAGGCTCGGCTCTCCGGTGCCTTCGGCCGTGCTCGTCTCCGACATGAGCGCTTCAGTTCCTGGCGAAAAGCTCGCGCTGGAGCTGCGCGCAGGCATCCTCCATCGTGCGGCGCGCCGTCGCGGTAAGCGCCGGACGGCGCTGGACAAGAGCCAGGTAATAGCCGTCGGGCAACGGCATCGTGTAGAGATGGAGATTGTCCTTCTCGACGTGCAGGAAGCGCGCGCCGCCGAGCGCCGAGCTGGCGAGAAAGCGCTCGGTCTGCCGCAGGTAGATTCCGACGTACGCCCCCACGATGCGCATCTGGAACGGGCTGAACTCCGAGCAGGCGAAGTCGACCGTCTCGCCGGTGTCGTCGAGGAAGAGAACGCCGACGGCGCCTTCGTTCTGCGCCAGGAGATTCGCCAGGACATATTGAAAGGGCAAGCGGGTCCTCCGTTCCGGTTCAGATGTTGGCGGCGAGCGGCAGCTCGACCTCGAGCCCGGGCCGCGTCCTGTTGTCGAGCTCGCGGAGCAGCACGCCGCCTTCGAAGGCGCGCAGAAACGCTGTCACTACTTTGGCGTCGAATCGGGATCCGACGAGCTGCGTGATCAGCTCGGCCGCGTAACGCGGTTCGTACGCCGCCGAATACGGACGGCTGGTGGTGATCGCGTCGAAGGTGTCGGCCACCGCGACGATGCGCGCCATGAGCGGGATCGCCTCGCCCTTGAGGCCGTCGGGATAGCCGCGGCCGTTCCAGCTTTCGTGGTGCCAACGCACCGCCGGCAGCATTTCGCGCAGCGGCTCGATCGGTTGCAGGATTTCGACGCCGACCATCGGATGCGTCTTCATCAGCTCGAACTCCTCGGGCGTCAAGACGCCACTCTTCTTGAGGATCCGGTCTTCGATACCGATCTTGCCGACATCGTGGAGCAGCGCTCCGATCCACAGCCTGTGCTGGAATTCCTCGTGCTGGCCGAGCGACCTGGCGATGGTGCGCGAGAGCTCGGCGACGCGCTCGGAATGGCCGCGCGTGTACGGATCCTTGGCGTCGATCGCCGCCGCGAAGGCGCGGATCGAGCTGATGAACAGCTCGCGGTTCTTGCTCGCCGCCTCCTTGAGGCGCGCGACATGATCCTCGAGGTTCTCCGCCATCCGGTTGAAATCCGACGAGAGATCGGCGAGCTCGGCGACGATCTGCCGCTCCGGAAGGCGTTCTCCGAAGTTGCCCGCGGCGATTTCGTGCGCCCTCTCCGAGAGCTGCCGGATCGGCGACCCGATCCAGCGCGACGCGTAGAGCGCGAACAGCACGGCGAGCAGAAGGAGAAGCAGTGTCGCCAGGAGCGCCCCGAGAACCATCTTCCGCGCCGCTTCGAAAGCCGCCGCCGCTGGCTTGTGGACGACCACCCCCCAGCCGCTCTCCACCACCGGGCTCACCATGCCCAGCATGGCGATCGAACCGCGCTCCGTGCGCAGGTCGTATTCCGCCGTCAGGCTGAGCGGTTTCTTGGCGAAGTCGCGCGCCAGATCCGAATCCACGAGAGCACGTTGAACGGAGATGCTGGCACCCTCCGACCAGAGGAGCTTGCCGTCGCGGTCGATGAGAAACGCCTGCGCGCTTCCCTTCGCCTCGCGCTCAAAGACGGCCTCGACAGGCCGGAGCCGGAGCAGCGCTTCGACGACCATCGCGAGCTCGCCGGCGGCGTTCCGCACCGGTACGGCGAGCGCGGCGACCGGCTGGTTCGCGCGCGGCAGCACCGAGAACCTGTAAACGACGCCACCGCCCTCCAGCGCGGCGGCGAACGCCTCATCCAGCGCCTGCTCGGAATCTTCTCCCAGCTCCGGCGTCGCGAAGCGCCATCCGGTGCCACCCAGGTCGAGCACGCGCAGAGCGAGCGGCTGATTCTCACCGCGGGCGAACTGGGCGAGATGGCTCGACACCCACGGTTCACGCAGGCGTTCCTCGATCCGATCCGGGCCCGGCGGCGCGAGCAGGCCACGCCCGACGAGCTCGAGCTGGCCGCGGGCATGGACCAGATAGTCATCGAGCTCGCGCGACAGCGACTGCGCCGACGCCGTCAGGTAGCTCTTCTCCTCGGTGCGCAGTAGCTCGCGGTTCTGAGAGATCAGCAACCCGTTCGTCACCGCGAGCGGAATCGCTCCCGACAGCAGCAGGAGCAGGAACGCTGCGTGTCGGAGCTTGAGGCGGCGGGTCCAGCGCGCGAGGCGGCGCATCTCGAGGCGTTCGGCGCCGAGCCCCCGGAGAAGATCCGGAGACCGATCCGAACGGGCCGATTATATGTTCGCCCGACGAGCCGCGAGATCGCGGAGGAATCCGTTCAGCTCCTCCTCGACGACATCCCAGGAGATCCCCTCAACGCGCTCGCCAAGCCCCGGCGAGAGCGGCAGAACCCAGGTCAGGCCTCCCGAGCGCGCCTTCTTGTCGCGCGCTATGAGCTCGAGGAGTCGGGACAAGTCCGCGGCGGCGGGCACCGGCAGTTGCAGCCGGTCGAGCAGCTGCTCGAGGCGCGACAGAAACGACTCGTCGGCGCCGCGCCGCCGCGCCAGCCGATGCGCGAAGCGCATGCCCCAGCCGACGGCCTCGCCGTGGCGAAGCCAGGAGTAATCCCCGGCCGCTTCGAGGGCGTGCCCCAGGGTATGCCCGTAATTCAAGAGCTGGCGATCGCCCCGCTCCGCCGGATCGCGTCCGACGACCGCGACCTTGATCGCGGCGGCGGCCCGCACTACCGGAGCCAACGCCTCCGGATCGCCGCCGCACAGGCGCTCGAAGTCGGATTCGATCCGATCCATCAGTCCGACGTCGAAGAGGGCGGCCATCTTGATCGCCTCGACCAGCCCGGAGCGGAGCTCGGCGACGGGCAACGTCGCCAGGAAGCAAGTGTCGGAGATCACGCAGCGCGGATGATGAAAAGCGCCGACGAGGTTCTTGCCCGCGGCGAGATCGATGCCGGTCTTACCGCCGATCGCGGCATCCACCTGCGCCAGGAGAGTGGTGGGTATCTGGACATAGGCAACGCCGCGCAGGAAGGTCGCGGCGGCGAAACCAGCGACGTCTCCGACGCTGCCGCCTCCGAAGGCCACGACGACGCTGTCGCGCTTCCCGCCGCCGGAAGCGAGCCGTTCCCAGAGCCGCTCGACAACGGGAATCTGTTTCGCCTCCTCGCCATCGGGAACGTCGAGAAGCGTGAAGGCCGCGGCGGCCTCGGCGAGCGGCGCGAGCGCGCTGCCATGGAGCTCCAGCACCGCCGGCGAAGAGACCGCGTAGATCGAGCGGCCGACGAAGAGATCGCCGGCATAAGCGACCGCCTTCCCGAGCACGCCGTTGCCGACGCGGATCGTCGTGACTCCGCCGGGATGAGTGAGCTCGAGCGCGCCGGAGCCGGTCGTCAAGAGCGGGTCAGCCCCTGCCGGCCGTCGCCAGCTGGATGCCGAGCTCCCTGAGCTGCCGCGCGTCGACCGGCGATGGAGCCTCGGTCATCAGGTCGGTCGCCGACGCGGTCTTCGGAAACGCGATGACGTCGCGCAACGAGGTGGCGCCGGTCATCATCATGACGATCCGGTCGAGTCCCAGCGCGAGGCCGCCATGCGGCGGCGCGCCGAGACGGAGCGCGTCGAGGAGAAACCCGAATCGGGTGCGCGCCTCCTCGTCGCCAATGCCGAGCGTGCGGAAAACTCGCGTCTGCACCTCCGGATCGTGGATCCGGATCGAGCCGCCGCCCAGCTCCGTGCCGTTGAGCACCACGTCGTAGGCGCGCGCGCGCACGGCGCCCGGATCGCTTTCGAGGCGATCCAGGTCGCGCGGGTCGGGGCTGGTGAACGGATGGTGCATCGAGTACCAGCGCTTCTCCTCGGCGCCCCACTCGAGCAGCGGGAAGTCGGTCACCCAGAGGAATTCGTGCCGCCCAGCCGGGATCCAGCCGTGCTGGCGCGCGAGCTCCATGCGGAGCGCGCCGAGGGCTCCCGAAACGGTCGCGGGGTCTCCGGCGGCGAGAACGGCGAGATCGCCCTCCCGAACCTGAAGCGCCCCCGCCACCGACTCGAGCTCCGCCGGCGTCATTCCCTGCTTCACGGAAAAGGAGAGCACTCCACCCGAGTGCTTCAGCAACAGCACCCCCGGCAGCCCGTGCCTCTTGGCGAAGTCGCCCCACAGATCCGTCTGCGAGCGCGAGATCGCGGCGCCACCGGGCACCACGATGGCCCGCACCACACCCCCTTCGCCAGCGGCTTTTTGAAAAACCTTGAACGACGAAGCCGCCGAAACACCGGTGATGTCGGATATCGAGACGCCGAACCGAAGATCGGGCCGGTCGATCCCGTACCTGGCGACCGATTCGGCGTGGGTCATGCGGCGGAACGGCGTCGCCACCTCGATTCCGACGATCGGAAAGATGCGGGCAAACAGCCCCTCGATCAGCTCGTAGACATCCTCCTCGCTCGGAAACGACATCTCTAAATCGATCTGGGTGAACTCCGGCTGGCGATCGGCGCGCAGGTCCTCGTCGCGGAAGCAGCGCGCGATCTGCATGTACCTCTCGAATCCCGAGATCATCAAGAGCTGTTTGAACAGCTGCGGCGACTGCGGCAAGGCGTAGAACTCGCCGCGATGAACCCGCGACGGCACGAGGTAGTCGCGTGCCCCCTCGGGCGTCGACTTGGTGAGAATCGGCGTTTCGACGTCGAGAAAGCCCCGTTCGTGAAAAAAGGCCCGCACGGAGTGAGTGATCTCATGGCGCAGAATGATGTTGCGCGCCAGCTCGGGGCGTCGCAGGTCGAGAAAGCGATACTTGAGCCGCGTCTCCTCGCCGACGTCGACGCGACCGTCGACGGCGAAGGGCAACGGATCGCATTTGGAGAGCACCGCGGCGCGATCCACGAGAACCTCGATCTCGCCGGTCGCCATCTTGGAATTGACCGCCTCGCCCTGGCGCGCGATCACCCGTCCCTCGACTTCCACCACCCACTCGGACCGCACCGGATCGAGCGCGGCGACCGCCGTCGCCGACTCGTCGGGCTTGGCGACGACTTGCACGATCCCGCTGCGGTCGCGAAGATCCAGGAAGAGCACGCCACCGTGATCTCGCCGCCGCTGTACCCAGGCCTGCAGGAGGACCCTCGTGTCGATGTCTGCGCGGGACAGCGTCCCCGCTCCTCTGCGCTTCATCACCTCACCTCGTGCCCGTAGGGCGTCCTTACTCTTCGCCTTCCGTGACCGCGTCCGCGGGCAGCGCGCTCGTTCCCGCGCCGCGCTGCGAAGGGCGGGTCAAGGGAAAGTACTTCCTCAGTTCTCGCACGAGTTCGAACTCGTCGAACTCCCCACGCTCCCCTGACTCCAGCGCCCGCATCGAATAGCGGCCAGACTGGAGTT
>ERZ1292633.4299-Hain-H41-02um-R1-4299-length-13298-cov-16_pt1 | contig 13298 bp, 10 predicted proteins | sample MGYA00564406_ERZ1292633 | MGnify/ENA primary metagenome ERZ1292633 (study PRJEB36523, sample SAMEA6512639) | groundwater metagenome | collected 2019-01-08 | study: AquaDiva: Metagenomics assemblies of 32 groundwater samples
GTCTTATCCGTACACAACACATCGGCGTTTCCCAAGTCTTCAATCGCGATGAGACGTTTAACCAAAACGTGCCTGTGGCTCATCTTCAAAGCGCCCCTCGAAAGATTCAACGTAACAATCATGGGGAAAAGTTCCGGGGAAATACCCACTGCCAAAGCCAAACCGAAAAGCACGGCCTCGATCCAGTCACCACGGAGTACACCCATTGCAAGAGCGACGAAGAGGACTAGACCGAGTGTGATCTTCAGCAAAAAACTTCCGAAACTTCGCACGCCTTTTTGATAATCCGTTTCTTCTGTTTTTTCAGACAAAAGCGCGGCCGTGCGTCCCATTTCAGTTTGCATTCCAACCGCGACTACAACGCCGATACCAGAGCCCTGAACCACGCTCGTGCCCATGAACGCTATATTTACCTGTTCCTGTGGCAAAAGTTTTTTTCCTCCTAACGGATCAACGGACTTTTCAACCGGCATTGATTCGCCGGTCAACATTGATTCATCCAACGCCAGATCGTCAAGCTTTATCAGACGCAAATCCGCTGATACGACCATGCCGACTTCTAAAATCACGACATCGCCCAAAACCAAATTACGCGAATCAACCTGCGCGGGCTTTCCTGATCGAATGACGGTCGCGTATCTCGTGAGTTTGCTTCTCAATAATCGCAACGCTCTCTCGCTTCGATATTCCTGCACAAACGCGAGAATCCCGCTCATCAAAACCATGAGCAAGATCAGGACGACTTGGATCGTTTCTCCCAAAAAATATGAAACCGCGCTTGCTCCTACCAAGACTAACACCAACGGACTTTTGAACTGGCGCAAAAAAATTAATACGCCGTGGACTGTTTTTTCTCGTTTGAAATCGTTAAATCCATTTTCCTCCAACCGCCGTTCTGCAACTTCCGCGCTTAAACCCCGTTCATCGGATTTAAAAAAATCCAAAACCTGATCCACCGTCTTGGACCATGGACTTGAGTTCTCCCTTGGCGCCATTGGGATATTTTAGCACGGAATACTCTTGTTTGTTCCCCCTCCTTACGAAGGAGGGGTTAGGGGAGGTCTCTTCTGAGGATCAGGGCTCAGACCCCCTCTAACTCCCCCTTCGTAAGGGGGAGAATTAAACGGGAATAAGATTGACCCCGCTTCAATTTCATGGTTTTCTGTTGTGGCCTTATGTTGAGGCACTTTCACAACGAGGTGTTACATGACGATGACAGACGATCTGTTGGTCGACGATTCGTACGTCCAACCCACGGACGTCGATTCTGCAAAGCTCAACTCCATCGGACTGGATGACGAAACCGTTCGGCAAATCACAGAGTCCGGGATCATCGAGATGGTCGGTTTGGATTCCGTTCTGCGATCGATCGCCGGAATCAAGAGACATATGACGCTAGGCCAGGCCAGGCGCGTCATCAATCTCAACCCCATGCGACTCGCGCTGCCGATTGATCGCATGGGTGCATGCATCGAAAGTCTCGTGAGAGATGCCGGGATCGAGTCGGAAGATGCAATGGCGATTCTGGAACAGGAATTCGAGATCCTGGCCGTCGAAGAATCCGACTTCAGGCTCAAGTGCAGCTTCCTGGCCAGAGTCGTTCCGGACGCAAAAGCGCGACTCGCCTTCCTTCTCGCGCACCCGGGATACTTCCATATCCAATACGCGCATCTGCTGAAAAAGCAGAGTAAGCGGCTTGGAGCGTATACGCACACGCAAATCTGGGAGATCCTAACGAGTGACGGAGACGCGACCATCGGACTCAAGCGTCTTCCGGTCTACAAGCGCAAGCCGCGCGTCAAGGTCGCGCCAGTGACTCCCGTTCCTCCTACCGAACCGTCCCCCACCGCACCGGAGTCGATCGTCCCGCCGGAATCAACTCCGCAGCCGCTCGCGGTCGCGGAAACCAAACGTTCGGAAGATGAATTCGCGGAATTGGGTATGGATGCCGCGGAAAAAGACGTGCCTGTTCGCGTTCAATTTCCTGAGGTTCGAACCAGCTCTACGCCGATCGAGCTGACCGACACCAACGGAATGTACGTTCGCGACCTCATCAAGTACCTCAAGGTCTGCATTGGCCTTTGTTGGGACAGTGCGCGACCTCTCGTCGTGTACAGACCGTGGCTCGCGGATCCGAAACTCAACAATATGCGGACGCTGGAAATGCTATACGAACTCGGCGTTAGCGGCGAACGCTTGATGGACGCGCTGAAGTACGACGGCCTCTTCGCCCTCGGTTACTACGCGCTAGAACCAATGCTCACCGAGCTGAAGGAAAACCGCGATCTGCCGTTTCCGGACGACATCCGCGACCTCGCGATTCCACGAAGGATCATCCGCCGGCGCCTGAAAGCGCTGGAGAAGAACGAGATCGCGCCGAGCGACCCTCGCTTCAAATCAGCGCTCTACGCGCCCACCGAACGAGAGTTCAAGGAGCGCATCTCCTAATCCACATCCCTCCATCTCGGAGGGATTTTGCTTATACAATCAAAAATACAGAATTTGTCACATTGGCTATTATTTGTTATATTTTTCGCATGACTCAAGAAAATATAAGCAAAAAAATCCATGAACAGCTCCCTTTGCTCAAGGAGCAATATCACGTCAAAAGAATTGGCGTTTTTGGCTCATTTGCCAGAGGCGAACAAAAAAAGGGAAGCGACGTAGACTTGTTGGTTGAATTTTACACTCCGGTTAGTTTATTTGAATTTATCAGATTGGAAAATTTATTAAGCCGCATTTTGCATAAAAAAGTCGATCTCGTGTCAAAAAAAGCAATCAAGCAGGCGGTAAAAAAAGAAATTTATAAAGAAGTGCAGTATGTCTAAAAGAGGTGTAAAACTTTATCTGGAAGATATTAAGGATGCCATTAGAAAAATAGAAAAGTATACGCGCGGAGTTGATTTTGATAGTTTTTCCAAAGACGAGCAGATGATAGACGCAACCGTCAGAAACTTTTCGATTATCGGTGAGGCGGTAATAAATATCCCCAAAGAAATAATAACCGATTATCCGGATATCGCGTGGAAGGAAATGAAAGGCATGAGAAATAAAGTGATCCACGAATACTTCGGCATTGATGAGGAAATCCTATGGAAAACCATACAAGACGACATTCCGGTAATCAAAAAACAGATTTCTAAATTGTTACGAGATTTGCGAAAAAAAATTTGATTGCGGGATAATAAATCACCTCCCCAAAACCTTCTTCAAATACTCCCCTGTCGCGCTTTTTGGGTTTTTCGCTATTTCTTCCGGAGTTCCTTCGGCTATTACGTGACCTCCTTTGTCTCCGCCTCCTGGACCCATGTCTATGATCCAATCCGCGTTCTTGATCACGTCGAGATTGTGTTCGATTACCACGACGGAATTGCCGCGAGCTACGAGACGATGAAGGACTTCGAGCAATTTCCTAACATCGTCGAAATGAAGTCCTGTCGTGGGTTCGTCTAAAAGATAGAACGTGCGACCGGTATCACGACGCGCCAATTCTGTTGCGAGCTTCACGCGTTGCGCTTCTCCGCCGGACAAAGTTGTCGCTGATTGGCCGAGTTGGATGTATCCGAGACCGACCTCATCCAAAATCATAGTCCGCTCGTGAATCGGCGGAATGTCTCGAAAAAACGTATTGGCTTCTTCCACGGTCATGGCGAGAAGTTGCGCGATATTTTTTCCGCGGTACTTTACTTCCAATGTCTCGCGATCAAATCGCGTTCCTTTGCACACGTCGCACGCCACGTACACGGTCGGCAAAAAATGCATCTCAATCGCGATCTGCCCGTTGCCTTCGCAGTGCTCACAACGACCACCGGGGACGTTGAAAGAAAAACGGCCGGATTTATATCCGCGCATTCGCGCTTCAGGAGTCATCGTGAACAAGTCACGGATATGAGTCCAAATTCCAGTATAAGTCGCTGGATTTGATCGAGGAGTTCTGCCGATCGGAGATTGATCAACATCCACGATTTTATCCAGCCAATCAATTCCTTCAATTGCGAGATGTTTTCCGGGCATGGCGGTCGATCCGTGCAAATGTCTCGCCATGGCGCGATAGAGAATATCAATCATGAGCGTGGATTTTCCGGAGCCGGAAACGCCGGTCACGCACACAAAACGCTTTAACGGAACTTTGACAGTAATGCTTTTCAAATTATTCTCCGTAGCTTTTCGGATTGCGATATGCTCTTTCGCGAGCGAGCGGCGTTTTTTTGGATAAGGAATTGTTTTTTCTCCGCGCAGATATTCGCAAGTTAAACTGTTTTTCGTATTCAAAACTCCCGGCATTACGCCTTCCGCCACTATTTCTCCGCCGTGTTTTCCTGCGCCGGGTCCGATGTCAACGAGATAATCCGCCGCCGCGATCGTGTCTTGATCGTGTTCGACTACGATGATCGTATTTCCGGCATCGCGAAGTTTTTCCAGCGTCTCGACAAGACGAACGTTGTCGCGCGGATGAAGTCCGATGGTAGGTTCGTCGAGAACGTATAGCGCTCCAACGAGTCGGGAACCGATCTGCGATGCGAGTCGGATGCGTTGCGCTTCTCCGCCGGATAGCGAACCGGCTTTGCGATCTAAAGTAAGATAGTGAAGACCGACATCGAAAAGAAATTGAAGACGCGCGAGAATCTCTTTCAAAACCGGCTCTGAAATCGTGGCCTCGTTATCAGTCAACTCAAGCGAAGAAAAAAACTCATGCGCCGCGCCGATATCCATACTCGTTGTTTCGACGATGCTTTTTCCGGCAACAAGGACGAACAGAGCTTCGGTTCGGAGACGCACGCCCGAACAAGCTGTGCAAATTTCTTCGGAAAAAATCTCCTTGGTTCCGAGACCGTTGCACGCCTGACACGCGCCGTATGGAGAATTGAAGGAGAAGAGACGCGGCTCGAATTCCGGAAAAGCAAAATCGTGTTTCGGACAGGAAAATCGCGCGGACATTATGTGTTCTGATCCGTCGTCAAGAATAGCAATCGCCGTTCCGTCAGCGCGATCTAGCGCGATCTCGATCGCTTCAGACACACGAGAGCGCAGCTGTTTATTTCCTTCCACCGGCCAAGCGAGCGGGATTCTATCTACGACAAGCTCGATCGTATGTTGTTTGTATCTGCTAAGAGGAACGCGCTCACGGAGAGATCTCATCTTCCCATCCAACCGCACTTCCAAAAATCCTTTTTCATACAAATCTTGAAGCAACTGATGATACTCCCCTTTCCTCCCGCGAACGATCGGCGCGAGAACTTTGATTTCATCCCTTGTGTCATTCCCGCCCCTCCCATTGTCATTCCCGCGCAGGCGGGAATCCATCTTCATCCTCTTCTTCACCTCTTCCGGATTCGCATGAATCTCAACCGTCCGCTTCAAAATCGCATCCACCATTTCTTCCACCGTCATCTTACGAATCGGTTTTCCGTCGATGGGACAGTGCGGTCGGCCGACACGCGCGTAAAGAACGCGGAGATAATCGTAAATCTCCGTGATGGTCGCGACGGTTGAACGCGGATTCGCGCTATGAGCTTTTTGATCGATTGAGATTGCCGGCGACAACCCCTCTATCTCATCAACGTCCGGCTTTTTCATCTGTCCGAGAAACTGCCGCGCGTAAGCGGAAAGAGATTCCACGTAACGCCGCTGACCTTCCGCAAAAATCGTATCAAACGCCAAACTCGACTTGCCCGATCCGGACAAACCCGTAAACACAATCATCTTATTGCGCGGCAGTTCCAACGAAATGTTTTTAAGATTATGCTCGCGCGCGCCTTTTATGGAGATCTTGTCTTGCATTTAGTTCAATTCTTGACTTCCGTCATTGCGAGCCTCAGCAGAGGCGCGGCAATCTAATCCCTCTGTCATTGCGAGCGAAGTCCGACGAAGCGTGGCAATCTAATAGAAGAAAATCACTCCTCTAATTTGATTGCCACGTCGTTGCTACTCCTCGCAATGACGATACAGACTCAAAACATCCCGGAAAACGCGGCCTTTACATAGGACACGCCCGAGTTGTTGCGAGATGAAGATAGCGGAGATTTGATGCGCTGTAAAGAAACTCGTGACAAGTATGCGCCCTAAGTCAGTTCCAACGGCGTTCAAACGAGAACATATGCGTAATCAAAGATAGTCGGGGGGAGCGCGAGTCCTATCTTACTATGATCCTGACGTTTATTTTATAGCCTCCTGGACGCCGAAGTAGGCGGGTTTCTTGTTGAGCTTCTCGTCGAAGAGCTGTGGATGGTTATTGGTAAGCCAGTAGGGATCGCCGTCGCGCAGTCCCCAAACGATGACATCCTTGTGGCGGCGCGAAGCAAGGAATGTTTGAATAACGGTTTTGATGGTCTGTTTTTGCTGCTCGTAGTCAGTAGCGCTTGCATTTTCCGGTAACTCCACATCAAGTTCAGTAATATAGTTGTCAAATCCGAGGTCTGCAATTTCGTCTAGACGCGCAAGAAGCGTGGTAGCGTCAAAACTACCCGGCTTAACGTGCATCTGCCAACCGAGGGCTTGCACCGGTGTTCCCTGACTCTTCAGACTAAGAAGCAATGCTTTTGTGCCTTCATACTTCGCCTGATTGCTTTCAATGTCATACTCATTGTAGTACAGCACGGCGTTCGGATCAGCTGCCCGCGCCCGAACAAAAGCCTTGCGGATATAATCATTCCCCATTGCCTCAACCCACTTGTGGCCCTTACGAAGCGTGCCGTCGATGTCCACAGCCTCATTCACGACGTTCCAAAACTTGATTTTGCCCTTGTACCGACCTACGACAGTATCTATATGCTCGTTCATGATAGTCTCCACTTGGATATTTGGAGTTGTCTTCAGCCAATCAGGAACGTCTTCGAACCAGACTAGTGTCTGAGCGAAAAGATCCATCCCGCGTTCTTGCCCCCATTGCGCTTGTTCATCCATCTCAGTGAATTTATATGAGGCACGGTTTTCACGGAAACCATCATCCCAAAACGAACCGATGGTCAGGGCGTTCATCTCCTGCTCGAATAGTTGATTATAGAGATCGTTGCGGATGTCGTATTGGTAGAGAGAGCCGAAACGGATCCCGCGCTGTTGAGCGAGGGTTTTCAGGGAGGCGACACCGAACCCTTTATCCACATCAATGGTAGTGACAGCTCCGCTCTCTGTTTGAGCAGAGTATTCACTTTCAGAGTTGATAGCCATTCCAAAGCGATAATCTGTAAAAAATGTATCAGAGATATCATCAATTTTTTGATTCCAATTGGAGCCATAGATAGAAATGGCCACGGCTTCACTGGTCACCCAACGCAAAAGACTGTTTTTTGAAACCGCATAGACTTTTGGAAGCGACACGAATTTCACCATCCGGATCCCCGGGCGATACGTCACATTGTTGCCCAAGGAGATAGAGGACATGATAGACGAGGAAATCGTCTGGACCTGGGAAAAATCTGGGTACCATGTGAAGTAAACCTTCTCGTTCGGAAACGCGTGACGCTTGCCATCGCTTCCGTAGAAATATACGGCCTTGCATGGATGATCTACAGCCGCTCCAGCCGGACAGGATAGTTTAATTAGTGAACCGGAACTTGGAGAGACTGCCCCGGCTCCCGCCCAGTGTTTTTTAAACATCCGCATGTAACTGGATTCTGCGACTCGTGCTGTTCCTGTCGGTTCTGTCTCGAAATCAAAATCGCCGCTTTGTCCATCTATTACGTCACGCCATAAAAAATGGGTGTAACTCCAGCCGTATTCCTCAAAAATTGATATCAGATCATCAAGAAAGGCAATACAGCTTGGAACACGGCGATTGCAGCCGAATTCCCCAATGAAAATGGGTGTTTTGTGCTTGTTTTGAAAAGCCAGCGCATGCTTCATCACGTCTTTAAGGCGGTTTTTGTCCCAAAACATTGTCTCCGTATAAATATCGGACGTAATTTTCCCCGGATACACCAGGCCGGAAATATCGCCCTTGCCAGCCCACTCAAAACCTTGATGGGTAAAGTCAGATGGTTCATACATGTGAAAACTGTAGATAGTGCGTGAATCGCCGGTCGTTACGGCGTCTTCCATGCCGAGCGGGTTTGACCACGCTGTCGCGCTCACGATAATCGGAGTTTGGGAATCAACCTGACGAATACTGGTTGTAATTTTTTTGGCGAGATCAAACCACACAGAAGCCGGGAGCGGCGCCTGTTTGACTGGAACGTCCGGATGCGGTTCAACCATCAGATTATATGCGATGACGTGCGTTCGATTTTTATATCTGTCTGCCACAAATCGCCACATCTCAACCCACTTGTCTTTCGCCACTTGTGAATACCAAAGAACTTCATCCGCTCCATCCGGTGAACCGGAAAAAGTCTCTTCTGATTTTCCAGGCCCATTTCGGAAATGAATCACGGCGTATAATCCAACCTCTTCGGACCACTGAATAGCGTCGTCGAGCCACTTGAGTTTTGTAGTGTCAAGCGCATACGGCGCTTCGGCGTTATACGGCCCGGGATAATTCAAAGAGACGACATTTGCGCCCTGATTTTTTAGGGCGGCAAAATCTTCTTTGGTCACGAAACTGAAAACTTCAACACCAGCGTAGAAAGGATTGTATGGATGAATTGCCGCACCGCGAAAAAATGAGGGATTTTGCCAGAGTGAAAATTTATCCGTTTGAGGAGCGGATTGAGCATGAAAAGCCGGAAATATAATCCAGGAGCAGAGCGCAAATAGGAAACACAGATTTTTCGCATGGCACATAAGGGAACTCCATTAATTGGGACTGTGTCAGTAAAAACTTTTTCGGATTTTATATTACAACAAAACGCACTTATAATCAAATTCGGCCTTACCCCGCGTGTCCCATGCTATCCTATCCTCATGTTCGGCTTGGATAAAAAGGAAATGAGTATATTGAGGTTGCTGAAAACACCTCGGAAAATCCAGGATTTTCTGGAAGAAATCCCAATCAACTTCGAACCCGAGGGCGACACATGCCTTTCTCCGCGCCGCGTCCTTCGAGAACGGCGTGCTCACTGCATCGAAGGCGCCATGCTTGCGGCGCTTGCGCTGCGCATTCAAGGCGAGCGGCCGCTCGTTCTGGATTTGGAAGCGTCAGCGCAAGATCACGACCATGTGATAGCGCTTTTCAAACGCCACGGATGCTGGGGCGCTATTTCAAAAACAAACCACGCGGTGCTTAGATATCGTGAGCCGGTATATAAAACGATCCGTGAACTTGTATTGTCATTCTTTCATGAATACATGGACGGAACCGGAAAGAAAACCCTTCGATCTTTTTCTCCGCCGGTTGATCTGTCGCGATTCGACGAAATCGGCTGGATGACGTCAGAAGAAAACGTGTGGGAAATCGCGCAATATCTTGCCGACATTCGACATTCGCCGCTTTTGTCTCTCGCCCAGATTCGGACGCTACGAAAAGCGGACGCGTTGGAAATTGAGGCTGGGAATCTGACGCAGTGGAAAAATAAGAAATAACCCATCCGTACCGCCCCGTACATTTGCTGTGCTATCGGAAAGAATTAAGGTCTTGTATTTTTCAAATAAGTTTTATGAATTCTTCTGTTGCAATCCCAATATCGCGCAAAATGCCGCGCAAAGTTCCTCTCGGCATGTCCTTGTTAGCATGGACGGGAATGGTTGCGATTCTTCCGTCGGCATGACGCAACTGAACATGGCTTCCGCGTTGCCTTGAAATTTCAAAACCTGCTTTTATCAGAGCTGCTACAACCAGCTTTCCTGATACTATTGGAAGAGGCGGCATAGTTATGCCTGCGATGGTGAAACGACAGTCTCGAAAGTATCAAAACTCGTTTCATCGGGAACTGTCTCTCCGCGAGACATCAGATCTTCAACGTATAATTCTATAGCTTCATGTATATTTTTTTTTGCCAAAATCAAAGAATCACCCCATGAATGACAGCCTGGTAGCGCCGGTACATAAGCATGAAATGTATCATTTTCGTCCGGTTCAATAATTACGCGATAAGTAATGTGTTTCATTAAAATAAGTTATCACGGAAATTAATACCTGGTCAATTCTTCCTCACCGCCAAAAACAAATCCGACACGTTTGCTCCAGTTACTCCTGTCATAATCTGTCCGCCAACGCGTTTGAAAAACGTGAACGAGTCGTTGCGTTTCAAGAAAGTCTCAAGATTAAGCTTGAGACGATTGGCGCGCTTGCGAATGTCAGCATCTACAAAAGCGCCGGCCGCCGGAGAATTATCAATCCCGTCAGAAGCGAGCGACGCGACTAAGACATCGTCATCAATAACAGACAAAGCACCAAGCGCGACTTCCTGATTCCGTCCTCCTTTTCCCTTTCCTTTTATTGTCACGGTCGTTTCCCCTCCGGCCAATACCATTTCTCCTTTATGCGGCAAACCGGCCAAAAGCCGCCCAACTTCACGCGCTTCGCCTGACAAACAACATGAATAAATGCGGACGAGGTAACCGAGTTTTTTCGCTTGTTTTTTCATGGCGTCCAAAGCTTTGGAATTGCCTACGATCACGATATTTGTTACGCGTTGAAAATATTTAGGATCTTTCGGAGTTTCCAGAAGTTCACAATGCGGAAGACGGCATGACTTCTGCAAATCATATTTCACCATGATCCGCGCCGCGTCTTCTTTGGTCGACCTATCCATTACCGTCGGACCGGACGCGATCATTCCAGGATCGTCTCCGGGAATATCGGAGAACAACAAACCGATTACTGTCGCCGGATAAACCATCTGTGCGAACTGTCCGCCCTGGATTTCTGAAAGATGTTTTCGAACCGTGTTGATCTCTTGAATAGTAGCGCCTTTTTTCATCAGCGTTTTCGTGAGCATCGTGAGCTGTCCGCATTTCAATTCAAACGGCCAACAGAGCAACGCCGAACCTCCACCGGAAATTATCGCGATTACAAGATCGTGTTCCTCGACGTGTTTCAAAATACCGACGATCTCTTGTGTCGCCTTCACATTCTCGACAGACGGAAACGGATGCGTGCCGGCAAGACTTTTCAATCTTTTCAACTTTACAGTCTTCACGTCTAGGATAACTCCCGAAGTAATTCGACCACCCAAAATATTCTCAATCTCTTTTCCGGCATCAGCCGCCGCCTTTCCTATGCCGATGACGTAAATCTTGTGATAGTCAGACAAATTCCACGACTGCGTTCCGACATGCAACTTAGATCCTTTAATACGAACGGATTCCTTAATTACTCGTCCTGTGCAAATAGAATCCAACCCGGCCTCAAAGACGCTGATAGCGTCTTTGCGAAGCCGCGTGGATCCGAGAGTACGCGAGTTTTTGATTCGACAAGATTTTGTTGGCATACGACAAACAATAGCGTAACACGCCGGAGCAAACATTCGGAATCTTGCTTATACCCACATTTTTTGATACATTCCTCGCGTGCAAAAAACCCAAGGGGGCGTCGTATAATGGTAGTACAACGGTCTCCAAAACCGTTTGCGTAGGTTCGATTCCTACCGCCCCTGCCAAGAAAAAACCACGGAAGCAAGAGCCGTGATTTTTTGTTTTATCCACAATTTAGTTTGATTTGATTACTGGAACAAAAATAGAACGTATGATACAGTATCAATATAGCGCACTTAACTCTATGCAAACTACCCAAATCGCACTGTTCAAAGGAAAGAAAATAAGGAAAACGCTCTTTGGAAATGAGTGGTGGTTTTCGGTTGTGGATGTAGTTGAATCGCTTACCGATAGTGTTAATGCTCGTGATTATTGGTTTAAGATGAAAATACGAGTTAACAGTGAGGATGGAATTGAGTTGTCGACAATTTGTCGACAACTAAAACTGGAATCATCCGATGGTAAAAAATACGAAACTGACTGCGCGAATACCGAGGGTATCTTTCGCATAATCCAATCCATCCCCTCTCCAAAAGCCGAACCGTTCAAGCGTTGGCTCGCGAAGGTCGGTTACGAACGCGTACAAGAGATCGAGAATCCGGAATTGGCGACAAAACGCACACGGATGCTCTACAAGCTAAAAGGATACAGCGACGAGTGGATTGAAATGCGTTTGCGTGGCATCGTGATTCGAGACGAATTGACTGACGAATGGCAAAAACGAGGTGCCGCGGAAGAAAAGGACTACGAGATTCTTACAGCCGAAATATCCAAAGCTACGTTCGGCGTAACGCCAAGCGAATACAAGAATCTCAAAGGACTGGAACGCGAGAATCTGCGCGACCACATGGACGATTTCGAGTTGATTTTCACAATGCTTGGAGAGCGATCCACAACCGAACTGCATAGTACCAATAATTCACAAGGACTATCCGAACTCAAAGACGATGCGAAGATCGGTGGGAACGTTGCGGCGGTCGCAAGGAAGGAGCTGGAAAAACAGCTAAATAGATCAGTGGTATCGAATAAGAATTATCTCAAGAAACCAGAGGACAAAAAACGTCTGGATAATCCAAGGGACGGGTCATGATATAATAATATCCATGAAAAACGGTTTTATTGTTTCGCTGGTTAACGTTCTCTCTCTTTGCGTAGTGATTATCGGCGTCAGTTCATATTTCATATTTCATGCCAGATACATAGGTCCCGTCATCATCGCTCTCGGTATCCTGTGTCTTATTTCGCTTGTCCCATTTAAGGTGAAAATAAGAAATATTTGGCCCGACATTGTTTTTGGAATAATAGATAACGGTATTCTTGCGATAATGGCGATTTTCGGTGGTGAAATGGGGGGCGTGGTAGGAGCCGTGATCGGCGGCGTGGTCGGCAACGCAATAACAGACGGAATCGCAGGGATATTCGAAGGGTGGATCGCTGAAAAAACAAAGTTGCCGCGCGTTGACCATGGGCGCACAATGCTCGGTTCGTCTGTAGGAAAAATGTCCGGCTGCCTGTTGAGCGCCGGGTCTGTTTTGTTTATCGCGAATATTTTCAAAGTTTGATCATAATTCAACTTCAAGGCACACAACAGATGAAATAAGGGTCATGACCACGCGTATCCGGTTAAGGATCCCACAACGTAGCCTGATTTTGTATGGGTGATTCAGTTTCAGATAAAACGAACTCAGAAATCAGCTCAACTACGGAAACGGGGACATAACCCTTTATTTTTTTATCCCAATACTTATCCATGGTCAACAAAAAAAGGGTCGTGTCCCGTTTTGTTCGAGGATGACATGAATGATTTTTCACTCCGTCGAATAGAGGAAGTCCAAAATTTATCTTAATAAAGAGCAATAAATCAGTTTTGCACAACACAGTTTGTTATAGATCCTTTTCGTTGGACTAATAAAGATGGACTACGTATAATCATGTCTTATGGATTTCAA
>ERZ1292633.4302-Hain-H41-02um-R1-4302-length-13297-cov-5_pt1 | contig 13297 bp, 14 predicted proteins | sample MGYA00564406_ERZ1292633 | MGnify/ENA primary metagenome ERZ1292633 (study PRJEB36523, sample SAMEA6512639) | groundwater metagenome | collected 2019-01-08 | study: AquaDiva: Metagenomics assemblies of 32 groundwater samples
CGAGTTAGTACCTGCACCGTTGGGCCCGAGGGCGGGTAAGGCGAGTAAGGATCAGCGAGTTAGACCTCACGCCTCCCAGACAGCGACTCCCCCAAGGTAATCTCATCCGCAAATTCCAAATCAGCACCGAGAGGCAAACCACGCGCCAGCCGGGTGGTTTTGCGGTTGAGTTTTTTGATCAATTTTGAAAGATAGAGCATTGTTGTTTCGCCGTGGACGTTGGGGCTAAAAGCCAGAATGACTTCGTGAAGATTTGCTTCAGTCTCCAAGCGCTTCAAGAGCTCGCGAATGTTGAGCACGTCCGGCGTCACGCCTTCGACGGGATTAAGTGACCCACCCAAAACAAAATAGCGGCCGTGATACGCCCCTGTTGCTTCGATGGTGGAAATATCGCGCGGTTCAGCTACCACGCACAAGGCCTCGGTTGTACGCCGCGGGTCGTGGCAAATTTCGCACAACTCGGATTCAGAATACGTTTTGCAAAGCTTGCAAACGGTGAGGTCTCGAGTCAAAGCTGTCATCGAGCGGGAAAAATATTCCACGTCACTTTTTGATTGTCGTAGCAAGGCAAAAACATACCGCAGGGCGGTCTTGGGACCAACCCCCGGAAGTGTCGAAAAGGCGGCGACAAGATTATGGATGGGAGCTGGGAATTTACGCATGTTATCCCAATCCTAAATCTTTAAACATATCCATCCCGCCTAGGTCTTTCATTTTGTGGGCCAGCTCTTTTTGTAATTTTTTTATGGCGTCGTTCATCGCCTCCTTGACCGCCGACTCTAGCTTGACGGCGTCGTTCATCATCTCCGGATCGATGTGGACTTTTTCAATCGACTGATTGCCGTCGATATTGACGGTCACTTTGCCCCAGCAAGCCGAGCCTTGACAATGGACTTCGGCCAGCGCCGATTGCATGTGCTTGGCCTTGTTGCGCAGGTCTTTGATCGCTTTAATTTTATTGAACATAGAATTTTGTCGATTATTAATTATCCAAACGGCGACGGGGCAGGCGGAGGAGGTGGCGGCGGAGGGGTGGCGCTCTGCGTTGGGGCGGCCCGCCGGTCCATGTTCTTAAAGCTGGCGCGTTTTTCGTCAAAAATACATTTGACCATTCCAGTCGGTCCGTTGCGGTGTTTGGCGATGTGGATCTCGGCCACGTTTTTTTCTTCCGGAGCGATGTCGTCGGGGCGGTAGTTTTTGTCCGCGGATTTGCGATAGATGAACAACACCACGTCAGCGTCTTGTTCAATCGAACCGGATTCGCGCAAGTGCGCCAGTTTGGGGATGGCTGGTTTGACCAACTCCACCGCGCGGTTCAACTGTGATAAACACAATACCGGAATATTGAGCTCGCGGGCAAGGAGTTTGAGGCCGCGGCTGATCTCCGAAACTTCCTGGACGCGGTTGTCTGGGTTGCCGCTAGTTCGCGATTCCATCAACTGCATATAGTCGATGACGATCAGGCCAAGGTCGTGTTCGGCTTGTAAACGTCGGGCCTTGGTGCGAATTTCCAGCACAGTACAGCCGGCGGAGTCGTCAATAAAAATCGGCGCTTCGGCCAGCACGCCAAGCGCAGCACCGATGCGAGGGAATTCATCGTCGCGATCGCTTAGCCGGCCGGTGCGCAGTCGCCACAAGTCGATGTTGGCTTCGGCGCAGATCATGCGATCCACCAACTGCTCTTTAGACATTTCCAAAGAGAAAATGCCCACCGGCTTTTTGGTTTTGACAGCCACGTTGCGAGCGATGTCCAAAGCCAGCGACGTTTTACCAACCGAAGGACGGGCGGCTAAAATAATCAAGTCAGACTTTTGCAGTCCGGCCAGGACGTTGTCTAACTCGGTAAATCCTGTCGGTAGCCCGCGCAGTTTGCCGCGTTCGCGGTGCAGTTCGTCAATGCGCTCAAAAGCTTCGGAAAGGACACTGCGGATGGGGGCGAAGCTATTTTTCAAAAAGTTGCTGGAGACGTTGAACAGCGTCTGTTCGGCTTGATCCAAGATCACATCCGTGTCTTCTACTTCATTAAAACCCATTTGCGAAATGGCTGAAGCCGCTTTCAAAATACGGCGCAAGGTGGCTTTTTTTTGCACGATTTTGGCGTAGTGCGCGACGTTGCCGCTAGTGGCCACGGCGTTGGAGAGTTCGGCCACGGTTGAGCGGCCGCCAATTTCTTGCAGTTTGCCGCGCTCCTCCAGACGATTGCAAACCGAGAGCAAATCAATCGGCTCGTGGCGTTCAAACAATTCCACAACGACTTCAAAAATAATCCGATGAGCGTCTTTATAAAAATCCTCCGCCCGCACTTGGTCGGCGATTTTGATGATGGCGTCGGCGTCGATGAGCAGAGAGCCCAACAGAGATTGCTCGGCCTCTAAATTGTGGGGAGGAATTCTGTCCATAAGTGGAAGGGGTCAGGTCTTTACTATTGCGTGTCATGCAATAGTAAAGACCTGACCCCAATTGGGCAAGTGCAAAAGGTGTGGGAAACGCTTTGGCCTGGTATAATCCTCGCATTATGGAGGCAGGAGGGAAAAAACAATGGCTAAGAGCCGTCGGGACCATGATCGCGACCGTGGTCGGGGTGGGGGTTTTTGGTTTGCCGTCGGTTTTTAGTCGGGCAGGTTTTTTGCTGGGGCTGGCGGAACTCGTGGCTTTGACAGCTGTGCTGGTCATTCTCACGCTCATGTACGCCGAGCTGACGATGGACACGCCAGGCAGGCACCGTTTTGTGACTTACATCGGGCGTTACTTGGGTCCGTTTGGTAAGTGGTTGGCCCAGGTCACTTTTGTTGGCAGCGTTTTCGGTGCCTCGTTGGCCTTCACCATTATCGGCGGTGATTTTCTGTCGAGGCTCAGCGTCGGACGGTTGGCGCCGGCCGTGGCTTCAATCGTGGTTTGGTTGATCGTCGGCGCTTTGGCCTTCGGTGGTTTCAAAGCGGTTTCTCGTTTGGTGGTCTGGATTATTCTTTCGCTCCTGGTTCTCTACGCCATTCTTATCTCCTCGGCCTTACCGGCTTTTCAACTTCCCAATCTCTTGGCAGTCTCATCTGATCCGCTGGCTTTCTTCATTCCTTACGGCGTGATCATCTTTTCTTTGACCGGCATGGGCGCCATTCCTGAAATGCACGATCTGTTTGGCCGCCATAAACGCCGACTCCCCCAAGCTATCCTTGCCGCCTACGCCGTCATTTTTTTGCTTTACGCCGTTTTCATCGCTTCAGTAATCGGGGCCGCTGGGCCTTTGACCTCGCCAGATGTCCTTGTCAGTCTCGCCCCCTATGTTAGCCATGTCGTCCTAACCCTGGGGGCTGTTTTGGGCACGATTTCCGTCATCTCCATTTTTACAATGCTCGGCGCGGAAACAGTCAATCTTTTTCAGATTGACTTTGGCATGTCACGACGTTCGGCTTGGCTGTTGACGTTTGGTATTCCGCTGATCATGTTTTTGTTGGGCATGCGCCAGTTTATTCCGGTGATTGGATTTGTCGGCGGGTTGTTCAGTGGGCTGATTGGCATTTTGATTATTTTGGCTTATGAGCGTTTGAAAAAAACAACCACCAAAAAAAATATTCGGCGTTTGCCTTCTATCGTTTCCTTTGGAATTGGTTTGGTCTTGGCTATCGGAATGACTTTGCAAATAGTGTATACTTTCAATTGATATGCCCCTTCATCGGTTCGTCATCTATTGGGTCATTGATTATGTCCTGGCCGCAGGAGTGGTCTTTGTCATTTCTACCGCCGGGCCGATTGTTTTTGGTATTCCGCAAATCAGCTATTTTGCTCTCCTGTATATTCCTTTGGGGACGATGTTTTTTTCCTGGTTGGCTTACCGCGGAGTGGAACGAGAGTCAGCTCATCGCCTAGTCGTGGCCGTGGCCTGGACGGGACTGGCTGCCCTTGTTGATCTTTCAATTGCCGTGGTGGTCTGGCAGGCCGCGCCGCTGGTTTTTCTTTTGGCCCCGCTCTCTATCGGCGTCTATGGGCTAAAATTTCTTGCGGTTTTTATCGGCGCTTATTTAGGATTGCCGCCTTCACGACGTTTAGTGTCAGCATCGCCACCGTTGCTGGACCGACTCCCCCCGGCACGGGAGTAATGGCGCCGGCCACTTTGGTCACCGCTTCAAAATCAACGTCGCCGACAAGACCATCAGGGGTCTTGGTTGTGCCGACGTCGATGACGATCGCTCCCGGTTTGACTTGGTCAGCGGTGATTGATTTTGGTTTGCCAACAGCGACGATCAAGATGTCGGCTTGCTGGCTGTTGTTGACGAACTCAATCTGTTGTTCTTTGAGAAGGGCTTTGAGCGGGCGAGCGAAGATTTCGGAGGCGATGATTGCGGCTGTTCTGTTTTGATGACGGCCAGTGTCGATCAGCTTCATAATTCCTAAGGCTACCGGCGGCACGAGTCCCGGCTCGCCAGCCTCCAGACGACGCAAGTTTTCCGGATGGAAACCGTCGATGTCTTTGTTAGGATTAATGGCCGCGACGACCGCGTCGGCGCTTTGGTTTGGCAAAGGGAGCTGAACCAAGATGCCGTGGATGTCGTCTCGCTTGTTTAACTCGTTGATTTTTTTGATCAGCTCCTCTTGCGGCACCTCGGCAGGATAGATGAGTTTTTCAAAATGAATGCCTACTTCGGCGCAAGCCTTTTCCTTGAGGCTGACATAGAGATGCGACGCCGGATCATCGCCAACCAAAATCGCCGTCATCCCCGGTTTGACCGGAAGATCGGCGATCATCATCTTTACTTTTTGTCGAATGCGTTCGGCCAGCACTCGACCGTCGAGAATCGTTGCCATCTGTACTTTAGTTATAGGAAAGTTCTGGATACAACGGATACTTGTCCGTCAGCTCTTTGATTTCTCCCTTAATAGAAGTCAGGATGTCAGGTTTATCTTTGCTTGTGACTGCGCGGTCAATCCAACCAGCGATCAATTTCATTTCCTCTTCCTTCATCCCTCGGCTCGTCAACGCTGGAGTGCCCAGGCGAATGCCGGATGGATCGAACGGCTTGCGCGGATCGAACGGCACCGTGTTTTTATTGACCGTAATTCCGGCCGATTCGAGAGCCATTTGTCCTTCTTTGCCGGATACGCCTTTGTTGGTGAGATCAACCACCATCAAATGATTATCTGTGCCCCCGGTGACGAGCTCAAATCCATACTCCATGAGCGCTGTTGCCAGCGTCTTAGCGTTTTTTACAATCTGATGTCCGTACTCCACGAACTCCGGACGCGACGCTTCGTCGAGGGCCACGGCGATAGCCGCGGTTTGATGGTTGTGCGGACCGCCCTGCAGTCCCGGAATAATCGCTCGATCGACTAGCGTTGGCATATTTTCTTTGGAGCGCTCAACGGCTTTGAGAGGCATTGCAGGATTGCCGTTGCACAGAATCATCGCTCCGCGCGGACCTCGTAATGTTTTGTGAGTTGTGGTGGTGATCACGTCGGCAATACCGGCAGGCGACGGATGATCGCCGCTGACGATGAGCCCGGCGATGTGCGAGACGTCGGCCATCAAATACGCGCCGCAGCTGTCCGCAACTTCACGCGCTTTTTTCCAATCAATGATTCGTGGATACGCCGTCGCGCCGACGATGATAAGTTTTGGCTGATGCTCTTTGGCGAGCGCCATCATTTGATCAAAGTCCATGTAGCCGTTTTTGTCGCTGGTGTACTGCACCGATTTGTAGTAACGGCCGGAGAAATTGACCGGCAAGCCGTGAGTCATGTGGCCGCCAAAACTCAAACTCATACCCATGAGCGTTTCGCCAGGGTCGAGCAAAGCGAACATCACTGCGATGTTGGCGGCGCAACCGGAAGCCGGTTGGACGTTGGCGTGATCCACTCCAAATAATTTTTTGGCGCGGTCGCGGGCCAGATTTTCAATCACATCGACATACTCACAGCCGCCGTAGTAACGTCCGCCCGGGTAGCCTTCGGAATATTTGTTAGTGCCAACCGAACCAAGCGCTTCAAGCACCGCGCTGGAAACAAAGTTTTCGCTGGGAATCATTTCTAACCCATGGCGCTCGCGATCGAGTTCTCCCTGCAGAGCCTCGGCAACGGCTGGATCAAATTGATGTAATGACATATAGTGGCCCCATTATGCTGGAAGGTGTGCGAAAAGTCCATCTAATCGGCGCTGGCGGAATCGGCGTCTCGGCGGTCGGCAAGCTTTTTTTGTGTTGGGGCAAGACGGTGACAGGATCAGACGTTTTTCATAATGAACAGGTGGATGTTTTACGTCATCTGGGGGCTAACATCAGTGTTGGTCACAGCGCTGAGAACGTCAAAGAGGATATTGGCCTCATTGTTTATTCGCCGGCCGTTGGCGAAGACAACGTCGAACGCGCTCGTGCCAGAGAGTTGGGTTTGACACAAATGAGCTATCCGCAATTTTTAGGCGAGCTGGCTAAAGGTTATAAAACGATCGCTATTTCCGGTACCCATGGCAAGTCGACGACCACGGCGATGATTGGATTGATTCTGGAAGCGGCCGGACTTGATCCGACTGTGATCGTTGGATCGAAAGTGAACTCGTGGCCGGATGGGAATTTACGTGTGGGCTCGTCGAACTTGCTAGTCCTTGAAGCCTGCGAGCATATGGCCGGCATGCTCAACATCCATCCCGACATCGCCGTCATCACCAACGTGGAAATGGATCATCCGGATTTTTATCGCGATCTAGCGCATGTGCAAGAGACGTTTGAGAAATGGAAGTCGCAGGCAAAGCAGGTGATCGAGGGCCCAATCACAGACGGTCCGGAATTTTCGTTGATGATTCCCGTGGGCTTCAATCTTGAAAATGCTCGACTAGCGGCGACGGTCGCTAAACAGCTTGGCGCATCAGACGAGGTGATTGTCAAAACACTTAACGCTTTTTCCGGCCTCTGGCGACGCTTTGAAAAAGTCAGCGCCTGGCATGGGGCCGATATTTTCAGCGACTACGCCCATCATCCGACGGCGATTAAAAAAACGTTGCAAGGCGCGCGCGAATTTTTCCCAGGCCGCCGCATCGTCCTTTGCTTCCAGCCGCATCAACACGCGCGTACTAAGGAACTCTTTGACGACTTTGTTCCGTCATTTGATGGCGCTGATGTGCTGATCCTCGTAGAAATCTATGCCGTGGCCGGTCGTCTGGAAGTTGCTGGTGAAATCTCCTCGCGCGACTTAGTCGAGGCCGTGAAGAAGCGGGGCAAGGACGTCTCGTATGCAGCGGATCTTGTAGATGCGGAAAAGCAGTTGAAAGATGTGATCGTTCCGCAGGATGTTGTACTGGTTATGGGGGCGGGGGATATTGACGATGTGGCGCGGAGGCTGGTGGTCTGAATTTGCTCGCTTGTCATTTCCGGAGTACAGACTATCAAATTTTATCTAACTATAGTGCTAATCGAGTACTCTGTACTCCGGAAATCAGACTTGGACTATTTCAGCATCCGCCTATGGATCATCAAATTCTACAATTCGGCACACCTGCTGGAGAGTATCCAGAAAAACCCAGTGCCTACGCCGTCGTTCTATACGACAATAAACTTCTTTGTCTATTGGTGAGAAATAAGTATCATCTACCAGGAGGAGGGCTTGAAGGCACTGAAGATCCTCAATTGGCAGTTAAACGCGAGGTTTTGGAAGAAACGGGTTATACTGTCACCGACCTCAAAGAGGTCGGTGAAGCCAACCAGTTTTTTGAAATGACGCGCGAAGGGCATCCGCTAAACAAACTTGCAACGTTCTTCAAAGGATCCGTTGACCTCGAAAATGTCGGACAGGGCAAAGAAGGCGATCATGAAGTAAAATGGATTTCCGTTGACGAATTCTTGTCGTCGACGGCAGGAGACTTTCAAAAGTGGGCGGTGAGGAAAGTTGTCGAGTCTGAATAAAAATTGTCTTTGCGAGGAGAACCGCGACGAAGCAATCTCTCGATCTTATGTACGAACGTCTGTATTGTGTCTACATTATGACGAATCCAGCCAATACTGTTTTGTATACGGGTGTGACAGGAAGAATTGAACAACGTATCGCGGACCACAAAGGTAAGGAGATTGACGGTTTTACCTCGAAGTACAATGTTTGTAAGTTGGTGTATTATGAGGGGTACCAGTATGTTGAAGATGCCATTGCTCGAGAAAAGCAGATCAAAGGTGGTTCGCGAGCAAAAAAAATTGCTTTGATTGAAAGCGAAAACCCCGAGTGGAAGGATTTGTACGAGGAATTATAAAAGACAATAGATTGCTTCGTCGGCCGGTTGCCTTCTCGCAAAGACAATAAAAATCTATTGTGAACGCGGCGTACCTTGTCTTTGCGAGGAGAACCGCGACGAAGCAATCTCTAACAATTATGAAAATCCCTGAACAAGCCAAACGTGTTTTTCAAGGAGTGATTTTTGATGTTTATCAATGGCCGCAAAAAATGTTTGATGGTGGTGAATCGACGTTTGAAATGCTCAAGCGCCCGAACACAGTGACAGTGATTGCCACCCAAGGCGAGTCTGTCTATTTTGCCGAAGAAGAACAGCCGACCAAGCCCATCATCTCGACCTTATTTGGCGGACGCGTGGAAGAAGGTGAGGATCCACTGGTGGCGGCTAAACGCGAGTTGCTCGAAGAGGCGGGTTTGCAATCAGACGATTGGACGCTCTACAAAGTCTATGAGCCAGTCATCAAAATTGATTGGCAGATTTCTGTCTATATCGCCCGCAACTGTCGTCGCGTTGCTGATCAACAGCTCGATGCTGGTGAGCGGATTACGATCAAAGAAGTCAGCTTCGACGCGTTTATCGATCTCGTTTGCTCCGATCGCTTCAATGAAAAGGATTTCGCCTGCGACATCATGCGCTTGCGTTTGAGTCCCGATGCGGACGTCGAGCTTGCGGAATTCAAGAGGCAATTGTTTGGATAATATGTTGATCAAAGAAAACGAACCAATGAGCAAGCATTTGACGTTCCGTATTGGCGGGGCGGCGAGGTTTTTTGTTGAGGTTACGAATGTGGAGGAGTTAAAGGAGGCGATGGCGATGGCAGAGGAAAAAAAATTGCCGTGGTTTGTGCTTGGTGGAGGATCAAACACGCTGTGCGCGGATGAGGGTTATGATGGCGTGGTGATTCAAATGAGCAATCGCGAAGTGTCTGTTGATGGAGATCGGCTGGTCGCTGGTGCTGGATGTATTTCCGTTGTTGCCTCGCGCTCGGCCGAGGCGGCGAGTTTGTCGGGCATTGAGTGGATGGTATCGCTCCCGGGAACCATTGGTGGGGCGGTGCGCGGCAATGCCGGATGTTTTGGCGTGGAGATTAAAGACGTCGTTGAGTCTGTCCGTGTTCTGTGTGATGGTGAAGTCATCGAGCTTATCAACTCCGATTGTCAATTCGCCTATCGCGAATCAATCTTCAAACACAATCACGATGTGATCATTGACGTTACCTTCAAACTCGTCTCGGGTAATAAAGAAGAGATTAAAGAAAAAATGACTGAAGTTCTCGGCAAGCGCAAGTCTACTCAACCGACGGCATCGGGCACGGCTGGCTGCGTTTTCAAAAATCCACTGGTCGACGGCAAGTTAATGAGTTGCGGCAAATTGATCGACGACCTCGGGCTCAAAGGCACCAAAATCGGCGGCATCAGCGTCTCCGACGTCCACGGCAACTTTCTCGTCAACGACGGCACAGCCACCGCCGACCAGGTCATTCAACTGATCAGCCTCATCAAGACTCGAGCTCGAAACGAACTTGGTGTACAATTACAGGAGGAGATTCAATATTTAGGATTTTAATCACCAAAGACCATTTGCACAATTAGCCTTCGGCCGGATTTGGCGCCTTTTGGCCTCCGACGGCTTCAGAACTCGTCGGAATGTATCGAACATTCCTCCTCATTCTTCAACCGTCTCGGCTCAAAAGTCATTCAAACCAGCCTTAAGTTAATTGTGCAAAAGGTCTTATGCAAATCAATAAAATTCACGCCACCAACATGGAGATGACCGCGGCGATTAAGTCTTATGCCGAAGAAAAGTTTTTGGGCTTAGCCAAGCTGACGGTCAACTACGAGCCCGTGGCTTCGCTCGACATCGAAGTCGGCAAAACCAGCGAGCATCATCAAAAAGGCAACATTTTTAAATGCGAGGCAACGATGCGGATTCCCGGCGACGTCTTGCGGGTAGAAGTCACTGCCGACGATTTGTACGCCGCCATTGACAAGTGCAAAGATCGGCTGAAAGAACGGCTGGCCGAACACAAGGACACCTTGATCGAACGCCGACAGATGGAGTAAGACCTCAAATTAAGACAAGGCACAAAGCCACGCCTTGTTTTTTTTGGCTTTTTCCAGCATACTGTCCGCATTAAAGACCCTTTGCACAATTAGCCTTCGGTTGGATTTGGCGCCTTTTGGCCTCCGACGGCTTCAGAACTCGTCGAAGTATATCGAATACTTCTCCTCATTCTTCAACCGTCTCGGCTCAAAAGTCATTCAAACCAGCTCAAAGTTAATTGCGTAAAGGGTCTTATGGCATTTTTGCACAAGATTTTCGGTGATCCTAACGTCAAGGTGATCAAAGAATTGAGAGAGCGGGTGGTGGAGATTAACGCCATGGAACCAGTCATTCAGGCGCTCGACGACAACAGTTTGACACTCAAAACCCAGGAATTTAAAGAACGTCTCGGCCAAGGGGAGACTCTTGATCAGCTTTTGCCAGAAGCTTTTGCCGTTGCTCGTGAAACTGCCCGCCGCAAGCTTGGCCAGCGCTATTTTGACGTTCAGTTGATGGGGGGCATTGTTCTTCATCGCGGCGGCATTGCGGAGATGCGTACCGGTGAAGGCAAAACACTGACGGCCACGGCGCCGGTTTATTTGAACGCCATCGCCAGTCAAGGCGTGCACCTGGTAACCGTCAACGACTATCTGGCTAAGCGCGACGCGGTGTGGATGGGGCAGATTTATCACGCCCTCGGTCTTTCAGTGGCCACCATTGAACATGACGCGGCTTACATTTACGACCCGCATTTTAAGGTGGAGCACGGCACCGAAGAAGAGCAGGAGATTGATGTCAAACGCGATGCTTTCGGCGCTTTCAAAGTGGAGATGGATTATTTGCGCCCAGTCAGCCGTCAGGAGGCTTACCAAGCTGACATCACTTACGGCACCAACAACGAATTCGGTTTTGATTATCTGCGCGATAACATGGTCACTGCCCAGAGTCAAAAAGTTCAGCGTGGCGTAAATTTTGCCATCATCGATGAAGTTGACTCCATCTTGATTGACGAAGCGCGCACTCCGCTTATCATCAGCGCGCCGGCCGAAGAGTCGGCAGATTTGTATAAAAAGTTTTCTCAGTTGGTGCCACTGCTTCAGGAAAACGGTGATTACAACATTGACGAAAAAATGCGCGCCGCCACCTTGACCGACGAAGGACTGCACAAAATGGAGCAAGCGCTTGGAGTGGAAAATTTGTACGTCGGCGGGGAGTCGCATTTGGTGCATCATCTGGAGCAAGCGCTCAAAGCCCACACATTATTCAAACTTGATCGCGATTATGTGGTGCGTGACGGGGAAGTCGTCATCGTCGACGAATTCACCGGGCGGATGATGCCGGGGCGGCGTTACTCCGATGGTTTGCATCAAGCCATTGAAGCCAAAGAAGGAGTGGAGATTAAGCGGGAGAGTCAGACTTTGGCGACGATTACTTTCCAAAATTTGTTTCGGATGTACAAAAAACTTTCCGGCATGACCGGTACGGCCGCTACCGAAGCTGAAGAATTCGGCAAGATTTATAACTTGGAAGTGACGCAGATTCCCACCAACAACGATAATCACCGTCAGGATTTGGTCGATCGAGTGTACAAAAACGAACTTGGTAAATTCAAGGCCGTGGTTAATGAAGTGGCTTCGCGCCACGCCCAGGGTCAGCCAGTCTTGATTGGTACGGCCTCCATTGAAAAGAACGAAGTTTTGGGGGCGATGCTGGGGGCGGCGGGTATTCAGTACAATTTGTTGAATGCTAAAAATCACGAAAAAGAAGCGGAAATTATCGCACAGGCCGGGCGGCCAGGGGCGGTGACGGTGGCTACCAACATGGCTGGGCGCGGGGTGGACATTATTTTGGGTGGCAATCCGCCGTCAGCCGATGGCGCCAAAAAGGTGCGCGACGCCGGTGGACTTTTTGTAATGGGAACCGAGCGCCACGAGTCGCGGCGCATTGATAATCAGTTGCGCGGACGTTCCGGTCGTCAGGGCGATCCGGGGATGACTCAATTTTACGTTTCAATGGAAGATGATTTGATGCGTATTTTCGGCTCGGAGCGCATCCGTTTTATGATGGACAAGCTCGGCATTCCCGAGGATCAGCCGATTGAAAACAAAATGGTTACCGGCGCTTTAGAGAAAGCTCAGCAGCGGGTGGAAGGCAACAACTTTGATATGCGCAAGCATTTGATTGAATATGATGACGTTTTGAACAAACACCGCATCACTATTTACTCGCGGCGCGACGAGCTGTTGAATTCGACGGCTGACCCCAAACAAAAAATCTTGTCGATCGTCGAAGCTGAAATCGAAAATGTCGTCGCCTTTCATACCGGCGAGATCTCTTCCACTCCTTTTCAAGGAGGGAGTCGTGGGGTGGATACAAACGTGAAAGAAATTACCGAAATCGTCTCTACAATTCTGCCGTTGTCCAACGATGCTAGCGTCAGTCTTAAAGCCTTGATCTCCCCACTTTCGCGCGACAAGTTTAAGGCCGCGGAACAACGCGAGGCGTTCATTAAACAAGTGATGGAGTTGATGCAAAAAGCTTACGAAAAATTTACGAGCGACGTGCCAGATGCCGCAGAACGCAAGCAAATCGAAGTCTCCTTCATCTTGCGCGCCATGGATCGACTCTGGATTGAGCACCTCACCATCATGTCGCATTTGCGCACCTCGATTGGCTTGCGCAGTTATGGGCAAATGGATCCGTTGGTCGAATACAAACGCGAATCGCGGATGTATTTTCAGCGCTTGCAAGATGCCATTCAAGCCGAGATCGCTTACAACTTTTTCAAAATGGCTACGCATATCGGCGCGGCCAAGAAAGCCTTGGAAAATTCTCCATCTCTCTTACAACGCGCTGGTGTGATGCTCTCCGGAGCGGCCAAGACGATGGGTGGTAAGGGGTCGGATGTGGTTTCATCCCAGCCAGGTGGCCTCGACTTTTCCAAAACTGGCCGCAACGAACCCTGCCCATGCGGCTCGGGCAAGAAGTTTAAGAAATGTCATGGGGCGTGACGCCAGACTATGAAAATTTTTTTTGTTTGCCTAGGTCTGT
>ERZ1292633.4304-Hain-H41-02um-R1-4304-length-13293-cov-6_pt1 | contig 13293 bp, 17 predicted proteins | sample MGYA00564406_ERZ1292633 | MGnify/ENA primary metagenome ERZ1292633 (study PRJEB36523, sample SAMEA6512639) | groundwater metagenome | collected 2019-01-08 | study: AquaDiva: Metagenomics assemblies of 32 groundwater samples
ATTCTGGAAGCTCCGCAACGGCTGGTTCTCGATCAAGCGCGCGCTCGGCCTGACGAGCGAGCGCTGACTCCCCCCTCCCTCTCCCCTCCGAAAACTCGCGTGCGCCTGCTCCTGTTCGACATCGATGGCACCCTCCTCACCTGCGGCGGTCAATCGAAACCGCTCTTCGCCGAGGCGATGGTGGAGGTGTTCGGCGAGACCGGCGACATGGATCGCTACGACTTCTCGGGCAAGACCGACCCGCAGATCGTGGTCGACCTGCTGACCGGCGCCGGCTTCGATCGCGAGGCGGTGCTGCGCGACGTTCCGCGGGTGCGCGACGCCTATCTTGATCGGCTGGAGAGCGCGCTCGACGCCGCGCGGGTGCGGGTCTTTCCGGGCGTGGTCGAGCTGCTCGACTCGTTGGCATCCCGCGCCGATGTCGCGCTGGGACTCCTCACCGGAAACTGGGAGCGCGGCGACGGCATCAAACTCGGCCGAGCCGGCCTCGACCCGTACTTCGAGTTCGGGAGCTTCGGAGACGGCCGCACCAACCGGCGGGATCTGCCGCCGGTGGCGCTGGCGCGCGCCGAAGCGTTGCACGGCCGACGGTTCGCGGCGGCGGAGAGCTGGATCGTCGGCGACTCGCTCCTCGATGTCGACTGCGCGCAGGCGAACGGCCTGCGCTGCCTCGGAGTCGCGACCGGAAGGACTTCGGCGGCCGCCCTCGCCGCGGCGGGAGCGGACGGCGTCGTGGCGGACTTTCGCGAGCGCGATGCCGTCCTCGCGCGGCTCTTGAATGGCAGGCGCGGTTGAGCGCGCGGCGGGAGGCTCGCGCTACTTTTCGCGAGGACGTTACTGCCGGCGTCGCATCCTACGAGCTTCTCGAGGTCGTCGGACCCGACCGCGAACGCTTGCTGCATGGACTGGTGACCTGTGACGTCAGGGGCCTGGCGCCCGGTGCTACGGTCCACGGCTTCTTCACCCACGGGAAGGGTGGCATCCTCGCGGACTTCCGTCTGCTGGCGGGCGAAGAGAGCTTTCGCCTGCTTCTGCCGAGCGGGGTCGCCGAGCGGATCAGCATGCATCTCGACAAGTACAAGCTTGCGGCGGACGTGGCGATCCTCCCCAGGCCTGGTGTCCCGGTGCTCGAGGTGCGTGGCGCCGGGGCCGAGAGCGATCTGGTGAAAGCGGCCGACGCAGCGTCGGTGTCGATCTTCCGCGACCCGGTCGCGAAGGCGAGTCGTTTTTTTCTCTTACCGGAAGCCTCCGGACCTGCCCCGGAGCCCGAAGCCTGGGTGCGAAACACGACCGAAGCGCTGCGCCTTCGGCGCGTGCAAGAAGAGGAGCTCGAGCTGGCGCGGATCGAGGACGGCGAGCTGCGCTTCGGAATCGACTTCGGCGCCGACAATTTTCCGCAAGAGACCGGTCGGGACGAGGCGGTGAGCTACACCAAGGGCTGCTACCTGGGTCAGGAAATCGTGGCGCGCATTCACTATCGCGGCGGAGTGCAGCGCCTTCCCGTGGGCCTGCGATTCGGCGCTGAAGAGCCGCCCGCGGCCGGCGTCGAGCTCGTGCTGGATGGCCGCGCGGTCGGCCGGGCGACGAGCGTCGCTCGCTCGCCACGCTGCGGTGCGATCGGCCTGGGAATAGTCCACCGCCGCGGCTCCGAAGTGGGAACGAAGTTCGAAGTTCATGGAGACGGCGTCGCCGAAGTTGTATCGTTGCCATTCTCATCCCAAGGAGGAGGACGATGATGAACAAGATGGGTCCCGCGCTCGTTGCCGAGCTGATTGGAACATTCGCGCTGGTGTTCATCGGCGCGGGGGCTGGAGCGCTGGCACTCGGCGGGCTGCCCGGCGTGGCGCTCGCCCACGGCCTGGTGGTGCTGGCGTTCGCCTATTCCTACGGGCATATCTCCGGCACGCACGTCAATCCGGCGGTGACGCTGGGCCTCCTCGTCGCGGGCAGGATCGACGCCGCCAAAGCGGCTTCCTACATCGTTTTCCAGCTGATCGGCGGAGTCCTTGCCGGCTACGCGCTCAAATGGGTGCTCGGAGGCGTCGTCGGCAACCTCGGCGCGGGAACGCTCGCGGGTTCGCTCCCGGCGGGCGGCCGCACGATCGTGGTCACTCCCACGGTCGGCTTCTTTCTCGAAGCGCTGCTGGCCTTCTTTCTCGTCAACACGGTGCTGAACGCCGCCGTCTCCGGCAAAGCGGGAAACCTCGCCGGTCTCGCGATCGGCTCGACGTTGATCTTCAACATCCTGATGGGTGGCCCGCTCACCGGTGCGATCTTCAACCCGGCGCGCCAGCTGGGACCCGCTCTCGCGGCCGACCAGATGGCGAATCTCGGGCTCTATCTCTTTGCGCCGCTTGTGGGCGCGGCGGTCGCCGGAGCTCTCTACCGGACGTACTTCAGCAAGTAAGGAACCGGTTCGCCGGGAATTGGCGAGGTCCGCGCCGGCTCAGACGGCGAACGAGGAGCCGCAGCCGCAGGTGCCGGTGGCCTTCGGGTTGCTGAACTTGAAGCCCGCCCCGTTCATGCCGAAGACATAGTCGATCGTCACGCCCTCCAGGTAGCGGGCGCTCACCGGGTCGACGAAGACGCGCAAGCCCTCGACTTCGAAGACGGCGTCGGTCGGCCGCGACTCCTGTTCGAAGTCGAGCCCGTACTGAAAGCCGCTGCAGCCGCCGCCCGAAACGGCGACGCGGAGGCCGTAGCTTTCGTCCATGCCCTCCTGAGTCCGGGTGGTTTTGACCATCTCGACCGCCTTGGGGGTGATGGTCACTGGCACCGGTTCGGCGCTGGCGGGCTGGGGGATCGGGAGCGGCTGGGTCTCTAGGCTCATCGGAGTCGGGTCCTTTCGTGCTTCACAACGCAGCTGCGGGAGGATTTCTTCCCTGGGCCGGCAATTCCTATTCTAGATCAGCCGGGCCCTTAGCCCTACCGTCGGTATCATGCTTCTTGTGCTGCGTGCCTTGGCGTTCGACTTCAACGGCGTCCTGGTGAACGACGAGCCGCTGCATCTCTCGCTTTTCCAGCGTGTGCTCGGCGAAGAGGGCCTGGAGTTACGGGTTGCTGACTATTACAAGCGCTTTCTCGGCTTTGACGATCGCGACTGCTTCGCGGCTGTATTCTCGGAGGCCGGGCGGACAGTTCCCTCATCGCACCTTTCTCGCTTGATCGCGCGCAAAGCCTCTTACTACCAGGATGCGGTGCGGAAGGACGGCTATCCGTTCTTTCCCGGCGCGGTGGAGCTTGTCCGCGAGGCGGCCTCGGAGCTGCCGCTGGTCTTGGTGAGCGGGGCGCTGCGCGATGAGATCGAAGGGGCGCTCCGCCAGGCCGGTCTCGAAGGGGCCTTCCGGCAGCTGGTAACAGCGGAAGATGTTGATCGCGGCAAGCCCGATCCGGAGGGCTATGTCCTGGCGATCGCGGCGCTCAATGCGGAGCCGCCGTTGCCCTCGCGTCTCATCCACCCGCACGAGTGCGCCGCGATCGAGGACAGCCCGGCGGGGCTCGAAGCGGCGGCTGCCGCCGGCCTGCGCACGCTGGGAGTCGCTCAGACCTATCCCGAAGGAGCTCTCGCCGGCGCGGAACTGGTGGTGCGGTCCGTCGCCGAGCTCGACTTCGCGCGGCTGCGCGAGCTCTTCAGTTGATCGGAACTCGTCCGGCGAAGCCGTCCTCGTAGGCATGAAAGTGCGCGAGGCTCGATTCGGGGTATTTCCAGCAGTAGTAGCCGTCGCCGGAGTCCCAGTCGACGAGCCACAGTCCCTTGACCTCGCAGCCGACCGACTGCACCTCGTTCGTCCATTGCTCGACGATTTCGCGGTGCGCGGCGTCGAGCTCCAGCTTGCGCTCGGCCGGCTCGTCGCTGGATCGGAGCTCATGGGCGAGCGCTTCGACCTGGCGGACCGCGCTCTCGGTGAGATCGCGGATGACCGGAAAGGTCGACAGCGCTTCGTCATAGCTCCAATGGCGCGCGGCCGGCTTTCTCACCTCGGAACGATAGCATCAGCGCGTTGCCTTGGCGCCCGTTCCCCCGATATCTTCGGCGGATGGAGCGGGCGAACGGGCGCATCGAGGTGATCGCTGGAGGGATGTTCTCGGGCAAGAGCGAGGAGCTCGTGCGCCGACTGCGGCGCGCGGCGATCGCCCGCCAGCGCGTGCAGGTTTTCAAGCCGGCGACCGATGTCCGCCATCATCCCGACCGGTTGGTGACGCGCGACCTCCGCGAGCTCGCTGCGATCTCAGTGGCCGATACGGCCGAGCTCAAGTCGAAGTTGCAATTCGGTGTGCAGGTGGTGGGCATCGACGAAGCGCAGTTCTTCGACGATACTCTCGTCGATCTCGCGACCGATCTCGCCGACGCCGGCGTGCGCGTGGTCGTCGCCGGCCTCGATCAGGATTTCTCACGCCAGCCGTTCGGGCCGATGCCGAAGATCCTCGCTCTCGCCGAGATAGTCGACAAGATGCACGCCGTCTGCGTCCGCTGCGGCGGCCCGGCGCACTACAGCCAGAGCGTCGCCGGCGGCACCGATCAGGTCCAGGTGGGCGATACCGACGCCTACGAGGCGCGCTGCCGGCGCTGCTACGAGACCTACGAAGCGATTTCGTAGCGCCGGAGCGCGCCGAGAGGCGCGCGACCTCCCCTCATCTGATCGGCAGCGGGCGGCCGTCCTCGCCGACGTGGACGAAGACCATCTCGGCTTCGGTGACTTTGACGCGGGGTCCGCCGGGGTGGCCGCGTTCCGCTTCCACCAGCACGTCGACCGTGACCGAGGTCGTCCCTATCCGGATCGTGCGGGTGAAGAAGCTCACCAGATCCCCGACGAAAACCGGGGCATGGAAGACCACCTCGCGTATCGCAACGGTGACGATACGGCCTGGGCAGGTGCGATGCGCTTCGACGGCGGCCGCCTGGTCGAGATACGAGAGGATGACACCACCGAAGATCGTGCCGAGGGCGTTGGTGTCCTTCGGCATCATGATCACGCGGATCGCCGGCATGGCGTTGAACGCCGCCGCGGATTCGCTCGCTGAGTCGCGGGAGGCCATCGGCGGCATGCTATCTTAGGCGCTCTTTCGAGCTCGTCATGGCGTTCGAGCGCACACCCCCGGATCCGATGCGCGGCAGCGACGACCTGGCGCTTTTGCGCCGGTTGGCCAATCGCCGCCCCGAGGCGCTCTCCGAGCTCTACGATCGCTTCTCGCCGCTCCTGCTAGCGGTGGCGCGCCGCATCCTCGGTTCGTCGTCGGACGCCGAAGAGATTCTTCAGGAGACCTTTCTGCAGGCCTGGAATCAGGCTGACCGGTACGATTCGGGTCGCTCCTCGGTCTCCACCTGGCTGGTCTTGATCGCCCGCAGTCGCGCCCTCGATCGTCTCCGCCAGAGGCAGTCGCGCGAGCGCGTCGCGGCGGCGGTCGAGGCCGAGCCGGTGGCGCCCGATGCGTCCGCTCGCCTGGATGACCACGTACTGATTCAAGAGCGCCGGAAACGAGTGCGCACGGCGCTCGCCGGATTGCCGGCGGAACAGAAACGGGTGCTGGAGTTGTCCTTCTACGAGGGGTTGTCTCAGACCGAGATCGCCGAGCGCACGGCAACGCCGCTCGGCACCGTCAAGACCAGGGCGCTTCTCGCGATGAAGAAACTGCGTCGGGATCTCCGCGAGGAGATCCGGGAGCTCATGTGAGCCGCGAACACGAGCCGGAAGATCTGGCGGCCTTCGGCATCCTCGACGAGCTCGCGCACGGCGCAGGCCGCGAGGACACCGCCCCCGTGTCGCCTCTGGAGGGGGAGGACGAGGCGCTCGAAGTGCTGCGGCGGCTGTACCTCGAGGGCCTCGGTCTCATGGCGTACGAGCTCGAACCGGTGGCGCCGCGGCCGGAGAGCAAGGAAGCGCTTCTCGCCGCGATCGCCGGCGATGAAACGCAGGAGGTGCCGACCCTCGGGGCCCTTCCGTCGCGCCCCACCGACCCCGGGACTCCGGTCGCTTCGGCGAGCGAGCGCGCGCAACCTCGCCCGGCTCCCGCGATCCGTACCGAGGCTCCTTTGACGTTCCGGCCGGCGGCAACGCCGCCATCGAAGCGTCGTTGGCCGCTCGCGCTCGCCGCGATTTTCGCGCTCGCCGCGCTCGGGCTCGGTATCTGGGCCGCCGGCCTGGCTTCCGAAGTGGCTTATCGCGACGCGCAGATTCGTCAGCTCGAGACGCGCCTGGCCGAGGCCGACCGCGTGGCGGCCGAGCTCGCCCAGGCCCGGCAGGCGCTGACGCAGCTTGAGGAGCGTTTCACCTTCGTGACCGCCCCCGCGACGACGGTCTACGCTCTTCGCCCGCCGGCTTCCGGTTCAACGCAGCCGCTGGCGCGCGGCCACCTGTTCCTCGCCGCCAACCAGCGAGACTGGCGGCTCGAGGTCCGCGGTTTGAAGCAGGAGCCCGAGGCGCAGGACTATCAGCTCTGGTTTATCGTCGACGGTTTGCCGATGAGTGGTGGAGTCTTCGACGCCAGGCTGGGGAAGCCCGCCTTCCTCGCCGATTCGGCGATGCCCGCCGGCGTCCAGGCGGTAGCGGTGACGCTCGAGCGCAAGGGCGGTGTGCCGTCGCCCACTTCACCGATCCTGCTGATCGGCGACCAGTCCGTCCGGCTCTGACGCAGCGCTCCGCGACTGCCGTTGCGCTCGTGCCGTTACCCCACCGGCCGGCCGATATACTTTGGCCGTGCCGCTTTCAGCCCTCGTGCTGGCGGGAGGCTCGGGGACCCGATTCTGGCCCGCGAGCCGCCGCCGCCGCCCCAAGCAGCTGCTCCCGCTCGAAGGGGAGCGATCGCTGCTGCAGACGACGATCGATCGCCTGGCGCCGCTCGTGCCGGTGGACCGCGTCTGGGTCTCCACGACCGCGGCGCTCGCCGACGAGATCGCGCGACATCTCCCCGCGCTCGAGGCGAGTCAGATTCTCGTCGAGCCCGCCGGGCGCAACACCGCGCCGGCGATCGCCTGGTCGCTCGCCAGGCTGCCGGCGGAGATCCGCGAAACGGGCGCCGTCGCGGTGCTTCCGTCGGACCATCGAGTGGGCGACGCGGCGGCGTTCCGGGCGACGTTGCGCACCGCGACCGACGAGGTGGCTCGGCACGATCGTCTGTTCGCCCTGGGCGTGGTGCCGCGTTACGCCGAAACCGGCTACGGTTACCTCGAGCTCGGCGAGCCGCTCGACGGCGCCTCGGGAGTCCGCCGCGTTTCCAGGTTCATCGAAAAGCCGGATCGCGCGACCGCTCAGGCGTTCCTCGCCGGCGGGCGGCACCTCTGGAACGCGGGCATGTTCGTTTTTCGCGGCGCTCGCCTGCTCGAGCTCTTGCGACTCCACGCGCCTGACCTGTCCCGGGATCTCGATGAGGTCGCGCTTCAGCCGGCGCGGTCGGCCGAGCTCTACTCGCGCCTGCCTTCGATCTCGATCGACTACGCGCTCATGGAGAAGCTCGACGACCTCGTGACGCTGCCGCTCGACTGCGGGTGGGATGATCTCGGATCCTGGGACGCGCTGGCGAACGTCCTCCCCGCGGACGAACGCGGCAACGCCGCTCACGGCGACGCCGTGGTGGTCGACGGTACAGGTAACCTGACCTTCGCCGAACAGGGCACGATCGCGGTGCTCGGACTTTCCGGCATCGTGGTGGTGCGCAGCGGCGATGCGGTGCTCGTGGCGCCGCGCTCGGCGGCGCAGGAGGTGCGCAGGATCGTCGATCAACTGGCCGCCGCCGGTCGTGACGAGCTGCTTTAGCCCGCCCGTCATGCAGTGGAAGATCGCGCGCTCGGGCGCCTTTTCCGAGAAGCTGAATCGCTGGGCGATCCGCCGCGGCTTCCCGGTTCTCGCCTGGCTCGCGCCGCGCGCGCCGCGCTGGTTTCTCTTCCTCGGCGCCCGCGTCATCATGGCGGTGGTCTTCTACTTTCATTCGCAGCCGCGGCCGGCGATCGCGCGGAATCTCTCTCGCGTCCTCGGGAAGCCGCCGGAGTCGCGCGAAGTCCGGCGCGCCGTGGCGCGGATGATTCGTCAATTCGCGTACTACTGGGTGGATCTCTTCCGCTTCGCGCAGCTTCCGGCCGAGAGGCTGCGTGCCCTGATCGTCGGCGGCGAGCTCTCGACGATCGAGCCGCTACGCCGGATGCGCGCCGCGGGCGAGCGGGTATTGTTGCTGACCGCGCATCTCGGAAACTGGGAGCTCGGCGCCGTGATGCTGGGCGGCGTGGAGCTGCCGCTCTCGGTGGTCTACGTCCGCGACGCCTTCGAGCATGCCGAACGCTTCCGCAGCCAACTTCGCCTCAAGTTCGATGTTCAGGAAATCCCGATCCGCCCGGACGACCGCTTCGCGAGCCTGCCCGTCTTGCGCGCTTTCTCGGAGGGCCGGTTGGTGGCGGTCCAGGGCGACCGCGACTTCAACGAGTCGAGTCTCGCGGTCGAGCTCTTCGGCGTGCCGACGCGGCTCCCGACCGGACCGTTCCTGCTCGCGCGCATGACGCGGGCGAAGCTGCAACCGGTCTTCATCGCCTACGCCGACGATCATCGTTTCGAGGTCACGCTCGAATCGCCGATCGTGGTGGAGCAGACGGACGATCGCGACGGCGACGTGCGCGTGGCGATGGAGAGCTGGGCGCGGGTGCTCGAGCGCGCCATCCGTCGCTGGCCGACGCAGTGGTACAACTTCCACGACGTCTGGCCGGAGCCCGCGGCGTGACGCGGGCGGCGCGGCTTGCCGATCGCGACGGCATCCGCGATCTGCCGAACGACGGTGCGCTCGATCCCGGCGAGCTCCTGAAAGGCGAGGGTGCGCTCGAGCTCGAGATCGGCTTCGGCAAGGGGCGCTATCTGCTGCGGCGCGCCGCAGCCGAACCTAGGCACCGTTTCTGCGGCATCGAGATCGCGAGCGAGTATTTTCGCCTCGCGGCGCGTCGCCTTGCCCACCGGCGGCTCACGAACCTCCTTCTTCTTGAGGGCGATGCCTCGTACTACGCGACAGCTCTCCTGCCGCGCGGCCGCTTCGCGGCGGTGCACGTCTATTTCCCGGACCCGTGGCCAAAACTCCGCCACCAGAAGCGGCGGCTCTTTTCGACCGAGGCGATCGACCTCGTGGCGGGACTCGTCGCGCCCGGCGGCCGTCTCTGGTTCGCCACCGATTTTCTCGAGTACGGCGCCCACGTCCGACGCATTCTCGAGAGCTATCCGGGGGCGCGCGTGGCGGCGCTCGATGCGGTCTGGCCCGACGGGGCGCGGACGAATTACGAGGCTAAGTACATCGCGGAGGGGCGGCCGATCGTGCGCCTCGAGGTCGAGTTCGAGGCCGCCGCCGCGCTCCATCCCGAGGGCGCCGCCGACGTGCTGGTCGCCGCTCGCCCGGACGCTTCGGGCGCGGGGTAGGGCGTTTTCGAGCGCCCGGCCGGGCGTAGAGTGATCGAGTGACTCCAGACTCCGCATCGTCGCGCGTCGTCATCACCGGAGGCACCGGGCTCATCGGTCGCGCGCTGTCGTCGCGGCTCGCGGCCTCCGGCCTCGACGTGGTCGTGCTGAGCCGCCGCTCCCCCGAAGAGACGCGGGTCCCGCGCGGTTGCCGCGTCGTACGCTGGGATGGGGTCTCCTCGGCAAGCTGGGTCGCGGAGGCGGACGGCGCTCTGGCGATCGTTAATCTCGCCGGCGAATCGATCGCCGGCGGGCGCTGGACGAAGACGCGCCAGCGCCGGATCGTCGGGAGCCGCGTGGCGGCGGCCGATGCTGTGGTCGACGCGGTCGGACAGGCGCGGCGCCGGCCGGAAGTGGTCCTTCAGGCCTCGGCCGTCGGCTTTTACGGCGATCGCGGCGACGAGCCGCTCGACGAGAGCTCGCGCGCGGGGTCGGGTTTTCTCGCCGAGACGACGCTCGCGTGGGAGCGGGCGACCGCCCGCGTCGAAGAGCTCGGAATGCGCCGCGTCCTGCTCCGCACCGGGCTCGTGCTGGCGCGCGACGGTGGCGCGCTCGCCGCGATGACGCCGCCGTTCCGTTTCGGGCTCGGCGGAAGGCTGGGCGACGGCCGGCAGTGGATGCCGTGGATCCATCTCGACGACGAGGTCGGAGCGATCGTGCACCTGCTCGAAAGGCGGGAGGCGCGCGGTCCGTTCAATCTTTGCGCGCCGGAACCGGCGACGAACGCGGCCTTCACCCGCGCTCTGGCGCAGGTCCTCCATCGGCCGGCATTTTGTGCCGCGCCCGCCGCGGCCCTGCGCCTGGTGCTGGGCGAGATGTCGAACCTTGTCCTTGGCGGACAGAGAGTGCGCCCGCGGCGCCTCCTCGAGTCGGGATTCTCGTTCCGTTTTCCGGAGCTCAGTGGGGCTCTCGAGAATCTCTTCCCGTAGATCCTGAGGCGCTCGATCCGGGCGCTAGTCGGGGAAGCGGGTGGCGAGGGTGGCGGCGACGGCGTCTCTCTGGTCGGGGCGGGCGTAGACGCGGTAGCGGTCGATGCGGGTCAGGTACTTGATGAAGTGGCTCGCCTCCTCCATCGACTCGAGGCGGCCGCCGGAGCGGCGGACGAGGACGCCTTTGCCGCCCAGCCGGTGCGGATCCTTCGCCGACCGGGCGACGAGGATCGCGTCCTCGCCGAACTGGATCTTGAGCTCCGGCAGGATCGCTTCGAACCGTTCGCGCTCGTCGGCGGAGAGGTGCTCGCGCGTTTCGAAGGCGAGCGGGAAGTGGCGGCGCTTCACCACGGCGCGGGCGTGAACGTTGTCCGAGCGGCGCAGCTCCGCGAAGGTCGACATGTCGTCCTCGAGGAGGAAGCGTTCGGGGTCGGAGGCCCAACGCTTGCCCGTCGTGCGCAGCCATTCCGAGAGATGGTGCTCGAGCGCCTTGCCGGTGACATTGAAATAGACCTGCGTGAACATGTAGTAGCGCGCCAGGACCAGCGCCTCGACGGCGTGAACGCCGCCTTCCTCGACGCCGACGCCGAGCGCGCCGGTCGCCGGATCCTCGACCAGGGCGAGGGTGTCCAGGAGACGGTCGAGGTCGTAGACGCCGTAGCGCACTCCGCAGTGCAGGCTGTCGCGCAGCAGGTAGTCCATCTTGTCGACGTCGAGCTCGCCCGAGATGAGCTGCGAGAGAAAGAGCCGCCCGGGCTCGACCTCCCCGGCCAAGAGGCCGGCGACATCGGTGGGCGCGAGCCCGGCGCCGTGCCGCGCGAAGAGCTCCTCGATCTCCGGCAGATTGAGGATCCGGCGCGTCATCTCCTCGTGGTCGATCCCGTCCTCGAACAGCTCCTCGGCCGAATGCGAGAACGGCGCGTGGCCGGCGTCGTGGAAGAGCGCCGCGAGCCGGACGAGCCGGCGCGCCCGCGCGCGCTCCTCGCCCGCGAGGACGTCCGGGCGGTCGGCGAGCAGCGAGTCGAAAGCGCGTCCCGCGAGCGCCATCGCGCCGAGGACATGCGCGAACCGGCTGTGCTCCGCTCCGGGATAGACGAGGAAAGTGAGGCCGAGCTGGTGGATGAAACGCAGTCGCTGCAGCGGTCGGCTGTCGACGAGGGCCGCTTCCAGCGCGTCGGTCTCGACGAAGCCGTGGATCGGATCGCGAAGAGTGAGCATGGCGAACGCTTCGAGCCGGCAGGATAGCTCAGGCGACAGCCGCGCCGAGATTCTAGGGATCCGGCAGGACGATGTCAGGGATGGGAGTCGGCCGTTCGAGCATCTCGGAAAGATCGGCGGCGCGCGAGAAGTAGAGAGCGGCGAGCGCGACTCCCACGATGCCGGCGAGGCGCGCCAGCGAGGGCGGCAGGAAGCGCGCGAGCAGCAAGAGAGCGGCGGACGCGACGACCGTCCAGAGGTCGCTGTCGAGCGCCTCGCGGAGGGCCACCGGCGAGGCCACGATGGCTACGGGCAGCGCGACGCCGGCGAGGAAGGTGAGCCAGCGTGGACGACCGGTCGCGCATTCGCCAGCGGCGAGCGTCGTCGCGAGGCGCGCCAGCGCGGCGATCGCGAGCGCCAGGGCGCCGCCCGATGGGCCGCCGCCGACGCGCAGGAGCTCGCCCGCGAAGGCGGCTCCCGCGGCGGCGAGCAGCGCCAGGCCCGCGGCAAATCGCCAGCCGAGTGGCTCGAGATGTCGTCCGCCAAGGGCCAGCAGCAGCGCCGAGAGCGCGCCGGCGGCGAGCAGCACGAGGAGCAGCCGGATGGGCAGCCCGCGCGGCGGCCAGGTCAGACCCCAGGCGAGAGCGGCGTCGGGTCTCAAGTGGAGATGCAGGAGGGCGAGGATCGCTGAAAGCAGCAGCGCCGGCACGATCGCGAGCTGGAAGGCGCGACGCATCTCCCCCGGCGCGCGCGCCAGGCGCCACGGCGCGACCACGTTCGCGCCCAGGATCAGGAACTGCGCGAAGAGCAGCGCGGCGATCATGATCGGTAGCGGCGAACCCAGGGTCTTGGCGACAGCGTCGCGAGGAGCTCGCGAGGGGTCGCTCCGTCCGGCGGCAAGGCGAGGTCGGGAGCGATGTCGGCGAGCGGTTGCAGCACGAAACGCCGCTCGCGAAGTCGCGGATGGGGAAGAAGCGGCGCGCGGCGTCGGCGCACCGAGCGGCCCAGGAAGAGGAGATCGAGATCGAGAGTGCGCGGCGCTCCCGGCGCCTCGCGCCTTCGTCCGAAGCGGCGTTCCAGCCGCAACAGGAGCGCCAGAAGCTCTTCGGCCGAGAGCCTGGTGCGGCCGGTCACCACTGTATTCAGATAGTCAGGATGCCGTTGCGCGGGGTCGCCGGTGACCGCCTCCGTGCGGTAGATCGGCGCCACCGCGAGCGGTCCGAGGCGGCCCTCGAGGACGCGAATCGCCTCGCGAAGCAGGCGCCAGGACGGCCCGAGATTGCTGCCCAGCGCCACGCCGAACGGGCGTGGGACGCGGGCAGGATCACTCGTCGTCGACTTCGAGTTCCACCTCTTCGACCCCTTCGGGGGTCTCGATCTCGTCATCGTGGAAATCGGCGTCGGCGACGGCCCGCGGAACATCCTCCGGCGTTTCATCAACGGCACGGTGGACCTCCTCGCGACGCTTGCGCTTCACGCCGGCCGACTCGCCCGCTAGGTCGACCTTCTTGGCGTTCTTCTGATTGGCGCCGCACTTCGGGCAGACAGCCTCGCTTTTCCCAAAGTCGTAAAAGCGCGCGCCGCAGCTGTAGCACTCGTGTTTCGTCCCCAGATCCGGCATGCGTGAAACCCCTTTTTCGAGACCCTTTCCCGGCGAGCGCGGGACGGTAACACCGGGGGTGGGGGCTGTCAACCGGCCTGCTGTCGAGGCCAGACCTGGTCATAGAATGCGGATGTGCAGCTCT
>ERZ1292633.4305-Hain-H41-02um-R1-4305-length-13292-cov-4_pt1 | contig 13292 bp, 12 predicted proteins | sample MGYA00564406_ERZ1292633 | MGnify/ENA primary metagenome ERZ1292633 (study PRJEB36523, sample SAMEA6512639) | groundwater metagenome | collected 2019-01-08 | study: AquaDiva: Metagenomics assemblies of 32 groundwater samples
AATTAACTCATTTTTCAATTCAAAGAATTCATAATCATTTTTAGCAAATACTGCAAAAATTAAATCCCAAGAACCAGAACATTCCCCCATCCAGTAAACTTGTCCTAAATTTTTTAAATAACTAAACAACTTTACTTTTTCTTCTGGAACATTTCTTAGTTTAAAATAAATTTTATACAACTTATAACCCATTTTATGGGGATTTATCGCAGTCTGAAATGAAGTTATTATTCCCCGATTTACTAGATTATTTATTCTGTAATCAACAGTCTGTCTTGATTTTCTTACTTTTTTAGCAAGAACTGTAGAGGCAATTCTACAATTTTTATCAAGTTCTGTAAGTATCATTCTATCTATCTTATCAAGCTTTATTTTGTTAAAAATAAGCTTTTTTACATCTTGATTCTCTCTTATATCTTTGTAATTGATATTTAAATTAAAAGTATAGTCAGAAATATTTACTATTACATTTAATATACTGTAATAAGAATCATCATAAAAACATTCATCACAATTAGTATATTTACCTTGATTTTTTATTTTATTAAAACAAGTTATACATGGTTTTATGTATTTTTTATTTGTATCAATTAAATATATTTTTATATAAGAACTTTCTGAATATAACGAGATAAATTTTATAAAGGATTCATTATAGAGATTTATTAGTTCTTGATCTATAATTTTTTTTCTTAATTTTCTTTCTATAAAATAATTTACAGCTAAAAGATAAAAACTTGTTTTTATTATGTTTGAGTAATAGTAAGGTTCATTTTGTGTTTTTAGAAGCATATTATTTATAAAAAAAGCTTCCTTATTAATCTGCTCTAAACGAATATCATTAGTTCTTTTTATGCCTAATTGACGATTTATTTTAGTTTTTGATTTCCAAAAATTGGTTATTTCTTCTATTTGAGGAATAAGACTTTTTATTTCTTTTCTTTTTATAACATTAACCCAAGATTTACCTTTTAATTTATGAGTTGTTTTTATATAACCATCTTCAATAAGTTTTTTTATACTACTTTTAGTTACATTTAATATTTCACAAGCTTCTGAAATTTTTACTTCATCTTCATCAGTTATTTTTTCTTGTAAAATAGGACTTTCTTTTATATTAATGATAGATTCGTATAAAATCCATTTTTTATCTTCTATTTTTACTACCTGAAGAATTTTTATTTTTATCGCATTAAGTATTTGCTCTTCTGAAAAATTTAATTCTTTAGCACTTTCCAAAATACTAAGAAATTTTTTTCCAGATTTTAGAACATACATAATTTATCGACTCTTAAATAAAGTTACAGTTATTTGTTTTCCTGTTTTATCTGTAGAAGTTAACTGCATACTAACTCCATCATCAGAAACAAAACCTGTAAGAGATGTATTTTGATTTGATGCTCTTCTTATTTGTATAACAATATTTTTCCCATCAATTTGCCCAACGATACTACCATCATTTTGCCCATTAAAATAATAGTAACCTCTTATTGCATTGCCATTTTGTTGAAGTTGCATTTTAGCATTAGTTGCACTAGTTAAATCCCAAACACCTGTTATATCAGGACCAAAAAGACTACAAGAAACAACTATTGAAAATGTTAATATTAATACAAAAAACTTTCTAATATTTATCATATACAAAACTCATAAAAATAACTCTCAGATTACTGAAACTCTGTTTGTATTAAACAAACATACTTTAATTATACTCAAATATAATTGTTTTGCGAAAAATAATTTAACTATAAGTTTATATTTATAATCTTCGTATCTCTTTACTTTTCACTTTTCACTTTTTACTAAATATATAAATCTATTTTTGTTTTATTGAATATAAATATTTATCATTACTTCCAAAATATATAGATTCTTCATTAACAGCAGGGGTAGATGAAATACCTTCTTCAGCTGAAAATTTAAGTTTAACTTTACCTGTATCTTGTTCAAGTAAATATATATATTTATCTAAACTAGTAAAGCATAATAAATCTTTCATTAATATAGGCGAACCCATTATAGGTGCATCCGTTTGAAAGCTCCATTTTTTATTACCAGTTTCTCTTTCTACAGCATAAAGATTATTATCATAACTACCAAAATATAAAATATTTTTTGAAATCAAAATATTAGAAGAAACATCATCACCAGTAGGAAATAACCATGTTTTATATACAGTCTTATCATTTACTGTTTCTTCAAAAGCTATTTTTTTTCCAGTTTCTGCATCTAAAGCATATAAATTATGGTCGGTACTACCAAAATAGACAACCCCATCTTTTGTTGATGGTGATGAATTTATTAAACCATTTGTTTTAAATCTCCAAATTTCTTTACCAGAAGTTAAACTTACCGCATAAAAATTTCCATCATTACTTCCAAAATATACTTTATCTTTTTCAACAACAGGAGTCGTTGTTATCCAATCATTGGTTTTAAATTTCCATTTAAGTTCACGAGAATCTTTATCTATTACATATAAATGACCATCATCACTACCAAAAAGTATGAAGTTCTTATATAAAAGAGGGGTTGCATTTACTCCGCCTTCAGTTTTAAACCTCCATCTTCTTTGACCATTTTTTAGATATACAGAATATAAATATTTATCATTACTTCCAAAATAAACAATTCCTTTATCTATAATTGGAGAAGAACGAATTATATCAGCAGATTTAAATTTCCATTTTTCTTCGCCAGTTTCTTCATTAATAGCATAAAGATATTGGTCATCGCTACCAAAATAGACAATCCCATTATAAACAAGAGGTTTTGTGTGAACTTCACCACCAGTTTTAAACTTCCAATTTACTTGCAGTTTCGAGCAACCTTGAAAAAGGCAAAAAAAGGACAGAGCAAGTGTAGCAAATATTTTTTTCATTTAAAGGTACCCTTTACAAGTTCCACTTTTAAAATAGTAAAATTAATGTAATAAAAGAAAATAGTAACATATATTAACTATTAAGTGAACTAGTTAGATGATAAATTATAATCAAAAATCTTTGACAATATAAGAAAAATGTTGCTACAATTTTTTTAATTAGATTAAAAATTGAAATTTTATTCAGGAATATGAAAACAAAAGTCTTATTTTTTTTGAGCTTAACTATTTTTTTCTCAGGCGTATCTTATGCAGGAGATAATATAAGCAATCAAATCGCATCTATGTTTTCAAAATCAGGTATTTCTAAAGAATCTAGTGCTATAAGCGTTGTTTCCTTAAAAACAGGCAAAAAACTATACGAGTATAATTCAAAAAAAGCACTTGCTCCTGCGTCAAATATGAAACTTATAACATCTGCTGCCGCTTTAGCTCTTTTGAAACCAGAACATAAATTTAAAACTTCTATATATCAAGATGGAAAAGTTTCAGCTGGAAAAATTTCAGGAAATGTTTATTTAAAATCTTTTGGAGATCCAGATCTTACTACAGAAAGATTATGGAAAATGGTAAGGAAATTTAAAAATACAGGCGTTAAAGAAATATCAGGTAATATTATTGCAGATGATTCTTTTTTTGATCAAAAACAAACAGGTGAAGGATGGCGTGTAAGTGATTATGGTGATTCTGTTTATAGTGCCAGAATTAGTGCTTTATCTTTAAATAGAAATACAATTGATGTTTGGTTAAGAGCAGGAGATACAAATGGTTCAAAAGGGATTGTTACTTTAGATCCAGAAAATGATTTTTTTCAAATAGAAAACAATACTTCAACAGGTGGCGGATATTCTGATTTGATAGTATCAAGAACTCTTTTACCAGATGGAAAAAATAAAATAATTGTAAAAGGTTATGTTCCTTTGAATGGTCATTATGAAAACACAAAAATTAATCTTGATAATCCAACACTTTACACGGGCTATGTTTTTAAAAAACTTTTAGAAAAAGAAGGTATAAAAGTAAAAGGAACTGTTAAAAGAGGAGTTGTTTCTAATAATTCACCTGAAATAATAAGCAGTAATTCAAGAACTCTTTCTGCTATAGTTTATGATTTTAATAAACACAGTGTAAATTTTATCGGTGAGATTCTTTTAAAATATTTAGGTGCTTATTTTAAAGGAGCTCCAGGAACAGCTCAAAAAGGTGCTGAAGTTATAAAAAAAGAGTTTTTTGAAAAACTTCTAAAAACCGATTCAAAACAACTTGTTATTGCAGATGGTTCAGGTCTTTCTCCTCTTAATAAAATTACGGCTGATCATTTTATAAAAACATTAAGTTTCATGTATAAAGATTTTGGTTATCAAAGTGATTATATTGCTTCATTGCCTCTTTCTGGTGCTGATGGAACTCTAAGAAAAAGAACTAGAAAAACAGAAGGAGAGCGTAAATTTAAAGCAAAAACAGGCTTTATCAATGGTGTATCATGCCTTTCGGGATATACTTTTAGTAAAGATGGTGAGCCTATAGCCTTTTCTATTATGATGAATAATTTTTCAAATATGTATAGTGCAGTTTCTGCACAGGATAGTATTTGTACTTTTTTAGCAAATACAAATATAAAAAATTAATTCATTAGTGTATTTTTGACTAGAATTATTTTAATAATTTTATTAGAATGTAATTTATGTATTTTGAATAGTTATATTGAATGGAAGAAAAACCGCAAGAGTATTTGGTATTTGAAGGAGAGTCTGGAGACAATTTTGTTATACCGAGTATTATACAATTTCTTGCACTTTTAAATAAAAGTGGAAAATTGACCTTTTCTATTTTTGAAAAAGCAGTTGCAAACATGTATATTTATGATGGAAATTTTACACATACAGAATTGAATAAATTAGGTGGTGTAGATGTTGTTTCTCACATGTTTTGTTGGAATTATGGAAATGGAAAATTTGCCTTCAGAAGTGATTATGTAGGGGAAAAGATTTTATATAAATCTTTGGGCAAATTAGCTCCTCAACAGATATTAATGAGGGTTATGCAAAGAAATGATGAATGTCCATATAAAAAAGATATTCATTCAAAATTTAGTTCTATAAATTGCCCTGTAGAATTAAACGAATCAAATGTTACCCATAAAGATAGACAAGACCCTATAAAAAGAAAATTAATTGAAAGATTAGAAAGAAATGAAATCGTTACTTTGTCTGATCTCATAACAGACGTTTATGAAGGTGAAGTAGAATCTTGTAGAGTTTTTCATGAACTTCTTAAATCAGGAATTGTTATTAGTTCTGAAGGTTGGGATAAAGCTTTACCTTCTAAGCATTTATTAGATGTTTTAAATATTATTTCAAAATATACTGACCAAAGTATTGCTCTTAAATTTTTGGCAGATAAAAAACATGTTTTAAAATTAGAAACAACCGATGAAGTAACAATAAGAAAATTAAAAAAACTATCTATTTTAGCTAAAGATGAATTTACACGATTATTACCTCAAGCAGATCAAAGATGGTTAGAAATGCGTGATTCTATAAATGAATATATTAAGGATTTACAAAAATAAAATGAGAAAAATAGTTTCACATACTGATGTTTTACATGGGAAGCCTTATTTAGCAGGAACAAATATAACTGTAGCATCTATAATTGAAAAAATATCAAATAATCAATCAATAAAAAGGATTTCAGAGCAACTACCTCAATTAAGTCAAGAGGATATAGTTGGAGCAATAAAATTTGCACAAGAACTTTGTAGTAAACCTTTTTGATTAGGCAAAAATAATTTATATAAAACACCTTAACAATATATTAAAAGTTATGTTATTATGATGAAATATTTTTTACAAAGGATTTGGTTAATATGAAAAAATCACTTTTAACTATTGTTACAACAGCATCACTTCTTGTTTTATCTTCTGGAATGGCTTTCGCTGTAGAAACATGGGATTGCTCTTATAAAGGCACTTGGACAGATAAAGGAGATAAAGAAGGTTCTGCTTTTACTTGGGTTATGAAATGGAAAAATACCGATGAGAAAAAAGATCTTTGGTCTGTAGAAGGAAAATACAAAGACGAAGATGGTGAAGCAAATATAAAAGGAACTTGTACTGGAGAATCTTGTATATTTGAACAACTTTATACTTCTGGTAAATGGAAAAATGAAACCTATTATTTTATTGGTAAATATAACGATAAAGAATCTAAAACAGGTGTAGAAAGTTCTTTCAAAGGAACTTGGGGTAACTCGGCAGATAATAGAACCGATGGCGGTGGCTGGGAAGCAAAAGCTCTTTGTAAAGAAGTTGAATAAAATTTAGGATTTTAAGAGGACCGTTATTAGAACGTTCCCTACACAATAATACTGTGATTTTCTTTAAAAGTAAGGAATGCTTTGAAAGCATTCCTTTTTATATACTCTCATACATTTAAAATACAAAAAAACGGGCTTTTTTGCAAAATACAATTAATAAAACAGAATCTCTAAACAAAATTAAAACAACTGATGGAATAAAATTTATTCTAATATCATCTTTTTGTTTTGCTATTATAAATGTAATGGTAAAAAAACTTGATAATATACCTACTTATGAAATAGCTTTTTTTAGAACCTTTATATCACTAATAATGAGTTATTATTCAATAAAAACCCTTTCTTTAAATCCTTGGGGAAATAATAAAAAATATTTGATTCTTAGAGGCTTATTTGGAACAATAGCGTTTTTATTATTTTTTTATACATTGCAAAAAATGCCTTTGGCAACTGCAATAACTGTACAATATCTTGCTCCTATTTTTACCACCATAATTTCTGTTTTTTTTCTAAAAGAAAAAATTAAAATTTCTCAATGGTTCTTTTTTGCAATTTCTTTTTCAGGAATTATTTTTTTAAAGGGATTTGATTCTAGAGTTTCAATTTATTATCTTGTTATAGGTATAATATCTGCATTCTTATCTGCATCTGCTTATAACTGCATTAGAAAGCTTAAAGATTATGATCATCCTGCTATTATTGTATTTTATTTTCCTCTTGTTTCAATTCCTATAATTGGACCTTATACTATTTTAAATTGGGTTCAACCTTATGGAATACAATGGTTTTATTTATTAGCAACAGGTTTTTTAACTCAAATAGCTCAAATATATATGACAAAAGCTTTTCATAGTGATAAATTATCTGTCGTTTCAAATTTTAGCTATATTGGTGCTGTTTTTGCCCTATTTTTTGGATATTTTATTTTTGACGAAAAAATATCATTACTTTCAGGTTTTGGTATTATTTTAGTTATCTTAGGAGCAATATTAAGCTCTATCTATAAAAATTAAGTTCCAAAAATTATTTTTGAAATCCATTCTATTATTTCTTTATTATAATAAAATGCAACTAATAAAAATATTGGCATAACTACATAAGAAACAATAAGATAACCATAACTAAAAATTGTAAGTACAATAAGTAAAACAGGAGAGGTTTTATTTTCTACCAAGGAAAAATTAATTTGAGATTTTAAATTATTTATAATATCTTTAACTATCAAGCTCTCAGTATTTTTAAGAATTTCTTCATAAATTTCTTGAAATTTAACACAAATAGAAAGCTGTTCTGTTTTTACAACTAAATAAATATTATTTTCACCAACCAGAGAGTATTCAGCTTCTTTTATTGGTATCATATATTGTTCTTTTTCTGAAGTTAATACTATCATTTCTAAAACTATTGTTATAGAACATGAAATACTTTCTGAAGAGTTATTTAAATATAAACTAGCTGTTGTTTTGTTTTCTAATTTTTCCATAAAAAATTACCAATTTATAATATTATTAACAAATTTTTTATTATCTAACGATAAAATATTAGATTTTGTTCCACTAGAAAATGAATCGGTTAAAATTGATGTATCTCCTAAAACAATTACTTTTCCATTTCCAATATTAGATACCGCTACAACAGAAACAGGGCCTTTATTAAAACTTTGAATTCTAAAACTATCATTAGAGGTAGTCATTATTTCTTTTGTAATATTTGTATCAATTGGAGTGATTCCACCACTTTTAACATTTACACTTGATGAGCCATAGAAAGCAACTGAGGTTATATTTTTATTTATAAAATGATCAATAAATTTATTTGGAATTATATAATCAGGATTAGATGATAACATATATGATTTATTTTTTTCTTTAACAATATCAGTATTTATATTTAAATTAGCATAAGCTAAAATTTTATTTATTGAATTATTAGAAAAACCTGTATAACCACCCCATTCACCACTTACTATAAGTTTTTTACCTGATTTTACATAGCTAACTATTTTTTTTATATCTTCATCAAGATAATCTAAATAAGGTGATGGTATAAAAAGTGTATCGATATCATTATTATTATCTAAAGTTAAAAAATTTCCAGAAAAAACCGTAAAATTATTATCTTGAACTATTTTTGAAAAATTACCTAATAAATTTGCATTGTCTGTTGTATTATTTCCAAAAGGTAATTTACCTGTTTCGATAAAAAAATTCTTTTCTTTTAGTTTTTCTAATTTTAAGTCTCCTGCATTTACTTTAAGATTATTTGATATATCAAAATTAGCAAAATCTTTTGGCTTAAAACCAGTTTTTGAAATACTTAAAAACATACTAGGAGATATTTCATAAACATTTATTTTAAAATTACCATCTGAATCACTTGTAGTTGACATGTTATTTAGATTTATTAAAGCTGAATCTATGCCTTCTCCAGTACTTGATAAAACTCTACCAGATACAACTCCTGCTACTTTAAAAAGATTTACTGTTATAATCAAAGGTTTTTCTGAAATTATATTTTGTTTTAAGTTTTCTGAAGTTAATAAGGTATTCAAATAACCATCAGCAGAAACTTCAATAGAATAAGTATTAATATCATTTGCTATAGAAAATTTAGCATTTCCCTCTTCATCTGTTTTTTTTAATTCATCTTTTCCCTTATAAATTAATTTTACATTTGAATTTGTGATAATTTTTTTGCTCAAGCCGTCAATTACTTTTATAGAAGCCTCATTTAATTTGCTACTAGAAACGGTTAAACCAGTTGTTATTGAAGTTGGTTTTGGAATTGGATCTTCACAAGAAAAAATAAAAGCCGATAAAAACAAAAGTAAAGAAATCTTTTTCATCTAAAAATCCTAAAAATACTAACTAAATATATTCTAGCAGTTTTTTTTATATTTAGGCAAAAGTAATGAGTAATTAGTGAAAAGTAATGAGTAAGAAGTAATGAGTGATAAGATTAAGCTAATCTCATAACTTTTTACTTTTCACTTCTAACTTATCTAAGGTTTATTTTTATTGCAAAAAACAGAAAAGCTATTTCTAATATGATACTATTATTCAAAAAATTTAATAATTTTCAGGTTAAATCAAATGGGAAACAAAATAAAAATTGTTAGTATGGGTAAATATTTACCAGAAAGAATTGTAACCGCTGAAGAGTTTGAAAAAGAACATGGAATTGAAGCTGGTTGGTCTGTTAATATGTCTGGTGTTTCTGAAAGACATTTTGCTAATGAAAAAGAAACTTGTTCTTTTATGGGAGCAAGAGCTTTAGAAAAAGCTTTGGAAAAAGCTGGTATGGTTTATGAAGATTTAGATGTAATAATTGGAGCTTCTGGTTCTTTTGATCATCCAATTCCATACAATGCGTGTCTTATTCAAAGAGAAATGGGTAAAGAAATGTCAGGAACTCCTTGCTGGGATGTTGATAGTACTTGTTTAAGTTTTGTTACTGCATTAGATGTTTTAAGCTATATGATAGAAGCTGGTAGATATAAAAATGTTGCAATTGTTACAAGTGAAATATCATCTAAATCTTTAAACTATAATGAAAGAGAATCTTCTACTTTACTTGGTGATGGTGCTGTTGCAACAATAATAACTAAAACTCCTGAAGGTGAATCTTCAATGATTTTAGGTGCAGAAATGCAAACTTTTTCAAAAGGTGCTTATCATACATCAGTTTTAGGTGGTGGAAATGCAATCCATCCTAATAGTAAAGATTCAAAACCAGACGATTTTACTTTTACAATGAAAGGAAGAGCTATTTTAGAAATGTCTTTTGAACTTTTACCAAAGTTTCTTGAAAAATTGTTTATGAAATCAAATGTTCATCCTAGTACCTTAGCTCTTTTTGTACCTCATCAAGCAAGTAAATTTGCTTTAATAAAAGGTCGTGAATTATTAGCTCTTACTGGTTTTAATCCAGATAACTTAGTTGATATTCTTGCTACACATGGAAATTGTATTGCCGCATCTGTTCCTATGGCACTTCATGATGCTATTGAGCAAGGAAGAGCTAAAAGAGGCGATAAAATTGCTCTTGTTGGTACAGCTGCTGGTTTATCTTTAGGTGGCGTTATTTTAGTTTATTAAAATACTTATAGAAATCTTAACTCAACCCCCATCCCTTTCTCTTTGCAAAAAGAGAAAGGGTGAAATTACTTAAATTATTTATCACAATGAACTTATATAATGTTAAAAATTACCGATCTAATTAAAGAATATCCAAATAAAAAAATATTTAATGGAGTTAACCTTTTTATAGGGGTTAAAGACAAAATAGGTTTAATTGGACCAAATGGTTTTGGTAAAACGACTTTAATGAAAATACTTATGAATGAAGAATCTTATGATTCTGGAAGTATTTACAAAGCCCCAAATATTAACATAACCTATTTAAAACAAGAGTTACCAGAATTTAAAAATATAAAGCTTATTGATGAAGTAAAAAATACTTTTCCTAAAATTGTAGAATTACAAAAAGATATTAATGAAATAGAATTAGAAATTTTAAATGAAAAAAATGAAGCAAAACTAGAAACTTTATTAAATACTTACACAAAAATTCAACAAGAATTAGATATTTTAGATGTTTATTCTTTAGAAGTTGAAATGTTTAAAGTTTTAAAAGGGCTTGGTTTTAGAGAAGAAGATTTTGAGAAAAAAATTGGCGAATTTAGTGGTGGTTGGCAAATGCGTTTGTATTTGGCTAAACTTTTACTTCAAAAACCAGATTTATTATTATTAGATGAACCAACAAATCATCTTGATATGGAAGCAATAGAATGGTTAGAAAGTTATTTAGCTAGTTATGAAAATGCTTTTATTCTTATTTCTCATGATAAAAGGTTTTTGAATAAAACTGTCAAGAAAATAGTAGAATTAGAAAGTTTTTTATTAGAAGAATATCCAGGTAATTATTCTGATTTTGAAGTCTTAAAGAAAAAACGATTAGAAACATTAGTTTCTGAAAAAGAAAGACAAGAAAAAGAAATTAAAAGAGTTCAAGATTTTATTGATAGATTTAGAGCAAAAGCAACTAAAGCAAGTCAAGTTAAAAGTCGTGAAAAAATGTTGGCAAAAATAGAACATATAGAAATAGCAAAAGAAAATGAAAGTATAAAATTCAAATTTCCTTTACCAAAACAAACAGGTAGAATAGTTATGAAATTTAAGAATTTAAAAAAAGATTTTGAAGGCAGAAATATTTTAGATTCTAAAAAAGAGCTTTGGATAGAAAGAGGAAATAAAATTGCTATTATTGGAGCTAATGGTGTTGGAAAGACAACTTTAATAAAAATGATAACAGGTGAAGAGGCTTTAACAGGTGGAGAAATTGAATTTGGTCATAATGTTGAATTTAGTTATTTTGCTCAAAATCAAGCCGAAAAACTTAATATGGAAAATACAGTTATAGATGAAGTTTATGATATGGTTCCAGAATGGCCTTTGACTAGAGTAAGAACCCTTTTAGGATGTTTTTTATTTAAAAATGAAAAGGTTTTTCAAGAAATAAAAACTCTTAGTGGTGGAGAAAAAAGCCGTTTGGCTATTGCAAAAATGTTATTAGAACCAAAAAATCTTTTACTTATAGATGAGCCAACAAACCATTTAGATATTTATTCAAAAGAAGTTCTTATTGATGCCTTACAAGATTTTCCTGAAAGTATTGCAGTTATTTCTCATGATAGAGATTTTATTGCCAGAGTTTGTAATAAAGTACTTGAAATAAGTGATAAAGAACTAAAAATTTATGATGGTAGTTATGATTTTTATTTAGAAGAAAAAAATAAAGAGCTATTAAAGCAAGAGAATATTCAAAAAGAAGAAAAACCAGAAGTAGAAAAACAACAACAAGCTAAAGAATATAGAAATGAACAAAAAGAAAAGCAAAAAAACTTAGCAAGTTTAGAGAAAAATATCATAAAAATAGAAGAGAGGATAAAGGTTATTGAAAAAGATCTTTATGATCCTGATATATATAATGATTCTTCAAAAATGGTTAAGCTCAATACAGAATATAGTAAACTAAAAACTGAGCTTGAACAAAAATATGAAGATTGGGAAAGTTTGAGTACATAATGAAAGAATTTAACCCAGATTCTCTAACTGATTTGCTAAAAGCAAAATATTTAGAGATAAAAGATAGCCAAATAGGTAAATATTTTTTTATGTATTTTTTACATCTAATGGGTTTTTTAGCTTATGAAGAAAAAGATACTATTGCGATTTATTCAGATAAAAATGATATTTTTAAAGTTGATTTACCAATAATAGATTCTAAAGAAAAATTTGATGAACTTGAGAAAATTCATAAAAACTTAGAAAAATTTTCTAAATTAATCAAAAAGAAATTTAAAGAACAAGAAAATCAAGGTTTATCTTTTATTTCAGATTTAATTTCTTAGTATTTTTAGTCAAAAAAATATGCATATACGAAGTATTTATCATAAATAATATATTTGACAAAAAATGAATTATAAAATATGATAAAAAAAAAGGTTATTGATAAAATAATTTTTTAAATTAAAATAATTAAGGGCTAATTATGATAAAAACATCTATTAAACTTTCAAAATTTATTTATGATAATACAAAATAAATAAAAATAACATTCGATTATGATTATGAATTAAAAGAAAAAATTAGAAAAATTCCAAATATAAAATACTCTAAAACCAATTTTTGTTGGTATATTCCTTATGCTTCTGAAAATCTAAAAAAAATATTATTTTTATTCAAAGATCAATATGATATTGATTATTCAGATATTATTCCAAATAAAATTAAAATACCTGAAAGTAAAAATAATATAGATATAATAATGAAAAGTTTTTTAGATAAATTAGAAGTAAAAAGATATAGTTTAAATACAATAAAGGGATATAAATCTATGTTTTATGATTTTTTACATTTTTTTAATGATAAAAACAAAGATATTGATTTTATTTCAAAAGAAGATATTAATTTATACCAATTGCATCTTATAAAATCTAAAAATATTTCAGAGTCCTATCAAAATCAATCAATAAATGCAATTAAATTTTACTATGAATCTGTAAAAGGATTAAGAAGAGAAATTTATGAT